>Ga0126309_10000078_pt1 | contig 32332 bp, 26 predicted proteins | sample Plot56_FD_92541 | JGI IMG/M metagenome (GOLD analysis project Ga0126309, IMG submission 92541) | Serpentine soil microbial communities from UC McLaughlin Reserve, CA, USA - Plot56 | ecosystem: Environmental > Terrestrial > Soil > Grasslands | place: USA: UC McLaughlin Reserve, Lake County...
GCGATCGACAACCGCACGATCAGAGCGGAGGACCTGACCGAACTGCTCGAGGTGCCGCTCGCAACGAACCAGGCGATCATCGGCGAGGGCGATTCGCTGCGGGTCAAAGCGCCGTTCGTTTACTTCTCCCGCACGAGAGAGGGAACTCCGGCGATGGCGTTCGAAACCAACCTTGGCGGCGGCGGCGGGCTCGTCCTGGACGGAGGTGCAGGAACACCCAGCGGCTACCTGCGGATCAAGGAATCGCCGGTTTTACCCCCGGAGTACTCAGGAGCCGTATCGCTCTTCGTTCGCCGTGTCGGGAGCACGCTGCACCTCACGGCGCTCTTCCCGGGCGGCGGCCTCAAAGACTTGGCTTCCTATCCGCCCTGATCTTTTGTGCCAGCGGCGTGCTTGCGGCGCCGGCCTCCGCAGGCGATTTCATCGTCAAGAACTGCATCGACGAGGGTCCGGTGTATGGAGTCGCCGCGCGCTACGAGGGTGGCACGCGCGTGGAAGCCCGTCACTGCAACGAAGCGGATTCGCCTGGCCTTTTCCAGCTCAACGGCCGCGCCGGAAATACCGACGCCGGCGAGCATGGATCGTGGGTGTGGGAACCGGGCCCGGGCGCCGGAGTAATCGGTGCCACGATCAAGGCAAAGCTCCGAGACGCCGGAGGCTGGAGTGCACAGCTGTACGCGCTTCGAAGAGACCAGAGCGCAATTGTCTTCGGTGACGCACCGAGCGAGGACGAGTTTCGAGCGTTCAACCTCCTAGCTCCTAGCACCGGACCGACGGGAGTTAGTCGGGTGGTCGCGCAGCTCAAGTGTTATCGCGCTGCTGGGTGCGACCTGAGCTCGCTGGGCGGAGCAACAAATCGGCCCGACAACGTCCAACTCACGGTCCGGGATTGGCGAAATCCGATCGCCGTGGCCAGCGGCGAGATCCTCACCGGAGACAGCGACCGGTGGCACCGCGGAACCGAGTCGGTCGTCGTAAGCGCGAGTGACGACGGAGCAGGCATAGCCGAGTGGAGGGCGAGAATTGACGGCGATCCCTGGCTGCTGCTCGGTGAACAACCATGCGCAGGAGACCGCGGTGCATTCGCGGTTTCGCTCGTCCCGTGCCCGCTCGGGGCGACCCGCCAGTTCTCGATCGATACCAGGTCGATGAGTTCCGGCTCTCACACGATCGAGTTCTGCGCGCGCGACTACGGGGCCCCGAGAGGGAACCTAGGTTGCTCGGTTCCACGGATGATGAGGGTGGACAACGAAGCGCCACTCCAACCGGAGAACCTGACGGTGGCGGGCGGCGAGGACACGTGGCATGCGGACAACGACTTCGATCTGGACTGGGCGAATCCGCCGCAGGCGGACGGGGCCCCGATCGCCGCGGTGAGATACCGCATGCTCGACGCCGGTGGCTCCGTCGTCGTGCCGCAGACCCGAGTCGCGGGTCCAGCTTCGAACCTGATGGATCTCGAGGTTCCGGCCGGCCCGGGCCGCTACACCGTCGAGGTCTCACTCGAGGACTCGGCCGGTAACGTCGGCCCGGCCGCAAGGGCCGTGCTGCGCTTCGATGACGTTCGGCCTGGTCCTGCGGCGCCGGTCGAGACCCACGAGTGGCTGAGCCGTAGCGAGCTGCCGCTCTTCCAGTCGATTACCCACCCGCCGCTGCCCCACCCGGTTTCAGGAATCGCCGGGTATGCCTACGCCGTCGACCAGTCGCCGACCACCGACCCATGTGCCGCCGGCGACCGCTGCACCGCATCGGAAACGGATCTGAAGAGCGGCGTCGAGGACGAGACGTTCCAGATCTCCGACTTGGTGGAGGGGACGAACTACGTCCACTCGGTGGCCGTCTCTGGATCCGGAATGAAGTCCTCCGAGGTGGGCCACGCCGAGCTCCTGGTTGACAAGACGGATCCTGTCACCACCCTTCATGGCGTCCCCAGCGGCTGGACGACTGGGAACGTGCCGCTGACGGCGACAGCGACTGACTCCCTTTCCGGGATGGGAGGGGGTGCCGAGGCGGGGGCGTATACCGCAATCTCGGTCGACGGGGGGCCAGCGGTGACGTCCGGCGGAGATTCCGTGTCGACGGTGGTCACCGGCGAGGGCGTGCACACCGTTTCGCACTTCGCGGGCGACGTGGCCGGCAACGCCAACGATGGGCGCATCGTCAACGGAGTGCAGAACCGCCCGCCCGGCGCGGCCGTCGTCCGAATCGACCGGACGGAGCCGGGCGTCGCATTCGTGAGCAACCAGGACCCGGACGATCCCGAACGGCTCCGGGCTGTCGTCTCCGACGCGCTCTCGGGCCCAAGCGACGACGGGGGCGGCATCGAGGTGCGGCGGGTCGGCGGGGCGCGGACCTTCCAGCCGATCCCCACGGAGGTCGATCACGGCGTACTGGAGGCGAGGTGGAACTCCGACGACTATCCGGCCGGGGAGTACGAGTTCCGCGCCTGGGCGACCGACGTCGCCGGCAACACCGCCGTGTCGAGACAAAGAACGGACGGGAAGGCGATGGTGCTGCCCAACCCGATCAAGGTGCCGACCGCGGTTCGCGCCGGGCTTGGACCCGGCCGGAGCAGACTCGGAAGGATTCGCTCGAAGTCCGTTTCCTATTCCTCCGGAGTTCGCTTTCATGGCCGCCTCACCGCAGGCCTCGGCTCCCCGCTGGCGGGACAAACAGTGGAGGTCACCGAGCGGTTCCGGCCCGGTGCCCGGCTGGCGACGCGAATCAGCCGGGTCCGGACCGGCGGCAAGGGCTTCTTCTCCATGCTCCTTCCCGCCGGCCCGGGACGAACGGTGACCGCTGCATACGCGGGCACCCGCACCCTGACCCGGTCGATCTCCGCTCCATCGCGGATACGAACCGCGGGCAGGATCACCCTCAGGGTCTCGAGCCGGGTCGCGTGGGTCGGCGGACGGCCGATCGTCTTCAGCGGAACGATCGGGTACCGGTTGGCGGCGATCCCCCGCGACGGAAAGCGGGTGGATCTGCAGTTCCGGACCCGATCGGTCGGTTGGACGTCCTTCCGCAGCATCGAGAGCAACGCCCGCGGCCACTTCAGATTTGCGTATCGGTTCGTCGACGACGAAAGCCGCGGGGTCGCATTTGATTTCCGCGCTCTGGCGCCCGCCGAGAGGGACTGGCCCTATGGGGCAGCCGTTTCCTCGTCGCAGAGGGTGCGGGGCCGGTAGTCGGCAAACCGGCGCTCGATGCCGAGTGGCAGCAGTCAGGCCCGCTGAGGCCTCAGACGTACCAACGGCCCCGGAAACCGGGGCCGTTGGCGAGGGAGGAGAGGTTGCTTCACCGCCGGCAAGAACCCTGCCTGCCGGCAGCTCTACCCGGGACAGGCCGCCTCTCCTCCGCGGCCGTCCGGGCTAAGGCAGTTAGCCAGTGATGAACGTCCCGCTGACCTGGCCGGCGAGGTCCGACTGGACCTTGTCGGCGCGACGCGTGACCTTGCGGAGCTGCTTCTCCGCCTCGCGGCGGTTGCGCCGCAGAGTGGTCTCGGCCTGACGGCGGTTGCGCCGCAGGGTGGTCTCCGCCTTGCGCGTGGTCTGGCGACGGGCGGTGGCGCCCCGGCGCTCAGCGCGCTTCAGCGAACGGGTGACGTTCGACCGCGTCTTGCGGATCTGGCGCTCGGCCCTGTCCCGGCTGGTCCACGGCTCGATCAGCTCCTGGACGCGGTCGGTCAGGTTCAGAGCGGCGCCGACGGGAACGTCGACGACGCGCTCGGCGGCCTGGACGACCTGGGGGCGCTCGACCTGGGCGACGCGACTGGCGTTCTGCGCCGTGCGGCCGGCCGAACGGGCGGTCCGCTTGGCCTGCGTGCCCGTGCGCCTGGCCTGGGTCTTGGTGCTCCGGGCGGCGCGGGTGCGGGCGGCCTTCTTGGCGCTGGCGCTCCGCTGCGCGGCGGTGCGGTTGTTGCTTCGACTGGTGGTCCTGCGGTTGTTGCTCTGCTGAGCCATTCTTCTCTCAACCCCCTCGGGATTGTTCGATCTTGTTATTTCTAATGATGTTCAGAGTGTAACAGTTCCCCGAACACATGTTCTTAAACCCTCCGCTCCGGGGCGTTACAGGGGGTGGATCTGCGGAGGCGCTCCAACTGGCCGAATTCCGCTTTCCAGAGCGGAATCCGCGGTCGACGATCAGGCGCTCGAAACCGTCCGGGACCGCCCGCGCCGACGACTCGGCGGGCCGTCGATCCGGGTCAGCCAGCGGGCCGGGCTGCTCAGCTCCGACGGCCTCGGCAGGGCCGCCGGCTCTGACCAGACCTTGTTCAGGGTCCCGATGCCGCGCCGGTCCGCGACCTCGTCGCAGAATGCCTTGCCCTGGCGGTACTGGCGCATCTTCATCTCCAGGCCGAGCAGGCGGGACATGACCTCCTCGATCACATTGCGCTCGCCGCGGCGTCGCTCCAGCCGCTCGCGCAGCTCCCCGTAGCCGGGGCCCATGTCGGCGGCGACCGCGTCCATGACGTGCTCCGAATACCCCTCGACGACGGCCATCGTCGCCTGCAGGCGGCGCAGCAGCCGGGCGCGGGGCTGGGTGGCGAAGGGTGAGAGCCAGTCGCCGCTACGGATCGCGCCGACCAGGCGGCGCGGGTCGGGTGGAAAGACACGGCGCGCCATGTCGGCCAGTTCGCGGGCGGAGACGCCGGCGAATGCGCCGCCGAGAAGCTGCTCGGCGGTCCCGCCGATGTGGTCGCGCAGCCAGGGCACCGAGCTGAACTGGACGACGTGGGTCGCCTCGTGGAGGGCGATCCAGCGCAGGAACGGGCCGCGCTCCACGCCGAGCTTTTCCTGCGCCTCGGCGAGGTTGGGGGCGACGAAGAGGAGACGGGGCGGCCGGGGCGGGCCCATCAGCGCGACGTCGTACTGGCCGAGCACGCGCTGGGCGAGAAAACCGCTGGCGATCCCGACCTCGACCCCGGCTGCGGCGCCGGCGATCCCGCGCAGCCCGGCGCCGAACGGTCCGGGGAGCGAGTCGGACCCCGCGATACTGCGCTCGAGCGGACCGGAGACGGCGCGCAGGGTCCGGATGTTCGTCTCGATCCACTCGCGCCGATCGACGACCTCCGGGGCGGGCAGGCGGCCATGGGGCTCCAGCCCCGTGTAGTCGCGGACGAGGCGGACGCTGCCGCGCGCCGCCTTGCGGAGGTCGGCGGTCTCGACCGCCCGCTCGGCCGAGCCTCGGCCGGCGAGGGCCCGCGCGACGGCACCGGCGAGGCGCCAGTCGATCAGCGAGTCGCCGCCGGGGGGCTGCGTCCTTGCGCCTTGGACGGACACGCGTCCGAGGGTAGACAGGTAGCGATTGCGGTCTACTCGGCGTGCCTTTGCGCCTCGCCCAGGACCGCCAGCCCCGCGGGCGTCGTCGCGGCGATCAGACCGTAGCGCTCGTCCAGCCCGAGCCCGGCCTCGGCCAGGGACCCGTCGCCGAAGGCAACCTCGCCGCCCGCCTCGCGGACGATCAGCTGCCCGGCCGCCGCGTCGACCGAGCGGCACGGACGCAGCGAGATCATCCCGTCGAGGCGTCCGTTTGCAACCCAGGCGAGGTTGATCGCGATCGCGCCGATCCCTCGCAGGCGGTAGACGTCGTCGCGCATCGCCGCGACCACCGGCACCGCCAGCGACGGCTTGGCGGCCTCGATGCCGACGACCTCGAGCAGCGGGTCGGAGTCGGGGACCTCGATCGGGCGGCCGTCCTTCCGCGCGCCCTCACCGCGGACGGCGAGGAACTCCTCATCGGTGCCGAAGTCGTAGACGTAGCCGAAGGTGACGTCCTCCATCGAGGGGCCGCTGGCCACAGCGAAGCTGAGGGCGAACGACGGGATCGTGCGGCGCGCGTTCATCGAGCCGTCGATCGGGTCGATCACCACCCGGACCTCGCCGCCGTCTCCGAACGGGACCTCCCCGCGCTCCTCGGAGATCGCCAGGAACGAACGGCCGTCGGCGGCAACGCGCTCTAGCTCGGCGAAGACCGCGTCCTCGGAGCGGCGGTCGATGACCAGGGCGTGGTCGCCGCCCTCGCCGACGCCCTCGTACTCGGTTCGCTCCTCGCTCGAGACCGCCCCGGCGAAGATCTCCTTCATCGCGCCGACGGCGCGGCGGCAGACGCCGGGCCAGTCGACCCCGGTCGTTGCGGAGTCCAGCTCCGCTCCCTGCTGAGAAGGCACCGAATCCATGCTACGCGCTCGCTAGCGTTGTCCCGGATGCCCGCGAAGCCGGATCCTGAACCCGTCCCGGAAGGGAGCGAGGGCATCCGGATGACCGAGGCCCAGGAGCGCGCGATCGCCCACGGGGCCGGCCCGCTGCTCCTCCTCGGCGCCGCCGGGACGGGCAAGACCGAGGTGCTGGCGCGACGCCTGGCGCATCTGGCCCGGGAGGGAACGGGGCCGGAGCAGGTCCTCGTCCTGGCGTCGACCAGGGCGACGGCGGGGCGCCTGCGCGAGCGGGCCGAGACCCTGATCGAGACGCCGTTCGAGGAGCTCTGGATCGGCACCTGGGAAGCGCTCGCCGAGCGGCTCCTGCGCGAGTACTCCTCCGAAGCCGGCCTCGACCCCTTCTTCGACGTCGTCGGGCCGGCGGAGCGACTGGCGATCCTGGTCGACCGCACCGAGGAGCTGCCGCTGCGCCACCACGAGATCCGCGGCAACCCGGCCGGGCTCCTGGCCCGCGTGCTGCGCCGGATCGACGCGCTCAAGGCGGAGGCGGTCGGACCGGGCGTGCTGGCCGACCTCGCGGCCGAGCGCCAGCGCGCCGCCGGCGACGAGGCCGAGCTGGAGGCGGCGCGGCGCGAACGCGAGTTCGCCGACCTCTACGCCGCCCACGACCGGATCCTCGCCGACGCCGGCAGCCTCGACTTCGGCGACGTCGTGCTGGCGCTGCGTCGTCTCCTCGCCGAGCGGGCCGACTCACGCCGCGAGGTCGCCTCCCGCTTCACCTTCACGATGGTCGACGAGCTCGAGGACGCGAACTCCTCGCGCTGGGCTGTCCTTGCCGAGCTGGCCGCCGACAACGCGAACATGGTCTGCGCGCTCGACGACGACAGCGCCAGCCACGGCTCCGGCGCCCGCAGCGCCGCCTGGTTCCGCGACCTCCACCCCGACGCCGACGTGATCGTCCTCGACCGCTCCTTCCGCGGCGGGGAGGAGGTGACCGACGCCGCCCGCGCCGTGGTCGCGGCGATCGGCGACCGGCTGGAGAAGCCCGGCCGGGCGGCCGAATCCGACGCCCACGTACGCTTCTGGCGCTGCCGCAACGAGCGCGCCCAGGCGCAGGCGGCGGCGCGCGAGATCGAGCACCTGATCGCGTCGGGCGTCGGCGCCGACCGGATCTGCGTGGTCGTCGACGAGCCGGCGCGCCGCGGCACCGTGGTGGCCGCGGCGATGGAGGAGCGCAGCGTGCCGTTCCGGCTGGCCGGCCCGGCGGCGCTCTTTCGCCGGCCCGAGGTACGCGACGCGATCGCCTGGCTGCGGGTCCTCGCCGATCCCGACGACTCGGCGGCCGCCGCCCGCGCCCTGACCCGGCCGCCGGTGGACCTGCGCTCGGTGGACCTGGCCCGGCTGACGACGATCGCGCGCCGCCGCAAGCTCGACATGGTCTCGGCCTGCGAGGCGGCGCTCGAGAGCCCGCAGATGCAGCCCGAGGCGCGGGAGCGGATCCAGGGGTTCCTGCGCCTCTACCGCGCCGCCTCGGCCGCGCTCGAGGAGCGCCGCGCGGACGTCTTCGTCCGGCGGCTGATCGAGAACATCGGCCTGCGCCGCCAGCGCCTCTTCGCAGCCCAGCCCGAGGCGGCGGAGCGCCTGCTCAGCCTCTCACGGCTCGCCGAGCTCGCCTCCGCCTGGACCCGGCGGGAGCCCCAGGGCTCGACTCGTGACTTCATCCGCTACCTCAGCGCCGTCGCCGACGCCGGGGTGACGCTGGGGTCAGACGACGAGCCGCCGGCCCCCGGCGCGGTCCAGGTGATCTCGATGAGGTCGGCCAAGGGGCTCGAGTTCGACCACGTCTACATCCTCGGGCTCGACCGCTCCCCCGCCCCCGGCCGCCCGGCCGGCCCGCCGGTGGTGCCCCCCGAGCTGCTGCCGGAAGCCCCGGCCGAGAGCGGCGAGGCGGCCTGGCTCGCGCGGCGCCGACGCGCCCTCCACGTCGCGATGACCAGGGCCCGCAGCGGCCTGGTCCTGTCCTGGGTCGAGCATGACCGTGCCGGGGCCACCCGTCCCTCGCGCTTCTACGAGGAGGCCCGCACCGTCCTCGGCGCCAGCGAGGAGATTCACGAGGAGGAGCTGTTCGGGCCGGCCGAGGGCCTGCATGCCACCTACCGAATGCTCCGCGACGACGTCCTCGAGGGCTCGTGGCGGGCGGGCCGCGAGCTGTCCGAGCCGCGGCTCGACACGACGCTCGACCTGAACCGCGCCGTGGCGCGCTACCTCGAGCTGCTGAAACTGGCGGCGCTCGCGCAGCGGCCCGGCGACGAGCAGACCGCCGAGGCGCTCGACGCCGTGAACGGCCTTCTGCGCCAGATCGCCACGCCCGAGCAGCAGGCCGAGCTCGACGCCTCGTCCCTCGACGAGTACCTGCTCGACGAGGAGCGTGAGCGGGGCCGCCGCCGCGACCTGATCGCGGCCCGCGAGGAGCCGAGCCTGGAGGCGTTCCTGCCGAAGCGCGGCGAGGGACTGAAGCTATCGGCCTCCGACCTCGGGCTCTACCAGACCTGCCCGCTCAAGTACAAGTTCGCCCGCGTCTTCGGGATCCCGCAGGAGCCGACGATCAACCAGCGCTTCGGCATCCTGATCCACCAGGTCCTCGAGCGCTACCACAAGGAGCAGCTCGTGACGCCCTCGCCGGCGGGCGGCGTAGCCGCCCTGCCCGAGGAGGAGTCGACGGGCTCATCCGGCGAGCTGCGGCGGCTGATGCGGCTGTTCGAGGCGGGCTGGCGCCGGTCCGGCTTCGGCACCTCCGACGACGAGCTCCAGTTCCGCGACAAGGCGCGCGACGCGCTGCGCCTCTACCACCAGCGCGAGCAGGAGGGCGAGGGCGACCCGGTCTGGCTGGAGCGCGGCTTCGACTTCAAGATCGGCCCCCACCACCTGCGCGGCCGGGTCGACCGGGTCGACCGCCTGCCCGGCGGGGGCTACGAGCTGATCGACTACAAGACGGGGGAGCGCAAGACGCGCGCCGACCTCGAGGACGACCTCCAGCTCGCGCTCTACCGGCTGGCCGCGCGCGAGGCCTGGGATCTCGACGCCGCGACGGGTTCCTACTACTACGTGCTCGACGCCGACAAGGTTGCGGTGGAGCCCTCGGCCGACGACGCCGAGCGGGTCGAGCGGACGGTGATCCAGGTCGGCGAGGGGATCATGACCCAGGACTTCGAGCCGCGGCCGTCCCCGACGGTGTGCAGCTGGTGCGATTACCGGCTGATCTGCCCGGCAGCCGAGACCTGAGCGCTTAGCGGCGGGCGATCCGCCGGCCCCCATCGCCCATCTGCATGACCTGCTCGAGCAGGGTGTGCGGAACGTGGACGGCCGCGCGATTGGTCCGGTGGCAGTGCCTGCAACGCCACGATTTCGTCCCCTGGACCTCCGGCTCCGGGTTGACGAGCCCGCAGTGCTGACAGCGGTGGTGGTACACGTGGTCCTCTCCCTCTGGTTTCCCTACCTCGAGCCGCCCCCACGGCGAGGCGCCCATCCACTACCCGCCCGGGCATGCCGGAAACGGGAGGCGAGGGCGATGTCAGCCGCCGCGAGGCTCGTCGCCCCGCTGGCGCAGGAACCGCTGGAAGTCGCGGGCGATGGTGTCGGCCGACGGAAGGTCGAGGCTCGGCTCGTCGTCTTCGAGCTGCTCCTGCTCGATCCGCCCGACCAGCTCCTCGATCTCCGGGTTGGCGGCGACGGCGCGGCCGACCTGCTCCTCGTACGTCTCGGTCTCGTCCTCGAGCTCGGTGGCGTCGACCGCGACCCCGGTCAGGCCCTCGAGCCGGCGGAGCAGCGCCAGCGCAGCCTTGGGGTTCGGCACCGCGGCGACATAGTGCGGCACCGCGGCCCACAGCGAGGCCGACGCGATGCCGCGCAGGCGGCAGGCGTCGTGGAGGACGCCGACGATCCCGGTCGGCCCCTCGTAGTTGGAGCGCTGGAGGTCGAGCCGCTCGACCAGCTCCTCGTCGGAGGCGAGACCGGTGATCGGCACGGGCATCGTGTGGGCGACCTCGGCGATCAGCGCGCCGAGGGTGACCACCAGCTCGACGCCGAGCCGCTCGGCGGCGTCGGCGAAGACGTCGGCGAAGGTCCGCCAGCGCAGGTTCGGCTCGGTCCCGTCGAGCAGGAGGAGGTCGCGCTCGGCGCCGGGAGCCCTGCTCGCGATCAGCTGGTTGGAGGGCCACTCGACGTGCCGCGTCTGGCCCTCGGTCAGGGTGATCGTCGGCCGGTTGGCCTGGAAGTCGAAGAACTCCTCGGGGTCGAGCTCGGCGATCAGCTCGGATTCGAGCGTCCCGGCCACGGTCTCGAGCGCCGTCGAGGCGGCGGCTGCGGCGTCGTTCCAGCCGCGGAAGGCGCAGACGAGGACGGGGGAGCGGAGCTCCGGAGCCTCTCCTTCCCAGACGAGCGGTTCCACGCTCTGAGCGTAGCGCCGCCGACTCGGGCAGCAGGCGCATGACTCTACGCGCCCTCCGGCTCCTCCTGACCGCGCTGGTCGCCTGACGATCGTCGCGACTTCTCGCGCAGCGAGTGCGCCGACGAGGAGACCAGTTCAGGCGTGCCATCACGGCCCCGATGGGCACGGTCTCCGATTCCACACGGAAGCGTGGTGGACAGGCTCCGGTGGCGCGGGGGGCGTTCAACCCCCGCTTCGATCGCCGGTACACGAAGACCTATCGCGACGGGCTCACTCGCTCCCGGGGTCGACCCTTCCGCGGCTGCGCTTTCGCTCGCTGCGCCGCCGCTTGCCCTCCAGCCGCCGCTCCTTTGACGCGCGGGTCGGCCTGGTCGGCCGGCGGCGCCGCGGGACACGCAGGGCGTCGGCGAGGCGGGAGCGCAGGCGCTCGAGGGCGAGGTTGCGGTTGCGAGCCTGACTGCGGGCATCCTGGGCCACCGCCTTGACCCGTGGGCCGACCTTCGCCAGGAGCCGCCGACGCTGGGCCTCGCTGAGCGCCTGGGACGCGTCGACGTCGAAGACCGCCTCGACCCGCGAGGCCGTGACGTTCGCGTGCTGGCCGCCCGGGCCGGAGGAGCGGCTGGCCCGTAGCTCGACCTCCGAGAGCGGGATCTCGAGGTCTCGGTTGACCCGCAGGCCGCTCACGGACCTGCCGGCGCCAGTGCCCGCCGCCCCAGCCGGTAGGCGAAGAGGAGGGCGACCGCCGCGAAGGCGAGCTCGAGCGCGCGGGCCGGGACCTCGTTCGCCAGCACCACCCCGACCGCGACACCGAGCGGGCTGAGGAGCCCGACGACGATGCCGTCGCGGACGTCGACGTTGCCATAGGCGCGCTGGCGCAGGACCCCTGCGACGGCGACCGGCACGATCATCAGCAGCGACGTCGCCTCGGCCTGGACCTGGCCGAGGTCGAGGAAGATCACCAGGCCGGGGACGAACAGGATGCCGCCGCCGACCCCGAGCAACCCCCCGGCGAAGCCGCCGGCCACCGCGGTCAGCGCCGCCAGGACCTCGCTCACGGGATCACCAGCTCGACCGCCACGGCGACGAGGAGGAGTGCGAAGACCCCGGAGATCAGCCGCTCGGGCAGGCGTTGCTGCGCCGCCGTTCCCAGCACCACGCCGAGAACAGCCGGGATCGAGAGCAGCAGCCCCTCCTCGATCTCGACGTTGCCGTAGAACCCGTGTCCGGCGACCGCGAGCACGGCGATCACGATGATCGCCATCAGGCTGGTCCCGGTGGCGAGCCGCTCGCCGTAGCCGAACCAGAGGATGAGGAGCGGGACGATGACGGTGCCGCCCCCGACCCCGAACAGCCCGCTGAAGGCCCCGGCCGCGGTGCCGATCAAGGCGAGCCTGAGCAGGTCCCCCGCCCCCCTGGTTCGCTCGGCGGCCATCGTGCGGCGATACTAGATGCCATGTGCGCGGTCTCCAGCGAGCGGACGGCCGAGGATCTGCTCTCCCCGTTGCGCGGCGACCCGCCCTGCGCGGCAATCTTCACCGACGTCGACGGCACCCTGGCGCCGATCGTCCGCGACCCTGCCACCGCCGGCGTCGGCGAGGAGACGCGCGAGCTGCTCGCCAGCCTCGGCGAGCGCTACGGCGTGGTCGGCTGCGTCTCCGGTCGCCGCGCGGCGGAGGCACGGGAGCTGGTCGGCGTCCCCGGGATCGCCTACGCCGGCAACCATGGTCTCGAGCTCCTCCTTCCGGGCGACGAGAAGCCGCGGCTCGACCCCTCCCTCGAGGGCCGTGAGCGGCACGCCGCCGACTACCTCGCGGCGCTCGACGGAGCAGCGCTCGACGGCACTGGGCTGAGGCGCGAGGACAAGGGGCCGATCCAGGCACTCCACTGGCGCGGCGCCGAGGACGAGCGCGGCGCCGAGGCCCGGGCGCGGGAGATCGCCGCAGCGGCAGGCCGGACCGGCCTCGACGCGCGCTGGGGGCGAAAGGTCCTCGAGCTGCGGCCGGCCGGAGGCGGCGGTAAGGACGCCGCGGTCGCGGCGCTCCTCGCCGAGGCCGACATCAACACCGCCGTCTATGCCGGCGACGACCGCACCGACCTCGACGCATTCCGGCGGCTGCGCGATCTCGGCAGCCGGGGCAGCCTCGACGTCGCGGTCTGCGTCGGCGTCGTCTCCGACGAGGGGCCGGCCGAGATCGCCGCCGAGGCCGACCTGAGGGTGGACGGCCCGGAGGGCTGGATCCGCATCCTCCGCTTCCTCGCCGGCTGACGCGTGCCCTACACCGAACTCCTGCGGCTCACCGTCTTCCTCGCCGCCGGCGAAGCGACCATCCTTGCGGCCGTCACGGTCCTGGCGGCCGGCCGAGACGACGACACGACGACCCTGCTCGTCGCGCTGGCCTGGTGGACCGTCGCGTTCATGATCGGGCTCCGCCTGGGCGCCCCCAGCCGCGCGGGCGACGGCGTTCGCGACGCCCTCGCCCGGGCCCGCACGGCGACCAGCCTGCCGCAGCAGTCCGACGGGCGCCTCGCGGCCGGCCGGCTCTGGCCGATCGGGGTGACGGCGGTGATCGCCGGCGGGCTCGGGGTCCTCTTCCCCGGCGTGGCCGCGATCGGCGCCGGCTGGGCGCTGCTCGTCGCCCTCGCCTGGCGAGCCAGGGAGGCGGCGGTGCTCGGCGTCGAGGAGCGCGAGGGTGTCCGCTTCTACGTCGAGCCGGGATCGGCGCTGCGGCCGATCGAGCTGGTCCGGACTCCCGGCCTCTACAGCGACCGCCCGCCGCGCGCGAAGCCCCCGCCCCCGCCGCCGGCGCCTTGACCCGAGCCGGCCAGACCGAGTCGCCGGGCGCCCGCTAGCGGGCCCGCTTGCGCAGCTTCGCGAATTCCCGCCAGCCCCGGGTGTTGGCGATCGCGTCGGGCCCGAGCCAGGCGCGCCGTGCGGTGGCGACCGCGTAGGCCATATTCGCCATCGTCTCGGTGCCGTGGGCGTCGGTGTTGAGGACGATCGACACTCCGGCCTCGGCGGCGAGGCGGGCGTGGTGCTCGGAGAGGTCGCGGCGGTTGGGGTTGCCGTTGATCTCGAGCATCGTCCCGGTCCGCGCCGCTGCGTCGGCGACGGATTCGACGTCCACCGGGTACGGCTCGCGGCGCAGCAGCAGCCGCCCGGTCAGGTGCCCGATGCAGTCGACGTAGGGGTTCTCGATCGCCGTGAGGATGCGGCCGGTCATGACGCTCTCGTCGCCACTGAAGGCGGTGTGGAGGCTGGCCACGACCCAGTCGAGCTCGGCGAGCAGGTCCTCCGGGTAGTCGAGCTCCCCGTCGAGCCCGATGTTGACCTCCGAGCCGGCGAGCAGGCGGAACCCGTGCCGGCCCTTGTTCCACCGGCGCACTTCCTCGACCCGCTCCCAGAGCATCTCGTCGGTGACGTGGTTGCCGAATCCGTGGGTCGCCGAGTGATCGGTCAGAGCCAGGTACTGGTAGCCGCGCTCCTGGGCGGCATCGGCCATCTGCGCGAGCGTGTTGCGCCCGTCCGACAGAGTCGTGTGGCTGTGCAGGTCGCCGCGGACGTCGCCGATCTCGACCAGCTGCGGCAGCGACCCGTCGCGGGCCGCCCGGAGCTCCCCCCGGCCCTCGCGCAACTCGGGCTCGATCCACTCGTAGCCGAGCCGCTCGTAGACCTCCTCCTCGGCGGCACACAGCGTCACCTCGCCGCTCTCGGAGTCGGTGACGCCATGCTCGGAGACGGACAGGCCCCGCGACACCGCGTCCTCACGGAGGCGGATGTTGTGGGCCTGGGAGCCGGTGAAGTGCTGGAGCAGGTTGCCGAACTTCTCGGGGGCTACGATCCGCAGCTCGACCGTCACGCCGTTGTGGGTCTGGCCGCGGACCCCGTTCTCGCCAGGGTCGCCCGCGGTCGAGAGCAGCGGATGCACGGCAAGCGCCTCGGCCAGCACCCTCGGCTCCTCCGAGGTCGCGATCAGGTCGATGTCCTTGCAGGTCTCGGCCCAGCGCCGGACCGAGCCGGCGACCTCGACCCGGTTCGCGGCGGGATGCTCGCGCAGCGCCTCGGCCAGCTCGGTCGCGACCGGGCGGACCTTCGAGAGCAGCAGCCGGCCCGGCCCCTGGTCGGGGTCGCCCAGGCGCTCGAGCGCCGCGAGGATGTTCTCCTCCGCCTTGGGGCCCAGTCCGCGGATGCCGCGGATCCGCTGCGCCTCGGCCGCCGTCTTCAGCTCCTCCAGGGAGGACACGCCGAGCTCGTCGTAGAGGCGGCGGGCGGTCTTCGCCCCCAGGCCGGGGACGCGGGTGACGGCGATGAGGGAGGCGGGGAACTTCGCCCGCAGGCGCTCTGCCGAGGGAATGTCGCCGGTCTCCAGCAGCGTCTGGATCTTGCCCTCGAGCGTCTCGCCGACCCCCGGAAGCGCTGTGGCCCGGCCCTCCCGCGCCAGCTCGGCCACAGAGACCGGGCTCTCGCGGATCGCCTTGGCCGCGGTGCTGTAGGCGAGGACGCGGTACTTGACCGCCCCGTCGAGCTCGTAGAGCACGGCGAGCTCGTCGAAGGCGGCGGCGATCTCGGCGTTGGTCACGCCGCCAAGCTACCCGGGCGCCGGCGCGGAGCCCGCCCTGCGTAGCATCGGCCGATGGACGCGCGCGGGGCCGACGTCTGGCTTGTCCTCCCCACGTACAACGAGGCCGAGAGCCTCGAGGCGCTCGTCGCCGCCGTGCGCAGAGCGCTGCCGGCCAGCCACCGGATTCTCGTCGTCGACGACTCCTCGCCCGACGGCACCGGACAGGTCGCCGACCGGCTCGCCGCCGCGAGCGACCACGTCGCCGTCCTCCACCGGCCGGTCAAGCAGGGGCTCGGGCCCGCATATCTGGAGGGGTTCCGGCGGGCCCTCGAGGCCGGCGCCGGGCTGATCGTGCAGATGGACGCCGACTTCTCCCACGAGCCGGCCTACCTACCGCGTCTCCTCGACGCCGCGCGCCGCGCCGACCTCGTCCTCGGCTCGCGCTACGTCCCCGGCGGCGGGATCACCGAGTGGGGCCCGGTGCGCCGCTTCATCTCGAAGGCGGGCAGCGTCTACGCCCGGCTGGTCCTCGGCGTGCAGATTCGCGACCTGACCGGCGGCTTCAAGTGCTGGCGCCGCGAGGCGCTCGCGGCGATCGACCTGGACTCGGTGCGTTCGCGCGGCTATGCGTTCCAGGTCGAGATGACCTACCGCACGATCCGGGCCGGCTTCCACGTCGCCGAGGTCCCGATCACGTTCCGCGAACGCCGGGTGGGCGCTTCGAAGATGAGCAGGGACATCGTCGCCGAGGCGGTCTGGCGGGTGCCGTGGCTGCGGGCCGCGGCGCTGGCCGGCCGGATCTGACGCGCGGAGGAGGGACTGCGCCGGTTCGGCTGGGCTTCTGGTTATCGTTCGCCGCCGCGCCTGCCCTGGTGTGAGGACCGTCACTTTACTTTGTATAGTGAGGGGCAGGAACACCCACGATCCGCGCTTAGGAGAACACACGTGTCAGGCAAGCTCCCCGACGTCACCGACGCCAACTTCCAGAGCGAGGTCCTCGAGGCCGACGACCCGGTGCTGGTCGACTTCTGGGCTCCCTGGTGCGGCCCGTGCCGAGTCGTCCACCCGGTCCTCGAGGAGATGGATGCCGAGCGCGACGACCTGAGGATCGTCAGCCTCAACGTCGACGAGAACCAGCAGACCGCGGCCAAGTACGAGGTCCTCTCGATCCCGACGATGATCCTCTTCAAGCAGGGCGAGGTCGCGACGAAGGTGATCGGGGCGATGCCGAAGCGCCGCCTCGAGGCCGAGCTCGAGCCGGCTCTCGCCTAGCCGCTGCGGCTGACCCCGATCGAGAGCCGCCTGCCCTCGATCGAGGCTGCGGCGCCGCCGTCGGCCGAGGCGTAGCCGACGTCGGTCGCCAGTGTCTCGCCGGCGATGTAGGCCTCGTGCTCGCGGGCGGCAGCGAGCAGCTCGTCGTCCCCGCCCAGCGACAGCTCGATCCGGTCCGTGACCTCCAGACCAGCCGCCTTGCGGGCGTTCTGGACGGCATGGACGATCTCCCGGGCCAGGCCCTCGCGGCGCAGCTCGTCGTCGAGCTCGAGTGCGAGCGCGACCGCGTGACCCGCCTCGGCCTCGACCTCGTAGCCCTCGAGCGGCGCCATGACCAGGCTCACCTCCTCGGGCGAGATCCGGTGGTCGTGCCCGTCGACGTTGATCCCGAACTCGCGCTGCTCCTCGATCGCGGCCGCGACGTGGCCGGCGTCGAGGCTCTCGATCGCCGCCGCCACCTGGGGCATCTGCTTGCCGAAGCGCGGCCCGAGGGCGCGATAGTCGGGCTTGACCCGGTAGGACACGAGCTCGGCCTCCTCGGCGACGAACTCGAGGCCCTTGACATTGAGCTCGGCTCGGATCAGGTCCGCGCTGGCGGAGATCGCCTCGCGCTCGGCGTCGCTGGCGACGACGACGGCGCGGCGCAGCGGCTGGCGCATCTTGACCTTGGCCCCGGCCCGGGCGGCGCGGCCCAGCTCGACGGTCAGCCGCACGGCCTCCATGTCGGCCTCCAGCCGCGGATCGGCCAAGCCGGGGTCGGGCTCGGGGAAGTCGCGCAGGTGGACCGAGTCCGGCAGCTCGCCGAACTCGTCCGCCGTCCCGCCGGCCAGGTTGGCGTGCAGCTCCTCGGCCAGGAAGGGGGTGAACGGCGCCAGCAGCGCCGCCGTCTCCAGCAGGCAATGGCGGAGCGTCGCGAAGGCGGCCCGGTCGCCCTCCCAGAAGCGGCGCCGCGAAAGCCGGACGTACCAGTTCGAGAGCTCTTCGACGTAGGCCGCGATCGCCCGGCCGGCGGTGGTGCAATCGAAGTCCTCCATCCGCTCTCGAACGACTTCGGTCGTCGCCTGGAGCCGAGAGAGAGCCCATCGGTCGAGATCAACTGCCGCTTCCTCGTCCGGCGACTGGCGACCGGCGACCGGTGACTGGGCGAAGTCCCCAGGCTCCAGACCTTCCGCATTCGCATAAAGCACCCAGAACGAGTACGTGTTCCAGAGCGTCAGCAGGAACTGGCGGACCGCCTCGCCGACGGTGTCGACGGAGAAGCGGTAGCCGGCCCAGGGCTGCTGTGCGGTGAAGTAGTACCAGCGGAATGCATCGGCGCCGTGGGCGGCGATCACCTCCCACGGGTCGACGACGTTGCCGCGGCTCTTCGACATCTTCTGCCCCTCGGGGTCGAGGATCAGGCCGAGGCAGACGCAGTTGCGATAGCTGGTCGTGTCGAACAGGACGGTCGACTCGGCGAGCAGCGTGTAGAACCAGCCGCGGGTCTGGTCGATCGCCTCGCAGATGTAGTCGGCGGGGAAACGCTCCTCGAACAGGTCCTCGCCCTCGAACGGGTAGTGGAACTGGGCGAACGGCATCGCGCCCGAGTCGAACCAGGTGTCGATGACCGACCGGACCCGCTGCATATCCCCACCGCACGACTCGCAGCGGAGCACGACCTGGTCGATATAGGGGCGGTGGAGGTCCTCCGGCACCTGGCCGCCACGGTCGCGCAGGTCGGCGACCGACCCGGCGCAGAATCGTTCCTCGCAGTCCTCGCCGCTGCACTCCCAGACCGGCAGAGGCGTCCCCCAGTAACGGTCCCGCGAGAGCGCCCAGTCGACGTTGTTCTCCAGCCACTTGCCGAACCGCCCCCGCTTGATGTGGGGCGGGTACCACGTGACCTGCTCGTTGCTGGCCAGCAGCCGGTCCTTCGCCTCCGAGGTGCCGATGTACCAGCTCGACATCGCGTAGTAGAGGAGCGGCGTGTCGCAGCGCCAACAGTGCGGATAGGCGTGGAGGTAGCTCTCGGCGCGAAAGAGCCGGCCCTCGCGCTCGAGGGCGGCGACGATGTCGGGGTCGGCCTCCTTGACGAAACGCCCGGCGAACTCGGTGATCCGCTCGTCGAAGCGCCCCTCCGGGTCGACCGGGTTCTGGAGCTTGATGCCGTACGCCTCACCGAGCCGGAAGTCGTCCTCGCCGAAGGCGATCGCGGTATGGACGAGACCGGTCCCCTCGTCGGTGGTCACGAAGTCGGCCTCGAGGACCGTGTGGCCGCGCGGGCCGTAGTCGCTGATGTACCCGAAGGGTGGCTCGTAGGAGACGCCGGCGAGGGCCGAGCCGGGGAAGTGGGCGACCACCTCGGCGCCCTCGCCCAGCACCCGCTCGACCAGGTCGCGGGCGAGGACGAACGTGTCATTGCCCGACCGGGCCCGCGCGTACTCGATCTCGGGGCCGACCGCGACCGCGGCATTCGAGATCAGGGTCCAGGGCGTGGTCGTCCAGACCAGGAGCCGGTCGCCGGGCTCGAGCGGCGACTCCGGGATCTCGTCGCTCGGGACCACCGCGCGGATCGGCAGCTTCACGTAGACGCTCGGGTCCTCGACGTCGCGGTAGCCCAGCGCGACCTCGTGTGAGGAGAGGGCGGTACCGCACCGCGGGCAGTAGGGCACGACCTTGTGGCCCTCGTAGAGCCGGCCGTCGTCCCAGATCCGCCGCAGCGCCCACCAGGCCGACTCGATGTAGTCGTCGTCCATGGTGCGGTAGGCGTCATCCAGGTCGATCCAGAAGCCGATCCGCTCGGTCAGGCGGTTCCACTCCTCGACGTAGGCGAAGACCGACTTGCGGCAGCGGGCGTTGAACTCGGCGATCCCGAACTCCTCGATCTCCCGCTTCGAGGAGATCCCGAGCTGCTTCTCGACCTCGAGCTCGACCGGAAGCCCATGGCAGTCCCAGCCGCCCTTCCGGGGGACCCGCCAGCCGGTCATCGTCCTGTAGCGGGGATAGATGTCCTTGAAGACCCGCGAGAGGACGTGGTGCGCGCCTGGGCGGCCGTTCGCGGTCGGCGGCCCCTCGTAGAAGCCCCAGACCTCGGCACCCTCTCGGTTCTCCAGGGACCGGCGAAAGACTTCGCGCTCGCGCCAGCGCTCGAGGATTTCCTCCTCGAGCTCCGGAAAGGACTGCTTCGCGTCGACTGGCCTGAACCCGCCCATGGCAGCAGGCGATTCTAGGTGGGGGGCGTGCCCGGGCCGGGCGCCGCGACGTCCCCGATAGGGTCCGCCGCCGTGCCCCGCTACGACCTCAACGGCAGGGTGGCGCTCGTGACCGGCGCCGCCCGCGGGATCGGCTACGAGACCGCGCGGGAGATCCACGCCCGCGGCGGGCGCGTCGTCCTGGCCGATCTCGACGCCGACGAGGCGGCGGCTGCTGCTGCTCGGCTCGGCGAGCGCGCCCTCGGGCTGCGAGCCGACGTTTCCGAGACGGGCGAGGTGGAGGGCGCGGTCGCCGCGGCGACCGAGCGCTTCGGAGGCCTCGACGTCGCCGTGGCCAACGCAGGCATCGCCCCCGCCGAGGCGACCACCGTCCGGCAAGCGGATCCCGGCGAATGGGAGCGGATCATCGACGTCAATCTGGTCGGCGTCTGGCGGACGGCGCGGGCGGCCCTCCCGCAGGTGGTCGAGCGGCGCGGCCAGATAATCGTCGTCAGCTCGGTCTACGCGTTCTTCAACGGCGTCCTCAACAGCGCGTACGCCGCGACGAAGGCCGGCGTCGAGTCCTTCGGGCGGGCGCTGCGCACCGAGCTGGCTCCCCACGGTGCCAGCGCGGGCGTCGCCTACTTCGGCTTCATCGACACGCGGATGGTCCGCGACACCTTCGACTCCGAGGACCCGGTGGCGGAGCGCTTCCGCGAGCGCGTGCCGGCCTTCGCGGCGCGGCGGCTGCCACCCGCCGCGGCCGGCGTCGCGATCGCCGACGGGTTGGAGAAGCGCGCGCCGCGGATCATGGCGCCGGGCTGGCTGCGCGGGTTCGCCGCGATGCGCGGGCTCCTCAACCCGGTGCTCGACCGGCGCATGGAGCGCGAAGCGGACCTGATCGATCTGGTACGCGAGGCCGAGCGCGAGCCGGAGCGGGCCGCCCCGCCCCCGCCCTAGGCCGGTCGGGTCAACTCCTCGAGGAGGAAGATCACCGATTCATAGGGCCGGCCGGTGGCGCGCTCGAGGCCGACCTCGCAGGTCCGGTTGTGGGAGAGGTGCGCGTCGGCGCCGAGACAGCGCACCTCCCCTGCCTCCTCCTTCGTCGCCGCGGCGGTCAGCTCGGGGCGGAGGAAGCCCCGGTCGCCGGCGAAGCCGCAGCACGTCGCGCCCGCTGAAACGTGGACCTCCTCGGCCAGCCCAGCGGCGAGCCGCGCCAGCGCCGCCTCCAACCCGAGGTGGCGGGTGGAGCACGTGGGGTGGATGGCGGCACGCCGGCGACGACGGGTCACCTCGAGCCACGGCAGCAGTCGCTCCGCCCACTGGACGGAGTCAAGTATCTCGGTGCCCTCTGCACGGGCCGCCACTGCCTGGGTGCAGGAGGCGGCGTCGACGACGAGAGGCAGCCGGCCGCCGTCCGTCCAGGCGGCGACCCTCGCCGCCATCTCCGCCGACTTGGCCTCGGCTCCGCGCCGGTAGCCCTTCGACTCCCAGGGCGTCGCGCAACAGCGGCCGGCGACGTCGTGCGGGATCCAGAGGGGCAGGCCCGCGCGGGCGGAGACCTCGACCAGCGTCGCCGGCAGCCCGCGAGAGCGTCCGGCGTCCTCCGACGGGCCGAAGATCCGGTTGATGCAGGCCGGGAAGTAGACGGCCGCCGCCCCTTCCCGCGACGTCGAAGGCAGCGGCGGTGCCGGCGGAGGCAGTCCCGCCGCTCGCCCGGGCGAGATCCGTCGCAGGACACAGCGCAGGCGCAGACCCATGCGGGCCGCCAGCTCGGCTGCTCCCCAGCGCCGAGCCACGGAGACGGCGGCCCGCTCCGCGCGAGGCCCGTGCCCGGCGGCGCGGAGCCGCTTGACCAGCGCGCCGGTGTCGATCCCGAGCGGGCAGGCGAGCCGGCAGCTGCCATCCGCGGCGCAGGTCTCCAGCCCGTCGTACTCGTACTCGTCCTCGAGCGCCCGGCGGACCGCCGACTCTTCCGGCTGGCGCGCCATCTCGCGGCGCAGGACGATCCGCTGGCGCGGCGTCGTCGTCAGGTCGCGGCTCGGGCAGACGGGCTCGCAGAATCCGCACTCCACGCAGGCGGTCGCCTCCGGCTCGATCGGCGGCGTCGTCTTCAGATTGCGGAGGTGGACCTCGGGATCGCGGTTGAGCAGGACACCGGGGCTGAGCACGCCGTCGGGGTCGGCGAGCTCCTTGACCCGCCACATGAGCGACGTGGCCTCCGGGCCCCACTCGCGTTCCACGTACGGCGCCATGTTCACGCCGGTGCCGTGCTCCGCCTTCAGGGAGCCGTCGTAGCGCTCGACCACCAGGTCGACTAGCCCGGACATGAACGCCTCGTATCGCCGGACGTCCTCGCGGCGCGAGAAGTCCGGCGTCAGCATGAAGTGGAGGTTGCCGGCCGAGGCGTGGCCGGCGACGCCGGGCAGGAAACCGTGCTCGGCAAGCAGGTCGCGCACGTCGCGCACCCCCTCCGCGACGCGGTCCGGGGGCACGCAGACGTCCTCGACGATCAGCGCCGTCCCCTCGGGGCGAAGCTTGCCGATCAGGCCGTGGAGCCCCTCGCGGACTCGCCAGTTCAGCTCGATTCGCTCGCCGTCGCGAGTGAAGTCGATCGGCCGGATCGGCTCCCGCGCGGCCAGGAGGTCGAGCGCTCGAGCCTCCGCGTCCGCCAGCCCGCTCTCCTCGTCGGCGCCGAATTCGACCAGCAGCACAGCCGACTCCGGTGGCAGCTCCTTCCACTCGGCCGGGGCCCCGGGGATGTTGTGGCTGGCGACCGCGAGCGCCGGCGCCATCATCAGCTCGACGGCGCTCGCTCCGGCGGCCACCAGGTCCGGGACCGGCTCGACCGCCGCGGCAACGTCGGCGAAGTGGACCCAGGCGGTGGTCGTCGCCCGCGGCAGCGGCACAGTGTCGAACACCGCCTCCGCGACGAAACCGAGAGTGCCCTCGGACCCCACCAGGAGGCGCCGGAAGATCTCCAGTGGCGAGTCCGCGTCGAGGAACGCGCAGAGCCGGTAGCCCATCGTGTTCTTGATCGCGTACTTGCGGCGGATCCGCCCGCTCAGGTCCGGGTCGGCCCTGATCTCGTCGCGGATCCGGCCGAGCCCGGCGGCCAGGGACGGCTCGCGGGCCTCGAACTCAGCCTCGGCGCCCGCCGCGGCGGTGTCGATCCTGGTCCCCGAGGGCAAGACGAAGGTCAGGGCGCGCAAGGTGCTGTAGGAGTCGCGGGTGACCCCGCAGCGCATGCCGCCGGAGTTGTTCGCGATCACGCCTCCGACCGTCGCGATCGCCGTGCTCGCCGGATCGGGACCGAGCTTGCGCAACCGCGGCGCGAGCGCCCGGTTGACGTGGCCGAGGACCGTGCCCGGCCGGACCCGAGCCGTCTTCCCGCCGTCCTCGACGCTCAAGCCGCCGAAGTGCCGCCTGGCGTCGACGAGGATGCCCTGCCCCTGCGCCTGTCCGTTCAGGCTGGTCCCGGCGGCGCGAAAGGTGACCGGGACCCCCTGCTCGCGCCCGTACGCCAGCACCTTCGCGACGTCGTCCGCGTCGCGCGGGGCGACGACAGCACGGGGGAAGAGCCGATAGGGGCTCGCGTCCGAGGCGTAGCGGACCAGGTCCGTCGCCCGGCCGAGGACGCGGTCGGACCCGAGCACGGCCTCGAGCCCGCTGCGGAGGGGCTCGGGCGCCCCCGCGGCGACCCAGTCGGGGGCGCGGTCGGGCGCCGCCGTTGATGGCGTCGCCGGCATCTCTCGCCACCCTACGCCAGGCCCGCGGGGGCGGCAAAGGGACGGCTAAAGGCGCCGTCCCGGCCCTCCGATAGACGCCGGGACGTTGGCTTCCTTCCCGCACAGCAAGAACCGGGGCGGCATCCGCCGCCTCCCGGTGGCCCTTCTGGCCGGCCTCTTCGCCGTCCTCCTGCTCGTTCCTGCCGGGGGCGCGGGGGGTGCGTCGATGCAGGGACCCGGTGCGACCCGGATCGTCAAGAAGCCCGGCCGGATCGTCCCCGTCCCGGCCGACATCCCCCACCAGGCCGGCTCACGGATCGACAGCCGGCTGATCGCCAACCTGCGCTGGCTCCAGAAGCGGTTTCCGTTCTACGTCACCGAGGGCTACGCGGGCCCGCTCAGGAACGTCGGCACCGTCGGCTGCCCCGGTTGCCACGTCTCCGGCTCCGATCACTTCTACGCGGCCGCGGTCGACGTGGTGGCGCTCGACTTCAGCACCAGCTGCAGCCGCCGCTGGCGGCCGGTCACTCGACTCGCCCACTGGTCCGAGCCGCGCCAGAACGTCCCGGTGCGTCCGTTCCGCTGGATCGGATATGACGGGGACTCGGGCCATGGCTGCGGCCACCACCTCCACCTCTCCTGGAACCACGCCCCCGGCCGGCTCTATCGGCCCGCCGCCTGGATCGAGGTCTTCCGCGCCGACTTCACCGGTACCTCCACGCCGCCGCGCAAGCCCCCGCCGACCGGCGGCCAGGACGGTCCGAGCGGACCCGCCGGCGCCGAGACGGGCGGCGTCTCCGCCCGCATGGTCGCCGACCGCTAGGCCGGCACAAGGCCCTGCCTAGGATGGCCGGGTGGCTCGTGCCGCCCGCTGCCTCCTTGCCTGCATCGCCCTCGCCGTCGCCGGCTGCGGGTCCGGGGAGGACTCCACACCGGCCGCCTGTCTGACCGGAGCCGCGGCCTTCCAGTCGGCGCTGCGCGTCGCCCCGGGCGATGTCGAGCTCGTGGACGGCGTCCAGATCAGCGAGTGCCTGATCCCGGGGCAGCCGGCGGGAGAGCTGAGCGAGGCCGGGGGCGCCATGGTGGGCGCCGCCGAGGGCCTTGCCGCCGGCGCTCGCCGGCGTCCGGCCGGTCCCATGGCTGTGCGGCTCGGCTATCTGGTGGGCGCCGCCGAGCGCGGCGCCGCGGAGACCGGCGGCGTCCACGCCGACCTCCTGCGCCGGCTGGGATCGGTGGCGGAGACCGGCGCGCCCCCGCTGTCCTCGACCCCCGGATACCGCCGCGGCCTCGAGACCGGCCGCGAAGGCGGCTGAGGAGCAGCGCCGGATACGCTGGGATACGCATGAAGCAGGAGACGGCAGAGCAGTTCTGGGGTGGCGAAACGGCCAAGGCGGTCGAGAACTTCCCCGTGTCGGGCGAGCGGGTCCCCGTCCCGGTCGTCCGCTGGCTCGGCCGCCTGAAGGCGGCGGCCGCCCGAGTTAACGCGGAGCTGGGCGAGCTCGACAGCGAGGTTGCCGAGCGGATCGCCGCGGCCGGGGACGAGGTGGCCGAGGGGCGCCACGACGGGCAGTTCCCAATCGACGTGTTCCAGACCGGCTCGGGGACCTCCTCGAACATGAACGCCAACGAGGTGATCGCGAACCTCGCCGGGGACGGGGTCCATCCCAACGACCACGTCAACATGGGCCAGTCCTCCAACGACGTCTTCCCGTCCGCCGTGCACCTGGCCGCGCTGGGAGAGGTCCACGAGGACCTGCTGCCAGCGATGGAAGACCTGGCCCGGGCCCTCGAGGCGAAAGCTTCCGAGTTCGCCGACGTCGTCAAGGCGGGGCGCACGCACCTGATGGACGCCGTGCCGGTCACCCTCGGCCAGGAGTTCGGCGGCTACGCCGCGCAGGTGCGGCTCGGCATCGAGCGAGTCGAGGGAACGCTCGGCCGGGTCGGGCAGATCCCTCTCGGGGGGACCGCAACCGGGACCGGCCTGAACACTCATCCCGACTTCGCCGGGCTCGTCCGCAGGCGCCTCGCCGAGGACACCGGCCTCGCGGTCTCCGAGCCGCTCGACCGGTTCGAGGCGCAGGGGAACCGCGACGCACTGGTCGAGCTGTCGGGGGCGCTCAAGGTCTACGCCGTGTCGCTGATCAAGATCGCGGGGGACCTCGCGCTGATGGGCTCCGGCCCCCGCGCGGGCCTCGCCGAGCTGCGGCTGCCGGAGCTCCAGAAGGGCTCCTCGATCATGCCCGGCAAGGTGAACCCGGTGATTCCGGAGGTCGTCATCCAGGTCGGCGACCAGGTGATCGGGAACGACACCGCGATCGCCGTCGCCGGCAGCCAGGGCCAGTTCGAGCTGAACGTCCGCGTCCCGGTGATCGCCCGCAACCTGCTCGACTCGGTCAAGCTGCTCGCCTCGGCCTCGCGCCTGCTCGATGAGCGCTGCGTGTCGGGCGTCGAGGCGAACACCGAGATGACCGACCGCCACGCCGAGGCCACCCTCGCGACCGCGACCGCCCTCAACCCCCACATCGGCTACGACCGCGCCGCCGAGATCGTCAAGGAAGCGGCGGGCTCGGGGCGGACTCTGCGCGAGGTCGCGCTCGAGAAGGGCGTCGACGCGGCGGTTCTCGAGCAGGCGCTCGACCACCGCCGCATGGCCCGCCCTCACGACTGAGCATCGCCGCCGCTCGCGTCACCGCCCTTCTCCTGGCGCCGGCGGCGCTCCTCGCCGCCTGCGGCGGAGACGACCCCGAACGTACCCCGCCCGCGCTCGCGGCGATCTGCAAGACCACGCCACGCAAGGCGGCGATGCCGGTGAGGGCCGCCCGGCCGATCGATCTCGGTAGGAGGTTGCGGGCCGTCTACTGGGCCGGCGCCAGCGCCCGCCCCTGCTTCTTCCGGGCGCGGCGGGTGCCGCGGGGACCCGAGGTTCGCCTGTTCGTGAGGGCACCCCGGCCGGCGGCGAAAGACCGCCGGGCCTGGTGCGCGGAAGCACCGCTGCCGGAGGGTCTTCAGGGCCGGACCCTGGTGCTCGTCAGGGAGCACGGCGCGAAGCCGCTGGGGCCCGCCGGGTGGGCGGAGCTCCGCCGTGGCAGGGACTGCGTCAGAGTACCCGTGGTCGAATGGCCCGCGGGCGGAGGGGGATGAACTACGTGGATCGTCCGATGGTGCTGGTTGCCGACGACGATGAGGACGTGCCCGAGCTGGTGGCGTTCCGGCTCGAGCGGACGGGGTACGAGGTGATCACCGCGCACGACGGAGAGGAGGCGCTGCGCGGGGACGAGTCAACCCGCGGCATACCGGTGATCCTGCTGACCGCGGGAGTCCAGGAGTCGGACCTCGGTCGCGGCTTCCAGGCAGGCGCCAACGACTACACCAAGAAGCCGTTCAGCCCCGCGGAGCTCCGGGCGCGGGTGGAGGCGGTGCTCGCCCTCAGCCGCCCTGGAGGGTGACGAACCGCTCCTCGGTCAGCTCGAGCACCGCGTAGGCCGGGCCCTCGCGGGTGTTGCCCGAGTCCTTGACGCCGCCGTAGGGCTGCTGGTCGGCCCGGAAGGTCGGCACCTCGTTGATCAGCACCCCGCCGAACTCGAGCGTCCGCGCGGCCTCGAGGCCGCGACCCATGTCGCGGGTGAAGACCCCGGCCTGGAGGCCGTAGCGCGAGTCGTTCGCGAGGCGCAGTGCCTCCCCGAAGTTGGAGAAGCGGTCGATCGTCGCGACCGGGCCGAAGATCTCCTCACGCCAGACCTTGGCGTCCCGGGGCGGCCCCTCGAGCAGGGTCGGCGCCATGCAACGGCCGTCGTCGACCAGCTCGCCGCCTGTGACCAGCAGCGCGCCGGCCTCGACCGCCTCGTCGACCCACTCCTTGACCCGGTCGCGGTCGTCGGGCGAGATCAGCGGCCCGACGTCCGTCTCCTCGTCGAGGGGGTCGCCGACGGCAAGCGCCTCCGTGTTCTCCTTGAGCCGCGCGACGAAGTCGTCGGCCACCGCCTCGTGGACGAGGATCCGCTGGATCGAGATGCAGCTCTGCCCGGCGTGGGAGAAGGCGTGGAGCTTCGCCTTGTCGGCAGCGGTCTCCCAGTCTCCGTCCTCGTTGACGACCAGCGGCGCGTTCGACCCGAGCTCCAGGTTGACCTTCTTGTGGGGAACTTCGCTGCGGATCCCCCAGCCGACCTCGGAGGAGCCGGTGAACGTGATCGCGCGCGTGCCCTCGTGCTCGACGATCGCGGCGCCGACCGTGGACCCGGACCCCGGGATCACGCTCAGCCAGCCGTCGGGTACCCCTGCCTCCTGAAGGATCGAGGCGAGGTTGAGCGCCGAGATCGGCGTCTGGCCGGCCGGCTTGAGGACGACCGCGTTGCCGGCGGCGAGGGCGGGACCGAGCTTGTGGGCGACGAGGTTGAGCGGGAAGTTGAACGGGCTGATCGCGCCGACGACCCCATAGGGGACGCGCATCATCAGGCCGGCCTTGCCGGCGCCCGCCGAGGAGGCCTCCATGGGAACGGTGCCGCCAGTCAGCTTGCGCGCCTCGACCGCGGAGAAGGTCAGGGTGTCGACGCAGCGGCTGGCCTCGAGCTTCGCGGTCTTCAGCGGCTTGCCGGCCTCGGCGGCGATCGCCACGGCAAGCTCGTCGACTCGCTCCTTGACCAGGTGCGCGGCTCGGTCGAGCGCCTCGGCCCGCTCGTGCTGGGGGAACTCGTCCGCCTCGGCCGCGTCGACCCCCGCCTTGACGGCGCGGTCGACAAGCGCCCCGTCGCCCTGCGCGACGCGGCCGACCACCGTGCCGTCGTAGGGGCTCTCGACCTCGCTCCACTCCCCGGTCTCGAGCCATTCCCCGGCGACGAGAAGCTTGTGATCGGTGGCTTGGACGGTCTCGGTTGCCACGGCTCTCCTCCAGTCCTTCGGCTTGCTGCTCCGGCTCTCAGGGTAGTCCAGCGGCCCTCTTGCACGATGCCGCCCAACGGCGGGGGCCCGAGCAGGGGCGCAACCGACCCGCCGCCAACACTGTTAGGAAGCGAACATGGGACGCGCCAAGACGATCATCGCCGCCCTCGCCGCCGCGCTCGCCCTCGCGGCGCTCGCCGCACCCGCCGGCGCTGTCACCTGGGTGGTCAGGGGTGGCGGCTACGGCCACGGCGTCGGCATGAGCCAGTACGGCGCCTATGGCTTCGGCGTCAAGGGCAGGGGCAGCAGGCAGATCCTCCGCCACTACTTCCGGGGCACGACGATCGAGCGGACGCGGGAGACGCGCTTCGTCAAGGTCCTCCTGCGGATCGACCCCGACGACGTCTTCTTCACGCGCGCGCGGCGGGCCTGCGGCAGGAACCTCAACCCCGCCGGTCAGTTCCGCGCGAGCCTCGGCGGACGCGGCCTCCTCAGCCTGCGGACCAGCAGCGGCCGCTTCCTGAAGAAGTGCGGCGCCAAGCTGCGAGCGGAGGGCCGCGGACGGGTCCGGATCGGCGGCGTGGGCGCGTACCGCGGCGCGCTCGAGGTGGTGCCCACGAAGAGCTCGCCCGGCTCGCTGAACGTGATCAACGCGCTCGACGTCAACTCCTACGTCAAGGGCGTGGTCCCCCACGAGGTTCCCTACACGTGGCCGATGGCGACGCTCAAGGCGCAGGCGATCGCCGCGCGCTCATACGGCCTCAGCACCGCCTGCGGCGACTGCAACGGCTTCACCCTCTACGCCGACACGCGCAGCCAGGCCTACGGGGGAATCGGGCTCGAGACGAAGCGGACCAACCGGGCGGTCCGGGAGACCCGCAACATGGTCGTCCGCCACCGCGGCCGGATCGCCCAGACGTTCTACTTCTCGACCTCCGGCGGGCAGACCGAGAGCGGCTTCCTCGGAGCGCCCGACGTCCCCTACCTGCGCAGCGTCGACGACCCCTTCGACTACTACTCGCCCCTGCACCGCTGGGCCTTTCGCTTCTCGGGAGCCGAGATGAACTCCCAGCTCGCCTCCTATGTGAAGGGCCGGCTGCGGAAGATCCGCGTGATTCAGCGCGGCGACTCGCCGCGGGTCGACTACGCGCGCCTGGTCGGGACGGGCGGCTCGACCCGGATCCGGGGCGACACCCTCCAGTTCGCGCTCGGACTGTACGACCGCTGGATGAGCTTCCGCAAGGTCAGGACGGGCCGGTTGACCCGCCACACCGAGGTGCCGCTGTTCCGACGGATGGCGAAGCCGGCCGAGGTCCTGACCGGGTCCGGCGCCGGGTACCCGGGCGCCGCCGGCTACCCGTCGGGATGGGGCTGGACGGGAATGCCGTGGTCGGTCTCGCGCATCCCGAATTCGTAGGCCGCGCCGCCTGACAGCGAAAGCTCCCGGCGCCGCCCACCGGTCTCGACGGTCAGCTCGATATCCGCGATCGAGCAGTTGACGGTGTGGTGCTCGGGGCCCTTCGGGTCCGCGTAGACCCAGCCGACGAACCGCTCGGCCGGCGCCGCGACCCGGCCTCGGACGACGACGCCGTCGCCGGGCAGCACGAACTCGCACGCGGTGGGCGACTCCTCGATCCGGGCGGCGCGCATCCGCCGCGGGCCACCGAGGCGGTGGCGCTGCCCGTCCACCTTCAGCATCCCCGACGGGATCCATGGCGTGGTCCAGGGGCCGGCCCTGATCCGCGCCGCGCCGGCGTCGAGCCAGGCGTCCCCCTCCAGGCCCGTGGCCTCGAGCCAGACCCACCGTTCGGCGTGCTCGGATCCCCAGTTGTGTCCGATCATGCCCGGCCATCCCGAGAGCGCGACCTTCTCGTCCTCGATCTCGAGCGCCCCGTCGAACCGCGCGTCCGGGTAGGGGGCGACGAACTTGGTCCGCGGCACGGGAGCCTCGTAGAGCCAGTCGGCCGGCAGGTAGCGGCACGGCTCGTCGTCGCCGGAGAAGCGCAGGTCCCAGCGCGCCTCGAGGGCATCCGTCGCGACGATCCCGGTGGCGCGCCCGGGGCCGATCTCAGCGTTCTCCACCCGGATCCACGCCCCCTCCGGCGCTGAGAGGAGCCCGGTCGGAACCGTGACCTTCGTCGCCCGTGGGCCCTCCGCTGCCGCGTCGAAGAACGTGAACCACACCGACCCCTTCGGTTCCTCCCCCGGCCGCTTGTGGACCGTGTGGCGGATCCAGATGCCCTGGCCGCCGCCGGGCCGGCAGGCCTTGACGTAGAAGCTCTCGTAGTGCCCGGCCTTCAGCGGGACCCTGGGGAACCTTGCGCCGTGATCCACGGGCGCGACCCTATCCGCCTACGTCTTGATCGTGATCACGTCGCCGTCGCGGACGACGTAGTCGCGGCCCTCGATCCGCAGCAGTCCCTGGTCCCGGGCCGGCGTGTATCCGCCCGCCTCGACCAACACCTCCCAGCCGATCACCTCGGCCTTGACGAAGGCCTCCTGGATCTCGGTGTGGATGGCGCCGGCTGCGTCCCAGGCGGTCCTCCCCCGGGCGAGGCTGCGGGCGACCGCCTCCTTGTCGCGGCCGGCGGTGAAGAAGGTGAGGAGACCGAGCAACTCCCACGCCGCCGCCACGAGGCGGTCGAGGCCGGGTTCGGACATCCCGAGCTCGGCGCGCATCTCGGCGGCCTCGGCCGGGTCCAGCTCGCCCAGCTCGCCCTCGATCCGGGCGCTGACGGCGACCGCGAGGGCTCCCGCGGCCTCGGCATGGGCAGCGATCACGTCCGGTACCTCGGCACCCCCCTCGTCGACGTTGGCGACGTAGAGCACCGGCTTCGAGGTCAGCCCGCCGAGCAGGCGAGCCGCGTTCGGCGCGGCCTGCGGGACTGAGACCGAGCGGACCGGCCGGCCGGCGGCCAGAGCGTCGCGAACCCGCTCAAGCCAGTCACGCTCGGCAATCGCGGCCGGATCGCCGGAGCGGGCCTGCTTGACAAGGCGCTCGAGCCGTCGCTCCGCCTGCTCGTAGTCGGCCAGCAGCAGCTCGGTCTCGATCACCTCGATGTCGGCGGTCGGGTCGACCCGACCGTCGGGATGGGGGACGTCCGGGTGGCCGTGCGCGCGGACGACATGGCAGATCGCATCGGTCTCGCGGATCGCGGCGAGGAAGCGGTTGCCGAGGCCCTCCCCTTCCGAGGCCCCCTTGACGAGGCCGGCGATGTCATGGAACTCGATCGTCTCCGGGACCCGCGAAGAGCTCCCCGCGACATCGGCGACGGCGTCGAGCCGCCGGTCGGGAACGCGGGCGACGGCGACGTTCGGCTCGATTGTCGTGAACGGGTAGTCCCCGGTCGGCGCGCCGCCCCTGGTCAGCGCGTTGAACAGAGTTGACTTGCCCGCGTTGGGCAGGCCAACGATCCCGACCTTCAAGAGGTCGAATTCCGACCGGTTCCTGGGCTCCCGCTCGCCGCCGCAAGGTCAGCACTTCTCGCCGGCTCGGTCTCGCGTTCGGAGCCGGTCGGCGAGGCGCCGTCCCCCATCGGAGCCGGGGCCCGCCGCTCCCGGGGCAGCGGGGCGACCCGGCCGATCACGGCGCCCAGCGCGGCGCCGGCGAGGACGTCGGACGGGTAGTGCATGCCCAGATAGGGGCGCCCGACGCAGATCGCCCCGGCCAGCACATGCAGCGGCAGCCCCGCTCGCGGCGCCACCCGAGCGAGGGCGCCGGCCCCCGCCAGGGAGGAAGTTGCGTGGGCGGACGGGAACGAGAGCTTGCTCGGCGCCCGCGCGAGCGGCGGGTGGTCGGTGATCACCGGCCGCTGGCGTCCGATCGTCCGCTTGACCGCGAAGTTGAGGACGACCGCGGTGGGGGCGACGAACGCGGCCGCGGCCCAGCGGGAGCGGCGCCTGGGGTCGGAGGCGGCTCCCGCGGCGCCGATCGCAAACCAAACCGCCCCGTACTCGCCCGAGAACCCGAGTCCCTTCATCACGGCGTCGCTGAACCGCCCGTGCCAGCGGGTGCGCAGGACGCGCAGGGCGGCCTGGTCCAGGTCGCCGAGGATCGCCACCGGCCGGTTGGCGCGCTCGAGGATGAGCGCGCGCCGGGTGCGCTTCTGCCTTCTCAGCCGCCC
>Ga0126309_10000079_pt1 | contig 32312 bp, 21 predicted proteins | sample Plot56_FD_92541 | JGI IMG/M metagenome (GOLD analysis project Ga0126309, IMG submission 92541) | Serpentine soil microbial communities from UC McLaughlin Reserve, CA, USA - Plot56 | ecosystem: Environmental > Terrestrial > Soil > Grasslands | place: USA: UC McLaughlin Reserve, Lake County...
CACCGAGTGCACCGCGGAGCTCTCGACCTCCTGCTACGCCGGCATGTTGATGCTGCAGGCGATCGGCCTGGGAGGTTGGATGTTCGACGGCATCGACCGCTACACGGTTCTCGGGGCGAGCGGCGACCCCGAGGTGCCTGGATTAGAATTTCGTTACGACACCGACGAGCGTTGGCCGCTGCCGAACCCTACCGGCCTGGCAGGGGTCTTCGAAGCCTATTGCCCGCCCCATTATCCGGACATGCGAGCCGCCGTCGAAGCCTTCGCCGAGCGGAAGTTCGGTCCGGGAGGACCGTTCCACCCGGACACGCCGGGTCCGTGGAGGGAGAGCACCAGGGTACGGAGCAGCGCGCAGGTCCACAGCGAGGAGTTCAAGGAGTGCGTGGCGATCATGGCGCAGTATATCTACGACCGCTTCGGGAAGTTCCCAGGCACGGTCCCCAGCATCTTCGTGTTGACCTACCTGCAGGCTCACCACCTGGAGCTGGAATTCTACGACCACCACTTCGGTCCGGGGGCGTACCTGCGAACCCACGCCGAACACATGGCCCGCTGGCACAATGAAGGCGGGGCGTCGCCCGAGTAATACCGAATCGGGGAGAAGGGTTCGCTAGGTGGGGGGAGGGAGTAGGGGAAAAGGGATGGAACGTTTTAGAGGGACTCGAAGGAGCGAAGGGTCTCTTCGAGGCCCACACGAACGTCGGTCTGCGCGTACCAGTCGAGGGTCGTCTCGGCCAGGGTGGGGTCTATGCAGCTACGGAGCTGCTCGCCCGGCTTGGACGGGCCGTGCCGGGGTGGAAGATCCTGGTCCGAGATCTCCAGTAGCAACTCGTAGAGCCGGTTCACGCTGGTCTCGAGGCCCGTGCCGATGTTGTAGGCGCCGGAAGGTACGTCGTCTTCGAGGGCCAAGACGTTGGCGCGGGCCACGTCTTCGACGTAGACGTAGTCACGGGTCTGTTTTCCGCCGCCGTTGATCGTGGAGGTATTGCCCCGGGCCAGGTTGCCGCAGAAGATCGCCACGACCCCTGCTTCCCCGTGGGGGTCCTGCCCTGGTCCGTAGACGTTGGCGTAGCGGAGCGCGACGTAGGGCAGGCCGAACTGGACTTGGTAGTAATACATGTAGCGCTCGCCCGCGAGCTTGGAGACCCCGTAGGGGGAGACGGGGTAGAGCGGGTGGTCCTCCGGGGCGGGAAAGATCTGCTGCTCGCCGTATATGGCACCTCCGGTGGAGGCGAAGACGACCTTGTTCACGCCGTGCTCGGCGCAGTTCTGGAGGAGACGGACCGTCCCGAGGACGTTGACCTCGGCGTCGAAATCAGGCTCCTTGACGGAGCGCCTAACGTCCATCTGGGCGGCCTGGTGGCACAGGGCCTCGGGCGCGAAGTCACGGAAGATCTCGGCACACCCGGAGCGGATGTCGGCCTCGTAGAATCGCGCTCCTTCGGGGACGTTCTTCCGGGAGCCCGTCGAGAGGTCGTCGACGATGGCGACCTCGTGACCGCGACCGAGCAGGAGCCTGGCCACGTGCGAACCGACAAACCCGGCTCCCCCGCTCAGAAGAACCCGCACCTCAGGAGCCCTGGCCGCGTCCTGCGGACGAGGTCTGTGCCAGAGACGCGAACCAGGTAAGGGACTTCTGGAGGCCCTCGCGGGCCGGGGTCTGCGGCTCCCATCCGAGCGATTCCTTGGCGCGGGTTATGTCGGGCCGGCGCTGCCTGGGATCGTCCTCGGGCAGGGGTTGGAATGAGATCTCGCTGTGCGAACCGGAGAGCTCGATGATCATCTCGGCGACGTCACGCACGGAGTACTCCACGGGATTACCGATGTTTACCGGACGCATCTCGTCGCTCCTCATCAGGCGGATCACGCCTTCGATCAGGTCGTCCACGTACTGCAGGCTCCTGGTCTGGGTGCCGTCGCCGTAGACGCTCAGGGCCTCGCCGAGCAGGGCCTGCCTTATGAAGTTCGGCACCATCCTGCCGTCGTCTTCCCTCATCTTGGGGCCATGGGAATTAAAGATGCGCACGATCCTGGTGTCCAGGCGGTGGTGTCGGTGGTAGGCCATGGTTATGGCCTCGGCGTAGCGCTTGGCCTCGTCGTAGACGCTTCTTATGCCCGTAGTGCTTACGTTGCCCCTGTAGTCTTCGTGTTGCGGGTGCACGAGCGGGTCGCCGTAGACCTCCGAGGTGGAGGCGAGCATGAAACGGGCCCCTTTGTCGAGGGCCAGGCCGAGGCAATTGTCCGTACCCAGGGCGCCGGTTCTTAGTATCTCTAAGGGTACGCGCTCGAAGTCGATGGGACTTGCCGGGGAGGCGAAGTGGTAGACCTCGTCGAGCTCTCCCGGAACGTTCATGGAGATGTTTACATCGTGGTCTACGTACTCGAAGTCCGCCTCGCCAGCGAGGAGGGGGGACACGTTCTGGAGAACGCCCGTGCTGAGGTTGTCCAGGCACACGACCCGGTAGCCTTCGGCGAGCAGCCTTCCGCAGAGGTGGCTCCCGACGAAACCCGCCCCTCCGGTTACCAGCGCGCGTGGTTTTCGGGCACCGAGGCTAGCCCCGGTCATAACCGCGTCCGAAGCCCCTGTACAGGAGCCCTGCTTCGCGGGAGGCGGCTGCATCGAGGGCGTTACGGCCGTCCACGATGAGCCTCGGGTCCCGCATCAGCGAGGCGGCCTTCTTCGGATCCAGGCCCCTCACCTCCTCCCACTCGGTCACCACCACGGCCGCGTGGGCCCCTGCGAGCGCCTCGTAGGGGCTGAAGACGGCCTGGATCTCTGGCGCGAGCTTCGCTGCGGCCTTGCCCGCCACGGGGTCGTAGCCTACGACGCGCGCCCCGAGCGAGCTCAGCGCGCCGGCTATCTCGAGGCTCGGGGCCCCTCTGAGGTCGTCGGTGTTCGGTTTGAAGGAGAGCCCGAGCAGGGCCACGCGCCTGCCTTTGAGGGAGTGCAGGTCCCGTTGGAGCTTGTGGATGACCTTTCTGCGTTGTCGCTCGTTTACGGAGGCGGCCGCGTCCAGGAGCGGGGTTTCGTGCTCGTATTCGCGGGCCGTGGCGCGGAGGGCGGCCACGTCTTTGGGGAAGCACGACCCGCCCCAGCCGAGCCCCGCGGAGAGGAAGCGGGCCCCCACGCGGTCGTCGAGGCCGACGCCGTAGGCCACCTCCGACACGTCGGCGCCGACCAGCTCGCAGAGGTTGGCTACCTCGTTTATGAAGCTGATCTTGGTCGCCAGGAAGGCGTTGGCAGCGTATTTGATCATCTCGGCGCTCGCCAAATCCGTCGTCACGAACGGCACGGCGACCTTGGGACGCGGATCCCACTCCGTGGGGAAGCTCTGCTCCACGATCGGGGCGTAGAGGGCCCTCAGGGCGTCGAGGGCCTCCCTGGAGTCCGTCCCCACCACCACCCGGTCGGGGAAGAGGGAGTCGTGAACGGCGCTGCCCTCCCTCAAGAACTCCGGGTTAGAGGCTACCCTGAACTCGGCCCCCTCGCCTCCTGCCTCGTCTATGCCGTCGCCGACCAACGCGGAGACGTAGTAGGCGCTTCCCACGGGCACCGTGCTCTTGTTGACGACCACCAAGGGAAACTCGCGCGATGGGGATTCGCCGAGCGCGCGCCCTATCGCGCGCGCCACGTCGGCCACGTTCGAGAGATCGGCGGATCCGTCGCCGCCCTGGGGCGTGCCTACGGCCACGAAGAGGACGTCGGATTCTCGCACGACCTCTTCTAGCCTCTCGGAGCCTGCGAAATGGAGCCTTCCCGCGCTCCTGGCGATGAGCTCCTCGAGGCCCGGCTCGTAGAAGGGGACCTTTCCCTCCCTCAGACCGGCCAACCGTTCCTGGTCGTTATCCAGGCAGGTCACCCGGTGCCCCACGTAGGCCAGGCAGGCCCCCGTCGCCAACCCGACGTAGCCCGTCCCTACTACACCGATGCTAGAGTGCTCCATGCGACCCGTGTCCTCCCCACACGCCTTCGGAAGTAGGTATCGAGTTCATAACACAAAGATGTTACACGAAGGCGCAATACGCGACTAGCCTCGAAGGCGACCCCTACTCTTCCGGCCTCGTGCGTCGGGCCAGCGCCTTCGCGCCAGGCAAGCGAAGCACGCTCTTCGTGACGGCATCGGCCAGCTTGTAGCGGCCGGCGGTACGGAAGTCGCCCAGTTGCGAGTCGAGCAGCGACCTTTCTTCTGCGAGCCTGACGTTTCGCTCCTGCAGCCTGGCGATACGCTCCTCCAACCTGGAGCGGCCCTTGTCGAGCTGAGAGACTCGACCCTGGAGACCCTTCTTCTCCCCTTTGAGCCTGGAGTTGTTCTCTTCGAGCTGGGTCGTTCGCCTCTTGAGCTGGGAGTTGCGTTTCTGGAACTCCTTCTTCTTGTCTTGGAGGCCGGCGATGCGCTCCTCGAGCTGGGACTTTCGCTTCTCGAGCTGGGAGTTGCGTTTCTGCAGCTCCGTGTTGCGCCCGGCCAGGAGCTGGTGTTCGCTGAGCGACTCCTGAAGTTGCCCGTTCAAGCTGGCCGCCTCGTCCCTGTACATGTTTAGGATGCCGATCAGCTCTTGCTCCCGGCTCGCCAACCACAACGGGTCGAGGCGTTCGCTGAAGAGATGACCGAGTTCCTTCAGGCACCTGTGTACCTCAGCGGAATCTACATCGGGATAGACGATCCCCAGGTGGCTCGTCGCCATTCCCGAGCTCAGGTCACCGAAGAGCCGAAAGTGGTACCCACTTTGCGATGCCTCCACAAAACCTGCGATCCCCGCCTGTACGAAATGTCCCCCAACCCCCCTGCAGTGGTCGAGGATCGTGATAGCGCGGGGGTGAAATCCGAAGATAGCCTGCAGGTCCGCGCCCACCGCCTCCCTCGTGCGGGCCCCGCTGACGAACGCCAGCAGCGGTTGGTCTTCCGAGAGCCCATGGGCCGGCAACTTCTCCGAACCTTCCGGAGTGTCATCAGTAGAGGCTGTCCAGGCGCTGCCTACATCACCGGTTCGAAGCTCTACCTTCGCGCTCTCGTCGGCGAACTCCGCGAGGGCCGCCCGCGCGACGTCTACAGATCTCAGCCGCTTGCGTGGTTCGGGTTCGTCCTCCGGATCCAGGGTTCTAGACGTCTCGCCAGCCTCCCCGTCCTCCGGTAGCTCCTCCGGGTCTACGCCGAGCACCCTCAGCACGCTCGGCTGGCTTGCCAGGTGGAAAGTGGATACCCCGAAGAACGTGCCCACGTCCAGCACGCCCAGCTCGTGCGGGTAACATCGTAGAAACAGCGCCAGGACGAGGGAGTCCACGTCTCTTATCGACCGAGAGTCGACGAGGTCTTTAGGCAGGGCAGGGAAGAGCCTGCTTACGGTCTCCTTGTACTCGTCGAGTCGTCTCTTATGGCCCAAGACCTGTGCGGCCCACTCCCTGCTGGTGGTGGTCATCATGCCTCCCGGTAGAGCCTACCATCGATCAAGGTAGCCTACCGCAGGGTGATAGATGCGGCCCACCCTGACGGTATCCCACTCCCTGGTCCCCCTCTGGGCAAACATGCGCTGCAGCAAGGCTATCACCTCTGGCGCGGCCGAGCGTGGGCGCGGTCCTTTGTCCTCCGTGGTCTCTGCGTACATCGATCCAGGGGCCAGATGATAGTAGCCCAGCACCACGGGCACGAACACGATCTGCTCCTCCTCGGCTATTAAGTGCAGGACCATCTCCCAATCTTCGTAACCGTACAGCCTCTGGTCGGTGACATACCCCCCGGCTCTGAGCACCTTTGTCGCGTCTAGCAGGGCGAAGGCATCTATGTAGTTACCGGCCGTGAGCCGCATGCTCGCTACGTTGTCCGACCTGATACCCGTCATGCGTCCTCCTCGCTTGTCTAACAAGAGACCGTGTACCAGGGCCGCGTCTGTCTGGTGGGCGCTCTCTAGAAAAAGCGGCAGGTTGTCCGCGACGAGCTCGTTGTCGGCGTCCAACATGCAGACGTGCCTGAAGCGCGACATCCGCATGGCCAGGTTGCGTAACCTCGGGAGACCGAGATTGCGCTCCAAGAACACCGTTTCGAGCGGCGCATCCCCATAGAGGGCCCGGACCGTCCGCAAGAATCTCTGCGACCCGTCTCGGGAGGCGTCGTCGATGACGAGGAGCTCCCCGGAGAGACCGGCCTCCTCGAGCTGTTCGATCGCCCGGAGGGCGCTGCGTATCGCGCGGGGAAGATAAGGCCGATGATTCCAGTTCGGAATAGAGATCGTTACGCCGTTCTCCGCCTTGTTGTCGTAGTAGAGACTGCCCAAACCCGGGTCGGCGAGGACGGTGGACTCAATACGATTGGCGCTCTGCAGTAATCTGGCCTCAGACAAGTCTCAACGCCCCGGAGAGATGTTCGGCCAGCCGTCCTCTCGAGACGTAGAAGTCCCTGGCACGACGATACAGCGCGCGATACCCTATGGCTTGCGCCTCCTTCTCGAAGGCCGGGATCGAAGCGTAGACGCCGGGAACCTCGGGCTCTTCGGCGGCGAGATCAGGGTCTATCTTGCACGGCACCGTCCCCGCCACCAGCGACTCGATAAAGCGGAAGCTCTCATAATATGAGGCCTCACGGTCAGCACCCCACAGATAGTATCTGGCTTTGGACAGGACGGCCGAGAGCTGCGGGCCACCGAGCATCGGCTCTGGCGTGGTCGTGTTCTTCAGGCGGGCGTGCAAGAGGCAGAAGCCCCCGGGGTCGACGTCGTGCTCGAGCAACTCTGCCAAGAGATCGCGGTTCCTATCGTTCTTGGGTCCCACGAGTACCCAGGGGATCGCGCGCTCTTCCGGGTGGGTCGGCTCCTCTGTCAGCGGTTCTTCTTCTCCGGTCGGGCCGTTGAACGCGAAGTAGTATGGTACGTCGGATACCTCGGAGTGCCTGTCGCCCTGGGACGCAAAACCAAGGTCGAGCACGGCGTCGAAGGTTATACCCTTCCTCAGCCGTCCCAGGTACCAGGGACTACCTACCGGACCGACCGACGCCAGAATGCGCTGTCGGGCGCGGGCTACCTTCTCGAGGAAGATCGGCTCATCGCCGCTAGCCGCGATGCACTGCCCCGGGCTCACGACGAGCAGAGTGATTTTGCTCAAGTCCTCCGCGGCCGAGGCACATAGCTCCGACGGCGAATAAATCGCGACGCCATATGATGCGTCGCCAAAACCCTTCATCAGGCGCGAAACGAGTTCCTGATCACCCTTATCGGGAGGACGTACGATTGCGAGGGTTTTGATCTGCATGCCACACCTAAGATAGCAGCCCTGAGGGTGCAATTCTATGAGAGGCACCCGTTGCGGCGACCTTCGAGCGAACTGAGCAGGCTGTAGGCTTCGGGTATCAGGACTCGAGCAGGAGTCTTCGCTTATCGGGGAGATCTGATGTGTCCCGGCTCGGCCGTTCCAAGGACACGTGGCGCGCAGCGTGTTTCATGCTACCCGCTGATGATCCGGAAGCTCCAGACCTTGGTCCCTGCGACGTTCTTCGCGTCGACGGCTTTGATCTTGACGGTATGCCAGCCCAGGGCGAGCCTGTTCCCCGGCGTGTAGGTCAGGCTGTCCGTTGCCCTGTCGTAGTCGAACGCCGTCCGTTTGACCCAGGCTTCGTCCAGATACAAAGAGATGTCAGATTTGGCAAGGTCCGTCTCCGCGTCGCTCACCGTCGCCCGTATCGTCGGCGTCCTATCGTTGGTCGAGGAGTCTCGCCTGGGTATTACTCCCGTGATCTGGGGGGTGGCGGTGTAGGTGGCGGTGTAGGTGCTCGGGGCGTCTCCGGCGATTATCTCGTGACTTTGCGCCTTGCCATCAGACCACGAGACGAACCTGTAGATCTGGCCGTCGACCTCCTGCGGCGTCGGTGCGCTGAGGAGGTTCTTCGAGCCCACGATCGCGGTGCGGGGGAAGGGTGCCGTCCCGGAGTCGCTCCCGAAGACCAGCCCCAACCCCGTGGGTGAGGTCCGGAAGTTTAGCGTTACGGTCTGTGGGTCCAGCCGCATACTCTTTGTCTCCGACAAGCCTTTCGAATCCGTGGCGGTGAGACGCAGCTCCAGATGGCTTTTGTACTCGTGGTCGGGGGCGACGAACGACCCGCTCGAGAGCCCATGAAACTCTTGCACGGGGTGCTGGTGGCAGGACCCTTCCGAGGAGCAGTGATGCTGGATCAGGGACCACGAGAGTGATGAGGCCGGCAGGGGTCCATCTTCTTTGTCGCTTGCCGAACCGGAGAAGGTGATCGCGTCGCCGACCCGCCAGGTCGAGGGCGACGCGTCCATGACCACCGTGGGAGGGGTGTTGCCCGCGCTTACCGTGATGGGCGTGTCTAGGGTGTCCGACGCCCCGTGGCTGTCGGTTACCCGAAGCTGCACCTTGTAGTTGCCTGCCGTATCGTAGGTATAGCTCGGCCGTGGCGAACCAGAGGGGTCGTCATCGAAAGCCCCGTCACCGTCGAGGTCCCAGGCGTACGTAAGCTCGTCGCCGGGGTCGGGGTCGCTGGAGTCTGTGCCATCGAAGCTGACGGTCAGGGGTGTGGCACCGTTGGTCGGGTAGGCCTTCGCCACGGCCTTCGGGGGACGGTTGCCCCCGAAGTACTGGATTCGGCGGACGGTGCCACCACCGAAGTCCACGTAGAAGAGGTCCCCGCCAGGTCCGATCTCCAGGTCTACCGGGTTCGCTGCTCCGGCGACGAGGGTTTCGAGCGTCGCCGGGGCGGGTGGTTGTCCGTTCGCGCCCTCGAACATTACCCAGATGCAGCCCCTGACGTAGTCACCGAAGATGAGGCTGCCGTCGTATCGGTCGGGGTAGGAACCGCCGTTGTAGAAGGTTGGGCCTGTGATCGATGCGCCGGTTAGCGGGCACGTGTCTCCTGAGAACACAGGCGATGTGTGGCCGTAGGCGAAGTATGGCGCCTTCACGGCGTTCGGCGTCCCGTAGAGGTTTTCGCAGATGTTGAGGTTCGCGGCGTCGAAATTCACCTGGCGTTCGGTGCCCTCGTAGCAAGGCCAGCCGAAGTTCTCGACGGTGGCGTCTGTGGGGCTGGTGATGCGGTTGATCTCGTCCCACTGGTTGAAGCCAACATTGCCGATCCAGATTTCATTCGTTCCTGGCCTTATCGCGAACCGGAAGGGATTGCGGAGCCCATAGGCGATGATGCGGCTGGTGTTTGCTCCTGCGCTACCGTAGAAGGGGTTGCCCGGCGCCGCCTCACCTGTGGCAGGCTCAACGCGCAGGATCGTGCCGTTCAAGGCGACCCAGTCTCCGCTGGTGCGAAGGTCCTGGCTGCGCAGTGAACCGCCCTCGGCGGTAGGAGGAGTCTGCGTGCCTCCTACCCCGGTGGGCGGATCGCCACACGGATTCTTGGGCGTAGGGCTGTCTTGCAGGCTGCCCCCGCCCTGGCCGTAGTCGGCGCCGAAGTGTGCGGCGCCATCGCCCCCGCTGACATAAAGCTTGCCGTCGGGGCCGAAGGCCAGGTCACCCACGGAGTGGCTGGGATACTGCTGGCACCAGTCCTCGATCAGGACCTTTTCGTCGCCGGTCATCGTGTTGGTGGCGACATCCGCTTTCAGGCGCGAGAGGTGACCGCTGACCACGCAACCGTCGGCGGTGGGGCCCGGCGGGGTGGGGCATGGGTCCGAGGTCGCACCGGGCGCGCCCCAGCGCGGCGCCGTTTCGTGGATAAGGGCGTCGTGGGTATACAGCACATAAACGTAGGGTTTGGTCGGGAAGCTCGGGTCCAGGGAGAGCCCCAGCAGGCCGCGGTCCCAATAGTTGTGCACCTTGGTGCGCAAATCGGCGAAGATTGTTGGTTGGTCGTCCGAGAGATCGTCGTAGGCCTTGATCAGGCCGCTCTTTTCGGCGACGAAGACCCGGCCGTCTGCGGAGAACTCCACATTAGTGGGTTTGTCCAACCCGCTCAGGACGACCGTCTCATCGAAGCCGGAAGGGAGCGTAGACTCGGCGTCCGCCGTAGGGAGGGACGCCAAGGTCACCAAAGTCGCGGCCAAGGCGGCGATCGCTACTGCGAAAATGTTGGCCCTTGCCATATTCCCAGATCTCCCTCGTGGGCGGGCTTTTCTCCCTACCCGATGGTCCTTTGCGACACTAGCCTACTACAAGACGGGTTCCCGGCGCATCCTTAGGGGCCGCCCACTTCCGTCGCAGACCCTTGCCTCTCGGGCCGCATCCTCGGCCTCCACATCCCACCTCTGAAGCCCCACGGCGCTTCGAAAGCGAGTTTCGAGGATCGGGGCCCATGGGGTATGATGCCTGGCTATGGGTTGGCTCGGTTCATGGACCAGGATCTAGGTGTGTGGCAGGGCGTCGGGCGCAAGTTAGGGGATGTGATCCTGGCCTGCACGGCACTCGGTGTGTTGCTCGTGGCGCTTGGACTCAATGTGCATCTAGGGCCGGGTATCCTAAAGACGATCTCGACCGACTCGGTGAAAGCCCACGTGGACTTCCACACATTCTGGCACTCTGCGGCGGCGCTCTGGGAAGGCGAGGACATCTACGACACGGGGGCCGAAGCAGAGAACCGTAACCCGCCATTTTGGACCTTGCTGATCTCGCCGCTCGGGCTCTTGAAGCCGCTTGTGGCCTACCGTATCTTCTCGATGGTCAGTGTGATCCTGACGGTGGCTTACCTCACCTGGATGGCTGGAGAGGTGCGCTTGAGTTCCTGGTGGGCGGTCCCTGCTGCGGTGTTGTTGCTACTCTCTTCGCCCCTGCTCAAAACGCTGGCCCTCGGTCAGATTTACCCGGTTCTGGCCGCGGGGTTGGTGGCGGCGTGGATCTCCGACCGCCGGGGCAAGGTAGTGATCTCCGGCTCCGCCTTGGGCCTGGTGGTTGCGCTGAAACCGTCGCTCGCCCCAATAATCCTCTGGCCGCTCGTGAGGCGGAGATGGAAGGCTGTTGTGGCCGCGCTCGTCGCCGCCTCGGCGGCGACGCTCGTAGGGGCGATCGTGGCGGGACCCGGTGCCACTCTCGAGTGGTTGAGGTTGCTCTCCGACGAAACCCTGAACCCCTTCTGGGACAATGCTTCGCTCTCCTCGGCGGCGGCCAGGCTGTTCACGGAAAACGAGTTTGCCAGGCCCATCGCAACGCTGCCGTGGATGGTCCCCGTTGCGTACGTGCTAGGGATCGGGGCCATCGCCTTTGCTGCTGGGAGAGTCAGGCAGGATCCAGAGGTAGCGCTGTGGGCGCTCGTTGCGGCCTCACTCCTGGCATCGCCCATCGCCTGGCACAACTATCTGGTGCTGCTCGGGCCTGGTATCTTGCTCCTTTTGGCCCAAGGGTGGGTGGCGCCTGGCTTTCTGTTGCTCGCCCTGCAGTCCATACCTCCGTATTGGCCCGTGCTCTGGGCAGGGAAGGACACAGTCCTGGCGACCCTGGCGCTCACGCTGTACTTCTATATCCTGGTAGCACACTGGCTCGTCTTCGTAGTCGCCGCCCAGAAACGCCCGGCCGGTAGACCGGAGATAGGGACACCGATTCAAACCTGAGATCCGCTCCGTGGTTCTTACAATGGGCCGGGGAAGAGCGGGGCAGGATGATCGCCCATCCGCTTTGCAAGCCAGGTGGTCCCGGCGGTAAGACTCGGGTCATGCTTCCCGGTCTGAGGTCTTGCCGAGCACGAACAGTAGTAAAGCCCAGAGAAAGGCGAGTAGGAGGTTGCGCAGGAGGAGCAGATCTGGCCCGGGGAAGCGAAGGTACACGAGGTCACTGTAATGGATGAGAACAAGCCGCGTCGCCCCGCAGGCGGCGAGGAAGACCGCCGAGATGCCGATTTTCACGAAGCGTTTCCCTACCAGAGGTACGAGCGGAAGGAGCCAGAGCATGTACTGCGGCGAGAGGACCCTGGAGCCGAGCATGTAAGCGAGTATGAGCGCCGCCGCATAGCGCGGATATTGCTCCAACCCGAGCCGCCCGAGACGATACTCTCTATACATCGCGAGCGCCGTGATCAGCAACAGCAGTGCTGTTAAGGGGAAGCTCAGCGAGCTCGCGAACTCCACACCGCGGCCCCGTACCTCGATGGCGCCGAAGTCGAAAGTGGTGTGACTGACCCAACCCAGCTTCAGGAGCACGGACGCGGCGAGGCTCTCGACCTGCAACCCCCGGTCCGCCTGGTACGCAAAACTTTTGATGAACCCGTCGCTGGCGAGCAGCAGCGGAGGCGCGAAGAAGAGCGCCAGGACCGCGAAGAAGGCCCCGTAACCACGCGCCGCTCCCCTCCGCAGGGTCGCCAGCGGCAGAGTCGCGAGGGCGGGGACCAGCTTGGCGGCGGCACCGAAGCCGAGTGAGGCGTAGCCCAGGAGCACATAGCGTCCGCCCAGCGCCACGCAAAGGGCGGAGAGCGCCAGCGTCAGGGTGACGATTGCGTCGTAGCGGGCCAGGACGAGCTCGTAGAGCAATATCGCCGCCGCCGTAAACGTTACGGCGGGAATCAGGTATGCCCCCGGGCCCCAGAGCCTCCTGGCTGCGAGCGCTGTCAGGACCAGCGCCGCCACCGAAAACAGGGCCATCTCTATCGCGAACAGTCCCGTGTAGGCGACTCTGTTCGAACTGAAAAGGGCCGGTGGCACGGAAGCGAGCAGGCTGCCCGGCGGGTACTCTATGAAGAAATCGCGGTAAGGGATCTTGCCGCGCAGGAGGGCTTCCCCGGCGTGGTGGTAGATCTTGAGGCCGGTGGACCCTTGCTTACTGTGCGATGGTAGCTGTGCGAACATGGCGAACAACCGCCAGTACAGAAACGCCCCCAACACGCTCAGCGACGCCCAGAAGAGAAGCGTCTGCGGGTTCTCCCCGTTCGCTCTCCTGGCTGCTCTAACCCCCGTGCGAAGTGTCCACAGCTGTCTTGCCACATCCGGACTGTGGCAGAAGTAGCCAGATCTGTAAACAGGGCGGGCGGACCCTTCGACGGTCATAGCTTGCGTCCGGAAAGGATACTGTATTAGACCACAGGTGGATCAGTCATCTCACCGTTGTTAATGCTTGCGAGTGTAGACTTTGATGTCGCCTTCGAAGTTACTGAGTTCGACTCTGTCATTGCGATCTATCGCCGTGTAAGCGAGCTGGAATTCGTTCCTGTTGGTCTCCAGATAGCTCTCGACCAAGGGATCAGGACTGCGTCTAGAGACGCTGCTATCTACGATTACCACCTCGATCCCCCTTTCTTGGTTGCCTTCGGGCCTTATGATCCGAGCCTCGGGCAGGTACGCTTGGGCCACGCCCGTATGGCCCCACACGGCCATGGGGCCTCGAGCCTGGCCGGAATCCTCCAAGTACTCTGCGACGGCGGCGTAGGTGCCGGGTTCGACGTGGCTTGCCGCCCCCACGGTTTGGACGCCAAGGTAACCGAAGGGGGTGAGGAGCAAGATGGCGAAGACGATCCCTGGCCCCCCTCGTCGGGCGAGGTTTCCCGCGGTCAGAGCCAGGAGCAGGATAAGGGGTGTTTGCCAGTCGTAGATGTAGTGGTAGACCTTGATCCGGACACAAAAGGAGAGAAAGAGGAAGGGAACCAGGGTGGCGGCGAGCAAGTAGAGCTCGGGTGGCCGGCGCTGCCAGAAGACGCTAACAACTGCTACGCTTAGCGAAAGGGTTGCGAGCGCACCGTAGAAATCCCACTGCCACCACAGGAAAGTCCACCAGGGAGGAAAAGCGTATGGAATACCGTTGACATCTACCCAGTGTCCTCCTGCGTTATGAGCGCTCTGAAGGACGAGCATGTTTTGAACGACCCGCGAAGTTCGGCCCCCGAGAGGAGCGTAGGTAAGGAGCGCCGTGGCTGCCGCAGCCAGCCCGATCATTGCGCTCTGCAGGATGAAGATGCGAGAGAGACTGATCTTGAGTAAGCCGGCGAACAGGATCGCCGGCAAGAATAGGACGCCGACCAGTTTCGATGCCGTGGCAAGCCCGATGGCAACCCCGGCCAACACCGCAAATCCCCAGCTACGAGCCTCCGCCCAGCGCCACCCCGCATACAGCGCGAGAGTAGAGAAGAAGGCCAGAAATACCTCCAGGATCGCTAGCCGTCCTATGGACAAGGTGAGGGGAGAAACGACCCACAATGCCAGCGCCAGAACGCCAGTCCAGTACCCTGCTACTCGCCTGGCGAAGGCAAACAACACGAGGCCGGTCAGGAGAGCCGTGGTCGCGGCAGGAATTCGAACCGCTTCCGCTTCTGAGGAGCCCAGCACGACCTGGGTAACGCCCAAGATGTACTTCACCAGAAACGGGTGTTCCTGGTTGGAACTAAAGTCGTTGTCCTGGACGTATTCAAGACCCGCATCGCGATATACCAGTTCGTCTGGGTGCCACTCGTTGACCCCCAGTCGGAAGAATGCTACGTAAGCTCCGAGGAGAAGAACCGCGAGGAACACCGTAGCGCGTAAGGCGCGGTGGTCAAGCCTCCCCAGGCTGAAGCTCTCACGCTCGTCTGCGTCGATATGCCGTTCTCCTCGATCAGATGTTCCCATCCGCCTTCTCGTTTGCCCATTCTCTCAGAAGGTGTCGACGGATTTTGCACGTTGGATTGGCCTCCGCACCCAGAGGTGACCCCGGTCGCTGGCGGACGGCTCGTCCGACTTGCGCTACGTTGCTGTGCACATCGATAATTGTGTTAGAGAGAAGGTCTCGGCTTTAGCCAACCGGGAGATGGGGCTGAAGGGGTCCCGACAGGAGATGATTCGCCGATAGATCACGGGTTAGCGTCCCTCAGCCTCTAAGTTGACGACAGCGAGGACGACATTCAACGGGCACGGGTGAGCATTACTTTGGCCAAAGGCGCGAGCTACGCTGGGCACACCACACAGCTTGGGAAAGAGACTGTACCTGGGAGTGTCGCAGTGCCAACTCGCCAATGGTTCGGTGTTTCCGCAGGTCACCACCTACCTACCTGGCGAAATGCTTAGGGGTACGAAACATGTCCATCTCATCAATCCCCTGTGGAACACTGCTGGGGGAAGCGAGTGGCGAACACTGACCCTCTTCGATGAGCTGGTGGACTTCTGCAAAGTAGCATTGTGGAGTGAACACGAACCGGATCCGGAGATCGTGCAGAGGTACCCCGTGAAGCGGATCGACCCTAAGCGCTTGAGGTTCCCGAAGACTGGAACGTTCGTTTTTGTGGGCGTCTATTTCCCCGTGGGCGAGTGGATAAGGTATGCCCGTCCGAGGAGGACGATTCTCGTCTTCAATACTCTTAACCTGGCCAGATTTACACAAAGACGGCGCCAGTTGGCACTGAAAGGCCGTCGAGACGTAGAGATCGTCTATGCCTCTGAGCTAGTCAGGAGGTTGGCCAACCATCCTGGTGTAGTCGAGGTCTCTCCCATCGACATAAGCAGGTTCGTCCCTCCTGCGAGCAAACATTCCGGCTCTATGCCTGATCGCTTCACGATCGGGCGTCTGAGTAGGGCTTCTCGGGAGAAACATCACCCTGCCGATCCAGCCCTGTATCAGCGGTTGGTGAACCACGGCATACGCGTAAAGATCATGGGAGCGACACCGTCCTTGATAAAGAAACTGGGCCATTCACGATCCGTCACACTGCTGCCGGCACAAGCGTGTGAACCGCAGCTCTTTCTCCAGAGCCTCGATTGTTTCTTTTATCGCACCTCGCGTAATTGGCTCGAACCGTGGGGCCGGGTCGTCACCGAAGCGATGGCCTGCGGGCTCCCTGTTGTTTGTCACAACCGAGGAGGGTACGTCGACATAATAGATCATGGCCGCAACGGGTTCTTGTTCGATACGCAGCAAGAAGCCCTGGACATACTGCTGAGGCTCAAGGAAGATCAAACGCTACGTGGATCTATCGGTGAGGCGGCCCGAAAGACTTCGGAAGAGTTGTTCTCTCCTGCCCGTCGGCGAGAAACCGTTCGATTCTACCTGCAATGAGCTCGTTGCCTGCTCTACTGGCGTAGCCCACGTCTACAGCACCGTTCGTGAGAACCCAGTCGCTATCGCCTACACTAGGACGAGGTGATTAGAGTCAAATACCGGAGAGGGCTTGATTTGCCGGCCGGTGTAGCGCCAGTGCATCGGGAGTCCACTAGTTGAGGCGAGAAGACGCGGCCAGCGTGAGGTTCAAGGGAAAAATCAAGACATCGTCCTTCCTGGGGGAACCGTTTTCGCGCCTGGTGGTCCTGGGCATTCTATTCGTGGCAGCCTTCTGCCTCAGGCTGTATCGTATCGGCGAGCCGCTCTTCGACTTCTCGCCAGTTCGCCAGTATCACTCTGCTCTACTCGCAAGGGGGTTCTACGAGTGGCTGCTAACGGGCGACCTGAAGACCCTCCCTCCCGACGGGATCATAGAGCCGCCCATCCTCGAGCTCGGGTCTTCCCTTGCTTTCTTGCTCACTGGGGGGGAACACCTCTGGATCCCGCGACTTCTGTCCGCCTCGTTCTGGATGGTCGGCGGCGTTTTGCTGTACCTGATCGCCAAGAAGACCGTCTCTCCCAACGCCGCGCTCTTCTCGGTCGCTTTCTTTCTGTTGTATCCAGCCGTGGTGCTCCCCAGCAGGGCCTTTATGCCCGACCCACTGATGATCATGCTGCTCCTCCTCAGCGTGTTCACCATATTGCGTTACCACGAACACCCCACTACGGGCCGGCTTGTGGTCGCGGCGGTAGCCTCGTCTCTGGCCTTGTTCGTCAAGCCGGGCGTCTGTTTGTTCCAAATTTTCGGGGCATTTGTTGCGCTGTTGGTCTACAGGAAGGGCCCGCTGAGGGCCCTGAGAAGTGCGCACCTGCTGCTGTTCATCGTACTGAGCCTCTTGCCCATGGGGCTCTACTATCTCTACGGGACGGCGATCCGGGGGTTCCTGCAGGGACAGGTACAAGGGAAGGTCGAGCCACGATATTTGTTGGAGGGCTACTTCTGGAGAGGTTGGCTCGAGCAGATCGGATCCATGGTGGGGCTCATCGCCTTCCTGGGCGCGGTCGTCGGGCTTCTGTTGATCCGGCCGGGATCACCTAGGGCCATGCTGGCGGGCCTGTGGGGCGGATACATCCTCTTCGGGCTCGTCTTCACCTATCATATTCATACCCACGGATACTATTCCTTGCAGTTGGTTCCCGTGGTAGCACTCTCTTTGGGTCCCGTGTGGGACGCCGCCACGGGCTACGTCGGGCGCAGAGATCGACGCCTTTACAGACGAGCCATCGTCTGTGTCTTGGTCGTCCTCGCGGTGGTATTTTCTGTGGTCGAGCAACAAACTACTGTTCTAGGCATTGCACAACAAGCGGGGGGCGCCAAGCCTTTCCCGGGCAAATACCTGGGATCGGCCCTCATCGCCGACTACGAAGGTCGGGCGAGGGCCTATGGGCAGATCGGGGAGGCCGTCGGCCACAGTCGTCGTACCATCTTCTCGGCTCCCGATTTTGGCTACCCCCTTCTTTACTACGGGCGGATCGACGGGGACTATTGGCCATCCTCCGACATGATGGCCTGGTGGCGAAGCCTCGGGAGGGCGGAGGCGGACCTCGGCGGCGCTACCAGTAGGAGAGAGCTCTTCGACAGTCTCTACTCGGAAGCCTCAGCCGAATACTTCATCGTCATCAAATCAGAGGGGTGGAAGGACGACAGATCGCTGAGAAGGTTGCTTACCCGGCATTTTCCCGTGGTGGCGAGGGGCCAAGGGTATTTGGTGTTCGACCTACGCAGCGGCGATTACCGGCCCAGAACCGGGTAATGTTCCTCCGTATCGCAAAGGGTCACCGATCGGGAGCGCGAGGAAGAGGCGGTTCAGGGGGTCACCGGCGAGGGGTCTGCCAGGTCCAGTGTCAGGTTCTCTCACAAGCCTTCGGGCGCGAACCCGGTAGGGGCGGACTTTCCGGTAGGGCGCCATCTCTGGTAAGTTGTCGGCCGAGATGAAACGGCGCGGGCAACCTCGAGCACTCTTCGCGTCTCCGAGCGGGTATACGTTGGCCCTCCTTGCGATCTTCGTGGTGGGGTTGGCCCTGAGGCTCTACGCCCTCGGTTCCGAGAGCCTGTGGTGGGACGAGGTGTACGCTATCCGTGAGATGGCGCACCCCGGGCCGCTGGAGATCGTCCGGCTGAGCTCCACCGACAACAACCCGCCCCTTTTCTACTTGATCCTTCACTACTGGGTCCTTCTCGCCGGGGACTCCGAGTTCTCGGTCAGGCTTCCTTCAGCGTTGGCGGGCGGCCTTGCCGTACTGCTGATGTACCGGATCGGTACGCTGCTGTTCGACCGGAGCGCGGGCCTACTGGCGGCATCGATCCTGGCCCTCTCCGCATACCACGTCCGCTACGCCCAGGAGGCCCGCGCATACGGACTGATGGTTTTCCTTACCCTCCTCTCGTTCTACTTCTTCTTGAGGCTCACGATGGGCGGCGTCTCCCGCTACGCGAGCGTCGGGTACGTCATCTCCACCGCCCTTCTGATGTACACGCACTTCTACGGCGTCTTTCTCATCGCGGCCCAGGCAATCTACGTGCTGGTGAGCAGGGAAGACTTGCGGAGGTGGATCGTACCCGCGGGAGCCCTCGCCCTGCTGTACGTACCGTGGGTGGTGTTGCTGGCGATCACCGTTTTGTCGCCCGAGGGCGCCTGGCAAAGCGGCACGACCTGGATACCCGAGCCCACCCTCGCAGACGTGACCCAGATCCTCCGGGCCTACTCCGGCTCGATACCACTGACTATCGTCCTCGCCTTGCTCGCCGTTTACGGCACGGTAAGGACGATCAGGGGGCAGAGGCCCGCCGCTTATCTGCTTTTGGCGTGGCTCTTGGTGCCGATCGTCGTGCCCTTCCTCGTCTCGCACCTTTACAGGCCGATGCTGGCCGATCGTTTCACCATCGCCGCATCGCCGGCTCTCTACCTGCTGGTCACCCAGGGGTTCGCGGGTCTCAAAGGCCTCGCCTACCGGGAGAGGAGGTACGCGCCAGCACTCCTGCTCGTGATCGTGGCGGCGCTCTCCGTGGCAAGTCTCACGGGTTATTACGGCGCCGTCACCAAGCAGCCGTGGCGGGAGGTCGCGGGCTACGTAGACCAGCATGCCCGAGCGGGGGACGTCGTCATATTCTACTGGGCGGGCGGCATGCTTCCCTTTGATTACTACTCTAACAGACCGGACATGGAGAGGGAGGCCTTCCTCACAGAGGAAGACACGAGCTTAAGGAGAACCGTCTCTACGACGGTAAGAGGGCACGACAGGGTCTGGCTCGTGATGGTCTGGGAGTCGGGTCGGGCGAAAAAGGTGCTCCCGAGAAGGTTGACAAGACTATACGGCGAGGCAACCTACCGCGAGGTCTATGCCGTAACCGATCCGTACAATAGCGAAGTAGCAACCATTCCCTATCAAGGGGACGGCATAGACGTTTTGCTTTTCGATGGTGCGCGAACGCGTCAGACGAGGGTGAAATGAACGGCTTGCAGAGCTCCGGGCTGCGGGACGGATGATCGAGAACAACGGCGCAGCGAGGCACCGCGAAGGACCCCGATCCACGTTCCGCGGTCTTCCCGATGGTGGCACGGTTAGCGTGGTGATCCCTTGCTACAACCAGGCGCACTTCCTCGGCGAGGCCATCCGGAGCGTGCTCTCCCAAAGCTACCCTCACTTCGAGGTCGTCGTGGTGGACGACGGCTCCCAAGACGACACCCGAGAGGTGGCCTCCGGTTACGCCAGGGACGACCCCAGGGTCAAGCTCGTAAGCCAACAGAACAGCGGCTTGGCGGAGGCCAGGAACAGGGGCCTGGCCGAGTCGGTAGGGGAGTACGTCGTATTTCTCGACTCCGACGACCGTTTGTTGCCTGGGGCGCTGGAGGCAGGAGTAAGGGACCTGGAGGCCCATCCCGGGTGTGCGTTCGTCTCCGGACAATACAGGGCCGTAGCGGCCGATGGCTCGCTACTGTGGAAACCATACGAGCCTCCGGCCGAGCGGGATGGCTACCTGATGCTGCTGCAATACTGCTTCGGGATGCCCGCGGTGGTGATGTACCGGCGGTGGGTGTTTAACGAGGTGGGAGGCTTTGATAGTTCGGTCGACGCCGCGGCTGACTGGGACCTGTATCTTCGCGTGGCGAGGCGCTTCCCCGTCCACCACCACGGCCATGTCGTCGCCGAGTATCGGCAGCACGGTACAAGCATGAATCAGAGACCAGGGCTCATGCTGAAGTCCACGGTGAGCGTGCTACGCTCGCAACGACCTCACCTGAAAGACGACAAACGGCGCGAAGAAGGGTACATGGTCGGCCTGAGAGGGATGCAGGCGGACTATGGGGTGCCGCTGGCCGAGGACATACGCGACGCCCTGCGACAGCGCGCGTGGAAGCGGGCCCTCGGGGGCATGTTCGTTCTGGCGCGCTACTTTCCGAGTGGACTCGCCCTGCTGCTCAGCCAACGGCGCCTGGATCGTGCCAGGCTGGCTCGTCACCTACAGGTTACAGAGCACAAACTCGACGCCAGCGAACGGCGGCTGCGCTCTTACAAACGCCGCCTGCGGGGCCTCCGCGAGCAGCCCCGTCCCCACCCGCGTCGGAGGCGGAGGCTGAAGAGCGTCCTCGCGCAAGAACGGCGGGAGGCCGCCCGGCTCAAGAGGCGCAAACGGCGCCTGGCGGGTGAGCTGGGGGAGCCTGGCCCGCAGACAGGATACTTGACTTTCCTGCCTGTTCGAGGATCGGTGAAGAGGGCCGGCCACCTGGGTGCCAGGACTGCCGACACCTCGGTGATGCGAGCGAGGACCGACCCAACGGTCGCCCTGCTGCCCTGGGGCGACGTGTACGAAGACTACCTAGACGGGATCGGAATCTCCCTCGACGAGTTCTGTACCGAGATGAGCGGCGGCTACCTCTTCGGCTACGTGGATGCGCTGGGGCGGGTCGGGGTCCGCACCGTGCTCGTCCTATGGTCGCGCAACGTCAGCCATCCCGAGCGACGCGTGCACGTGCCAACAGGGGCGACGGTGTGGGCGCTACCCCCCACACGCGCCCACACGGCGTCTCGTCGGCTCAGCGAGTGGCTGGAGACGGGTAGTGGTCAATTGGCGGCCCGCCTGCGGCGGCTCGCGCGATTTCTTGCCGGCTACAGCGCTACCACGCCCCGGGTGCTCGCCAGGGTGCTCCGAGAGGAGCGCTGCTCGGCCCTCCTGGTCCAGGAGTACGAGTACCGCCGCTTCGACGTCTGCCTGCTAGTTGGCAGGATGCTGGCCCTTCCCGTGCTGGCAACCTTCCAGGGCGGGCGACCCGAGAAGGGTAGGTCCGTGGAAGGTTGGATCAGGAAGCGTAGCGTGCCCAGGGCGGATGGGCTCCTGATCGGCCCCCGCAAGGAGGCCGGGGCCGTGAGGAAGCGCTACGGTTTGCCACCCGGGGCCATAACGATCGTGGGCAACCCCATAGATATCGAGGAATGGAGGCCCCGGGAGAGGGAGGCTGCCAGGGCTGAGCTTGGCCTGCCGGAGGATGCGGCTGTGGCCTGCTGGCACGGGCGCATAGACATCAGGCGCAAGGGTCTGGACATCCTGATCGAAGCCTGGCGACAGGTGTGCGCTGCACGTCCCGAGGCAGATCTCAGGCTGCTGCTGTGCGGTGGCGGCGCTGGAAACGAGAGGCTGCGCCGGCTGATGGAAGAGGCCGGGCTGCGAGGGGTTCACTGGCATGACGAATACACCACAGACCGGTCCATCGTGCGCCGCCAGCTTGCGGCCTCGGACGTGTTTGCCTTCCCCTCGCGCCACGAAGGTTTTGCGGTGGCACCCATGGAGGCTATGGCGTGTGGAAGGGCAGTGGTGGCCTGCGATGCGCCAGGGGTAGCAGACTTGCTTAGAGGAGGAGAGAAGGCGGTAGGGATAGTGGTGGACCGCAAGGATGCTGATGCTCTGGCACGGGCGATGGGGAGGCTGTTGGATGACCGGGAGCTAGCGTGGCGGCTGGGGGAGGCGGCCCGCATGAGGATAGAGGAGCGCTTCTCTCCTGAGGCGATAGGGGAGCGGTTGCTGGGTGCATTGCACAGGGCGTCTCCGGAGATCTTCCCTGCGCCGCCCGGCTGAGGTTCAGGCGAGGACTCCGCTCTGCACTCGACCCTTTCTCGGGTAAGCCGATGTACGGGAGGGGGGGCGGTTTGACCACTCCTTCCACAACCAAGAGTTCCAGAGCGGGTAGGGGAGCTTTTCGCCTTGGGGGTCTTCGGCGAGCCTTTCCGCGCAGTAGAGCCAGAAGGACGCGTAGCCGCCGAAGCGCTCGCTCAGGAGCTCGAGGTCTTTGTGGTAACGGTGGGCGAGGTGGGTTGCCGCAGTGGATGGCATCTGCTTCGGAGACCTGGCGTTGACTTTACCTTTCAGGGCTTTCTGCGCGTAAGAGGCGTCGACACCGATGAACCTGTAAATGTGACGAAGCAGCCTGACCGGATGGAAGTGGATGTCCTCGATAAAACCGACGAAGATCTGCTCGGGCGTATAGAACCGTTGCCACTTATCCAAGATCTGGAGGTAGTCCGTCTCGGCCCTTACCTCGGGGTGGTCGAAGCCTTCCCAGAGCTGCTCCTTGGTGGCCGCTTCTACGGTTTGTCCCTTTAGAAGTTCCCTTGCAATGAGCATGTGCAGTCGCCACACCGAGGCCGCGTAGGCTCTCTCTATAGGATTCCGCATGAGGAATAGGATTCTGGCGTTCGGCATCAGGCTGTGGATACGGGCGACGCCTTCTTCTTCGAGGATCGAGTACTGGGGTGTGATCTCGCCCGTCATCTTGCCCTTTCCCTCTCTGAAGAGAGAGGCATACCAACGGTCCGAAGGGGACCGCCCGAAGAACCGAAGATCCCACAACAAGGCTTTTGGATCGAGCTTCTCACGGTGTCCGCGCAGGCGCGCCTTCAGTTGGTATCGCCACACCCAGGGGTACCAGTCATCAGGGTCCTGTTTGGCAAGGAGCCTTGCTACCGGGGCCCCGAACGAGGGTTCCCCGGCCCTCTGATCGAAGTAATGAAGTTCCTTGAGGGGCGGCGTCCACACCTTGGGATGCCTGGAGAGGTTCTTGGCCAGCCAGCTCGTTCCCGACCTCGGCGCTCCGATGCCGAGGAAATCCGGGAACGGCAAGTGCGGCTCGCTTCCATGCTTTGCACGTTTCATGGCGCGGAGTGTAACAGAAGCCTGCAGGATGCTGGAAGTGACGTACGCCGCACCGAGCCGGCGAGATCCGACGTCAGGCCCGTCCGACGAAGGTATAATCGCGTGGCGGTGCAGGCGTCCAGACAGGGCGTCCACCACCGGCTGGTCCTGTTCTTGAGGAGAGCGGTATGGCAGTCAGTTTCTCAGGTCTCGATGTGGAACACGTGCACGGTCCCGCAGAGGTACCTCTCCGGGAAGACGAGCTCATCGTCGTCTGTTTGGTCCGGGACGGCCAGCCCTGGATAGTGCAGTTTATGGAGCATTACTCTTCGCTCGGCGCCAGGCACGTAGTCTTTTTGGATAACGGCTCCCATGACGCCACCGTGACTGTCGCCGCCGGGTACGAGAACGTCACCGTCCTGCGGTCCAACCTGCCGTTCAACGGGTACGAACTCCTTTTGCGTCAGTATCTCATCCAGCGCTTCGGCAAAGGCAGGTGGTCTTTGTGCGTGGACATAGACGAGCTGTTCGATTACCCTTACTCCGACATCATCGGCCTGGCGTCTCTGCTCGGCTACCTCAAGAGCAAGTCCTATACGGCCGTTGCGGCGCAGATGCTGGACATGTTCCCGAAGGGACCGTTGGCTGGTCCCATCGGCGGGCGGGAGGAGTCCTTCCGGGAGCGGCACAACCTCTACGATCTCTCCGGAATAAAGAGGAAGGATATAGAGCAGCATTCGGGACGCAACAACCTGTTCGACAGCCCCGCCATCGAGTGTCTCGCCGGCGGGATCCGCGAGACTGTGTTCGACGTGATGCCTCGCCTGACGAAGTTTCCGCTCGTGTTCTCTGATGGCGTCGTCAAGCCCGTGGAAGGGTCCCCCCACCACATCGACAACGCCCGGATAGCGGACTTCTCGTGTGTGCTGTTTCATTACAAGTACGTCGGGCACTTCCACGAGCAGGCCGCGCAGGCCGCGCGCGAAGAGAATCACTGGAATAACTCCGCCCAATACAAACAGTACCTGAAAGTACTCAACGAGAACCCAGGTTTGACGTTGAGTCAAAACACCTCCAAGGAGATCCAGAGCGTCAATGACCTTCTGGAGGAACAGTTGCTGGTGGCCTCCGATGACTACGTAAGCTGGGTCAACGCCGAAGAGAAGAGAAGGGCTCTGTCCGGGAGCGGGCACCACATCTCATCTGAGGATCTCCTGAGGACAAGACGCCGAGATAGGGCGAAGACGCTGAAGATACAAAGACTTGAGAAGCAGCTCCGCGACCTAAGACAACAGCTCGAGGAGACCCAGCGCAGCCGACGGCGCCTCAGGCGCCGGGTCCGCACGCTCCAAGAGCAGGCTGCTAGCGCACAGACCAATCCAGAATCCGGCCCGAGCTCTGCATAGGTCAGAGGGCGAGCCTCGGGCGGCCCGTCCGGGTCTCCGGCCGGGAGAGTGGGTTCTCTGTGTGCGGGCCGAGCCGGTTGACCGTCCTAGTTGCCGGTAGTAACCTTTATCCTCGATTATGAGGACAGATGGTCTGTAGAGTTAACCAGGGATTGCGCGTGCGAACCACAGCTCTTCCCGCGAGGGCATGCGGCCAACCTTGACCCGGATACTATGATGGGCGATTAGCGGTGGCTTCTCCTAGCAAGGCCCCCAAGAGGCTTCGTGTAGGGAAGGAAGGGTTCGTCAGCGTCGTTATTCCCTGCTACAACCAGGCTCACTTTCTCGTTGAGGCCATACAGAGCGTTCTCTCCCAAGTCTATGCCGACTTCGAAGTCATCGTCGTGGACGACGGCTCCCAAGACGCAACGGCAGAGGTAGCCGCCACCTACGCGGATAAGGACCCCAGGGTAAGGTTGATATGTCAGCAGAACAGGGGACTGGCGGGGGCCAGAAACCGGGGCTTGGCCGAGGCTAGCGGAGAGTACGCAGTGTTTCTGGACTCGGATGACCGCCTTGTAGAAGGGGCATTGGAGGTGGGAGTAAGGGAGCTCGAGGCCAACCCCGATTGTGCCTTCGTCTTTGGGCACTACCGGCCCATCAGCGCCGATGGGGTTGCCTACGCAGTCCCGCGGCAAGAGCGCATCGGTGGAGATCACTACTTCGCGCTCTTGCGCGACAACTACATCTCCATGCCGGCCTCCGTGATGTACAGGAGGTGGGTGTTCGAGGAGGTCGGGGGCTTCGACGGGTCGGTAGATGCGGCGGCGGACTGGGATCTCTACCTGCGCGTAGCGAGGCGTTTCCCGATACACCACCACGGCGAGGTCGTCGCCGATTACCGCTGGCACGGCGCGAACATGACCGCAGACCCGGCCCTGATGTTGAGGTCGACGGTCTCGGTACTGCGAGGGCAGAGACAGCATGTCAAGGGCAACAAGAGGTACGAGGAGGCTTACGAGCAAGGCATAAAGCTCTTTCGGGAGCATAACGGCGCGAACCTGGCCAAGGAGATACGCTCGCATCTTCGCCGGCGCGATGTCGGCCAGGCTATAGGGGGAGCACTGGTGCTGGCGCGCTACTATCCGCGGGGGCTGGGCCTCGTAGTCAACAAGGGGCGACTGCGGAGCTACGAGTTGGCCGAGGAGCTCGAGGCCAGCAAGAAGCGCCTCAAGAACCGGGAACGCAAGCTGCGGGTCGTCAACAAACGTGTCAAGGAGCTAAATGGTGCTCTGGCGAAGGAGGAGCGTAGGGGCAAGCGGCTGAGGAGGCGCAATAGGGATCTCGCGCTGGAGGTGCAGAGCCTGGCCCGGCAGCGAGAGTATCCGCAGGACCCTCCCGCAACATACGCAAGGACCACGTTCTTCGTCGTGGGAGAGATGAAGTCGGGGACCTCGTGGGTGATGTGGATGCTCGACTCCCACCCTGAAGTGTTCTGCAGCGGTGAGGGATGCTTTTTCGGCAGGGACCAGGAGTGGGAGGACGTCCCGGTTATCCTCGACCCTACTCCGAGCCTTAGAAACGGCCTGCTGGGTTGCGAAGGACTCGGCATCTGGCGGTCGTTTATGTGGAACTACTGGGCCAAACAGGGGGATGCGGAGTATGATCTCAGCAACCTCACGAGGTTGGCCATCGACTACTACATGCTGCAGGGATCGGCGCGCAGCGGCAAGCGGATCGTCGGTGACAAGAGCCCTCTTCACACCGATTACGTCGATGAGATCTTCGAACTCTATCCTGAGGCCAAGGTCGTCCACGTCGTACGCGACGGGAGAGACGTCGCAGTCTCTCTGATGCACCACTTCTGGAACCTTGCCAAGGGCGAACACGAGGCAGGGATCTACGACCTCGAGCCCGAAGAACTCGCCAAACGCGACGCCTACCGGGAGGACCCCGAAGCCTTTGGGGTATCGGGCCAGAGCATCTTCGTCGAAGAGCGGCTGCGGCAGATCGCCGCGCGCTGGAACCGCAGGACGAGCAAAGCCTCCCGCGAAGGCACAGGACTCTTCGGCGATAAGTTCCTCCAGATCAAGTACGAGGACCTTCTGCTCAGGCCGGTAGAGATCATGCAACCAATCTTCGAACTACTCGGTGCCCCCTCCGACGAGGACACAGTCCGCCGCTGCGTACAGCAAAACAGCTTCGAGAGAGCGGCCGGACGCCCCCAGGGTTCCGAAGTGAGCGAATCTTTCTTCAGAAAGGGCGTCGCCGGCGACTGGCGCGAGATGTTCACCGAGCGCGACCGCGAAGTGTACGAGCAAATCGCCGGCCAGACCCTCGTAGAGATGGGATACCCCCTTGATTGAAACCGCATAATACTATGAAGAGATATGTTGAGGGAGTCCGTGCTGGATTCGGCCGGCTGTTGGGAGATGAAAAACAGGTTCGGCTGTTAGAGGAGGAGTTGGCCGAAGAGCGCCGGAGGGTCGAGAGGCTCAAGGAACAGAACCGGCGCCTGAAGCGGCGGGCGCAGGGCATTAGGCGTACGGGCGGTGGACGGGGTGTGCAGGTCGGGAGCGTACGTTTCGGGGATTTCAGGAGGTTGTATCCCATCAGCCGCGAGTTCGGTTTGGATCGGGGGGGGCCGATAGATCGCTACTACATCGAGAACTTTCTCGCCCGCCATGCGGAGGACATCGGGGGGCGGGTGTTGGAGATCAAGGACTCGGCCCTTACCCGAAAGTACGGAGGCGGGCGTGTAACGGTCAGCGACGTGCTCGACGTGGACGAGAGCAACCGGCGGGCGACCATCGTCGCCGACCTCACCCGCGCCGAGGATGTACCATCGAACATCTTCGATTGCATCATCTGCACGCAGACGCTGCATTTTATCTACGACCTAGGCTCCGCCGTCAGGAACCTCCAGCGCATCCTCAAGCCGGGCGGGTCCTTGCTTGCGACCTTCCCCGGCATCGGCCAGACCAGCTGCCAGAAGCTCGACGAGCGCTACTGCTGGGCTCTGAGCACGCTAGCTGCGCGGCGACTCTTTGAGGAAGTCTTCCCGGCGATAAGCGTCGAGATCGAGGCCCACGGCAACGTACTGGCCGCGGTGGCCTTCCTCGAGGGGTTGGCGGTGCGGGAGTTGCGCGAAGATGAGCTCGATCACCACGACCCCGACTACGAGCTCTTGATCACGCTCAGGGCGGTCAAACCCGAGGCTGAGGCTTGACGGCGCGCAGCCTCGGAAGGTTGCGGCGGGGCGCGAGGCGGTCCGGCGGTAGTTCCCAGGGCAGGGTCCTCATCTTGCTCTACCATCGGGTGGCTACGTTGAAGTCCGACCCCTGGGGACTCGCCGTGTCGCCGGGCCGCTTCGCCGAGCACCTCGAAGCGTTGCGCCAGCACGCCAGGCCCATGCAGCTCCGAGAGCTGTCCCGAGGCCTTGGTGACGCAACGCTGCCGGAGAGCGCGGTCGTCGTCACGTTTGACGACGGTTACGCCGACAATCTGCACAACGCCAAACCACTGCTCGTGCGCCACGGCGTCCCCGCCACCGTCTTCGTTACTTCCGGGTTCGTCGGGCACAAGCGCGAGTTCTGGTGGGACGAACTCGGCCGATTGCTGTTGCGGCCGGGGGTGTTGCCGGACACGCTCTCATTGAGCGTAGTTGGCAACATGCACCGGTGGGAGTTGGGTGAGGCGGCCCACTACACAAGGGAGGAGTTCCGACGCCACCGTGGTTGGAGGGCCTGGAAGAGTTGCCCGACTCCCCGACATAGCCTCTACATCTCTCTGTGCGAGCTGTTGCGCCCCATCAGCGAGCAAGAGCGCCAACGGAAGCTGAACGAGCTACGGAGGTGGGTGGTCGCTGTGCCCGGGCGCCGCCCCAGACATCGACCTCTCTCCGCCAGGGAGATAGACGAGCTTGGCCAGGAAGGGTTGGTAGAGGTCGGGGCCCACACGGTGACCCATCCCGTCCTCTCCGCGCTCCCGCCGGCTTCGCAGCAGCGCGAGATCGCGAGGAGCAAAGCTCGTTTGGAAGAGGTCTGCGGCCATCCGGTGACCAGTTTCGCCTATCCTTACGGCAAACCCCGCGATTACACGGCAAAGACCGTCGATGTAGTGCGGAGAGCCGGGTTCGGCTGTGCGTGCTCCACGTTCGCCGGGGTCGTCGGGCACTCCAGCGATCGGTTTCAATTGCCTCGGGTTTATGTGCGAAACTGGGACGGTGACCGACTGGCACGTCTGCTTCGCAAATGGTTCGACGACTGAGCACTCTTCGGACCCACGTCGGTCAATCTGCGTGATGGCGCGACGACGCAAACGGGATGGGTTGATCTGCTGAACGGGGACGTACACTACGGTAGGCTTACCGGCGGGAGTAATCTAGTCTATGGAGATGGGATGAGCAACAGGCCATTGGTTTCCGGCATCATCACGTTCTTGAACGCCGGAAGGTTCATCGAGGAGGCGATCGAGAGCGTCCTCGCCCAGTCGCATGACAACCTAGAGCTACTGCTCGTGGACGACGGCTCCATAGACGACAGTACCCGGATCGCCCTGAGGTACGCTGAGCGCTTTCCTGAGAAGGTACGGTACCTGGAGCACGAAGGGCATGACAATCGCGGTGCTGCGGCCTCGCGCAACCTGGGATTAGGCCAGGCGCGGGGCGAGTACATCGCGCTGCTGGACGCCGATGATGTCTGGCTGCCGAACAAGCTCGAAGAACAGGTCGCGATCCTCGAGGCGCATCCCGAGGTCGCCATGGTCTACGGGCTGAGCCAGTACTGGCATAGTTGGACGAAGAGTCCCGAGGATGCCCACCGCGACCATGTTCTGAAGCTTGGGGTACAGACCGACACCGTGTTCGAGCCGCCGGCGTTATCTACCCTGCTCTACCCATTGGGGAGGGGAACCGCCCCTTGTCCTTCCGACCTGTTGTTGCGAAGGGCGGCAGTAGAGCGGGTAGGCGTTTTCGAAGAAGCTTTCCGAGGCATGTACCAGCTCTACGATGACCAGACGTTCTTGGCCAAGGTGTACTTGAACGAGCCCGTCTACGTAGCCAATAGATGCTGGGATAGATATCGTCAGCATCCGGATCAGTGTGTGGCCATGGTGCACGAGGCGGGGCAGTACCACGCGGTACGCTTGGCGTTCTTGCAGTGGCTCGCGGAGTACTTTTACGCGCAAGGGGTCAAAGATCCTGAGGTCTGGAAGATCCTTCAGGAGAAGCAACTGCAAACCAGCAACAGGCTGCAAGCAAAGCAATCTCGGGAGAACAACAGACAGCTGCGGATCAGGACGACGCGCATCAAAGAGCTAGAGAGTAGCCTGGCCGATCAGCGCCGTCGGGCCAGGCGGCTCAGAAAGCAGAAGCAGAGCCTGATGCGGGAGATGCAAGGTCTCGACCGTCAACTCAAAGACGTGAGAAACTCGAGGATCTGGCGCTTGACCCAGAGGCTGGGCCGCATAAGGGCGGCGCTATCGAGATGACTTACGACATAAGCGGGCCGGAAGGTGGGGGAGTGGCGCATTCCGTTCGGCGTGAAGGAGGTGGATACGGGCGGCGCTCTACGGAGGGGGGCAAGGTGAGCGTGGTGATCCCCTGCTACAACCAGGCGCGCTTCCTCCCCGAGGCCATCGAAAGCGTTCTCTGCCAGGGCTACCCCGACTTCGAGGTAGTAGTCGTAGACGACGGCTCCCAAGACGAGACGTTCGAAGTAGCCGCGGGCTACGCCGCACAGGACCGTAGGGTGAGGTTCGTGAGGCAGCAAAACAGGGGCCTGGCGGGGGCCAGGAACAGGGGCCTGGCGGACTCTGAAGGTGCGTACGTAATCTTCCTGGACTCCGACGACCGTCTGGTCGAGGAGTCTCTAGAGGTAGGAGTGAGAGAGCTCGTGGCTCATCCTGATTGTGCCTTCGTCTCAGGGATTTGTCGGAAGATCACCGCCGATGGCTCCGTGGTCCCTGAGTGGGAGCAGTTTCGGGTCAAAGACGACCCTTACCTCGAGTTGTTGCGCAGTTGCCCGGTCTACGTGCCCGCGGTAATGTATCGGCGTTTTACTTTCGACGCCGTGGGCGACTTCGATACTTCCTACAGGGCCGCTGAAGACTACGACCTCTACTATCGTATTCTTGGGCGTTTTCCGGTCTATTGTCACGAGACCGTCGTCGCTGAGATACGCCGCCACGACACGAACATGACCCGCGATCGCACCTTGATGTTGAAGTACAACATGGCTGCCCTGCGCTCGCAGCGCGGACGCATAAAGGGAGACGCCCGCTACCGGGAAGCTTACAGAGCTGGCGAGAGACTGTGGCGAGACTGGCACGGCGCCCCGGTGGTCAACCAGGTGCGGACGCACCTCCAGGAAGGTCGGTGGGGACAGGGCCTGAGGGGCATGCTGGCGTTGTTGCGCTACTATCCGCAAGGGATCCTGCTCGTGGCCGGGTGGGGCGTAGAGCCCGAGCGCCTTGCCCGGCGCCTCCGTCATCATCAGCGGGAGCTCGAGACCCACAAATACAAGCTGCAGCTGCTGAGAAAGAGAGCCCAAAGCAAATCTACCGACCGACGAGAGAAGGAACTCCGCAGCGCCATGAAGCTGGAACGTGAAAAGATTCGGCACCACAAAGGGCGCATAATGCACCTCACGTCGCGGCTGGAGGCGCTCCATCGGAGCCGACGAGACCGAAGGTTAGTCCACAAAGGCTGGAACTCGGTCAAGGACCGGCTTAGCCCTTCGGCGCGAGGGTAGGCAACGATGTCCCAATGAACACTCATAATACAACCCCTCGTTACCCTCGGTGGTGCGATGCGGCCACCCAGGGGCCTCTCCAAGACTCGAGCACATGCATCCAGCGGAGGATCGGGTGGTTCTGTATAATACAAATCCAGGAGAGAGGAAGACCACCGATTACGCGAAGAGTCGGGCAAGGTGTATGCTGCAGGGCTTGATCCCCTTGGGCATTGGGACTACTATGGGCGAAGACTAGCCCAGTACAGATCGGGCCTACCGACGTGTTCGGTTCTAATGGTGGGTAGGGGAGGTACGCTCGCCGAGCCTAGCGCTGGTTTGACGAGTGCGGCTCTTGCATAGTTGTGGAGAGGAGCGAGACGATGACAGAGTATCCACGCGACTGCCGCGTCTGGGGTGATCGGCGGATCGAAGCGAACGGCGAGGGGTTCGGGCTTTGCACACGTTGGGTGGTAGCGTTCGGGGGTCCCTGCAATGGGTGATTCGGTAAGATCGGCTGTCTTGAATGGCCGGCTCACTAGAAAAGAAGCCCTGAAGCTGCTTGGGGGTGGCTTAGCGGCGACGGCGCTCGGGATAGGGTTTTCCGTAGAACAAGCCGAAGCGCTCGGTCGCATCAAGACGGGCGTATTCCCTTTCCGTCTTGCGAACCCGGATTCGCCGAATCTAGTGGATGGCTTTCGCGCCTTCGCTAATGGCGTAAACCACAAGCCGTTCTACTTCGCGGCCTGGACGGATTACACCAAGCCGCAAGCTGGCGCGCTCTACGACTGGTACGACCAGAATATCCTGCGGGCTGTCGAAACTCTCGGCGTGCATTTGTACCTCAGCCTGGAAGTAAGGCCCAAACAACCGGAGTACTCCTTCCGCGACCTGTGGCGCGTAGCGCCTACGGCCGCGGGCATAGATCCCGATGAGTACGTTATGAACGTCGCCCAGCACCTGAAGTCCTGGACTGATAAGACGGGCCACGTCGTCCCGGTGAGGATGTTGCACGAGTTCAATTGCCCGTGCGACTTGAGCGACGGTTTCTATGGCGGTCCCGACTACATGAGAAGGTTCTGGCGGCGGTGGGCGACCATCCTGAAGGGTGGTGACGTAAACGGCAAGCTGAGGGCCATGGG
>Ga0126309_10000080_pt1 | contig 32067 bp, 30 predicted proteins | sample Plot56_FD_92541 | JGI IMG/M metagenome (GOLD analysis project Ga0126309, IMG submission 92541) | Serpentine soil microbial communities from UC McLaughlin Reserve, CA, USA - Plot56 | ecosystem: Environmental > Terrestrial > Soil > Grasslands | place: USA: UC McLaughlin Reserve, Lake County...
CGCCAGGATGATCGCGTCCCGCGCCCAGCGCGACACGTCGAGCTCCCCCTCGCGCACATAGGGGCTCGAGAGGTCCTCGTCGCCGGCCGCCGGCTGGTCCACCTCGCGCGCCTCGACCTCGAGGTCCACCCCCGCCTCCTCGAGGCAGCGCATGCAGGGTCCCTCAAGCCGCAGGGGAAAGCGCAGTCTGAAGGCGTGGCCACCGGTCGTCCGCGAGACGTCCAGCTGGGCGTCGAGGTGAGCCGGGGCCGGTTCGTACTCCTGGCCGCCGAGCTGCAGCGCGTCGGGCCGGATCGGCACGTCGAGACGCTTGCCCTGCCCCGATGACAGCGACAGACGGTCGAGATTCACGGTGCTGGTCATACGATGCGCCTCCTCCGACGAGGGTAACGAGATGTCCCAGTTCCACTGGCAGCCCGACACGTATCTGGAGCAGATCCGCGCCGAAGTTCCCCGCTACGACCAGCTCCAGGAGCAGGCGGTGGCGGCGATCCCCTTCCCCCCGGGCCGGGTGCTCGAGCTCGGCATGGGCACCGGCGTGACAACCGAGCGCCTTCTCGAGGCCCATCCGGACGCCTGGGTGGTGGGACTCGACTCCAGCCCGGAGATGGTCTTCCGCCTGCGCGAGACCTATGACGACGTCAAGCTCGCCCGCATGGAGGACCCGCTGCCCGACGGTCCGTGGGACCTGGTGATCGCGGTCCTGTCGGTCCACCACCTCGACCGCGCCGGCAAGAAGGAGCTCTTCCGCCGGGTGCGCGAGCACTCGCGCGCGCTCGTGATCGGTGACGTCGTCGCGGCGGCGACCCAGGTCACGCCGATCGACCCCGAGTACGACTTCCCCGAGCCCGCCGAGGACCTGGCCACGTGGTGCGGAGGCGAGGTCGTCTGGCAGGCCGAGGACCTCGCGGTGGTCCGCGCCGTCTACGACAACTGAGCGGCCGGCGCGCCGCTCAATACCGCAGGCCACGCGGCCGGCTGATCAGCCAGACGAGCAGCGCGGCGACGGCGACCGCCAGGAGGAAGGCGAGCCCGCCGCTGTCGGAGTCGACCACGTACTCCATCAGCAGCCCGGCGCCCAAGGCCCCGGCGATGCCGACGAGGATCGTCCCCAGGAAGCCAATCGGGTTGCGGCCGGGCACCGCCAGCCGGGCGAGCACGCCGACGATCAGCCCGATGACGATCAGCCCGAGGATCGTGCCGATGTCCATGCCGCCCGGCTACCCCAGGCGGCGAGCGCGGAAACCGCGCTAGGACTCGATCTCGGCCGGCTCTTCGTCGCGGCCGGCGAGGCGATCGCGGCCGCGCTGGACGGCCGCCAGGAACTTCTGGAGGTTGACCTCGAGGGTGTTGAGGATCTCGTCGGCGTAGTCCTCGGCGCCGAGGCGGATCTCCCGCTCGCGCGTCCGGGCGTCCTCGACGATCTCGTCGGCGGCGCGCTCGGCCTGCTTCGTGACCTCCTCGTCGGAGATCAGCCGGGCCTGCTGCTCGCGCGCCTCGCGGACGATCCGCTCGGCCTCGCGCTTGGCCTCAGCGAGCATCTCCTGGCGCTCCTTGACGATCCACCGCGCCTGCTTGATCTCCTCGGGGATGGTCGCCCGCATCTGGTCGAGGAGGTCGTAGATCTCCTCGCGGTCGACGCGAACCTGGTCGGTCAGCGGGACGGGGCGAGCGTTGTGTACGAGGTCGTCGAGCTTGTCTATTAGGACCAGAACGTCCATCAGCAGGGCGTAAGCCTAAGGGTCAGGGGGAGAATTGGGGCGGAAGCCGTGGTTTCCTGGGGTTTTTGCAAAAGCTCGCCCAGCGGAAGCCTATCCTGCCAGCCGCTCGGCCAGCGCCGACGCCACCGGCGCCGGGACCAGGTCGGAAACGTCGGCGCCGAATGTGGCCATTTCCTTGACTCCGGTCGAGGACAGAAAGCTGTAGTGAGGGGACGCGATGATGTAGATCGACTCGAGCTCCGGGGCCAGCTTCTTGTTGAGCTGGGCCATCTCGAACTCGTACTCGAAGTCGGAGATCGCGCGCAGCCCCTTGACGATCGCGCTCGCCTCGTGGCGCCGCGCGAAGTCGACCAGCAGGGTCGAGAGCAGATCGACCTCGACGTTCCCGAGGTCGCCGGTCGCCTCCTGGATGAACGTCATCCGCTCCTCGGGTGTGAACAACGTCTGCTGCTTGCGGACCGGGTTGTTGACCACGCCCACGACGACTCGCTCGAACACGTTCGCCGCCCGCCCGATGATGTCGAGGTGGCCGTTCGTGACGGGGTCGTAGCTGCCGGGGCAGACGACGGTTCGGGCGGCGGGGGCGATCAGCCCCTCCCCTCGGGAAGGGCGTAGAAGGCGACCTGCGTGGCGCCGTAGCGGCGGTCGCGCAGCTTCTCCAGGGACGCCGGCACGAGGGGCCGCCGGGCCGGGCTTTCGACGATCACGCGCCCGTCCGGGGAGAGCAGCGAGGGAAGGGCGGTGTCGAGCTCGGGGCCAAGGCGGGCGGCGAGTCTATACGGCGGGTCGAGGAAGACGAGGTCGAACAGCAAGTCCCGGGTCACCGGTCGCCGGTCGCCGGTCGCCGGGGACGAGAGGTAGGTGGTCACCTCGGAGCGGATCAGGTCGACGCGCTCGTCCAAGCCCAGCCGCCGCACGTTGCCAAGCGCGGCGCGGGTGTCGCGGTCGACCATCGTCGCTCGCGCCGCTCCTCGGGACAGCGCCTCGATCGACAGCGCGCCGGTGCCGCAGTAGAGGTCGAGGACGCGGGCCCCCGACACGTCGCCGAGCGCCGAGAAGACCGCCTCCCGCACCCGATCGGACGTGGGCCGCACTTTCCACCCGCGAGGGGCGACCAGCGCCCGGCCGCCCAGCTCGCCCGCGATCACCCGCATCGGCTCACGCCGCCAGCGGCGCCGCCTCGTGGCCGAACCGCCGCCTCACCGCCTCGATCAGCGGGCCCATCTCCGGCGCCGCGAGCGACCCGTGCCGGCGCAGCAGCTCCAGCACCTCCTCGCGCGCCTCGAGCAGCATCGCCGTGTCCTCGGGCAGGGAGGCGACGGCGAACCGCGGCAGGCCCGACTGCCGGGTGCCCATGATTTCGCCCTCGCCGCGCAGGCTCAGGTCGACCTCGGCCAGCCGGAAACCGTCGCGCTCGGCCTCCACCGCCTCGAGCCGCCGCCGCGCCAGCTCGCCCGCTTCCTCGGCGAACAACAGGCAGAACGACTCGTGCTCGCCGCGTCCCACCCGCCCGCGGAGCTGGTGGAGCTGGGACACGCCGAACCGCTCAGCCCCCTCGACGATCATCACCGTCGCATTCGGGACGTCGATTCCGACCTCGATCACGGTCGTCGCCACGAGGACGTCCGTCTCACCGGCCGCGAACGCGGCCATCGCCGCCGCCTTTCCAGCGGAACGCATCTGCCCGTGCAGGACGCCGACCTCGAAGCCGCGCAGCTCGCCCGCCGCCAGCCGCTCCGCCTCGGCCGAAGCCGCCCGCGCCTGGAGCTTCTCGGACTCCGACACGAGCGGGCAGACGACAAATGCCTGGCGCCCCTCGCGGAGCCGGTCGCGCAGGAACTCGTATGCCCCGGGCCGTACGTCCTCCTCGACCAACCGGGTGGCCACGGGCCGGCGCCCCGCGGGCAGCTCGCGCAGGGTCGTGGTGTCGAGGTCGCCATAGGCGGTCAACGAGAGCGTGCGCGGGATCGGCGTCGCGGTCATGTGGAGGACGTGCGGGAGGGTCTCCCCCGGCCCCTTCGCGTCGAGCGCCGCCCGCTGGCGGACGCCGAAGCGATGCTGCTCGTCGACGATGCAGACGCCCAGCCGGGCGAACTCGACGCCCTCCTCGATCAGCGCATGGGTCCCGACGACGAGCCCCAGCTCACCGGAGGCGAGGCGGCGCAGCGTCTCCCGCCGCCGCGCCACCGGCGTGGCCCCCATCAGCAGCCCGAACGACAGCGGCTCGGCCGCGAGCAGCCGGTCGAGGGTCGCGGCGTGCTGCTCGGCGAGGGTCTCGGTCGGCGCCATCAGTGCCGCCTGTAGCCCCGTCTCGACCGCCCGCAGCATCGCGTAGAGCGCGATCACGGTCTTGCCGGAGCCGACCTCCCCCATCAGCAGGCGCTGCATCGGACGGCCGGTACCGAGGTCGGCGTCGACCTCGGCGAAGGCGCGGCGCTGGTCGGCGGTCGGCTCGAAGGGCAGCGACGCGAGCCAGCGCTCGACCAGCCCACCCGGCGGTCCCAGAACATGGCCCGGGCCGGCCTCGCGGCGCCCCTGCCGCCGGGCGGCCAGCGCCGCCTGGTAGAGGAAGAGCTCCTCGAAGCGGATCCGCCGGCGCGCCTCCTCGATCTCGGCCTCCGCGGGGGGGAAGTGCGCGGCGCGGAGCGCGTCGGCCGCGGCCGCCAGCCGCAGGCGGGCCCGCAGGGGCGCTGGCAGCGGCTCGATCGCGTCGCCTGCGAACGGCAGCGCCCGCCAGGCCCACTCACGGATCCGGCTGGCCTTCAGGCCCTCGGTGGCGGGGTGCACCGGAACCAGGCCGGTCGTGTGGATCCCGGTCTCCTTCCCGCTCGAGGCGATCTCGTGATCGGCGACCCGGAAACCTCGCCGGTCCAGCGCCCCGTGGAGGAGCACGGACGTACCCGTCGTGAGGCGATCGGCCAGCCACGGCTGGTTGAACCAGGTCGCGTTGACCGACCCCGTCCCGTCCGCGACCGTCGCCTCGACGATGGTCAGGCCACGACGGCGCGGCCGGCGAAGGCTGCATCGCCGGACCTCGGCGAAGATCGTCGCCTGCTCGCCCAGCCGGAGGTCGGCGAGCGGGCGGACATCAGAGCGGTCGCGGTAGGAGTGCGGGACCCGCAGCAGGAGGTCGCCGATGGTCTCGATCCCGACCTCGGCCGCGGTCGCGGCGAGTTTCGGCCCCACGCCTGGCAGTGTCGTGAGCGGGGCCTCGAAGGCGGAGGGCCGCGGCGAGCGCACCGGCGCCGCCAGCAGCGCGGCACGGTCCACCGGGGCGCCGCCGAAGGCCCGGGGCGGAGCGGCGCCCGCCTCTTGCGCCTCGGCGGCCGGCCGGGTCGTCACGGCGCTCATGGCGCAAGGCTACGCCGGGGCGCAGATGGCTACCGCTCGAGGTCGCCGACGAGGAGCCGCGGTAGCGGCGGTAGGTCTCCTCGACCCACCGAGGCGGCCCGGGGTCGGGCAGCTCGTAGGGGAACTCGGCCGGGGCCACCAAGGGGGTGAAGAGCGCGGCGGCCGTCAGGTCGGCGACGGTGAAGGTCTCGCCGACCAGATGGTCGCGCTCGCCGAGCTCGCCCTCCAGCCGGTCCATCGCGGCCACGGTCTTGCGCCGCGCCTCCTCGCCGCCGCCGACGCTGTCGACCAGATCACGGCGGACGGCCGGCCGGATCAGGGGAAAGGTCGCCCGCTGGACGAGCCTCGTCGGCGTGCCGAACCCCTGCGCTCCGACTGCGACCGCTGTCCCAGGGTCCTCGAGCAGGGCGTCGAACGCGGCCCCGCGGACGCAGGGGCCGAGCTCTTCGTCGAAGAAGTCCTCGAGCGCGAGAGCCCGCTCCCGGTCGGCCGCGCCGGTCGGGTAGAGCGGCGGGTCGGGCCGGTGCTGCTCGAGCGCGGCGATGATCCGGGTCGAGTCTCCGATCGTCCGCCCGTCGATCTCGAGGATCGGCGTGGTTCTCCCTTTCCACTTGAGGCGCCCCCGCAGCCGGTGCGCGCCCGGCGCGAACGAGCGGCGCTCGTGGGCGATCCCCTTGAAGTCGAGCGCCCAGCGGGCCTTCTCGTTGTAGTGGGAGAAGCGGAGCTGCCAGAGGACGGGCAGGCCAGCGGAGTCGCTCACTGCGCTGCCAGCAGCCACCACCAGCTCGGCTGCCCTCCGTCGTGGATCTCGAGCTCGACGCCCTCCGGCGCGTGCGAATCGAGGTCCTCCAGGCCGATCGGGGCGCTCGCTCCCGCGATCAGCGTCACGATCTCGGCGCCCTCGGCCAGCCGGCGGATCGTCGCCGCCAGGGTGGAGCCGGCGCCGCCCCAGGCGACGATCTCGCCGTCGGCGAAGCCGAGCGCGTCGCCGCGGACGAAGCGGCCCTGCGGGTCGTCCCGGGCGGCGGGGGCGACGCCGCCGGTGGAGATCTCGCCGAGCGCGACGCCGAGACGCTCGGCGTTCTCCTCGACGGCGGCGTCGGGATCGAGCTCGACCAGGGTGAGCAGCCCGGCCTGCTGCGAGGTCGAGGGCAGGACCCGGGCCGGCTTCTCGGAGAGCTCGCAGGCGCGCTCGGCGGCGAGGATCACGTTGGGAGAGTTGGGCAGTACCAGGACTTCGTCGGCGGGGACCGCGTGGATGCCGGCCAGCAGCTCGTAGGTCGACGGGTTCAGCGTCTCCCCGCCGGAGACGACGTGGGCGCCGAGGTCGCCGAAGAGGCGGGTGATGCCCGTCCCGGAGGCGACGGCGACGACCCCGGTCCGGCTCTGGAGGCGCGAGACGCGGTCGGCGATCTGCTCGCGCATGTCGGCGACGTCGAGGTTGGTGACCTCTCCGGACGCGAGGAACAGCGCGATCGCGGTGTCGGGGTCATCGGTGTGGACGTGGACCTTGAGGGTGGCCTCGTCACCGACGACGAGGACGGAGTCGCCGATCTGCTCGAGGCGCGAGACGTACTCACGGCCGACCAGGTCCTCACCGGTGACGATGAAGTTGGTGCAGTAGCGGTAGCGGCTGTCCTCGTGGTGGGGCAGCGTCAGGCGCGCCGGGTCATGGCGGGCCACCTCCGGGACCTGGCCGTTGTCGTTGCGCAGGCCGGCGACCACCCCGGCCAGGATCAAGACCAGGCCGTGGCCGCCCGCGTCGACCACCCCGGCCTCGCGCAGCACCGGGAGCTGGTCGGGCGTCCGCTCAACCGCCCGCTCGCCGTCGGCGATCGCCCGCTCGAGGACCTCCGCCAGGACCGCGTCCTGCTGTTCGTCTGTGACCTGGTGGTCGAGGCGCTGTTTCTCCGCCTCGAGGTGGGCGAGCTGGCGGGCGATCGAGTGCGCCATCTCGCGAAAGACGGTGAGCATGGTCCCCTCGGCGGGCTGGCGGACCGAGTCATAGGCGGCGTCGGCTGCCGAGGCGAACGCCGAGGCGACGAGAACCGGGTCGACCAGCTCGCCCGGGCGGCTGGCCAGCTCCTCGGCGGCACCGCGGACGATCTGGCTGAGGATCACGCCGGAGTTGCCCCTGGCCCCCATCAGCGCAGCCCTGGCGACCGCCTGGACGAGCTGGGTGCGCCCGACCTCGTCGACCATCTGGCCGTCGAGGCGGTCGAGCTCCTCCATCACCGCCCGCATCGTCATCGCCATGTTGTCCCCGGTGTCGCCGTCGGCCACCGGGAAGACATTCAGGTCGTTGACCTCCTGGCGCCGCTCCTCCAGCGACGCGTAGGCGGCGGCGACGACGCGCCGGAACCGCTGGATGCTGGGGTCCGCCACGCGGGCAGCGTAGCCCTGCCCATCGGCCCATGCGTTCGACCTGGGCGGCGACTATTCAGGTGAACGTCGAACGCACGCGACGACGCCCGGCGCGCCCGGACGCGGGAGCGAGGACCGGCAGAAGATCTGGACTCTGGGTGCCGGGCCGGGCGGCAGCGAGGACGCGGCGGATGAGGCGGCGGTCAGGCCGCCTTCTGGACCTTGTTCGCCTTCAGGCAGCGCGTGCAGACGTAGACCCGGCGGGGGCGACCGCCGTCGTCGATCCGCACCTTCTGGAGGTTGGGGTCGAAGCGTCGCTTCGTGGCGACCATCGAGTGGCTTCGGGACTGGCCGAAGGCCGGCCCCTTGCCGCAGCTGTGGCAGACGCGTGCCATGAGGGTCGGAAATGGTAGCGGTGCTAGCCGGCCAGGCGGCGGCGCAGCAGGGCCATCTTCATCGCGACGAGGGCCGCGCCTCTCCCCTGGTCCCGCTTGCCGCCCCCGGCCCGGGCGAGGGCCTGCTCGATCGTCTCGCAGGTGATGACGCCGAACGAGCAGGGCACGCCGCTCTCGAGCTGCGCCTGCTGGACGCCGCGGGCGGCCTCGGCGCAGACGTAGTCGTAGTGGTCGGTCTCGCCGCGGATCACGACGCCGAGGCAGGCGACCCCGGCGAAGCTGCCGCTCTCGGCGCAGAGCTTCGCCGCCATCGGCAGCTCGAAAGCCCCCGGCACGTCGAACACCTGCACTGACGCCTGGCTGACCCCGCCTTCGCTGAACCCCTCGGTCGCCCCCGCGAGCAGGCGCTCGGCCAGCTGCGGATAGAAGCGCGCCACGCAGACCGCGAACTCGAGCTCGGCGAGCGCCTCGCGCTCCTCACCGGAGAACTCCGGCAGCTCGGTCCGCCCGGCGTCGTCCGGCCCTCCGTCGCCCGCTTCCTTCTCCAGCCGCTCGACCGACCGCTCGGCCTGGCTGAGCTTCGACTCCTCGGCGTCGAGTTCTCGTCGGCTCTCAGCCTTCTCCCCGTCCTCTTGCCGCATCCCGCTCCTCCTCCGCCGCGATCATCTCCTCGTCCAGGGCAAGCCCCTGGTGGTGCAGCGTATGCCCGAGGCGCTCCCGCTTGGCGCGGAGGTACTCCTCGTTGTGCGCATTCGGCACGGAGACGATCGGAACCTGCTCGGTCACCGAGAGGCCGTACCCCTCCAGCCCGACGATCTTCTTCGGGTTGTTGGTGAGGATCCGGATCGACGTCAAGCCCAGGTCGCCGAGGATCTGGGCGCCGATCCCGTAGTCGCGCAGGTCGGCCGGCAGGCCGAGCTTGAGGTTCGCGTCGACGGTGTCGAGCCCGTCCTCCTGGAGCTTGTAGGCGCGCAGCTTGTTGAGCAGGCCGATCCCCCTGCCCTCCTGCGACAGGTAGAGCAGGACCCCGCAGCCCTCGCGCTCGATCATCGACAGCGCGGCCTCGAGCTGCTCGCCGCAGTCGCAGCGCAGCGAGTGGAAGACGTCGCCGGTCAGGCACTCGCTGTGGACGCGGACCAGCACGTCCTCCTGGCCGGCGACGTCGCCCTTGACCATCGCGACGTGGTGCTTGTCGTCGACCAGCGAGCGGTAGCCGACCGCGCTGAAGTCCCCGAACCCTGTCGGCAGGCGGGTCGAGACGACCCGCTCGACCAGCTTCTCGGTCCGCCGCCGGTAGGCGATCAGGTCGGCGACCGTGACCATCTTCAGGCCGTGGCGCTCGCAGTAGGGCCCGAGGTCGGGCACGCGCGCCATCGACCCGTCGTCGTTCATCACCTCGCAGATCACGCCGGCCGGGATCAGGCCGGCGAGCCGGGCGAGGTCGACGCTGGCCTCGGTGTGCCCCGTGCGCTCCAGGACGCCGCCCTCCTTCGCCTTCAGCGGGAAGACGTGCCCCGGGGTGACGATGTCGCGCGGCCCGGAGTGCGGATCGATCGCGACCTGGATCGTGTGGGCGCGGTCGTGGGCTGAGATCCCCGTCGTCACGCCCTCCGCGGCTTCGATCGAGACCGTGAAAGCGGTCTCCAGCGGCGCCTCGTTCTTCGCCGCCATCAGCTTCAGCCCGAGCTGCTCGCAGCGCTCGGACGTGAGCGCCAGGCAGATCAGCCCGCGCGCCTCCTTCGCCATGAAGTTGATCGCCTCGGGTGTCGCGAACTGGGCGGCCATCACCAGGTCGCCCTCGTTCTCGCGGTCCTCGCCGTCGCAGACGACGACCGTCCGGCCGCGACGGATCTCCTCGATCGCCTCCTCGATCGTCGAGAACGCGGATCCGGCGCGCTTCGCCTGGGTTTCCGTCGGGGTCTCGGTCATCGCTCTTCTTCCTTCCGGGCAAATGGTGACACCAACCGCTCCACGTACTTGGCGATCACGTCGAGCTCGACGTTGACGACGTGGCCGGGAGCAGCGGCGCCGAGTGTCGTCCGCTCAAGCGTCTCGGGGGTCAGCGACACCTCGAGCCAGTCCTCGCCGACGGCCGAGACGGTCAGGCTGACGCCGTCCAGCGAGACCGACCCGCGCTCGACGACGAAACGGAGCGACTGCGGGTCGAGGCGCAGCCGCAGCCGGCGGGCGAAGCCGTCCTCGGCCACCTCGGTCACCTCGGCCGTCGTATCGACGTGCCCCTGGGTCAGATGCCCCGCCAGGCGGTCCGACATGCGAACCGCGAGCTCGAGATTGACGCCGTCCCCCACCTCGAGCGGCCCCAGCGAGGTCACCCGCAGCGTCTGGTTCATCGCCTCGGCCGAGAAGGAGCCGGGGTCCCCATCGGTCGCGGTCAGGCAGACGCCGTTGACCGCCACCGAGTCCCCGGGGGCGACCTCGGCGCCGAGCCGGGTGGCGATCCGCAGTCGGGCGCCCTCGCCCGACTCGTCCTTGGCCTCGATCGTCCCGATGTCCTGGACCAGCCCGGTGAACACCGTCACCACTCCCGCAGCACCGCGTCGATCAGGACGTCCTCGCCGACCCGGCGCGACTCGGACGAGAGCGCCCGACGCGCGTCGGCCACGAGGGCCGGACCCCGGCCCTCGGCCGCGGAACGCCCGCCGCCCAGCACCACCGGCGCGACGAAGACGCTGAGGCGGTCGACCTGACCGGCCTCGATGAACGCGCCCGCGAGGGTCGGCCCTCCCTCGAGCAGGATGCTCGTGACGTCCTGCCGGCCGAGGATCTCGAGCGCGGAGCGGACCCGCTCGGCGCCGGTGTCGCCACCCGCCACCAGCACGTCGACGTCGCGGCCGCGAAGCTCCGCGAAGCGGTCCTCGGAGACCCGCCCCGCGTCGGTCACCACGATCACCGCCGACTCCTCGGTCGTCGCCAGCAGGCGCGATCCCTCCGGCAGCCGTGCCGCCGAATCGAACACCACGCGGTACGGCTGGCGCCGCGGCGGGTCCGGGGTGCGCGCCGTGAGCAGCGGGTCGTCGGCGAGCGCCGTGCCGATCCCGACCGCCACGGCGTCGGCCTCGGCCCGCCACCGGTGGACCACGGCGCGGCTCTCCTCGCCGGAGATCCACTTCGAGTCCCCTGTCGCGGTGGCGACGCGCCCGTCCAGCGACATCGCCATCTTCAGGCGCACCTGAGGCAGCCCCGTCCGGGCGTGCTTGCGGAACGGCTGGTTGAGCCGGCGCGCCTCCGTCGCCACGGCGCCCACGGCGGCTTCGACGTCGACGCCGCCGTCGCGCAGCATCCCCGGGCCGCGGCCGGAGGCCTTCTCGCTGGGGTCGTCGGCCGCGTAGACGAGCCGGCCGACCCCCGCCTCGAGGATCGCGTCCGCGCAGGGCGGCTGGCGCCCGTGGTGGGCGCACGGCTCGAGGGTGACGTAGATGGTCGCGCCGGCGGGGTCGTTCCCGCGCGCCCGGCAGTCCTCGAGCGCCGCCCGTTCGGCGTGCAGCCCGCCCAGCTCGGCGTGGAAGCCCTCGCCGATCACCTCGCCGCCGCGAGCGATCACCGCGCCGACGAGCGGGTTCGGGGAGACCGCCCCGCGGCCGCCTTCGGCCAGCTCCAGGGCCCGGCGGAGGTGGAGGGTGTCCTGCTCTGTGGCCTGCGTGGGGATCAACCTTTCCCTTCGCTCGCTCGCCACCGATTGACTGGTCAGTCAACCAGTGATTCTACCCCCCGCACCGCGCCCGCCGCCGCAAGCGGCTGACCGCCCGACGGTACGAGGCGCGGCTACGCTTGGACGCCCGCGATGAAGCTGATCATCCAGATCCCCTGCCTCAACGAGGAGGCGACGCTGCCCGCGACGCTGGGGGACCTGCCGCGCCAGATCGAGGGCATCGACCGGGTCGAGTGGCTCGTCATCGACGACGGGTCCACCGACCGCACCGTGGAGGTCGCCCGCGAGCACGGCGTCGACCACATCGTCGGCCTGACAAACAACAAGGGCCTCGCCGCCGCGTTCCAAGCCGGTGTCGACGCCTCGCTCAAGCTCGGGGCCGACGTGATCGTCAACACCGACGCCGACAACCAGTACGCCGGCGAGGACATCCGCAAGCTCGTGGCGCCGATCCTCGCCGGCCAGGCCGACATGGTGGTCGGCGACCGCAACGTCCGCGCGATCGATCACTTCTCGCGGGCGAAGAAGGTCCTGCAGCGGCTCGGCAGCTGGGTCGTCCGCCGCGTCTCCGGGACCGAGATCGAGGACGCGACCTCGGGCTTTCGCGCCTACAACCGTGAAGCCGCGCTCCAGCTCACCGTCGTCGACAACTTCACGTACACGCTGGAGAGCCTGATCCAGGCCGGCAAGATGCTCGTCGCCGTCGACGGCGTCGGGATCCGGACAAACCCGAAGACGCGGGAGTCGCGACTCTTCGACTCGACCGGCACCTACGTGCGGCGGAACGCGATGGCGATCCTGCGGATCTACGCCCGCTACGAGCCGCTGCGGGCCTTCTTCGCGGCCGGCGCGGTCGTCGCCCTTTTCGCCCTCGCCGCCTGGACGCCGTTCCTCGCCGACTGGATCATCAACGGCGACAGCGACGGACACGTCCAGTCGCTGATTCTCGGCGCGGTCCTCTTCATCGCCGCGATCCAGCTCTTCGCCCTGGGGGTGATCGGCGACCTCCTGGCCGGTCAGCGGGTGATGACACAGCGCGTCTTCGAGCGGGTGCGGCGAGTCGAGCTCTCCCTGGGCATCGAGCCGTCCCACTACGAGCCGGGCGGCCGGCGTGCCGCCGAGGCCGCCCAGCGACCGCCGGCCGAGCGGATCGGCGTCTGAGCACGCCGGGATGGAGCGGGGACAGGGCGACACCGCCAGGGGCGCCGCGGTCGACTACGGGAAGACCGCGGGGTTTCTCTCGATCGGGGTCGGGCTTACCGGCCTGATCACCTACGCCTACTTCTTCATCGCGTCCCACGAGTTGTCGAAGGCCGACTACGGGGAGATCGCGGTCCTCTGGTCGGCGGTCTTCATCACCGTCTCGACGCTCTACCGGCCGATCGACCAGCTCCTCTCGCGTCACGTCTCCGAGCACATCGCCCGCGGGGAGCCGGTCTCCGCCCCGATGGGCGTCGCGGCGAGGATCCAGCTCGTCCTCGCCTTCGGCTTCGCCGTCGTCGCTCTCGCCCTCAAGGGGCCGATCGAGGACGGGCTGCTCGACGGCAACACGACGCTGTACTGGATCGGGTTCACCGCCGTGCTCGGCTACGCGGCCAGCTATTACGCCCGCGGCTACCTCGCCGGGCGCCGCAACTTCGCGCTCTTCTCTGTCCTGATCCTCACCGAGTCGATCTTTCGGACCAGCTTCGCGCTGTTCGTCGCGGTCGGCGTTCTCAGCGGTCAGACGGCGGTCGCGATCGGGATCATGGCGGCGCCGCTGCTCAGCCTGGCGGTCGTCCCGCTCGCCTTCCGCCGCCACGACGCGGCGGCCGCTCCGGCGGCGGCAGCCGAGGAAGCCCAGCCGCAAGCCGAGGAGGGCGAGCCGAAGGGCGAGGGGTCGGCCCCCGCCTTCTCGCTCTCCCACGGCACCGGGTTCGCGGCCGCCGTCCTGATGATCATGCTCGCCGAGCAGACGTTCCTGAACGCCGGCCCGCTGCTGATCGGGGCTTCCGAGGGCGCCGCGGCGGCGGGATTCATCTTCAACGTGCTGATGATCGCCAGGGCACCGCTCCAGCTCTTCCAGGCCGTCGGCACCAGCCTCCTCCCCCACCTCACCGCCCTTCACCACACCGAGGGCGAGGAATCGCGGCAGGCGTTCCACCACTCGGTCCGGCTGGTGCTGGCGGGGGTCGCCGTCTTCACCGCCGCCGCGGCCCTCGTGCTGGCCGTGGCGGGACCGGCGCTGATGCAGATCGCCTGGAGCGACAAGTTCACCTATCCGCGCGAGGACCTGTTGATCGTCACCGCCGGAATGGGCCTCTACCTCGCATCGGTCTCGATCAACGCGGCGGTCCTCGCCCAGGGCCAGGTGCGGCGCTCCTCGATCCGCTGGATCGCCTGCGCGGTCGCCTTCGTTCTCTGGAACCTGGTGCCGATCGTCGAGGACGAGTTCCTGCGAACCGAGGTCGGCTTCACCGCTGCCGCGGCGCTGCTCTGCTTCCTGCTCCACCGGCTCTACGTCAACCCGGTGGAGGAGCCCGGCGACGTGCCCAGGCAGGGCTCGACCCAGGAACTCGAGACGCGGCTGGCGGCGGCGGACGAGCTGAGCTGATGCTCGCGGCCATCGAGGGCCACGACGCGGAGCTGATCCTCCTCGCCGGGTCGCTCCTCGCCGCCGGGATCGGGGCGGCCCTGATCGCCGACCGCGTGCGCGTCCCGGGCCTCCTGCTCTTCCTCGGGCTGGGAATGCTGCTCGGCTCGGACGGCCTCGGTGGCATCGAGTTCGACGACGTCGAGCTCGCGAGGGCGCTGGGGACGGTCGGCCTGGTCCTGATCCTCTTCGAGGGCGGACTGACCGCCGGTTGGCGGGAGATCCGCCCGGTGCTCGGCACCGCGATGTCGCTCGCCCTGGTGGGCACGGTCGTCACGGCGGCGATCTCGGGCCTGGCGGCGAAGTGGATCTTCGGTTTCGACACCCTCGACGCGCTGATCATCGGCGCCGCCGTCGCTGCGACCGACAGCGCCGCGATCTTCGCCGTCCTGCGCGGATCGAACCTCGAGCGCCCCCTGGCGCGGTCGCTGGAGGGCGAATCGGGCATGAACGACCCGGTCGCGCTCCTGCTCGTCCTCGGCTTCATCCACTGGATCGAGGAGCCCGGCTACGGGGCCGCCGACATGCTGCTCCTGTTCGCGGGCAAGCTGGCGATCGGGGTGGCGCTCGGCCTGCTGCTCGGCCGGGCCGCACAGGCCGCCTTCCGCCGGCTGACCCTGCCGACGTCGGGGATCTATCCGGTGGCGTCGCTGGCGGTGGCCGGGATCACCTACGGCCTGACCGAGGTCGCCGGCGGGTCCGGCCTGCTTGCCGTCTACCTGACGGCGCTGGCGCTCGGACGGTCCGACCTACCGGGGCGCCGGACGATCGTCGCCTTCCACCAGGGCCTGGGGTGGATCGCACAGATCTCGCTCTTCCTGATGCTCGGCCTGCTCGTCTTCCCCAGCCACCTCGACGAGATCGCCGCGAAGGGCCTGCTGCTCTCCGCGGTCCTCATCCTCGTCGCTCGGCCCGTGGCCGCTGTCCTGGCGAGCCTGCCGGCGCCATTCGACCTGCGGGAGCGCCTGATGCTCGGCTGGGCCGGCCTTCGAGGAGCGACGCCGATCTGGCTCGCCACCTTCCCCGTCGCCGCCGGGGTCGGCGCGGGCGGCCAGATCTTCGACATCGTCTTCTTCGTCGTCGTGACATCGACGCTGGTCCAGGGAGCGACCTTCGAGCCGCTTGCCCGCCGGCTGCGACTGACGACCGACGAGCCGGCAATCCCGCAGCGGCTGCTGGAGTCCGGGCGGATCCGCGCCCTCGGCGGCGAGATCGTCGTCCACGGGGTCGAGCCAGGCGCCGCGGCGGCGGGGCATCCGGTCCGCGAGCTGGGGCTGCCGCGGGAGGCGCTCGTTAACGTGATCGTCCGCGAGGGGCAGGCGATCCCGCCCCGGGGGTCGACCACGATCGAGGAGGGGGACGAGCTCCACATCGTCCTCCGCGGCGGAGTTCGCGAGGAGGTCGAGGGGATGGCTCGGCGCTGGCGCGAAGGGCCGATCGGCGAGCCGCGGGTGCCGTCGCTGCCGCCCCGCGGGGCCCCCCAGATCTTCTCCGTCCGCCCCGCGCGGGCGGGCGAGGACGCTTCGCCGCCGACCGAGGTCAACGGCATCGCGGTGGCGACGCCGCTGCGGATCCGCCGCGACCGTCCCGGCGCGCTGGTCCAGCTGATCGACGGCCGCCACGCCGTCACCGGTGGCGGCCTGACCGCCCTCGGGGGTCGCCGCACCCTCGCGGCCTGGTGCGAGGACCGCGCCCGGCGCAGCGACGACGGGGGCGAGCGGGCGTGGCTGCAGGAGTTGGCGGGGGCCTTGAGGGCAGCGGCTTAGTCAGATAAATCCGGCGTCCTCTGCTCCCGCTCGGACCACCCCCAGAGTCCGGATCTTCTGCGGCCCTCGCTCCCGCGTCCGGGCGCGGCGAAATCCGCCGCGTCCGGGCGCGGCGGTTTCACCTTGAGACGTTTCGACTATTCGGCGCCTGCTGCGTCGGCGATCGCCGTGTACGCGGAGGCCGGGTCGCTCGCCTTGAACACCGCCGAGCCGGCGACGAAGAGGTTGGCGCCGGCGCCGGCGACCGAGCCGGCGGTCGAAGGGTCGATGCCTCCGTCGACCTCGATCGCGGCGCCGCCGGCCAGCGCCGCCAGGCGGGACACCTTGTCGGGTGAGGTCTCGATGAACGCCTGGCCGCCCCAGCCCGGGTTGACGGTCATGCAGAGGACGATGTCTGCCATGCCGCGCAGCTCGGCGACGGCCTCGGCCGGCGTGCCGGGGTTGAGGGCGATGCCGGCGAGGCAGCCGAGCTCGCGGATCGCGCCGAGGGTTCGGTGGGCGTGGGGCGTCGCCTCGGCGTGGATCGTGATCGAGTCGGCTCCGGCCCGGGCGAACTCGGCGAGCTGGCCCTCCGGAGCCTCGATCATCAGGTGGCAGTCGACGACGCCGCCGGCTTCGTGGACCTGGTCGGCGACCGACCCCGCCACCAGCGGGCCGATCGTGATTGGCGGGACGAAATGCCCATCCATCACGTCGACGTGGATCACCCGGGCGCCGGCGCTCATCACCTCCGCCACCTGGGAGCCAAGCCGCGAGAAGTCGGCGGAGAGGATCGAGGGCGCGACGCGCTTCGAGCCGTAGAGATCACGCCGCGCGGCGGCGGGCTCCGTCGCTGCCTCCATCAGCCGGCGGCGCCGCCCACTAGACGGGTTCGAGCATCGAGTGACGGCAGTGCTGGCAGGTCATGTCCTCCGTATGACTCATCCGCGCAATCGTCTGGTGCTCGCCGCAGTTCGGGCACTGCGAGACCAGCTCGTAGCGCCGAAGACAGTACACGCAGCGAAAGCGCCCGGGGAGCTGCGTCGGGCGCAGCCACGGCTCGCCGCAGCCAGGGCAGGGCGGGCGGCGCAGGGCGTTCTCGCCTCGTGCGGGCGCCCCCGCCGTCTCGCCGGGTTCGGTCACGTCGTCTCCTCGATCACGGCCTCGACGATAGACGGCTCGGCCGGCCCGGCGCGCGGCTCAGCCGTCTGCCCTGCGGAGCCGAGCGACGAAGAAGCCGGAGGTTCCGTGGAGATCGGGCCGGGTCTGGAGAAAGCGCGGGTCCTGCGGGGAGGCGACGTCCGGCGAGCGGGAACCGAGGTCTTCGGTCTCGAGCAGCGGCAGGTCTCCCTCCCCCGCGGCGGCCAGGAGCGCCGCCACCCGCTCCTCGTTCTCGGCCCGCGAGATCGTGCAGGTCGAGTAGACGAGGATCCCGCCCGGGCGCAGCGCGCGGGCAGCGTTGGCGAGCACCGTCTCCTGAAGCCGGACGAGCCGGGCGATTCCCTCCGGCGACTTCCGCCAGCGCGCATCGGGCCGGGCCGCGAGCGTGCCCAGGTCCGAGCAGGGCGCATCCAGCAGCACTCGGTCGAAGCCGCGGTCCAGGACCGTCTCGGCGGCGTCGACCTCGAAGATCGTGACGTTGCGCAGCCCCAGCCGCTCGGCCTGCCGGGCGACCTCCCCGGCCCGGGCCTCGTCGACCTCGACCGAGACCACATTGCCCCGCTTGCCGACCCGGGCGGCGATCTGGCCGGTCTTGGTGCCGGGACCGGCGCAGAGGTCGAGCACCTGCTCCCCAGGCTGGGGGTCGAGTGCCTCGACGACGCCGGCCGAGGCGCGGGACTGCGGAGTCAGCAGCCCGCCCCCGACCAGCGGCAGCGCCGGCGCGATGCCGCGCTCGACGACCAGGATCTCGGGCGCCGCCAGAGGCCACGGGCCATCGGCCGCCATGGCCGCGGCGCCGGCCGTCCGCAGGCGCTCGATCGCCTCCGCGCGGCTCACCCGGCCCGGGTTGACGCGGAAGGCCCTCTCCGGAGCGCGGTTGCCGGCCGCGAGCAGCGGTCGCGCCGCCTGCGGCCCGAGTTCCTTCCACCACAGCTCGGCCAGCCAGCGCGGCACCGAGTGGGCGACGCTCGCCGACTCGGGATCGGAGTCGTCGGCGAGCAGTGCGATCAACTCCTCCCGCTCGCGCCCCGCCCGGCGCAGGACCGCGTTGACGAATCCGGCGGCGTGGGCGGCGCCCGCAGCCTTGACCAGCTCCACCGCCTCGTTGACGACGGCGCGGTCGGGGGTCGCGTCGCTGAACAGCAGCTCGAACAACCCCAGCCGGAGCGCCGTGCGCACCGGCGGGTCGAGCAGGCGCGGCGAGCGCCCCGCGAGGCGGCGGACCAGCGCGTCGGAGGTGCCGAGGCGCTGGACCGCGCCATAGGCGAGCCGCTGCGCCTGGGCGCGCTCGCGGCCCTCGAGGCCGGCGGAGTCGGCGGCGGCACGGAAGGCGAGGTCGGTGAAGGCGCCGTCCTCGAAGGTCTCCCCCACCACCCGGAAGGCGACCTCGCGGGGCGCGGTGCTCACGCCGCAGGCACGCTCGGCGGCGGGTCGTTGCCCCGCAACCAGTCGGCGGCCGGGAGCGGCCGGCCGCCCGGCGACTGGACGACCTCGAGGGACAGAGCCCCGTGCCCGGTGCCGAGCAGGAGCCTGCCGTCGCGCGCGGCGAGCTGACCGGGGGCCAGGTCTGACTCCGGAACCGGCTCGGCCCGCTTGACGCCGAGCCGCTGGCCGTCGCCGGTCTCGAGGAACGTGCCGACGTGCGGGTTGAGCGCCCGGACCCGGCGCTCCAGCTCGTCGGCCGGCTCGCGCGGGGAGAGGCGGCGGTCGGCGGGGTCGATTTTCTCGGCGTAGGTGGCACCCTGCTCGTCCTGATCAGTCAGGGCGAGCTCGCCCCGGTCGCGGAGGTCGAGCGCCCGGACCAGGAGCTCGCCGCCGATCCCGGCCAGCCTGCCGGACAGGGCGCCGAAGTCCTCGCCGGGCTCCACCTCCACTTCCTCGCAGAGCGCGACCGGGCCGGAGTCGAGCCCGGCGGTGACGCGCATGACGCAGACCCCGGTCACGCGGTCGCCGGCCATGATCGCCCGCTCGATCGGCGCCGCTCCGCGCCAGCGCGGCAGCAGCGAGGGATGCACGTTCAGACCTTCGACCTCGGAGAGCAGCGGCTCGCGGATCAGCTGGCCGAAGGCGCAGACGGCGACGACGTCGGGGGCGACGTGCCGCAGCCGGGCGATCGCCCCGTCCGAGCTCACGTCAGCGGTCTGGAGGACGTCGATGCCGAGCTCGCGGGCGGCGTCCGCGGCCGGCGGCGGCGCGGTGCGGCGGCCCCTGCCCTTCGGGCGGTCCGGCGGCGTGACCACGAGCGCCGGGCGGTGCTTGGACTCGGCCAGAACCCGCAGGACCCGGGCCGCGAACTCGGAGGTTCCGAGGTAGGCGGTGCGGCTCACGCCTCGGCCGCAGCCGCTGCGTCCTCTTCCTCTTCGACCGGCGGCGTGTAGGACCCGCCCTCGCGCAGTGCCCGCAGCGCCCCCTTGCGCTGCTCCCGGGTCGTCCGGTCGAGGATCAGCGCCCCGTCGAGATGGTCGATCTCGTGCTGGAGGACACGGGCCTCGAGCCCCGACGCCTCGATCAGCACCGCCTCGCCGCGCTCGTCCCTGCCGGTGACCCGGACATGCAGCGGCCGCTCGACGTCGAGCGAGACCCGCGGGATGCTGAGGCAGCCCTCCTCGGCGACCGCCAGCTCCTGCGAGGCCCATTGGATCTCGGGGTTGACGAGGGCCCGCGGCTCGGCATCCATCCCGGCCTGGAAGACAAGCAGCCGGCGCAGCATTCCGAGCTGCGTGGCGGCGAGGCCCACGCCGAGCCCGTCGTGCATGATCGCCACCATCCGCTCGACCTCGCCGCGTAGGGTTTCGTCGAAGCTCTCGACCGGCGATGCCCTGCTGCGTAGGACGGGGTCCCCGTACTTGACGACCTGGGCGAGAGCGGCGTCGCGCCGCTCCAGCAGCTCGGGATCGAGCGCCTGGGTCTCCTCGGTCTCGGCCTGCTCGACCTCGGTGTCGGCGTGGTCGGTCACGCGGCCCGAGTCTAAGGGGCGCGCTAATGCGGATCGACGTCGACACCGATCGCGACGTCACGCAGCTCCCGGGCGGCGGCTAGCGCCTCGACCGCCTCGCGGACGGCGCCGATCGTGCCCCGGCGGTCTTCCGCCTTCAGCATCAGCCGGCGCCGGTGGCGATCGCGGACCCGGAACATCGGCGCCGGCCCGAGCAGCGACGTGTCGCCGGGAACCGAGGCCTCGAGCCGGGCCGCGAGCTCGGTCGCCGCGGCGTCAACCCGATCCTCGCGCTCGGCGGCGAAGTTGACCCGGACGAGGTGGGAGAACGGCGGGTAGTTGAGCAAACGCCGCCGCTCGAGCTCACCGGCGAGGAAGCCGGGGGCGTCGTGGCGGGCGGCCGCGGAGATGCTCGGCGCGTCGGGGGCGAGCGTCTGGACGATCACCCCGCCGCCGGTCGCGCCGCGGCCGCTGCGCCCGGCGAGCTGGGCGACCATCGCGAAGGTCCGCTCCTCGGCCCTGAAGTCGGGGAAGCGCAGGGTGGCATCGGCGTCGAGGATCGCCGCCAGGGTCACCTCGGGGAAGTCGTGGCCCTTGGCGACCATCTGGGTCCCGATCAGGACGCCGGACGGCGCCTCGCCGAACCGGGCGAGGATCTCGGCGTGCGCGCCCGGGCGCGCAGCGGTGTCGGCGTCGAGCCGGAAGACCGGCACCGGAGCGAGGCGCTCGGCGAGCAGGGCCTCGATCTTCTCCGTGCCGGCACCGGCCTGCGCGAGGGTGGTCGAGCCGCATTCACCACAGACCGAGGGCAGCGGCTCGGAATGTGCGCAGTGGTGGCAGACCAGGCGACCGCTGTCGCGGTGGGTGATCAGAGACACGTCGCAGCTCGGGCACCCCCAGTGGTGGCCGCAGGAGCGGCACGTCAGCCACGGGGCGAATCCGCGGCGGTTGATCAGGACGATCGCCTTCTCGCCCCGGGAGCGGACCCGCTCCAGGGCTTCCCAGGTGGCGGGGTGGAGCGGACCGCCGCGCGGGCTCGCCTCCCTCATGTCGGTCAGCTCGACCGGGGGCAGCGGCAGGCCGTCGACCCGGTTCGGCAGCTCGGCCCGCGGTAGCTCGAGCCAGGTCTCCGGGCGGGGCGTGGCGGTACCGGCGACGAGTACCGCGCCGGCCGCGGCGGCGCGGCGGCGGGCGACCGTTCGGGCGTCGTAGCAGGGATCGCCCTCCTGCTTGTAAGAGGAATCGTGCTCCTCGTCGATCACGACGAGCCCGAGGTCGGCCACGGGAGCAAACACGGCTGACCGGGGGCCGACGCAGACACTCGCCTCGCCGCCGCGGAGCCGGCGCCACTCGTCGTAGCGCTCGCCTGGCCGCAGCGCCGAGTGGAGCACAGCGAAGCGGTCGCCGAGCCGGGCCCGGAAGCGGGCCACCGCCTGGGGCGTCAGGCCGATCTCGGGGACGAGGACGATCGCGCCGCGGCCGCGGGCCAACGCCGCTTCGACGGCCGCCAGATACACCTCGGTCTTGCCCGAGCCGGTGACTCCGTGGAGGAGGACCTCGCGCTGCGCACCGGCGTCTCCGTCGAGCGCCGCCGTAAGGGCGGCGACGGCGACCCGCTGCTCGGCGTTCAGGTCGGGGGCGGAGGGGGCGCCGGCCAGGTTCGGCGACGGCGGTCGGCGTCGGACCGCCGACCGCCGGGTCGCGATCAGCCCGCGGTCCTCGAGCCGCCGCAGCGCCGCGCGATCGGCGCCGGCGACGGCAGCCAGGCGCGCGGCCGCGACCTCGCCCTCGTGTTGCAGGGTCTCGAGCACGGCCCGCTGGCGATGGCCGAGACGCTCCGAGCCCTCCAGCGCGCCCAGCCCGGCGGGCGTGATCTCGCCGCGAAGCTCCTGACGCGAGCGGACCCGCTGGCCGGCCGCCCCCGTACCGGGCGGCAGGACCAGCTGGAGACCGCGCGACGGCGTCGAGCAGTATTCCCGCGCCACCCAGAGCCCGAGCCGGACGAGGTCGGGCGGCGCGCCCGCCTCGAGCGCCTCGACGGGCTCGGCGAGCCGCTCGGGCGGCAGATCCGAGGCCTCGGCCAGGTCGACCACGACGCCGAGGATCCGGCGGCGCCCGAATGGGACCCGGAGCACACTGCCGACGCCCACCCCGGCCATCTTCTCGGGCAGGTGGTAGTCGAACGGCCCGCGCAGCGCGCGGGCCGTCGTCAGCGGCTCGACCTTGGCGATCGCCATGGGCCTCACCGTAGGCGCCGGAACGGACGCGGGAGCGCATATGCTCCGGCCGAGAGGCGAGCGAACGGCTCGGTCCCTACCGGCGGAGGTTGCCCGTGAGCATCAATCTGCACCCAGGCGAGCAGGTCATCTTCGAGGGCCACCCGTCCTGGCGGGCGATCCTCGGCTTCTACCTCAGGGGGCTCCTGATCGCCGCGATCCTCGGCGCCCTCGTCGCGCTCTTCACCCGGCTCGCCGACGACTCGGTCAACGAGGGCCTCGTCTTCCTCGTGGTCCTCGTGGTCCTCGTGGTCACCGTCCTCGTGGGGTTCATCAAGCGGGTCGCGACGACCTACACGATCACCGACCGGCGGCTCAACATCAAACGGGGAATCGTCTCCCGGGAGGTCCAGGAGACCCGGCTGGAGCGGGTGCAGAACGTCAACTACAACCAGAGCGCATTCCAGCGGCTGATGCAGATCGGCGACGTCGACTTCGACACCGCCGCAGGCGACGACTACAACTTCATCTTCGCCGGCGTCGCCGACCCCCAGGACGTCGTCCACCAGGTCGACACGGCCACCGGCCACGGCGCCGCCGGATCGAGCGGCCTCGGCGAGCCGCAGGGTCATCCGGAGCAGCAGCAGGCGCCGCCGGCCTAGGCCGCCCTAGACGCGGGCGCCGGCTTCGGCGCCGGCCTCGAGACCGGCGGCGCGGCGCAGCGAGTCGGCCCGGTCGGTCCGCTCCCAGGTGAAGTCGCCGTCGTCGCGGCCGAAGTGCCCGTAGGCGGCGGTCTTCTGGAAGATCGGCCGGTGCAGGTCGAGGTAGCGGCGGAAGGCCGCCGGCCGGAGATCGAACTCCTCCTGCACCAAGGCGGCGATCTGGTTGTCGGAGAGCTTGCCGGTGCCGAAGGTCTGGACCATCACCGAGACGGGGCGAGCGACCCCGATCGCGTAGGCGACCTGGACCTCGCAGCGGTCCGCCAAGCCGGCCGCGACGACGTTCTTGGCCACGTGACGAGTCGCGTAGGCGGCTGAGCGGTCGACCTTCGAGGGGTCCTTGCCCGAGAACGCGCCGCCGCCGTGTCGGGCGGCTCCGCCATAGGTGTCGACGATGATCTTGCGGCCGGTGAGGCCGGCGTCGCCGACCGGACCGCCGATCACGAACTTGCCGGTGGGGTTGACGAGGAAGTTGGACAGCAGCTCGCGCTCGGTGAAGAGCTCCTTGTACTCGCCGTGGAGGACCGGCTCGACGACGTGCTCCCAGAGGTCGGTCTTGATCAGGGACCCGCCGTCGATGTCCTCGGCGTGCTGCGTGGAGATCAGGACCTTGGTGATCTCGACCGGCGTCCCGTTCTCGTAGCGGACGGTCACCTGGGTCTTTCCGTCGGGGCCGAGGTAGGGGATGACGCCCGCCTTGCGGACCTCGGCGAGCCGCTTGGCCAGGGTGTGGGCCACCTGGATCGGCATCGGCATGAGGGCCTTCGTCTCGCGGGTCGCGTAGCCGAACATCATTCCCTGGTCCCCGGCCCCGGCCCGGTCGAGCTCGTCGTCGTCGTTGGGGTCGGTGCGCAGCTCGTAGGCCTCGTCGACGCCCTGCGCGATGTCCGGCGACTGCTCGTCGATCGCGGTGAGCACGGCGCAGCTCTTGCTGTCGAACCCGTACTCCGGCCGGTCGTAGCCGATCCGGTTGATCGTCTCGCGGGCGATCGTGGGGATGTCGACGTAGGTCTCGGTGGTGATCTCCCCGGCGACGACGACGAAGCCGGTGTTGACGAGGCACTCGCATGCCACCCGACCGCTCGGGTCGTCGCGCATGACCGCGTCGAGCACGCCGTCGGAGATCTGGTCGCAGATCTTGTCCGGATGGCCCTCGGTGACCGACTCCGACGTGAACAGGAACTCGCCCTCGGCGAGCTTCTCGATCTCACTCATCTGCGCGTTTCCTCTTTCTCAGCGGATCTCAAGGAAGATCTCCGTATCCAGGCTGTCCTCGTCGCTGCGGGTCGTCAGGCCGAGCGCCTTGAGCCTCTCGAGGTCGGAGCGAAAGCCCGCGACGATCTCGGCAAGCCCGATCGGCTCCGCCAGCTCGACCAGCCCCTGAAGGTTGAGGAAGACTAGCGCCGACACCCCGTCGGTGGAGCCCGCGGCCGCGGTCTCGAAGCTGTCGGTGCCGGCCAGCGAATCCTCCCCCTCGATCGCCTGCTCGACCCCCCTCGAGTCGGTGGCGATCACCAGCCTGCCGTCGAAGATCGCGTAGGTGAGGTCGACGCCCGGCGCCAGCCGCAGGCCGCGGACGACGACGTCGTCGACCCTGCGCTGGGAGAACGTCGGGGCGACGCCGCTGCGGGCGGGGTCGATCGCCGCGATCAGCGGACCCTGGAGCCGGGCCACCGCCTCGCGCACCGGCGCCTCCTCGACGTCGTCGAAGACCATCGTCACGTAGGGGATCCGGCCGCCCGGAGCGACCGCCGCGACGGCCTCGCCGTCCAGGAGCGGCAGCAGGCCGCGCTCGAGGTCGACGGCGCCTTGGCGCTGGAGGTCGGCGTTGAGCCGGTCGAAGGCGCCGGCGATGCCGGGCACCGCGGCGTCGGCCTGCTCGAGCAGGGACCGGACGGTCTTCGAGGGATCGCCGATGGACAACGCCGCCAACGTGTCGGGAGCCAGCGCGTCAGCCAGGCCCGGCTCGAACGACGGAAAGGCGGTGAAGAAGCCCGGCGCTGCCTCGACCCGCTCGGGGTCGAGCGCGGAGTGGAGGTGCAGGGCGATGCCGTCGTCCGCGGCCACGAGCGCCGCACCGATCCCGGTGCTCGCGCCGTAGTCGGCGAAGGTGTCGAGCTGGGCCGCGAGGCCGCCGCGGCCCTGGAGCAGCTGGTCGACCCCGTCCTCGGAGACGTAGGCGTCGGCGAGGCGGTCGTCCGGCAGCGCACCGAGAACGTCGGCTGCCGCGGGGTCGTCCTCCAGGGACTCCGCGCCGGACTCGGCGGCGGTCGACGTGCCGACCGCGGCGCCGTCGCCGAGGACCAGGAAGCCGCCGCGTCGGGCGCTCGCCAACCCGCTCTGGCCCGCGAACTGCTCCGCCCCCTTCTCGTCGCCGATCTCGAGCAGGGCCACCGGCAGCGGCGCGCCGGACCGGCCGGGGAGGACCGCGAACGCCGCCTCGTCTCCGACCCATTCCAGCTGGTCGCGCAGGTCGATCCCGGTGGAGAGACCGCCCGCCTGCGCACTCCCCTGGAGGATCTGTTCGAAGTCGGGCAGCTTCGCCACGAGGTCTGCCGCCGCGGCGACCTGGTCGTCGCCCGTGTCGAGCTCGATGTGGCCGTAGGCGTAGGCGTCGGCCGGCACCAGCGAGATCGCGGCCGGCTCGGTGTCGCAATCCTTGACCGCCGAGAGCCCGCACGGGATCCCGGGGAGCGGGGCGAACCGGATCAGCAGATAGAGCGAGAGGACGCCTGCGACCGCGGCGGCGCGGCGGCGGAAGCCGGGCGGGCGCCCGGCGAGCGGGTTTCGCGGGCGGGACGGTCGGGGCAGGCGCGGCACCGCCGCGAAGCTACTAGGAACCGTCCTCCCCGGCCGCGGCCTCGGCAGGCCTGGCGGCAGCCGCCCGCCGGCCCCCGCGGCGGGTCCGCGGGACGAAGTCGATCACCAGCGGCACGCCCTCGAGGCCGTACTCCTCACGCAGCCGGTTCTCGAGGTGGAACGCCCAGTCGCGGGTCAGCACCCGGCGGTCGTTGACCTGGATCGCGAACCGCGGAGGCGACTCCTCGATCTGGGCGGCGTAGTAGAGGCGGAGCCGGCGGCCGCGCCGCGCCGGCGGCGGCGTCCTGGCGACCGCGTCGGCCACGAACCGGTTCAGCTCCGGCGTCGGGATCCTGTGCGACGCCCGGTCGGCCAGCGCCAGCGCCTTGGGCAGGAGGCCGGCGACGTTGCGCCCGGTCTTCGCGGAGAGGGTCACGACGGCGGGCCGGAGGCGCAGCTTGCGGCGGACCCTGGCCTTGGCGTCCTCGAGGTCGGTCTTGCCGATATCCCACTTGTTGAGGGCGAGGAGGGTCGCGCAGCCCGTCCGCATCGCCAGGTCGGCAACCCGGAGGTCCTCGGCCGTCACCCCCTCGCCGGCGTCGCAGACGACGATCGCCACGTCGGCCCGCTCCGCCGCGCGCTCGGAGCGGAGTTGCGCGTAGTACTCGACGGTGCCGGCGACCTTGGAGCGACGGCGCAGCCCCGCCGTGTCGATCAGCGACACCCGCCGCCCGTCGACCTCGACGTCCGTGTCGATCGCGTCGCGAGTGGTCCCGGCCCTCTCGGAGACGATCACCCGGTCGGTCCCGAGGAGGGCGTTCACGAGCGAGGACTTGCCGACGTTGGGACGCCCGATCACCGCGACGCGGACCGTGTCGTCGTCCTCCTCCTCCGCCTCCCGTACCGGTCCCAGCGCCTCGACGATCCGATCGAGGAGGTCACCCGTCCCCAGGCCGTGGGTGGACGAGATCGCAACCGGGTCTCCGAGCCCGAGCTTGTGGAACTCCGCGGTCAGGTGCTCGTCGCCGGGCCGGTCGGCCTTGTTGACGGCGACGATCACCGGCTGCGGCGCCGCCCGCAGGGTCCGCGCCAGGTCGGCATCGCCGGCGCCGAGCCCGGCCCGGCCGTCGGTGACGAGGACGATCACCTCCGCCTCGGCCATGCCCCGCTGCGCCTGCTCGCGGACGTCGCGGGCCAGCTCTCCCTCGTCGGCGATGTCGATCCCGCCGGTGTCGAGCAGCCAGAACCGGCGGCCGTTCCATTCGCACGGCAGGCGCTTGCGGTCCCGCGTCACGCCCGCCTCGGGGTGCGTCACCGCGTCGCGCAGGCCGGCGAGGCGGTTCACCAGGGTGCTCTTGCCGACGTTGGGGAACCCGACCACGGCGACCGTCGGCACCCAACCACGCGCGGCCGTCTCCATCAGGCCAGACCCCGCTCGCGCGCGAGCGCGACGACCCGCTCGACCACCTCGGGGAGGGCCACTCCTGAGGTGTCGAGCTCGACCGCGTCGGCGGCCGGTCGCAGGGCGCCGTGGGGACGCTTGCGGTCGCGGGCATCCCGCTCGGCCTGGGCGCGCAGCACCTGGCCGACCGGCTCGCCGCTCTGCTCGGCGCGACGCCGTGCCCGCTCCTCGTCGCCTGCGGTGAGGAAGACCTTGAGCGGCGCGTCGGGGCTGACGACGGTGCCGATGTCACGCCCCTCGGCGACGTAGCGGCCCTCGGCGATCAGCCGCCGCTGGTGCTCGACCAGCGCCTCGCGCACTCCGGGATGAACGGACACGCGCGACGCTGCCTCGGTGACCCGCGGTTCGCGTATCTCGGCGCTCACGTCGCGCCCTTCGAGGCGGGTGCCGCCGCCGTCGAGTGCGATCACGGTCCGGCGGGCCACGTTCCCCATCGCCTCCGGGTCGTCGAGGTCGCCGCCGTCCTCGAGCGCCGCCAGGGCGACGCAGCGGTACATCGCGCCGGAGTCCAGGTACGTCCAGCCGAGCGCGTCGGCGACTCCGCGGGCGACGCTCGACTTGCCGGCTCCGGCCGGGCCGTCGATCGCGATGACCATGGCGGCAGGGTAGTCGCGGCCGCGCCGGGCGACGGCGGCGAGGGTTTGCAAGGCCTGCGCTGGGGATATGTTTCCCGCGCCACCCGACCTTCGGAGGATCGATGCAGATCTGGGACCTCGCCAACCTCGAAGTCAAGCCCCACCAGCCGGAGGTGATCGAGTCCGAGGAAGCCGGGCGCGCGATCGTCATCCAGCTTCCCTCCGGGGAGGAGCTCGGCGAGCACCAGGTACACGAGCGGGCGCTCCTCGTGGTGATCTCGGGACGAGTGGAGCTGGAGGACGCCTCCGGAGAGACCGCGGCCGGCAGCGCGGGGCTGATGGCGATCTGGGAGCCGCAGGAGCGGCACGCCGTGCGCGCGACCGAGGACTCCCGGCTCCTTCTGATGCTGGCCCCGTGGCCGGGGCCGGGGCACCCGAACCTGCGCAACCAGGACGAGGAAAGCTCCGGCTAGGTCGCGAGGCGCGCCAGGTCGGCCTCGAAGCCGGGGTAGCTGACCGTCGCGGCCTCCATCCCGGCCACCGTGGCGCCCTCGCGCGAGGCAAGGGCGGCGACGGCCGCCATCATCGCGATCCGGTGGTCCCCGGCCGCGTCGACGCGGCCGCCGCGCAGCCCACCCGTGCCGGTCACCGCGAGCCCGTCCTCGGCGGTCTCGACCTCGGCGCCCATGGCGCGCAGCGCAGCCGCGACGGTCTCGATCCGGTCGGACTCCTTGCGGCGCAGCTCGGCGGCATCGCGGATGACAGTCGTGCCCTCGGCGAAGCAGCCCGCCAGCGCGACGAGCGGCAGCTCGTCGATCGCCAACGGGATCACGTCCCCGCCCGCCTCGGTGGCCCGCAGCTCGGAGTGGCGGGCGCGGAGGCTCCCGTCCGGCTCGCCGCCGGACTCGCCTTCCTCTTCGGCCTCGACCGCCGCGCCCATTCGCTCAAGCACCCGCAGCAGGCCGGTCCGGGTCGGGTTGAGACCCACGCCCTCGAGGGTCACCTCTCCGCCGGGGACCAGCAGTGCCGCGACGAGGAAGAACGCCGCCGAGGAGAAGTCGCCGGGCACGGCGATCTCGACGGGCGCGAGCCCGTCGGCCGGGGCGACCCGGATGCGCCCGGCATCGCTGCTCACCTCGGCGCCGGCGGCGCCCAGCAGGCGCTCGGTGTGGTCACGGGTCGGTGCCGGTTCGGCCACCGCAGTCTCGCCCTCGGCCAGCAGGCCCGCGAGAAGCAGGCACGACTTGACCTGGGCGCTGGCAACCGGCAGCCCGTAGTCGATCCCGCTGAGCGGCGCGCCCGCGACCCGGAGCGGTGGGCGGCCGTCCTCGGCCGCGACCCGTGCCCCCATCAGCCGCAGCGGCTCGACGACACGGTCGACCGGGCGGCGGCGGATCGAGTCGTCGCCGTCCAGGGTCCACTCCCCCTCGGGTTGCCCCGCGAGCCATCCGGGCAGGACCCGCAGCAGGGTGCCCGCGTTACCGACGTCGATCGCGGCGCTGGGGGCGCCGCGGAGGCCGACCCCCCGGATGCGGAGGTCCCCGCCTGCTCCCGCCTCCACCCCGGAGCCGAGGGCGCGCACCGCCGCCACGGTCGATCCCGTGTCGGCGGAGTCGAGGTAGTTACTCACGGCCGTCTCTCCGTCGGCCATCGCGCCGATCAGCGCGGCACGGTGGGAGATGCTCTTGTCGGCCGGGGGGCGCAGGCGCCCTGCGAGGCGCCCGGCCGGCTCGAAGCGGCGCTCCATGCTCAGCCGCTCTGACCGACCACGGAGACGGAGTGGCCCAGGCCGCGGACCAGGGCAGCGGCGCGCTCGGCCTCCCCTGAGCCGGCGACCCAGAGCGAGATCGCGCCGGACGACATGTCCTGGGCCGGGTAGAGCGCCATGTCCTCGATGTTGACCCCGCCGCGCCCGAGGGCCAGCGCCAGCTCGGCCACCGTCCCCGGCCGGTTCGGCACCCGCACGCGGATTTCCCGGAGCGCGCCGCCGCCGGCCTCGGCCTCGACCAGCGCTCGCCGGCCCGCGCCGGCCGCGGCGTGCCAGGCCGCGACGTCGTCGCGATCTCCCTCGCGGATCAGCCGGCCCGCTTCGCGCAACCGTTCCGCGGCGGCCTCGACCACGTCTGCGACCGCCTCGCGGTTGGCGGCGAAGATGTCCCCCCAGATCGCCGGGTTGGCACCGGCCACGCGCGTGGTGTCGCGCAGGCTCGGGCCGACCTCGGGCAGGCGGCCGGGGTCCCTGGTGAGCTCGTCGGCGGCCTGGGCGGCCAGGACGTTGGCGAGGACGTGCGGCAGGTGGCTGATGGTCGCCATCAGCCGGTCGTGGGAGTCGGGATCGATCGCCTGGGGCCGGGCACCGAGCTCGGCGACGGCCCGCTGAAGCCGGTCGTAGAGGAGGCCGCTGGAGCGCTCGGTCGGCGTCAGGTACCAGCGGGCGCCGTCGAAGAGGTCCGCGCGGGCGTTCTCGATCCCGGCCGTCTCGGCACCGGCAAGCGGGTGACCGCCGATGAAGCGCTCGTCGTCCCCCGCCGCGGCGACGATCTCCCGCTTGGTGGAGCCGACGTCGGTGACGACGCACTCCGACCCGGCCGCCGCCAGCGCCTCGGCGACCAGCACCGGCAGGGCGCCGACCGGCGCCGCGCAGAAGACGACGTCGGCGCCCGCGCAGGCGTGGGCGACCGAGTCAGCGATCGAGTCGATGGCGCCCGCCTCGACGGCGCCGTCCAGGCTCTCGCGGCGGGCGTCAAAGCCGCTGACCTCGGCATCGAGGCGGCGCCGCGCCGCCAGCCCGATCGAACCGCCGATCAGGCCGACGCCGAGGACCGCGACCTTCATCCGGCGCGGCGCGCCCTGACCGCCTCGGCGAGGCGGCCGAGCACCGAGATGGTGCCGTCCCAGTCCATGCAGGCGTCGGTGATCGACTGCCCGTAGGTCAGCGACGCCTCATCGGTGAGGTCCTGTCGCCCCGCAACCAGGAAGGACTCCAGCATCACGCCGACGATGGCGGTGCTGCCGCCCGCCACCTGGTCGGCGATCTCGCCCGCCGCTGCGGACTGGCGCTCGGGGTCCTTGCGGCTGTTGTCGTGCGAAGCGTCGATCACCAGCCGCTCGGGGAGGCCGGCGGCGCGCAGCCGCGCCAGTGCCGCCTCGACGTCGTCGCGGCCGAAGTTCGGTCCCCCCCGGCCGCCGCGCAGGATCACGTGGCCGTCGGGGTTGCCGGTCGTGTGGTGGATCGCCGGCGCCCCGTTGTCGTCGATCCCGGCGAACGCGTGCGAGACCGAGGCGGCGCGGACCGCGTCGACCGCGACCTGGACGTCGCCGTCTGTCCGGTTCTTGAAGCCGATCGGCATCGAGAGGCCGGAGCCGAGCTGCCGGTGGATCTGGCTCTCGGCCGTGCGGGCTCCGATCGCGCCCCAGGAGACCGCGTCGGCGATGTACTGCGGGGTGATCGGGTCGAGGAACTCGCAGCCGATCGGCAGGCCGAGGTCGAGGACCTCGAGCAGCAGCATCCGGGCGAGCCGCAGGCCGGTGTTGACGTCGCCGCTGCCGTCGAGGTGTGGGTCGTTGATCAGGCCCTTCCAGCCGGTGGTGGTCCGCGGCTTCTCGAAGTAGACGCGCATCGCGATCAGCAGGTCCTCGCCGAGCTCGCCGGCGACCCGGCTGAGCCGCTGCGCGTACTCGTGCGCCGCCTCGACGTCGTGGACGCTGCAGGGGCCGACCACGACGAGGAGCCGGTCGTCGCTCCTCCCGAGGACGTCGACGACCGCCTGGCGCCCGGCGATCACGGCCTCCTCGCGACCGTCGCCCAGCGGCAGCTCCTCGAGCAGCATGACCGGCGGCGCGAGCTCGACGATCCGCTCGATGCGGCGGTCGCGAACCCGGTCCCGCGTCTTCTGTTCCACCCCGATCATCATCTTGTCGCTGCCTCTCTCCAAAGCCGGAAGATCGTACTTTCTGCGCGCTTGCGGCCAAAAAGGCCATGCACGCGACGTGGGAACGGCGCCCGGCGGTCGAGAACTCGGATGCGCGGCGAGGGGCCGCGTGCCGGACGCCTAGCTAAATCGCCAATACCAGTAACCGCTTCGGGCAGCCGGGAGCGCGGCTTGGGTGCCGGTGGTGCTCGCGGTGGTGCCCGGGCGCTTCAAGGTCGTTGGGTTGTACCACGTACCCGTCGGGTTGGCTAGAGGATCTCGCCCAGAGCGACGAGGAAGCGGTCGTTGTCGGAGCGGGTGCCGTAGGTGACGCGGATGTGACCGGGACCGCCGAGCGGCGTGCCGGCGCGGACGAAGACGCCGCGCTCGGCGAGGGCGGCGACCACCACC
>Ga0126309_10000081_pt1 | contig 32028 bp, 35 predicted proteins | sample Plot56_FD_92541 | JGI IMG/M metagenome (GOLD analysis project Ga0126309, IMG submission 92541) | Serpentine soil microbial communities from UC McLaughlin Reserve, CA, USA - Plot56 | ecosystem: Environmental > Terrestrial > Soil > Grasslands | place: USA: UC McLaughlin Reserve, Lake County...
CCGGCGGCTCGCCCGAGGCCGACGCCCGGGCCGCCGACCCCGCCACGGTCGGCCTGGCCGTCCTGTTCGGAGCGGCCACGATCCTCTTCGGGATCTTCCCCTCCCCGCTGCTGCACCTGGCGTCGGGCGCCGGCCGGGCGCTCGGCCTGCTCTAGCCGGTCGGCTTCGAGGCGCGGCCGCCCCGGCCGCTAGCATCGCGGCCCGCGTGGAATATCCGGTCGAGAGCTTCACCGAGGCCGAGCGCGCTCGCCTGTCGCCTCACTTCACCAACCTCGAGCGACCGGTGTTCGCCCTGGTCAACCTGCCCGAGACCGTCAAGGGGGCACTGTTCGCGCGCTACTCGCGCTACCAGGGGACGCTGCGGCGGCTGTTCCTGGACGAGTTCGCGGACGACTTGCCCGACGCGCCGGCGCGGTGGGACGGCGGCGAGGGCGAGCGGGCGGCGCGGCTCTACGAGCGGGTGTTCCTGGGCTACGGCGACGACTCGGTGGCTCAGCTCGGAGGCGCCCACGTGGCCTGCGAGTGGGTCTCCAACCTCCTCACCAAGGTGCTCCAGCGCCCGCGCCTGGGCGCGTACCTCGAGCAGTCCACCCGCTACATCGCCTATGACGCGCGCATGCCCGCCTCCGAGTCGGGGGCGCCCGGGTACCGGTACTACCGCGACCCCGAGCTGGGGCCGGAGTACGTCGCGGCGATGGACGAGCTGTTCGACACCTACTCGCGGGCCCTGCCGGTGGTGGAGGCCTGGGCGGAGCGCACGTTCCCGCGCGACGGCGAGCCCGAGGCGGCGCACGCGCGCGCGATCCGCGCCAAGGCGCTGGACCTGCTGCGCGGGCTGCTGCCCGCCTCGTCGCTGTCGCACATGGGCATCTTCGCCACCGGACAGACCTACGAGCAGCTCATCCTCCATCTGCTGGCCCATCCGCTGCCGGAGGCGCGCCACTACGGGGAGATGATCCTCTCCGAGGTCCAGGCGGTCATGCCCAGCTTCGTCGCCCGGGTCCCGCGACCCGATCGCGGCGGCGAATGGGTGGGGTATCTGCGCGAGCGGACCGCCGCGGCCCGGGTTTGGACCACCCGACTGGGCCTGGACCGGCCGGCCGGCGAGCCCCGGCCTTCCGTGCGCCTCCTGCGCGCCGACGGCGATGTCGAGGCGCTGCTGGCCGCGCTGCTGTTCGAGGCGGGACAGGTTCCCGAGGAGCGCACGCGGGACGCCGTGCGCGGCCTGGGTGAGGACGACCGGGCGCAGCTGCTGGCCGACCTGGTCGGCGAGCGGCGAAACCGCCGTCACCGCCCCGGCCGCGGATTCGAGGCGCTGCGCTACCGGTTCGAGATCGTCTGCGACTACGGCGCCTTTCGTGACCTCCAGCGCCATCGCATGCTCACCTGCCAGTGGCAGCCGCTCACCCCGGACCTGGGCGCCGGCGTGCCGGAGGAGGTCGAGGCCGCCGGAGCCGGCGATGACTATCGCCGCGCGCTCGAGCGCTCGGAGGCCGAGTACCGGCGACTGGCCGCCGCCGGGCTGGCCGCCGCGGCGCCCTACGCCCTGTGCCTCGGCTACCGGATCCGCTTCGTGCTCGACCTCAACGCCCGCGAGGCGATGCAGCTGATCGAGCTTCGCTCCGGGCGCGAGGGGCATCCCGCCTACCGGGCCGTCGCACGCGAGATGCATGCCCAGATCGCCGCGGTCCATCCCGCCGTGGCGGCGGCCATGACCCACGTGGACTGCGAGGCCGAGCCGCGCCTGGAGCGGATCCTCTCGGAGATCCGCACCCAGTCGCGCGCGCCGGCGCCGGCGGGCTGACCACCACCGCCGACGCATCTGGCGCGCCGCGGCCGGCGGCCGGCCGCGCCACTGGGATAGGGTCGCGCCGTGGCCCGCCTCCCCTACGTAGATCCGGCCAGCGCCGCTCCCGCCGTCCGCGAGGCGCTCGACGCGCTGCCGCCGCTGAACATATTCCGCCTAGTCGCCCACGCGGACACGGCGCTGCGGCCGTTTCTGCGCCTGGGCGGCGCGCTGCTGACGCAGGCGGCGCTCGACGCCCGCCTGCGCGAGCTGGTCATCCTGCGGGTGGCGCAGATGTCGGGTGCCCGATACGAGTGGGTCCAGCACGCCGCCATCGCCGAGGCCGTCGGGGTCAGCCGGGATCGGATCTCCGCCCTGGAGGCCGGCGACGCCGACGCCGACTGCTTCGACGACGACGAGCGGCTCGTCCTGGCCTTCGCCGCCGAGGTGGTGGAGGACGTCGGAGCCTCCGTCCACCTTCGAGCGTGTGAACGCCCGCTTCTCGCCGCGCGAGATCGTCGAGCTGATCCTGACGATCGGCTACTACATGATGATCGCCCGGCTCATGGAGACGACCGAGATCGACCTCGACGATCCGGCCGGCACCGCGGTGCTGAGCGCGCGCGAGCGCCGAGGCGGCTGACCGCGATCAGACCCCGCCGAGCTCGCGCTCGCGCAGCTCGATCCGGCGGATCTTTCCGGTCAGCGTCTTGGGGAGGTCGTCCACGAACTCGATCCGCCGCGGGTAGGCGTGCGCCCCCAGGTTGGCGCGGACCACCGCCTTGATGTCCTGCGCCAGCTCGTCCGATGGCTCGTGGCCCTCGGCCACGACCAGGAACGCCTTGACCACGTTGCCGCGGGTCTCTTCCGGGGAGGCGACCGCGGCCGCCTCGCGAACCGCGGGATGCTCGAGGCAGGCCGACTCGACCTCGAACGGCCCGATCCGGTAGCCGGCCGAAATGATCACGTCGTCGGCGCGGCCGGCGTACCAGAAGTAGCCGTCCTCGTCCTCTTGGGCGGCGTCCTTGGTGTGGAACCAGGCGCCGCCGAAGGTCTCGCGGCCCGCCTCCTCGTTGTTCCAGTAGCCCAGCGGATAGTGGGGGTTGGACCGGGCCCGCAGACAGATCTCCCCGCGCTCCCCCCTGGGCACCGGTCGCTCGTCATCGTCGAGGATCTGCACGTCCCAGCCGGGCATCGGCTTGCCCATCGACCCCTCGCGCACCGCCATGAACGGGAAGTTGGCACACAGCGGATAGGACTCGGTCAGCCCGTAGTAGTCCAGGACGGTCACGCCGTACTGGTCCCGGAACCATCGGATGGCCTCGGGGTTGAGCGGCTCCCCGGCCGAGCACACGATCCGGAACCTCTGCGGGAAGCGCTCGCCGGCGTCCGCCACGGCCATCATCGCCCGCATCGCCGTGGGGGTGGTGAACACGTTGGTCACGCCGTGCCTGGAGAGCACCTCGAGCTGCTGCTCGGGGTCGAAGCCGCCCCGCCGCTGGAACACGAACTGGGTCGCGCCCAGCCGCCACGGCCCCAGCAGCGGCGCGATGCCGGCCGCCCATGCCCACTCCCCCATCCCGTGGAACAGCTCGCCGTCACGCACGTCGTGGCAGTAGACGAATTCCTCGTGGGCCAGGATGTAGCGATGGGCGTGGAGGATGCCCTTGGCCAGCCCGGTGGTGCCCGACGAGTAATAGAGCTGGGCTGGATCGTCGGCGGCGGTGTCCACGGGATCGAGGTGATCGTCGCTCCCGGCCAGCAGGCTCGAGTCGAGGATCAGCAGCTCGTCGACCAGGTCGGCGGGCATCCGCTCGGCGTTGGCCGCGTCGGTCACCAGCACGCGCGGCCGGGAGTCGGAGACCCGGTGCCGGATTCCGTCGTCCCCGTACAGGACCGACATCGAGAGCAGGATCGCGCCCAGCTTCCAGGTTCCGAAGAACACCGCGGCGGTCTCCGGCGACGCAGGCGCCACCACCGCGACCCGATCTCCCCGCCGAACCCCCCGGTCGCGCAGGAGGTTGCCCGCCCGGTTGGACAGCGACTGCAGCTCGCCCCAGCCCAGTCGCCGCTGCTCGCCCCGCCAGTCCTCCCAGATCATCGCCGGCTTGTCGCGCGGATGGCGGTCGCACACGTCGACCGCGATGTTGTAGCGCTCGGGCACCTGCCAGCGGTGCCGGGCGCACGCCTCCTCGTAGGAGGTCGGGAGGGTGGTCGTGGCCATCAGGTCGACCCTACTCCCCGCCCTCCTTCTGGCGCTCGGCCACCTTGCCCTCGAGCTCCTTCATGACGTCCGGATCGCGCAGGGTGGTCACGTCGCCGAGCTCGCGGCCCTCGGCGATGTCCCGCAGCAGCCGCCGCATGATCTTCCCCGAGCGAGTCTTGGGCAGGTCGCCCGACCAGATGATGCGCTTGGGCCGAGCCAGCTTGCCGATCCGCTTGGCCACGTGCTCGCGGATCTCGCCCTGGATCTCGTCGGAGCCCTCGAGGTCGCCCTCGAGGGTCACGAACGCGGTTATGGACTGGCCGGTGTCCTCGTCCGTCTCGCCGATGCAGGCCGACTCCGCCACCTTGGGATGCGAGACGATCGCCGACTCGACCTCGGCGGTGGAGAGTCGGTGGCCCGAGACGTTGATGACGTCGTCGATGCGGCCGACGATCCAGAAGTAGCCGTCGGGGTCCTTGCGGGCGGCATCGCCGACCAGGTACGTCTCACGCCCGAACTTCTCGAAGTAGGTCTCGACGAAGCGCTCGTCCTCCCGGTAGAGAGTGCGCAGCATCCCGGGCCACGGCCGGCGAAGCACCAGCAGGCCCTGCTCGTCGGCGTCGCACTCGTTGCCGTCATCGTCGAAGACGGCCGCCTCCACGCCCGGCAGCGGGATGGTGGCCGAGCCCGGCTTGGTCGGGGTGATCCCGGGCAGCGGGGAGATGAGGATGTGCCCGGTCTCGGTCTGCCACCAGGTGTCGACGATCGGGCAGCGCCCGCCGCCGATGACCTTGTGGTACCAGAGCCACGCCTTCGGGTTGATCGGCTCGCCCACCGTCCCCAGCAGGCGCAGGCTGCTGAGATCGTGGCGCCCGGGATACTCGGCGCCCCACTTCATGCAGGCGCGGATCGCGGTCGGGGCGGTGTAGAACAGCGTGACCCGGTAGCGCTCGCACAGCTCCCACCAGATGTCTTTGTCGGGGTAGTCGGGAGCGCCCTCGTACATCACCCCCGTGGCCCCGGTGAGGAGCGCGCCGTAGACGATGTAGGAGTGGCCGGTCACCCAGCCGACGTCGGCGGAGCACCACCACACGTCCGACTCGGGCTTCAGGTCGAAGACGTACTTCTGCGTGTAGGCGACGCCCAGCAGGTAGCCGCCGGTGGTGTGGAGGATGCCCTTCGGCTTGGCCGTCGAGCCCGACGTGTAGAGGATGTACAGGGGGTGCTCGGCCTCGAGCGGCTCGGGCTCGCACTCGTCGTCGGCCGCGTCCAGCGCCTCGTGGTACCAGACGTCGCGCCCCTCCTGCATCTCGCAGTCGGCGTCGGTGTGCTTGACCACGAAGATCGTCTCGATCGACTCGACCTGGCCCATGGCCTCGTCGACCTCCTGCTTGATCGGCGCCGTCTTGCCCTTGCGGCGGGCGCCGTCGACGGTGACCAGCGCCTTGGCCTGCGAGAACTCCATCCGCTCCTTGACCGAGTCAACCGAGAAGCCGCCGAACACGAGGTTGTGGGGGGCGCCGATCCGGGCGCAGGCCAGCATGGCGACCACGACCTCGGGGATCATGGGCAGGAAGATCCCGACCACGTCGCCCTTCTCGATGCCGTGGTCCTTCAGGGCGTTGGCGAAGCGCTGGACGTCGCGGTGCAGGTCGGCGTAGGTGACGTCGCGCTCCTCGCCCTCCTCACCACGCCAATGGAAGGCGACCCGGTCCCCGCGGCCCGCCTCCACGTGGCGGTCCAGGCAGTTGTGCGATGCGTTGAGCCTGCCGTCCGCGAACCACTTGTAGTGGGGGGGATCGGAGTCGTCGAGCGTCTGGTCCGGCTCGTCGAACCAGTCGAGCAGCTCGGTGGCATGCTTGGCCCACCACGCGTGCGGGTCACGCGCCGCCTCCTCGTAGACCGCGCTGTCGCTCCAGTGCGCCTGCTCGCGGAACTCGTCGGGAGGATCGAACTTCTCGACCTCCAGGAGGTCGGTGAGCTCCTGCTCCAGCTCCTGTCCGGCTGCCTGCTCAGTCGCCATCTCTCACCTCTCGAGCTCTCGAATCACGGCGCCGGCGACCCGGCCGGTCGCTTCTGGTGGTCTACCCCGCCGGCGCGCAGGCTGATCGCGCCGAAACTACCGCCTCCAAGGCGGTCGCGCCGCACCGATCCCCTAGCGCGCCCCGCCACGGCGCTTGCGCGACCGGGGCCTGGGCGCAGGCGCCGGCTCGGCCGCCGGCGCCGGCGCCGCCTGCTCGCGCCGGCGGCGGGCCCGCAGCTCCTGGGCGCTGGGCCAGGGCTCGGCCTTTCCGGTCCGCCAGGCCGGCGGCACACCGCCCGGCCAGCGCCCGGCGAACAGGTATGCCAGCGCGCCCAGCCAGAACCACAGGATGGGGGTCGGGGCGGTGGATTGGATGGCGACCAGCACGCCGACGATGATTCCCAGGACGCCCATGAAACGGGTGAGCAGGCCCACCCGCATGGCGTTGAGCGAGGTGATCACGAACGCGAAGCCCAGCGCGAACGCGCCGGCCGGGAGGAGCCCCGCGGCAGCACCGGGATCGACCACGGCTCGGGCGGCGAAGTAGTCGCCGCGGTGGTGGTTGACGTAGTCCTGGGCTCGGACCACGGGCACGACCTCGAGCACGACCAGCCCGGCGACCAGCAGGGCCGGGCCCGCGTACGCGGTGACCCGGGCGACGCCGGGGACCTCGGGACGGCGCGCCTTGGCCGCCCGGTAGAGGTAGTCGAGCACCGGGGCGAGCAGGACGTAGCCGCCGGCCAGCAGGACGGCCGACGCGACGTACGCGGTGGCGTGCTGGCTGAGATGGCGCGGAAGGTCCAGCACCCCCCCGGGAGCATTGGCGTTGCCCGGCGCTCGCACCGTGCCGCGCACCACCACGGCCAACACCTGCAGCGCCACGGACCCCACGGTGGCGGCCACCGCGAGCCGGCGACCGTCCGCCTCGCGCTCCAGCTGCTCTTCGGGCGTCACCGCCGGGGATGCTAGTGAGCCGCCGGCTACAGGCGGCCGCGACCGGTGACCGGAGGCGACGCCGGGCGCGGTGGCTCCCAGTCGTCGTTGCGCTCGACCAGCCGCGACACGCGGTCGCCGATGGCCAGGAGCAGGTCCAGGCCCGGCTCCATGAGGCGGACGAGCGCCTCGATCCGGTCCCGGACCGCCTGCTCGCGAGGGCTCAGCGACGCCATCGGGCCAGTCTAGTCCCCGGTCGGAGCGCCGGCGATCGCGGGTATTAGACTCGGGCCGCGATGGAGATCCGGGACGTCATGACCGAGTCCGTGGTCACGGCGCCCGAGTCGGCCCCGGTGCTGGAAGTGGCGGCGCTGATGCGCGAGCGAAACGTCGGCTCGGTGGTACTGGTCGACGAGCGCGGCGCGCCGGCCGCCTTCGTGACCGATCGCGACCTCACGGTCAGCGTGCTGGCCGACGGCCGTGACGTCTCCGACCGCGCCGGCGACCACGCCAGCTCCCCCGTGATCACCGGCTCGCCCAACCTCGACGTCGAGAGGGCGGCGGAGCTGATGGTCGCCCACGGCATCCGCCGCCTGCCGGTTCTGGACGGGGAGCGGCTGACCGGGATCGTGACCCTCGACGACCTCGCGGCGCGCACCGGCGACGTCGAGCTCGCCCAGCGGCTGACCAGCGAGATCACCCGCGCCGCGCTCCCGGACTTCTACTTCCACCAGCGCGGCGGCTAGCCGATGCCCGAGCCGGGGCCCGGGCCGGTGGCCGTCTACGGCGCGACGGGGTACACGGGGCGGCTCGTGGCCGGCGAGCTGCGCCGGCGCGGCGTCGAGGTGATCCTGTGCGGGCGCACGGCCCGCAGGCTCAAGGACCTCGCGTCGCAGCTGGACCTCCGGCTCCCCGTGCGTGTCGCTGCGGTGGACGACCTGGACGGGCTGCGCCACTCGTTCGCCGACTGCCCGGCGGTGATCAACTGCGCCGGCCCGTTCAGCCGGTTCGGCGAGCCGGTGGTGAAGGCGGCGGTCGAGAGCGCCACCCACTACCTGGACACCACCGGCGAGCAGCTCTACATGCAGCGCGTGTTCGAGCGCTTCGGCGACGCCGCTCGCGCCGCCGAGGTCGCGGTGATCCCTGGGATGGGGTTCGACTACGTCCCGGGAGACCTGATCTGCCGGCTGGCCGCCGAGGGTCACGAGCCGCTGCGCGAGTTGGTGGTGGCCTACGCCGTGCAGGGCTTCGGGGCAACGCGCGGGACCATGCATTCAGCGCTCGAGGCGATGCGAAGCGGAGCGCTCGACTACCGGCACGGCAGCTGGCGGCGGGCGCGGCTCCTGCCCACCCGGGCGTCGTTCACCTTCCCCGAGCCGCTGGGCCGCCAGCCCATGCTCCGCTTCCCCTCCGGCGAGATCGTCACCGTGCCTCGCCACACCCGCACCGAGGCGGTCACCTCGCTGATCACCGCCTCCGCCTTCGTCCCCCATCCCGCCGCTGCCGACATGGCCCGGCTCGCCCTGCCGGGCGCCGCGCTGGCGCTGCGCACCCCGCTGAAGTCGATGATCGACCTGGCCATCGATCGCCTGCCCGAGGGGCCCTCGGCGCAGGACCGCGCCGGAGCGCGGTTCACGGTCGCGGCGCTCGCCCGCGGCCGGGACGGGACGACGGGGCGCGGCCTGGTGCGGGGAGCGGACGTGTACGGGCTCACGGCCGCGACCGTCGTCGAGGGGGCGACGCGCCTCATCCGCGACGGCGCCGCCCGCGCCGGCGTGCTGAGCCCGGCCTCGGCCTTCGACGCAGCGGACTTCCTGGACGCGCTGCGGGGCCACGGGGTCTCCCACCAGGTGGAAGGCGTCGCCGAGCCGGCCCCGGTCTGAGTCCGCTTCAGCCGAGTCGCTCGGCCACCGCCTCCCACGGCGACTGTCCGTGCGCACGGCGGGCGCCCGGGACCAGCTCGACGAGGGCGTCGGCGGCGCGGACCGCCAGCGGGGACGAGCCGGCGGCGGTCAGCACGGTCAGGGGGACGTCGAGCCGGCGCAGCTCTCGCCGCGACACCGGCCACGAGGCCAGCCCGCCGTAGTCGGCGAAGAACGCGGTCGGCGCGGCCGTCGCCCGGGCCAGCCGCTGCTCGTCCGCCCGGGCGCCACCCAAGAACTCGGCCACCGCCGCCCCCGGCCCGCCGGCCCGCAGGGCCTCCTCCAGCCTCACGCGCTCGTCGGCGAGGGCCTCGTTCGCCCCGGCCACCAGCGGGTACAGCGGCGGCTCGATCAACACCGCGGCGCGCACCAGCCCGCGGTGGCGCTGGATCAGGTCGAGGCACACCAAGGCGCCGAGGTCGCGTCCGCACACCACCGCCGGCGCCGCCGACAGGGCGCGCAGCACCGCCGCCGCGTCCTCGGCCTGCTCCTGGACGGTCGTCCGCCCGTACGGGTCGGGGGCGCCGCTGGCGCCGTAGCCTCGGCGGTCGTACGCGATCACCCGCGCGCGCCCGGCCAGGGCCGCGGCCACGTCGTTCCAGGAGCCGGCGTCATCCGCCATCCCGTGGACAAGCAGGACGGACTCGCCCTCACCCCGCTCGCGGTACGCGAGCCGAACTCCGGCCGCCTCGACCTTGGGCGACATGTGCGGCAGCGTAGCGGCGGGCTGCCGATACCATGGCGCCCATGGAAGGAGGCTTCGGCGACCTGTTCGGCGACCCCGAGGAGCTCCAGCGCCGCATGGCGGAGTTCGCCGAGCAGATGCAGGGCGCTCAGCGGATCGCCTGGGCGGACAACGCAATCAAGCTGGCCGTCGACCTGACCGTGGCGGCCATCAACCGGGTCTCGCTGGAGGGCAACGTCGAGCGTCAGGCCGAGCAGATCCGCTCGGTGATGGCAATCGTCTTCCCCGAGGCCGTCACCCTGGTCCGCGAGGCGCGCCAGGGCCTGCAGTAGCCTGGCCTCATCGCCCCGCACGGGCGGCCTGGGCCGCGGCCCGGTCCTCGCGGCCGAGGCGGATCACCTCCCGGAAGGAGCGCAGGCGGAAGATGCTGGCCAGCGCCACGAACGCCAGCCCGGCGCTGAAGGCGGCGATCGCGATCTGCTGGCCCACCGAGTAGGCGGCGACGGTCGCGCCCGCCGCCGTCCCGGAGAAGACGGCGACCAGCAGCGCCTGCTGCACGCCGGCCCCGCCGGGCGTCAGCGGCACCAGGGACGAGACCGCCACCACGCCGAACACCAGCAACACGTTGCGGACCGATCCGCCCACCGAGAACGCATCCAGGAGGAACCAGAAGGCAGCGAAGCGGAACAGCCACGCCACACCCTGGACGGCGAACACCTCGCGCATGTAGCGGCGACGGTCGCTGACGATCGTGACCCCCTGGCGGACGTGGGCCCAGAACGCCTTGACCCTCACCGACAGGACCGCGAAGGCGAGCAGCGCCGCGAACGCCAGCAGGGTCAGGAGGAACAGCGTGAAGCGCGGATGGGCCGCCAGGTACGAGAGATCGAACGCGTTGAGCTTGGAGAAGTCGGGCGGCTTGGGGAACACGCCCTGGCTGAATGCGAACGCCAGGATCGGCACCGCGACCACCAGGTCGAAGATGTTGTCGACCAGCAGGCTGGAGGCCACCGCCGGGTAGCTGGAGTTGGGGATCGAGACCTTGGTCAGGAACACCCGCACCACCGTGCCGCCGCGGACGGGGATCGTCATGTTGATCCCGTAGGCGGCGACGTAGGCGCCCCAGATCCGGCGGAAGCGGATGCGCTCGGTGGGATAGGCGGCACGCAGCACGTTGAACGCCGCGCGCGAGCGCGCGGTCAGGAATCCGGCGAAGCAGGCCAGCCCGAGCAGCAGGGCGCTCCAGTGGACGCCGGCGAGGCTCGAGAAGAACTTCCCCACCGCGTCGAGGAAGTCGCCGAGGTCCGCGAGCGGCGGCACAAGGCTCACCGCCCTACCGTAGAGGACGCCGTCTCGACCGACGGCACCCCGTCAGGCCTGGCCCATCCGGCCGGCCCACGGGGCGCCCTGCACGCAGTCGCGGTCCAGGGAGGCAGCCACCGGCACGCCGGAGAGGGCCAGCGCCACGTCGAGCTCGGCGAGCAGCATCTCCAGCACCCGCCCAGCGCCCTCCTCGCCACCCACGGCCAGGCCCCACAGCAGGGGACGCCCGACCATCACGGCCCGCGCTCCGAGCGCCATGGCCTTGATGACGTCCGTCCCGCGGCGGACCCCGCCGTCGACGATGACGTCCAGCCGGTCGCCCACCGCGTCGGCGATCGCCGGCAGCGCATCCGCCCCCGAGAGCACGGTGTCGAGCTGGCGGCCGCCGTGGTTGGAGACGACCACCCCGGCCGCGCCGTGGTCGGCGGCGCGGCGGGCGTCCTCGGGGGTGAGCACGCCCTTGAGCAGCACCGGCAGGCCGCTGCGCTCGGCGAAGGAGGCCACGTCGGACCAGGTCAGCGTGGGATCGATCAGCTCGCCCACCTCGGTCATGGCCAGGCCGCCGCGGCGCCCACCGAGGCTGGGGATGGCGGTGGCCTGGTCGATGACGTACCCGCTCAGGGCGTCGCGCTCGCGCACGCCCAGCACCGGCAGGTCGACGGTCAGGACCAGGGCCTCGTACCCCTGCTCAGCCGCCCGGGCGACCAGCTCGTCGGACACGGCCCGGTCGCGGAACACGTAGAGCTGCAGCCAGCGGGCGGCCTCGGGTGCGGCGGCGGCCGCGTCCGCGGCGCTGGTGGTGGCCAGCGAGGACAGGCAGAAGATCGCCCTCCGCTCCCCGGCCGCCCGCGCCATGGCCCGCTCCCCCTCGGGGTGGGCCAGCGTCTGGAAGGCCATCGGGGCGACGATGATCGGATGCGGCCGCTCCCGGCCCAGCAGTGTTGTGCGGGTGTCCGGCGCCGAGACGTCCACCATCACCCTGGGGCGGATGGCGATCCGCCGCCAGGCCCGCTCGTTGTCGCGCAGCGTGATCTCGTCGCCGGCGCCGCCGGCGTAGTAGCCATGCGGCCCGGGCTCCAGGACCTCGGCCGCGCGGCGCTCGAAGTCCGCGATGGTGAGCGGAAGCTCCACCGAGCTACTTGAGCAGCCGGGAGAGGCGACGGTCCTTGAGGATCCGCCCCTCCGTCTGGCAGGCGGGGCAGTAGCACATGACGTAGTCCTCGTAGTGGACCGCCTCGATGGTCGCCCCGCAGCGGGGGCACGGCTCGCCGGCCCGCCGGTGGACCGCCAGCGGCATCGGCAGCTTGTCGGGGATCGGCAGCGACATCACTCGCTCGTAGTGCGCGATCGCCTCCCCCAGCCGGGCGACCGTCGCCTCGCGCAGGCGCTGGGCCTCGAGCGGGACGAGGTCGTCGGCGCGCTTGAACGGCGAGAGCTGGGCGGTGTGGAGGATCTCGTCCACCCACGAGCGCCCGATCCCGGCAACCACGTGCTGGTCGCGCAGCAGCGAGTGCAGTGGCCGCGGCTCGGCCAGCAGCTCCTCGAACGGGGGCGGGTCGGGCCAGGCGTCCGGCCCCAGGGCGGCCAGCGCCTCGTCGTCCTCCAGCCCCTCCGAGCGCAGGAGCTTGGCCCACGCGCGCTGCCGGGTGCCGAACTCCCGCAGGCGCAGCTCGCGGCCGTCCTCGAGGCGCAGCAGGATCCTGGAGGTCCGGTCGCGCGGTCCGGCGCGGCGGTCGAACAGCTGCAGCCGCCCGGCGGACATCAGGTGGAGGAGCAGCGAGAGCCCGGTGTCGAAGTCGACGACCAGGTGCTTGCCGCGCCGGCGAACCGCCCGGACGGCGGCGCCCGCCAGGGCGTCGAGCGGCGGATCGTAGGTCCTCAGCGCGTTGATGCCCGGCGCCACGGCCGACTCGATGCGCGCGCCGGCGACCGCCGCATGGATCCGCCGCGCGGTGATCTCCACCTCGGGGAGCTCGGGCACGCCCTGAAGGCTAGATGTCGCCGCCGCCCGCTCCGGCCAGACCGGCGAGCTCCCGCGGGCGCAGGAGCAGCAGCAGCTCGCCCTCGCCGGACTTCACCGAGACCGCGGCCAGCCCGCCCTTCTTGAGATCCACCCGCCCGCCGGTGAGCTCGTACACGGTCTGGGAGAAGTCCGGCTCGTGCCCGACAACCAGGATGCGGGCGTCGTCGTCCTGCCCCTCCAGCACGACGAGCGCGTCGTCGCGTCCGAACCCGTCCGACAGGGGAGGATGCTCCACTGGCTCGAGGCCCAGGCGCCGGCAGGCCAGCTGGGCCGTCTGCACAGCCCGCACCCGGGGCGAGGTCAACGCCAGCGCGAACTCCGCGCCGATCGCCTCCAGGGCGGCGCCGACGGCGGTCGCCTGGCGCTCGCCTCGATCGGTGAGCCGGCGCTCCTCGTCGGGCTTGCCGTCGCCGGGCTCGGCATCCCCGTGGCGCAGCAGCCAGAGCTCGCGGGCCATGCAGCCGCCTAGCGCGGGCGGGCGAGAGGCGTCCGGGCAGGCACGGCGGGGCACGTTAGCAACGGCCGCCGGACGGCCGGAGCCAGCTACGGTTCGGCGCGATGAGCCAGGGCCGGGATGCCTCCCAGCGCGCCGATGGGCCACGGCGTGGGCTGCTGGTCGACTTCGGCGGAGTGCTGACCACCGACGTGTTCGCGTCCTTCCGGGCCTTCTGCGAGGCCGAGGGTCTGTCGCCGGATGCCGTGCGCGACCGCTTCCGGCAGGATCCCGCCGCCCGTGGGCTGCTCGCCGACCTCGAGTGCGGACGCATCAGCGAGGAGGAGTTCGAGCCCCGGTTCGCGGCCCTGCTGGGGATTCCCGACCCGGCGGGGCTGATCGACCGGCTGTTCGCGGGAATGCAACCGGACGAGGCGATGCTCGACGCGGTGCGCGCCGCCCGGGACGCGGGCGTGCGCACCGGCCTGATCTCGAATTCCTGGGGACACGGGCGCTACGACCGCTCGCAGTTCCCCCGGCTGTTCGACGGAACCGTGATCTCGGGCGAGGTCGGCGTGCGCAAGCCCGAGCCGAGGATCTACAGGCTGGGCGCGGAGGCGATCGCCCTGCCGTCCGACCAGTGCGTGTTCGTCGACGACCTCCCCGGCAACCTGAAGCCCGCCCGCGAGCTGGGAATGGAGACCATCCACCACGTCTGTGCCGAGCGCACGGTCCCGGAGCTCGAGCGCGCGCTCGGGGTCAGCCTGCGCTGACCGCCCTCCACCTCCGGCGAGGCCCGGCGGTGTCAGCCGGCCAGCTCGATGCGCTCGATGGCAGGGGGATCGACCGGCCGGTCGCCGGGCCCAGTCTCGACCGCCTCGAGTGCGTCCACGATGTCCATCCCGTCGCGGACCCGGCCGAACACCGTGTGCTTGCCGTCCAGCCACGGGGCGGCCTGGGCGGTGACCAGGAAGAACTGGGACCCGTTGGTGTCGGGCCCGGCGTTGGCCATCGCCAGGGCGCCGCGCTCCACCCGATGCGGGTTGATCTCGTCCTCGAAGGTGTAGCCCGGGCCGCCGCGGCCGGTGCCCTCCGGGCACCCTCCCTGGATCATGAAGTCGCGGATCACGCGGTGGAAGATCAGCCCGTCGTAGAAGCCGTCGGCCGCGAGCCGCCGGAAGTTGCCCACGGTCTTGGGGGCGTCCTCGTCGAACAGCTCGAGCTCGATCGGACCGGCGCTGGTGTGCATGGTGGCCTGGGACATGGCGCTCCTGGTCGGTGGTGGACGATGGGCGGCGGCGCCGGGCTCAGTCCGGGACGCCGGCGTGCTGTAGCCGCAGCCGCTGACCGCGGACCTCCCGGCCGCTCACGCCGCGGATCACCCGGTCGGCGTCCTCCCGGGGAACCTCGACGAACGCGAAGCGGTCCAGCACGCGCACGTTACGGACGGCCTCGCCGTCGAGCCCCGTGGCGCCGGTGATGGCGCCCACCAGGTCCGCCACCTCGATCCCGGCGGCGCGGCCGCCGCTGATCACCAGCTTGACGCGAGGCTCGGAGCCGTTTCGGGCGACGTGGGGCTTGTCGTGCCGGCGCGGGCGCTCGCGAACCGGCGCCGGCCGGGCGCTGGCTCCCGGCGCCCAGGTCTGGATGCTGGTGTTGGCGTGGCGCTCGATCGCCGCCAGGTCGCGCTTCTGCCGCGGCTCGTAGAAGGTGATGGCCCGCCCGGGCCGGCCCAGCCGGGCGGTGCGCCCGATCCGATGCACGTAGACGTCGGGGGAGGTGGGGATGTCGAAGTTGATCACGTGCGTGACGCTGGAGATGTCGAGTCCGCGGGCCGCCACGTCGGTGGCCACCAGGAGCGGCAGCCGCCCCTCCTTGAACGCGATCATCACGCCGTCGCGCGCGCCCTGGGACATGTCGCCGTGCAGCGCCTTGACGTCCCTGCCGCGGTCGCGCAGCGTGCGGTAGAGCTGGTCGCAACGCACTTTGGTGCGGACGAAGACGATCGCCTGGCTCGGGCGCTCGGCGTCCAGCAGCTCCAGCAGGGCCGCCGTCTTCTTCGCCGCCTGGGTGGGAACCGCGAACTGCTCGACCGAGTCGACGGTGAGCGTCGGCGCCTTCACCCGCACGGTGACCGGGTCCAGCAGGTAGCGGTCGGCGAGATCGCGGACCTCGGGCGGGACGGTGGCGGAGAACAGCGCCGTCTGCCTGGAGCCCGGGGTCAGGCCGATGATGCGCTCGACCTCCTCGAAGAATCCCAGGTCCAGCATCTCGTCGGCCTCGTCGAGGACCAGGAATCGGCACTCGTGGAGGATCAGCGAGTGACGCGAGACCAGGTCCAGCACCCGGCCCACGGTTCCCACCACGATGTGGCCGCCGGCCCGCAGCTGCGCCTGTTGCGAGCGGATCGGCGCCCCGCCGAACACCGCCACGGCGTCGACGCCCTTGCGGGCGCCGTACGCCCGCACCGCCTGGGTGACCTGGATGCACAGCTCGCGGGTGGGCGTGAGCACCAGGGCCTGGACGCCGTCCTGGCGTGGATCCACGTACTCGATCATCGGGAGGCCGAACGCCGCCGTCTTGCCGGTGCCGGTCTGCGCCTGACCGATCACGTCACGTCCCTCCAGGAGGGGCGGGATGGCCTGGACCTGGATCGGGCTGGGCGACTCGTATCCGACGTCGCGCAGGGCGGCGAGAATCGCCTCGGAGAGGCCGAGGTCGGCGAACGAGGTCACTTGGAGGGATCCAGCAGCAGCTTGCCGGTGGTGCGCCGCTCCTGCAGATCGGAATGGGCGCGCCCGGCGTCGCTCAGAGGGTAGGTCCCGCCCACCACCGCCCGCAGCTCGCCCCGCTGCACGCGGCCGAACAGGTCGCCCACCGCCTCCTCGACCATGCCCGGGCGGTCCAGGCAGTGCATCAGCCAGAAGCCGACCACCGCCTGCGATCGGCGCATGAGGGACCCGGTGGACACCTGATTGGCCCGCTGGGAGGCGATCCCGTAGGCCACCAGGCGCCCGAACGGCGCCAGCGCCGCCAGGGACTGGTCGAACACCTCGCCGCCCGCCATCTCCAGGACCACGTCGACTTTGCGGCCGCCGTTGGCCTCCTCGAGGCGCTCCTTCATGTCGTCGGCCGAGGCGTCGATGGCCACGTCGGCGCCCAGCTCGAGCGCCAGCTCACGCTTGGGCGGCGACGAGGCTGTGGCGATCACGCGCCCGGCGCCCAGCGGCCGCGCGAGCTGGACCGACAGGGAGCCGACGCCGCCGGCGGCGGCGTGTACCACCACCGACTCGCCCGACGCCAGCTTGGCCGAGGTCTTGAACAGATGCCAGGCCGTGAGCCCCTGGAGCAGGACGGCGAGCGCGGTCGCGTCGTCCACCCCGTCGGGGATCGGCAGCGTGAGCGGAGCCGGAGCGGTGGCGTACTCGGCGTATCCGCCGTTCCCGCACAGCGCGACCACGCGCTCGCCCGTGTCCTCGCGCACCCCCGCCACCTCCGCGCCGGGCACCAGGGGGAGCTCCGCGGCGGCGAGGTAGGAGTTGGTTCGCTGATGGGTGTCGGCGAAGTTGAGACCGGCTCGCGAGACCCGGATCAGCACCTCGTCCTCGGCGGGCTCGGGCGTCGGCAGCTCGACCACCCGCAGCACCTCGGGCCCGCCGAACTCCTCGATCTGTATCGCGCGCACGTTGGCCAGGCTACCGGGACGGGCGACCATCTAGGCTGCCGCGCCATGAGCGTGACGGTGGTGGGATCGATCGCCTTCGACGCCGTGCGAACCCCGTTCGACGAGCGGCAGCGGATGCTGGGCGGGTCGGCCGTGCATTTCGCCCTGGCCGCATCCTTCTTCGCGGACGTGCACGTCGTCGGGCCGGTGGGCGACGACTTCAGCCAGTCCGAGTACGAAGTGCTGCACGCCCGCGGTGTCGACACCGCCGACATCGAGCGGGTTCCCGGCGGCCGCACGTTCTTCTGGCGCGGGCACTACGACTACGACCTCAACGTCGCCCACACCGACGAGACGCAGCTCAACGTCTTCGCCGACTTCGCGCCCAAGCTGTCGCCGGCGTCGCGCGATTGCGACGTGCTGTTCCTGGCCAACATCCAGCCCGACCTCCAGCGCAGCGTGCGCCGGCAGTCGAACGCCCGCTTCGTGGCGATGGACTCCATGAACCTGTGGATCGACACGGCGCGCGACGCCCTGCGGGCCGCCATCGCCGAGGTGGACTGCCTGCTGCTCAACGACGCCGAGCTGCGCATGTTGACCGGCGAGCCCAGCCTGCCCCGGGCCGCGCGGGAGGTGATGCGGTGGGGCCCGTCGCACGTGGTGGCCAAGCAGGGCGAGTACGGAGCCGCCCTGTTCGCCGGCGACGGGTTCTTTGCCCTGCCGGCGTTTCCCCTGGAGACCGTGCTCGATCCCACCGGGGCCGGCGACTCGTTCGCGGGCGGCTTCCTGGGCTACCTCGCCGCCCACAACGCCGGCTCGCCCTCTGAGGACGTGCTGCGCCGGGCCATGGCCTACGGCACCGCGCTGGCCTCCTTCAACGTCGAGGAGTTCGGCACCGAGCGGATGCAGCGCCTGAGCCCCGACGAGATCACCGACCGGGTGGCCGAGCTGCGCCGGATGACCACCTTCGTCGACGTCCCCGTGGCGCTGCGGGGCTGACCGGCGGTGACTTGTCCCGTCCGGATGGGTAGGATCGGGCCGTATGGGGTGGACGTTCGTCTACCTGATGCTGTTCCTCAAGCTGCCGATCCTGGCGCTGCTGGGGATCGTCTGGTGGGCGATCCGCCAGTCGCCTGATCCCTACGAGCAGCCGTCGGGCGACGACGGCGGCATCAACCGCCTGCCGCATCCCCGCCGGCCGTTCCCCCGCCGGCCCTCCCCCCGTCGCGGCCCCCACGGAACCCCGGCGCCGGCCGCCCCGCCGCGCGTGCGCTCGACCATCGCCCGGGCCCGCACGCTCGAGCGCTGACCGCGCCCCCTGGCAGACTTCTGGGCATGGGCGCTCCTCCGGCCAGCGTGCTCTCCGATGGCACGATCATGCGCCTGGTCCGCGAAGGGCGGATCCGGGTGGAGCCCTGGGACGAGTCCCTGGTCCAGCCCGCCAGCGTCGACCTGCGCCTGGGCGACTCCTTCCGGGTCTTCCACAACCACCGCGCCACCGTCATCGACCTGCGGGACCCGCCGGTCAACCTCACCGAGGAGGTCCGCATCCGGCCCGATGAGCCGTTCGTGATCCACCCCGGCGAGTTCTGCCTGGGGCGCACCCGCGAGTGGGTCGAGCTGCCGGACGACGTCGTGGCGAGAATCGAGGGCAAGAGTTCGCTGGGCCGGCTCGGGCTCATCGTCCACGCCACGGCCGGGTTCTGCGATCCCGGCTGGAAGGGCACGCTGACCCTGGAGCTCAACAACCTCACGCGCGTGCCCATCCGCCTCTACCCGGGGCTGCCGATCGCCCAGCTCTCGTTCATGGCGCTCGACGCGCCGGCCCTGCGCCCGTACGGGCACGAGCAGCTCGGAAGCCATTACCAGGGGCAGGTGGAGGCGACCGAGAGCCGCTACGGCGCCGTCCCCGCCGCCCGCCCCGGCCGCTAGCTGCCCACCGCGCCGGCGTCCGGAGCCCGTACGCTCGGCGCGGGGGCGACGGAAGGTGGAAAATGGGTAGTACCGAGTGGTCCAGCGAACAGGAGCGCGATGAGCCCCGAGGCACAGACCGAGTCCAAGACCAGCGCCGACGGCCAGGTGGACGGCGGCAAGCAGTCGCTCAGCGTCACCGACAACCGGACCGGCAAGGAGTACGAGCTCGAGATAACCGACGGCACCATTCGGGCCATCGAGCTGCGCGACATCAAGGTGTCCGAGGACGACTTCGGGCTGATGAGCTACGACCCCTCGTACCTGAACACCGCTTCCTGCCGCAGCGGGATCACCTACATCGACGGCGACAACGGGATCCTCGAGTACCGCGGCTACCCGATCGAGCAGCTGGCCGAGCAGTCCAGCTATATCGAGGTCGCCTACCTGCTGGTGCACGGTGAGCTGCCCGACAAGGCCCAGCTCGAGGAGTGGACGCACGAGATCACCATCCACACGTTCGTGCACGAGAACGTCAAGACGTTCATGCAGGGCTTTCGCCACGACGCCCACCCGATGGGGATGCTGCTGGGCTCGGTCGGCGCCCTGTCGACCTTCTATCCCGACGCCAACGAGATCAAGGACCCCGAGAACCGCTACCTGCAGGTCATCCGCCTCATCGCCAAGATGCCTACGCTCGCCGCCTTCGCCTTCCGGCACTCCAACGGCCAGCCCTACGTCTATCCCGACAACGACCTCAACTACCCCGGCAACTTCCTCTCGATGCTCTACCGGATGACCGAGCTCAAGTACGAGCCCGACGAGCGGCTCGAGCGGGCCCTCGACATCCTGTTCATCCTCCACGCCGACCACGAGCAGAACTGCTCGACCAGCGCGGTGCGCCAGGTCGGCTCCTCGCAGGTCGATCCCTACTCGGCGGTGGCCGCCGGGGTGGCCGCGCTCTACGGGCCGCTGCACGGCGGGGCCAACGAGGCGGTCCTGCGGATGCTCAAGCGCATCGAGTCCAAGGACAACGTGGCGGACTTCATCAAGGGCGTGAAGGACGGCGACGAGCGCCTGATGGGCTTCGGCCACCGGGTCTACAAGAACTACGACCCGCGCGCCAAGATCATCAAGCGGGCGGTCGACGACGTCTTCGCGGTCACGGGCACCAACCCGCTGCTGGACATCGCGCTGGAGCTGGAGAAGATCGCCCTCGACGACGAGTACTTCGTTGATCGCAAGCTGTACCCCAACGTCGACTTCTACTCCGGCCTGATCTACGAGGCTCTGGGGATGCCGACCTCGATGTTCCCGGTGATGTTCGCCATCCCGCGCACCAGCGGCTGGATCGCCCAGTGGCTGGAGATGGTCGAGGACGACGAGCAGAAGATCGCCCGGCCGCGCCAGGTCTACGTCGGCGAGCGCAGCCGCGACTACGTGCCGCTCGACCAGCGCTGACGCGCATACCGGCGCTGCCGCGCACGAGTCCTTCCCGCACCGCGCGGGCGCGGGGCCGGTTTCCGACCGGGACGGCGGCTAGCTTGCCGGTCGTGGACACAACCGGCCTCGCGGCGCTCGATCGCAGGCATCTCTGGCACCCGTTCACGCAGCAGCGCGGATGGGAGGACGAGACGCCGGTCGTCATCGAGCGGGCCGACGGCGCCACGCTCTACGACTCGGACGGCAACGCCTACATCGACGGGGTCTCGTCGCTGTGGTGCAACGTCCACGGCCATCGCCATCACCTGATCGACTCGGCGATCCGCCTCCAGCTCGAGCGGGTGGCCCACACCACCATGCTGGGCCTCAGCCACCGCCCCGCCATCGAGCTGGCGCGTCGCCTGGTCGAGATCGCGCCCGGGAGCGACTCGCCCGGCGGGGGCCGGCTGAGCCGGGTGTTCTTCTCCGACAACGGCTCGACCGCGGCCGAGGTGGCCCTCAAGATGGCCTTCCAGTGGTGGCAGCAGCGCGGCGAGCCCGCCCGCACCGGCTTCGTCTGCCTGCGCGACGCCTACCACGGGGACACGATCGGCTCCGTCTCGGTCGGCCGCATCGACCTGTTCCACTCGCTGTACCGGCCGCTGCTGTTCGACGCCTGGGCTGCCGTGCCCGGCGACGCCGATCACATGGAGGCGCTGCTCGCGGAGCACGGCGAGCGGGTGGCGGCGGTCATCCTCGAGCCGCTGGTCCAGGGCGCCGCGGGGATGCTCCTCCAGCCCGAGGGCTACGTCCGGCGTGTCCGCGAGCTGTGCGATCGCCACGGCGTCCTGCTCATCTGCGACGAGGTGGCGACCGGGTTCGGACGCACCGGGCGGATGTTCGCCTGCCAGCACGAGGGCGTGGTTCCCGACCTCCTGTGCCTGTCCAAGGGCCTGAGCGGCGGCTACCTGCCGCTGGCCGCGACGCTCACCACCGAGCGCGTCTACGAGGGGTTCCTCGGCGAGCACGCCGAGTTCAGGACGTTCTTCCACGGCCACACCTACACCGCCAACCCCCTGGCCTGCGCCGCCGCGCTGGCCTCGCTCGACGTGTTCAAGGAGGAGCGGACGATCGACCGCCTCCAGGTCAAGATCAAGCTGCTGCGCCGCTGGCTGGAGCGGTACGTCGGACCGCTGCAGGGGGTCGGCGAGGTGCGCCAGCGAGGCTTCATGGTCGGCGTCGAGCTGGCGGGGTTCCCGGTCGAGGCGCGCATGGGCCACCAGGTGGCCCTGGCCGCCCGCCGCCGGGGGGCGATCATCCGCCCCCTCGGCGACGTGGTCGTCCTGATGCCGCCCCTTGGGATCGGCGAGCCCGAGCTTCGCCGCCTGGTCGAGATCACCGCAGAGGCGATCACCGAGGCCACGGCGCAGCAAGCCGGGCGGCCCCAGGCCGCGGTGGCCTAGACCACCGGCTCCAGACGCCACCGCGGGTTCCGCGGCCTAGTCCTCGTAGGGCTCGAAGTCGCGCTTGCGCGCGCCGCACACGGGACAGAACCAGTCGTCGGGGATGTCCTCGAACCTGGTGCCCGGGGCGATGCCGCCGTCGGGGTCGCCCTCGGACGGGTCGTAGATGAACCCGCACGAGGTGCAGATCCACAGCTGGGCGGTTCCGGCCTCCACCGCCGCGTAGCGTAGCGATGGTGACCCCGACGCCGGCCCCAGTAGGGTGGGGCGAGTGGAGGTCGACCGCGACGCTCTCCAGCGCTCCGGCGAGGAGTACAACCCCGGCGAGCCGACGGTCCCCCGCCAGGCCGCCTCGGTCATCCTCCTGCGCGGCGGGGACAGCGGACTCGAGCTCCTGCTGGTCAAGCGCAATCCGGCGGCGCGGTTCATGGGCGGGGCGTGGGTGTTCCCGGGCGGCGCGGTGGACGCCGGTGAGGGCGAGGGCGACACCGCGCACCGCGCCGCGGCCGTCCGGGAGCTCGCCGAGGAGGCGGGGGTGCAGATCGACGGACCCGCCGCGCTGGTCAAGTACTCGCGCTGGATAACCCCGGCCGAGGTCAGGATCCGCTTCGACACGCACTTCTTCCTGGCCAGCGCGCCGCGGGCAGCGCGGCCTCGGCCCGACGGCCGAGAGACCGTGGACGCACGCTGGTTCACGCCGGCGGCCGCGCTCGAGGCCCACGGGGCGGGCCGGATACTCCTGGTCTTCCCGACCATCAAGCACCTCGAGCAGCTGGCGGGGTTCCCGTCCGCCGAGGCGCTGCTGGCGCACGCGCGGGACAGCGAGGTGGTGCCGGTCCAGCCCCGCATGGTCGTTTCCGGGGAGACGGCGCGGGTGGTGCTCCCGGACGAGCCGGGGTACGAGGGCTGAGCCGAAGCGGAGCGCCGTCGGCCGGCCTCGCCGACTATACGCTTGCGGGCGTGACGGCCACGCTCCCCGACGACGTCCAGCACGTCTTCCATCGCTTCATCACCACCGAATACACGACGCTCGACGGACGCGGCCAGCCGATCACCTGGCCGGTGATCCCGTTCTGCCGGCCCGGGCAGGCGACCATCGACGTGACCACCGGCCTGGGCTATCCCAAGAAGGCGCGGGACGCCCGCGCCAACCCGCAGATCGGACTGCTGTTCTCCGACCCCACTGGCAGCGGGCTGGACGATCCGCCCACGGTGCTGGTGCAGGGGACGGCGGAGGTCGACGACCGTGACCTCGACGCCAACCGCCGTCGCTACGAGCGGGAGTCGCTGGAGAAGCTGCCGGCGACCGAGTCGATGATGCCGCCCCGACCGATCAGGCGGCTGTTCAACTGGTACTTCACCCGGATCTACGTCCGGGTGCGCCCGGAGCGGGTCTACGTGTGGCCCCGCGGCGATATGACCGCCGAGCCGCAGTTGCTGGGGGCCCACATGGAGGAGGTTCGCTCCGGCCACTCCCGGGAACCCGAGCACGGGCACGCCGACCCGGAGGGCGGCGCCACCGCGTGGGACGATCGCATCGAGGAGATGGGCCGGCGCTACCGGACCGCGGTCCTGTCCCTAGTGGCGCCCGACGGCTTCCCGTTCTCGGTCCGCGTCCCGATCCAGCCGGATCGGCGGGCGGGCCTGATCCGGATCGAGCGCGCCGCGGAGGGGTCGCCGCTGCAGCCCGGGCTGGCATGCCTTACCGCCCACGATCACGCCCCGGACTTCTCCTGGCAGCGCAACTTCCAGGTTCGCGGCGATCTCATCGCGGATGAGGACGGATGGGCGCTGGTCCCCCACCGCCTGATCGGAGGCTTCGAGCTTCCGCCCGCCTCGACCCTGGCGCGCTACCGCCTCAACGCGTCCAAGGTGCGGCGCTTTCGCAAGACCGCCAAGCGCGAGCTGGCCAGGCGCGCCGACCGCCGCTGACCCAGCCGCGATCCGCAGCGCGCTACAGCGCGCTGCGGTACAGGCGCGCGAAGTCCTCGGCGGTCGGCTCGCGGGGGTTGACCAGCGTGCAGCCGTCGCCCTCGGCGCCCTCCACCAGCGCCGGGATGCCGTCCTCGGGCACCCCCACGTCGGATAGCCGGCCGGGCAGCCCCAGACGGCGAACCAGGCCCCGGACGTGCTCGGCCAGCGCATGTCCGACCTGCTCGCCCGAGCCCCCCACCTCCAGCCCGAGGACCTGGCTGATTTCGCGGTAGCGGTCGGCGATCGGCTCGCCCCCGGTCGCATTGAACTCGATGACCCACGGCAGGTTGATGGCGTTGGCGACGCCGTGGGGAACGTCGTAGCGGGCCCCGCAGGGATGCGACAGGGAATGGGTTATCCCGATCGCCGCCGAGGCGGTCGGCATGATCGCCAGGTTCGCGGCGATCAGCATGTTCCCCCGGGCGTCCTCGTCCGCTGGGTCGGTCACCGCCCGCTCGAGGTTGTCGCGGATCAGCCGCAGGGCCTGGAGCGCGTACGCGCTGGCGTGCGGGTTCCATTCCGCCGACACGTGCCCCTCGATGGCGTGGGTCATCGCGTCCATGCCGGTCGCGGCCGCGATGTGGGGCGGGAGCGTCCGGGTCGACTCGGGGTCCAGCATCGCCAACCGGGGGTACATCGGGAAGTCGGCGATCTGGAACTTGATCCGCTCGTCGCGATCCTTGATCACCGCGGCGAACGAGACCTCCGACCCGGTCCCCGCCGTGGTCGGTATGCACGCCAGCGGCGCCAGGTCGAGGGGTCGGCCCAGCCCGTCGTCCTCACGGGGCAGTCCGTAGTAGCCCTCCCACTCACGCGGCTCGCCGCCGTGGGTGAAGATCACCGCCGCCGCCTTGGCGGTGTCCATCACCGAACCGCCCCCCACCGCCAGGATGGCGTTGGCGCCCCGGTCGTGCCCGGCCTCCGCCGCCTCGACCACCGCGGCGCTGTCGGAGTCCTGGGGCACGCGGTCGTAGACTCCCGCCGGCTCGACGCCTCCGTCCTCGAGCCCCGACGCCACCCGATCCACCAGCCCCATGTCGCGAATCACCTCGTCGGTGACGATCAGGACCCGCTTGGCGCCCTCCTTGGCGAACTCGAAGCCGATCCCGTCCAGCAGCCCCCGACCCGCCACCACTCGGGTGGGCGCGAGGAACTGGTAGAAGTCCTTGAAGCCGGCCATCTGCGGCCCGGCGAACTCCCCGGCCGCGGCGCCCGCCTCCATCTAGGCGGCCTGGACCAGGTCCGAGCGGCCCGCGGCCTCCAGCTGGGCCCGGTAGCGAGGGAAGACCGGCTTGACCAGCGGCACCAGCTTGAGGATCTTGGCCACCGGCCCCTTGGCCTTCATCTGGCCGCGGGCGAGCGCCACGGTGACGTTCACCTTCCCCAGCCAGAAGCGATGAGCGGTGTCGGCGTCCATGCTCATCGTCACCTCGGGCGTCAGATCGGTGGGGCCCAGATCGACCTGGGGATCCTCCCCTTCGAGCATCTTCACGGTGATGCACGACTCCGGGTCCCGGAAGGCGTACTGGACGATGGTGTTCGCCCTCTGGAACTTGGGCAGGAGCTCCTGGTCGCGCATGAGGTCCTGGAAGAGGCGGCCGATGTGGTCGTAGACCTCCTGCTCGTCTCTGAAGTACGCCACTGGCCCTTCCTGTCCGGCTGGAACTCAGCCCGTCCGCGCGCGCGAATCCGGCAGCATAGTCCGCCCTCGGGCGCCTGCGATCAGCCGCCGCCGTACGCGACGAGCATGTCCGTCGCGACCGCGGCGAGGAAGCCGGCCCCGAGCAGGACCAGCCCCAGCTCCCGGTGCCCGTAGCGGCGCATGCCCTGCCAGACCTCTCCGATGACGTAGAGGATGGCGCCGCCGGCGAGGGCGTAGAAGGCCAGCTCGAGCGGCTGGCTCGAGACGTTGTAGCCGACGATCGACCCCAGGAACACCGGGCCCCCGCCGATCAGGCCGGCCAGGCCCAGCCAGCGCCACGACGGGCGCACATCGCCCAGCGGGCCGATGATGCCGAAGCCCTCGGTGGCGTTGTGCAGGGCGAACCCCACGATCAGCACCGTGGCCAGCTGGAGCTCGCCGGCTCGGGCCGACACGCCGATGGCGAGCCCCTCGGCGAAGTTGTGGATCCCGATCGCCGCCGCGACCGCCAGCCCGATCTGCAGGGCCCGCCGGCGGGCGGCGTCGGCCTGGAGGGTCAGGGCTTGGACGTCAGGAGCCGCAACCGTGGCGGTGGCGCCCCCGGCCATCGGCGGCGTCCTCGACCCCTTGGGCCGCGCGTGGCGCTCGAGGACGGCGAGGCCGGCGGTGCCGGCCGCGAAGCCGCCCGCCAGCAGAGCGGCGTAGAGGAGCACCTCGCCCGCGCCGGCCTTGCCCGCACCCAGCCGGCCGACCGCGTCCTCGAGGATCTCCTCGCCGTGCGCCATCACGTCGACGAACAGGAAGGCCAGGACGCCCACGGCGAACATCGCCAGGGCCACCCGGGACCGTTCGCTCAGCAGCCGCAGGCGAGCCAGGGGCAGACCCAGATAGATGGTGAAGCCGGCCAGCGCGCCGAGGGCCGCGGTTTCGGTTAGGCTCACGAATCTCCTTGGTGGTCGACCTGCGGGTTAGGGTGCCCTAACAGGGCGGCCAGACTACCACGAAAGCCCACCCGTCTGCGCGATGCAGCCCTCAGACTGCCAGGTCTAGGCCGTCCGGCGTGGACAGGTCGATGCCGGACGGCAACCGCCCCTCCTCCGCGAGCTTGTGCAGGTGGGCCTTGAGGCTGAGGGCCGCGACCGGACGCAGCTGTGGCGGGACGTCCGACCACGCCTGGTCGAGCAGATCGTCCTCGTCGCGGTGACCCTGATCGAGCGCCGCCACCAGCCGCCGCTCGCGGTCGAGCCGGTGCTCGAGATACTCGTCGAGCTTGGCTCGCGCCGTGCGCACGGGCGGCCCGTGCCCGGGGCAGAGCAGCGCCAGGTCCATCGCGCGCAGCCGCCGCAGCCCCTCCAGGTACGCCGACATCGCTCCAGCCTGAGGAGCAATGAACACGCTGCCCTGACCCAGGACGGCGTCGCCGGTGAAGCAGACCCGCCCGGCGACGAACGCGAGGTGGTCGGGCGAGTGACCGGGGACCGCGACCGCGGTCAGCGGCCCGAACGTCTGGCCGTCGTCCAGTGCCACGTCGCCGCCCATAGCCGCTGCCACCGGGGCCGGCCCCGCCCGCTCGAGCAGCGCCGGCACGGCCTCGTCGTGGTCGGGGTGCCTGTGGGTGAGGGCGATGCCGCCCAGCCCGCCGCGCCGAGCGATCTCCTCCTCCAGCCTCTCGAGGTGATCCTCCAGCCGCGGGCCGGGATCCACCACCCAGCCGGGGTCGCGTCCGGCCACCCAGCTGTTGGAGCCGTCCAGGGTGAGCGGGCTGGGGTTGTCCGCCCGCACCCTGGTGACGTCGTGGCCGTCGACCGGCTCAACTCCCACCGCGGGTTGCCCCTCTCGCTTCTCTCCGAACCGGGTCAGGTGGATGCTGCGTCAGGGGGTCTTCGCGCGCCCGGCCTCACGTACGACGGCACCCGGCGGCGACCGGGCCGGAATCGCCGGCGCCAGTCGGGGCGCCCGGATTTGAACCGGGGACCTCACCGACCCGAACGGTGCGCGCTACCAGGCTGCGCCACGCCCCGAGGACGGACCAGTATCCCACAGCGCGGCCCGATCGCCGCCCGCCGACGGAGCCGAGCCGGTGGGGACCGGTAGCGTTCCCGGCCGGGCACCGTTTCGAGGCCCGATCGCCGACTGGCCGCGGTCCACGACATCCTCGAGCACCTCGACGCGCTGCTGGGCAGCGAGCGCTTCGACGACTACGGCCCCAACGGGTTGCAGGTTCCCGGTCACCCGGAGGTCGACCTGGTGGCCACGGGCGTCTCGGCCCATCGCGAGCTGTTCGAGCGGGCGGCCTCGGCGGGGGCCGGCCTGGTGCTGGTCCACCACGGCCTGTTCTGGGACCGGGAGCCGCGCAGCCTGTCTCACACCCTGGCCGCCCGCCTTCGCGTGCTCCTCGAGCGCGACATGAATCTGGCCGCCTACCACCTCCCCCTGGATGCCCACCCCGAGCTCGGCAACAACGCTCTGATCGCCGCGGGCCTGGGCTGTCAAGAGCGCGAGCCGTTCGGGCGCCACCGCGGGATGGCGATCGGCGTTCGGGCGCGCTTTCCGGGCGACGGCCTGCCCGCGGAGGAGCTTTTCGCCCGGGTCGAGGCGCTCACCGGGCGCCGTCCCCTGGTGTTCGACCACGGGCCCGAGCGCGTGCGCTCGATGGGCATCGTCTCCGGTGGCGGCGCGGGCAGCCTGGGCGAGGCGGTGCAGACCGGCCTGGACGCGTTCCTGACCGGCGAGCCGGCCGAGCCGGCCATGGAGGAGGCCAGGGAAGCCGGCATCCACTTCGTGGCGGCGGGCCACTACGCGACCGAGACGTTCGGGATACGCCGTCTGGGCGACGTGGTGTCCGAGCGCTTCGACGTCGCCCATCGCTTCATCGACGTCCCCAACCCGGTCTGAGCCGCGCAGGCGGGGGGCATTGAGCCCGTCTGGGCCAGGCGATATACACTCGGTTCGAGCAACCTCGAGGAGGCGCCTCGCAAATGTCGATCCACCTGACGCCCACGGAGCTCGCCCGCGAATCGGGGCTCGACCGCCGGGAGGTGATCAGGAAGTGCATGGAGATGGGGGTGCCCATCTTCGAAGGCCGGATCGACAAGACCCTGTTCGAGATCAGCCTGCGAGAGCAGCAGGCTCCGCCTCAGCAGCAGGCGGCTCGCGCCTGATCTCGGGCCGACGTCGGGCGTGACCGCCCGCCCCGGCGCTTGCGCTCCGCGCGTCTAGAATCTCCCTCTTCCGACCGGGAGAAGAGATGGAGGCCACGACCGCGCCCACCACCGAGTCGTCGACCGGCTCGCGCACCATCGCTGACCTGCTGCCGAGGGCGGCGGAGAAGCACGCCGACAAGACGGCGGTGCGCTACAAGCGAGACGGTGAATGGCACGGCCTCTCCTACCGGCAGGTGGGAGAGATCGTCCGCGAGATCGGGCTGGGCCTGATCGCCCTCGGCATCGAGCCGGGCGACCGGGTGTGCATCCTCTCCCAGACCCGGCCGGAGTGGACCTACTGCGACTTCGCCGTGGCCGCCGCGGGCGGCGTGGTGGTGCCGATCTACCCGACCAACTCGCCGGAGGAGTGCGAATGGGTGGCGGGCAACTCGGATGCCCGGGCGATCGTCTGCGAGGACGCGGCCCAGCTGGCCAAGGTCGCCGAGGTGCGCGAGCGGCTGCCCGAGCTGCGCACGGTGATCGTGATGGAGGCCTCGGCCGACGCCGGTGACGCCATCTCGCTGGAGGAGGTTCGGGAGCGCGGCCACGGCGTCGACCCGGCAGAGCTCGATCGGCGCACGGACGCGGTCGGCCCGAACGACCCGTTCACCTTCATCTACACGTCCGGGACGACGGGCCCCCCGAAGGGCTGCGTGCTGTCGCACGGCAACTACCGCGACGTCCTGCACATGTGCGAGGTCAACAGCATCCTGGAGAGCGGCGAGGTCACCTATCTGTATCTGCCGCTCGCCCACTCGTTCGCCCTGCTCGTCCAGCTGCTGTCGTTCGACCTCGGGGGCGAGCTCGCGTACTTCGGGGGCGACACCAAGCAGATCATCGCCGAGCTGTCGGAGATCAAGCCCACCTACTTCCCGTCGGTCCCACGCATCTTCGAGAAGCTCTACACGCTGGTCACCGCGAACGGCGATCCCGACAGGATCCGCCAGGCGGTGAAGGTCGGGATGAAGGTGCGCGAGCTGCAACGGGCGGGGCAGCAGGTGCCGCCCGAGCTGCAGGACGCCTTCGATCAGGCCGACGAACAGCTCTTCTCCAACGTCCGCGCGGCGTTCGGGGGGCGGGTGCGCCAGGCCGTCACGGGCGCGGCCCCGATCGCGCCCGAGATCCTCGAGTTCTTCTATGCCTGCGGGGTTCCGGTCCTGGAGGGCTACGGGATGACCGAGACGGCGACCGTGGCCACCTACTCGACGATCGAGGAGCACAAGTTCGGAACCGTCGGGCGCCTGCTGCCGGGCGTGGAGGCCAGGATCGCCGACGACGGCGAGCTACTGCTCAAGGGCGCGAACATCTTCCAGGGCTACTACGGGAACGCCGACGCATCGTTCGGCGCCATCGAGGACGGATGGCTGCACACGGGTGACCTGGCGTCGATCGACGAAGACGGCTACGTGCGGATCACCGGCCGCAAGAAGGACATCATCATCACCGCCGGGGGCAAGAACCTGACGCCGGCCAACCTCGAGAACGACCTCAAGCAGTCGCGCTGGATCTCGCAGGCGGTCATGCACGGGGATCGGCGCCCGTACCCCGTGATGCTGATCACCCTGGACGCCGAGGAGATCGTGCACTTCGCGCGTGAGCACGGGCTGGCCGAGGACGTCGCGTCGCTCAGCCGAGAGCCCAAGGTCCACGAGCTCATCCAGGGCGTGCTCGACGAGGTCAACTCCCGCTACGCGCAGGTGGAGCGGGTCAAGCGATTCGCGATCCTCGACCACGACCTCTCCCAGGAGGGCGGGGAGCTGACCCCGACGCTGAAGGTCAAGCGCAACGTGGTCAACGAGAAGTACCAGGACGTCTTCGATTCGCTCTATCGCTAAATGAATGGTTCCGCCGCCGCGCGTCCGCGGTGTCGTGGGGTCACTCAGCCAGGCGCTAACTTGTCGGTGGGCGCCCTTCGGGCGGCAGAGCAGCCGCGGGGAGGGCGTCGCGCACGATGAGGACCGACCCAACCGAGAACGGAGGGCTGTTCGTCGGACGGCGTCCCGGGACCCGTCCGATCCGCTACCGAGCCCTGCCTCGGCACGGCGGCCCGCTGCGGCAGACGTTCGACCGCGGCGTGGCCGGGGTGCTGCTGATCACGATGATCGCCGTCTGCCTGCTCTTCTGGGGACCCCTGCCGGTGGCCTGGATGTGGGTCGGCTCGCAGGTCGACTACTGGTCGGGCAGCACCTTCCTCGGCATGGTCGTCGCCTTCTTCGGGCTCCTGATGACCCTCCTGTTCGGACTGATGATCATGCGCCGGCTGGACCTGATGTGGATCCTGGCCCGGCGGGCCGGCGGGCACGACCAGCGAGAGGGGATGATCGGCCGGGTCTTCGCGGTGTCCGCCGCGATCGGCGCCACGCTGTTCTTCGGATGGCTGCTGCTCATCGGCGGCCTGACCCCGCAGCTCGCCCCGCTCGCCCCGTGACCGCCGGCCGCGGAGCCGGCTGAGCCGGCATGGGGCTGCTCGACCACTACCGGCAGTTCGAGGGCATGTCCGATGCCGAGGTCAGCGCGCAGCTGCGGGCGCGGGCCGACGAGCGGCGGCGGCGGGCGCTGGCCCGGATCGACCCGCTCGACCTCTCGGCCACCACTTGGCACGAGTTCCCCCATCCCGACGTGGTGGCGGCCATCACGTACGCCGCGCGGCGGGGCATCAACCGCCCGCCCGACTCCCAGTCGGGCGAACTGCGACGGGAGATCGGGCGTCGCCACGGCCTCGAGGCCGATCGCGTGGCGGTCGGGAACGGAGCCTCCGAGCTGCTGGTCACCGCCGCCCGGGAGCTGATCGAGGCGGGAGACGAACTCATCACGCCGTGGCCGTCGTATCCGCTCTATCCCCTGATGGCGCGCTGGGCGCGCGGGCACGCGGTCCCGGTGGACGGCGGGCACGATCCCGAGGCGCTGCTCGCGGCGGTCACCGAGCGCACCAGGATCCTCGCCCTGTGCAACCCCAACGACCCGACCGGCGCCTACCTGGAGACCGATCACCTGCGCGGCGTGCTCGAGCAGCTCCCGGAGCGCGTCATGGTGCTCCTGGACGAGGCGCTGGGCGACTTCGTGGACGCCGAGCCGCCTGGCTCCACCCTGCGCCTGCTCGACGACTTTCCGCGTCTGCTGGTCTTCCGCACGTTCTCGAAGGCGTACGGGCTGGCCGGGCTGCGATGCGGCTACGTGCTCGGAGGTCCGGGCTCCGAGCCGCTGATCGACCGGCTCCACCCGGCGCTGGGCATCTCGGACCTGGCGCAGGCCGGCGCCCTCGACGCCCTGCGCAAGTGCGGCCCGCTGGTCGCGCGGCGCCGGGAGGCCGTCGTCGCGGAGCGTGGCCGGGCCATGGAGGCGCTCTCCGACCTCCCGCTCGACGTGTTTCCCAGCCAGGCCAACTTCCTCTGGCTGCGCGCCCGGGGCCTGAGCG
>Ga0126309_10000082_pt1 | contig 31990 bp, 31 predicted proteins | sample Plot56_FD_92541 | JGI IMG/M metagenome (GOLD analysis project Ga0126309, IMG submission 92541) | Serpentine soil microbial communities from UC McLaughlin Reserve, CA, USA - Plot56 | ecosystem: Environmental > Terrestrial > Soil > Grasslands | place: USA: UC McLaughlin Reserve, Lake County...
CTTGGAGAAGTCGTCCTCGCGCGCCGCGCGATAGACCGCGCCCATGCCGCCGCGGCCGATCAGCTCGGCGATGCGATAGGGACCGATGCGCGTGCCGGGAGGGAGGCCCTCGCCGGGGGGGACGGCCGGCGCCGACAGAAAGCCGTCGACCGCGGTCTCCAAGGCCAGCAGCTCCTCGACCTCGCGGCGCAGCTCCGCGTCGTCCCGGCAAGCGGAATCCAGGAGCGCCGGCCGTGCCTCGGGCGGCGTCTCGAGAGCCTCGTCCAACAGTACCAGGACCTGGGCCCGGCGGCTGGGCTGCATCGCGGCGTCCTCGATCAAAGGAGTGGAGGAACTCTACCACGCGGGGCACCTCGAAGGGATGACCAGATCCGCGAGTGGGCTGCGCGTCCTTTCCAAAACCGAATCCGCGGCGACCCCTCGCCGGCCGCCACACGGAGGAAATCAACGATGCAACCGATGAAGCGAAGCCTGGCCCTGCCATCCATGGCGCAGCCGCCGCAATGGCTGCTGGCCGCCGCGCTCTTCCTGCCGCTCGCCGCCTTCCTGGGCGCGGCGAAGGCGATCGAGATCAAGAACGTCGTCACGGTCGTGCTCGCAGCGGCGCTGTCCGGCGTCGCCGCCCCGAAGCCGCTGGCCGAAGGCGCCGCGCAGGAGTGGCGGGTCGACATCCACAACCCGCAGGTCCCGCATGACGTGCCGGCCGGCCCGGCAGCCAGCCTGCAGGATCTGGCGGTCTTCGCATGGCTCCGGCGCCGATCCCGGCCTGCCGGTCTGGCAGACCTACCGGCACAAGAACGAGCTGTTCCCGGCAGGCGGCGGGACGGCCGCCCAATTCGATTCCAAGCAGCCCACCTACAGATATGGAGTGCCGCTGACAAAGGCCATGCCGGCGACCAGCCAGACTCTCTGGAACAACCTCGACGAATCGAGTCAGATCGGCCTCTGCACCCTGTTCGCCAACGACAGTACGAGCGACGAGTGGCGCATCCTATACGAGGCCAAGGTCAATCGCGCGCTCTTCGACTACGCCAACGCGGCAGGCCTGACCCGGTGTACCGGCGTCACCTGCAAGACCCTTGCGGCCAGGCGGCGTACGACCAGCGGGAACCTCGCGAGCTATGGCGGCCGGTGCACCAGCCCCGATGCCGCAAAGATCGTGATGCTCCCCTGCGCAGACAACTCCGTCACGGGCGACCCGGGAGAAGGAGCGATCGAGGTCAAGGCGGTGTGGCGCAAGTTGACGCAAGCCGAGATGGGAAGTGGCAGGTTCTTCACGACCAAGGTCATCTACTCCCAGTATCAGGGCGGATCGACCACCGTTCACAATGACACGTACGGCCTGGTGGGCCTCCACATCATCCACAAGACGAGCTCGTTCCCGACGTTCGTCTTCGCCACGTGGGAGCAGGTCGATGACATCGGCGCCAACCCGCCCCCTGACATCCCGGTCGTGCGCGCACACGCGATCCCGAGCGCCATCCAGAACGTGACGGCCGACGTGCACGGTCAGCTCAACGGCACGCAGTCGGTCTGGCAATACTACAAGCTGGTCGGCGTCCAGGGGCAGCCCGTGGACGGGCCGCCCCCCGCCGGAGCGCCGGCGGACCAGGCCAGCTACTACTACCTCGCGAACATTGTCGTGGAGACCAATCAGGCCCTGCAGAATTTCTTCGGCCGCGTCCAGGCCGGCTCGCCGGTACCGGCGAAGAACCTCTATGCCGGCGGCAGGTCCTACCAGATGGGCGGGTGCCAGGGATGCCATGGATTCCAGGGGCAGAGCGTGGGTGGGGACATGATCGATCATGAGCCAGACAGTTTCGTTTACCTCCTACGCGGACGTTCAGAATGCACTGAATGAATTCGTGAAAAAAGCCGGAGTGAGCCCCAGCTCCGCGCCGCACGGCGTTTTTTGGAAGCGGTTGAACTACGAGCAGTTCACCACGGGCACCGTGCCGGGCGTGGGCTCCGAGTATGGGGGACCCTACAAGATCCTGGAAGTCGGCGACTCGAAGAGCTCGACGATCATCCAGATCCTCCAAGGGATCGGCACGGCGGCCGGCAACTGTGGCCAGATGCCGCTGCCGAACCCGCCGTACAACCCGGAACAGCAAGTGCTGATCGACGCGCTCGCGCAGTGGATCGACGCCGGCTGCCCCAACCACCAAGCCCTCACAGAAACCGAGGCCCCCATCCAAGTGGCGAAGGCTCTGTTGCAACAGACGTACTCGTGGAAGGCCACCGGCGGCGACAACAACCCGCAAGCGATCCGGATCGACGCCCGGCTGTTCAACCGCCACGAGGGCTGCGAGGTGATTCCCATGATCCAGAAGGTGGTGAATCACTTCGGGTATGGCTCGCCGGCCGACGTACAGAAGGTCGAGGCGTTGATCGGCAGCGAGCTCCCCGGCAACGTGCGGGGGCGCAAGAAGGTCTTCGACTGGCTGGTGGGGCGGCTCGCCTGACCGCACATCCAACCCGGTTGACGGCGAGACAGGCCTCCGCGCTTCACGGTGACCTCGGAGACCTCCAGGGCGAGGGCGATCTCGGCAAACGTGAGGCCGCCGAAGTAGGAGAGCTGCACCGCCTCGGCCTGCCGCGGCGCGAAGCCCGCCAGCTCGGTGAGCGCCTCGTCGAGAGCGACCAGATCGACGTCCTGCCGCACCGGCAGGTCGAAGGCCTGCTCCAGGGGAAGGGGCGGCGCGCCGCCTTCTTGCGCCGGGCGTGGTCCACCAGGATGTGGCGCATGGTCTGGGCGAGGACGGCGAAGAACTGCACGCGGCTCTCGATCCGCACCTGGCGGCGGCCGATCAGGCGCAGGAACGCCTCGTTGACGAGCGCCGTCGGCTGCAGGGTGTGGCCAGGATTCTCGCGGGAGAGGTAGGAACGGGCGAGCCGGCGCAGGTCCTCGAGCACCAGCGGCACCAGGCGGTCGAGGGCCTCGCGGTCACCATCGCTCCAGGCGTCGAGGAGCTCGGTGACTTCCCGGCTCGGCTCGGATTGCATGGCGCCATTCTAGTCGAACCTCCCCTCTCCCGCTGGCGGGAGAGGGGCCGGATGTGAGGGTCTTCGGGCGGGGGCTCACGGAATGACGATGATCTCCCACTGCGCCCACGGGGAGGCGTTGAGCTGCGCCTGCGTCACGTGCACGAAGGCGTTGTCGGGGTAGGCGCCGCTGGGAATACAGTTGTTGCAGCGCGCCAGATAGTTGCCGCTGTCCGCCTGGAGCGCGTACTTGCCGTTGCTCAGCCGCACGAGGGTGAACTGCGCCCAGGGCGAGCTCGCCAGTTGCGCCGGCGTGACGTGCACGAAGGCGCTGTCGGGATAGGCGCCGCCGGGGACGCAGTTGTTGCAGCGGCCGACGTAGTTGCCGCTGTCGACGGACTGCAGCGCGTACTTCCCGTTGGCCAGCTTCTGGAGGTTGAACTGCGCATAGAGGGCCGTCGTGAGCTGCGACGCCGGCACGTGCACGGCGTCGTTGTCGGGGTACGCTCCCTTGGGAACGCAGTTGTTGCACCGCGCGAGGAGATTCGCGCTGTCGGAGGCCTTGAGAGCGATCTTGATGTCGACGGCGGAGGCGCCGGCGGGCGCCATCAGGAAGGCGGCGAGGCAGAGCAGGGACAGGGTGCGGGTGAGGTGTTTCATCGTTCGGTCCTCCGGAATGAAAGGGCGATCCGCAGATCGCGTTTGGGTTCTGTGGAGGACGCGGAATCCGCGGGCGGATCTGGTCATGCGCGCCGCCGCGCAGCGGCGGCTGTGCTAAGCTCGCAGAAAGCCCATGAGCCGGTCCTCCCCCGAGGGGATCACCCTCCTGCTGCGCGAGTGGCGTGGCGGCAGCCACGAAGCCGAGCGCGAGCTGTGGCCGATCCTCTACCGCGAGCTCAGGATCCTGGCCCGCAGCGTCCTCCGTGGCCAGGCGGGGAGGCGCCGGCTCGGCACCACGACGCTGGTGCACGAGGCCTACCTGCGGCTGCTCGGCCCGGCCGCCTCCAGCCTCGAATGGAACGACCGCGGCCACTTCTTCGCGGTCGCGTGGCTCTATGGCGAGCTTCGCTCCTGAGCAGGACCTGCTGCGGGTCGGCGAGATCGTCCTCGCCGCCGCGGTGCTCGATCCGCGCGAACGGGAGGCGTTCCTGCGCCGGGTGACCCTGTCGCAGCCGGATCTGCTCGCCGAGGTGCGGCGCCGCCTGGAGCTCGCCGCGGCTCTCCCCGGGAGCTTCCTCGCCGTGCCAGCGGCGGAGCTCCTCGCCGCGGCGCAACAAGCGATCGATTCCCCCGCGATCGAGGACGTGGACGGCGGCCCGCGCTACGTGCCGGAAGAGTGCGTGGGTGAGGGAGGGATGGCGCGGGTCCACAAGGCGTTCGACCGCCAGCTCCAGCGGTGGGTGGCGCTCAAGTTCCTGGACTGTCTCGAGCCGGATGCCCGGCGCCGCTTCCTCCGCGAGGCCCACGCGCACGCCCGGGTGCGCCACGACAACGTGCTGGAGGTCTACGAGGCCGGCGAGCTGGAAGGCCGGCCGTTCATCGCCATGCGCTGGGTCGACGGGCCCACCCTGCTCGGGATCCGCGGCGAGACCTCGCTGGAGCAGAAGGTCCGCCTGGTCGCCCAGGTCGCGGAGGGGCTGCACGCGGCGCACCGCGAGGGGCTGATCCATCGCGACGTGAAGCCCTCCAACGTCCTGGTGGAGCGAACGCCCGACGGTGACTGGAAGCCGTGGGTCGCCGACTTCGGCATCGCCCTGTGGCGGGAGGCCGGATCGGGCGAGCGGCTGGCGGGCACGCCCGCCTACCTGGCGCCGGAGCTGCTGCGCGGTGGCCCGGCCGACCGCCGCGCCGACGTCTACGGCCTGGGTGTGACGCTCTGCGAATTCCTCACCGGCGAGGCGCCGTTCCGCGCGCCGGACCTGGTGGAGCTGCTCCGCCAGGTCCGCGAAGACGCTCCGCGGCCGCCCCGCGAGATCCTGCCCGGCCTGCCAGCCGAGCTCGAAGCGATCGTCCTCAAGTGCCTGGAGAAGGACCCCGAGGCGCGCTACCCGTCGGCGCGGGCGCTGGCGGAAGACCTCCGGCGCTTCCTGGACGGCGATGCGGTCGAGGCCCACGCCGCCACCTTCGCCTATCGCCTCACCAAGCTCGTCGTGCGCCACCGCCGGCTGCTCGCCGTCGCGGGCGCCGCGGCGGTGCTCCTGGTGATCGCCCTGAGCATCGCGGCGGTCCTCGGCGTCGAGGCGCGGGTGGCGAACCGCCGGGCCGAGGCGCGGCGGAGCCAGGCCGAGGACCTGATCGGCTTCATGCTCACCGACCTGCGCGGCAAGCTCGCTCCGCTCGGCAAGCTGGAGATCCTGGACGACGTGGGGAAGCGGGCTCTCGGCTACTTCGCCGCGGTGCCGCAGGGCGAGCTGTCCGACGAGGAGCTGGCACGGCGCTCCCAGGCGCTCTACCAGATCGGCGACGTGCGCATCAAACAGGGAGACTTGACCGGGGCTCTCGCGCCGCTCCAGGAATCGCTCGCCCTCGCCCGTGCTCTGGCCGGCCGGGAGCCGTCCGCCGAGCGGCTCTTCGGGCTTGGACAGAGCGAGTTCTGGGTGGGGTACGTCGATTGGGAGCAGGGCGACCTCGCCGCCGCCCGGCCGCACTTCGAGGCCTACCGGGACCTCTCCGAGCGCCTCATCCGCATGGAGCCGCAGCGCCTCGACTACCATCTCGAGCTCGCCTTCGCCCACAGCAACCTCGGCTCCTTGCAGCGGCAGGCGGGGGCGCTCGCGCCGGCGCTGGCGAGCTTCGAAAAGAGCCTGGCCATCAAGCAACGGCTCGCCGCGCAGAGCCCGGCGCGCCTGGAGGGGCGGTTCGAGGTGGCGGCGACCCACGACCTGATCGGCCTCACTCTGGTGGAGCTGGGCCGGCTCCGCGAGGCCCACGCCCACTTCGAGGCGCAACGCGCGCAGCTCCAGGCGCTCGTCCAAGCCGATCCGGACAGCTTCCGGTTTCGTGACTACCTCGGCACGGCCCACGCTTCCCTGGCCGCCTGGCACGAGGTGCGGGGGGAGCTCGCGGAAGCGCTGGCGAGCGCACTGCGGGCCCAGGAGATTTTCGCCGGGCTGGCGGACCGCGATCCGGCCAACCGGCTCTGGCGCTGGAAGCTCGAGCTGAGCCGGGAGAGCGAAGGGTATTTCCGGCTGTTGCGGGGCGAGAGGCGGCAGAGCCTCTCCATCCTCGCTCCGATGGCGGAGAGCGTGGCCCGGCACCTCGCGGAGGAGCCGGGCGACCGCGACCTGGTCCGCGGGCTTGCCAAGGCGCTCGTTCTCCTCGGCCGGATCGAGCACCGCCGCGGCGATGCCGCGGCGGCCGCGGCCGCCTGGGACCGTGCGCGGAGCCGCCTGGAGCCCGCGGTCCGCCGGTCCGGCTCGATGAAGCTCCTGGAACCCTGGGCCGCGGTCCTCCTCCTGCTGCACCGCGAGGCCGAGGCGCGATCCATCCTCGCAGAGCTGCAATCTCGCGGCTATCTGCCCGTCGAGCTGGTGAATCTCTGCCGGGAGCAGGGGGTGGAGATTCCCCTCAGGAGGGAGACATGGAAAATCAATCGATGATGATCGGAGTGAAGGGCGTGGGAGGCACCTACAGCCTCTACAAACCCGAGACTCCAACGGCTCTGGATCCCTTCTACTTCGGCGAAGACGACGGGATGGTCGTCCGCGTGCGCTGGACTCCAGGGAGCCCAACCCCTCCGGCGGTGCTCTATTTCGTGTCGGACGAAGAGCTCATTACGGCCGTGGGCTTCGCCGAGGCCGGAAAGGAGATCCCGGAATGCACATCGCAGGGGTCCTGCGGCGGGTGCTTCTCTCTCTACGAAGACATCTCGGGCAAAGAGCGCAGGGTGGCCGTCGCCAACTGGGGGGAGCAACCGAAGGGCGGCTACCATTTCGCTCTCTGGCTCAACGGCAAACGGTTCGATCCGCAGATCTACAACGAGGGCGAGGTACATCCGCTGCCGGATGGCGAAGGGAGGAAGCGAGGCTTCCTCGTGCGGCTCCTCCAGCGGCTCGTGGCGCGGCTCACCCGGCGTTAGGCGTCCCCGGGAACAGAAACTGCCGCATGTGCTGCTCCAGGGTGACCTGCGAGGCCGGGTCCATGAAGTTGAGCCGCAGCTCGTTGATCACCATGACTTCCATCTTTTGCCACTCGTTCCAGCAGTCGGCGCAGACCTTCTGCCGGATCTCCAAACCGGTCTTGCCGGGGAGCGGCGGGCGGGTGAGGGCCGGCGCGTCGGGCCGGCCGCAGCGGGCGCAGTGGACGGTGGCGGACATCAGCGGACCTCCCCGGGCAGGACGATGAGGCTCTCCGAGCGCTGCTGGACCTCTTTCGGCACGATCAACAGCATCACCAAATCCTTCTCGCCGCCGCCCCCCTTGAGCCCTTTGACGACCTCGTCGGGTACAGCGAGCTTCACGTAGGCCGGACGTTTGTCGTTTTTCCGGGCGCTCTCCAGGAGGATTTCCTGGAGAGGGATCATCGCCACTTTTTCAGGGTACTTGTCCAGCGCGTAGGTCAGGGTTTTCAGGGGGTTTTGCATGGACGGATTGTACACGGCCCTGCTCGGTCAAAGCTTCGCGGAAGTACTGGATGGTGCTCTCCAGCCCTTCCCGGAGCGTCACCTTCGGCTCCCAGCCGAGGCGCGTCCGCGCGAGCGTGATGTCCGGCTGGCGGGTTTGCGGGTCGTCGACCGGCAGCGGCTTGAACACGATGGGGCTGGTGCTCCCGACTGCCGCGCGGATCGTCTCGGCGAACTCCAGGATCGTCATCTCGTGGGGATTGCCGATGTTGACCGGCGTCGTGAGGTCGCTCCCCAGGAGCCGCCAGATCCCTTCGACCAGGTCGGTGACGAAGCAGAACGAGCGGGTCTGCTTGCCCTCGCCGAAAACGGTGATCGGCTCGTTGGTGATCGCCTGCGGGATGAAGGCGGGGACGACCCGGCCGTCCCGGATGCGCATCCGCGGGCCATAGGTGTTGAAGATGCGGACGATGCGCACCTCCAGCCCGTGCGCGCGGTGGTAGGCCATGGCCATCGCCTCGGCGAAGCGCTTGGCCTCGTCGTAGACGCCCCGCGGGCCCACCGGATTGACGTTCCCCCAGTAGGTCTCCTTCTGCGGGTGCTCCTTGGGATCGCCGTAGACCTCGGAGGTGGAGGCGAGCAGGAAGCGCGCCTGCTTCGCCTTGGCGAGGCCGAGCGAGTTGTGGGTGCCGAGGGAGCCGACCTTGAGGGTCTGGATCGGCAGCTCCAGGTAGTCGATCGGGCTCGCCGGCGAGGCGAAGTGGAGCACGTAGTCGACCGGCCCTTCGATCTCGAAGGGCCGGGAGACGTCGTGGTGCAGGAACTGGAAATCCGGGCGCCCAAGCAGGTGCGCGATGTTCTCCGTCCGCCCGGTGATCAGGTTGTCGACGCAGACCACCTGATGTCCCTCGGCGAGCAGGCGCTCGCAGAGGTGGGAGCCGAGAAAGCCGGCGCCGCCCGTGATCACCGACCGCTTCACGACCGGGCCCCCGCGGTGCGGACCTCGGTGCCCGGCATGGCGACGACGTTGCCGGAGGAGGCACGGCCCTCGGGCCGGCCGATCGAGATGTAGTCGAACCCGGCCGCCGCCATCTTCTCCGGCTCATAGAGGTTTCGCAGGTCGATGATCAGCGGCTGGCGCAGGAGCTGGTGCAGCCGGTCGACCTCCAGCTTGCGGAACTGGTTCCACTCGGTGACGATGACCAGGGCGTCCGCCCCGTCGGCCGCCTCGTAGGCGTTGTCGCAGAAGTTGACCGTTGGGAAGAGCGGACGGCAGGCGCTCATCGCCTCGGGATCGAAGGCGCGGACCGTGGCGCCGCGGTCGAGCAGACCCTGGACGATCGGCAGGGCGGGCGACTCGCGGATGTCGTCGGTGTTCGGCTTGAACGAGAGGCCGAGGACACCCACGGTCTTGCCGGAGAGCTCCTGGAGCGCCTTTTCGATCTTGCCGAGCATCCGGGTCTGCACCTGCTCGTTGACCTCGAGCACCGCTTCGATGATGCGGAACGAGAGCCCCTGCTCGCGGAAGATCTGGGCGATCGCCCGCGTGTCCTTGGGGAAGCAGGAGCCGCCGAAGCCGGGGCCGGCCGAGAGGAACTTGGAGCCGATGCGGCTGTCCAGGCCCATGCCCTTGGCCACCACCTCGACGTTCGCTCCCCAGGCCTCGCAGAGCTGCGCGACCTCGTTGATGAACGAGATCTTGGTGGCCAGGAAGCCGTTGGAGGCGTACTTGATCAGCTCCGCGCTCTCCACGTCTGTGACGACGAACGGCACGTCGGCGACGACCAGCGGCGAGTAGACGTCGAGCATCAGCTCCGCGGCCTTGGGATCGCGCGTGCCGATCACCACCCGGTCGGGGTGCATGAAGTCCTCGATCGCCGAGCCTTCGCGGAGAAACTCCGGATTGCTGACCACGGCGAAGCGGTGCTTGCCGCCGGTCCGCTCGCGGACGATCTGCTCGATCATCTTGCCCGTGCCGACAGGCACCGTGCTCTTGGTGACGATGACCTTGAACCCGTTCAGATGATCGCCGATCGCTTCGGCCACCTCGCGGATGAAGGTGAGGTCGGCCGAGCCGTCCGACTTGGGCGGCGTGCCCACGGCGATGAAGACGGCGCGCGCCTCTTCGATCGCCGGCCCCAGGTCGGTGGAAAAGCGGAGGCGTCCCTCCTCCATGTTCTTCTCAACCAGGGTCTCGAGGCCCGGCTCGTAGATCGGCACCTCGCCGCGCGTCAGAGCCTCGACCTTGGAATGGTCCTTGTCGACGCCGACCACGTTCATGCCGAAATCGGCGAGGCAGGCTCCTGTCACCAGACCGACATAACCGCTACCCACGACGCAGATGTTCATGGCTGGAGTCGCTCTTGTAAGGTTTGGGGTGGAACATGTCCGAGCCCGAGCTGGCGCTCGCGGTACCAGGCGACGAACCGGCGCAATCCCTCCCGGATCGGGACTTTGGGCGCATAGCCCAGGAGGCGCGCGGCTTTGGAAACGTCGGCGTACGTGATCGGAACGTCCCCGGGTTGGGCGGGAAGATAATCGATGCGCGGCTCGACGGCAAGCTCCTCGGCGATCCAATGCACCAGGTCCTTCAACGACGTGGTGTCGGCGCCGCCCAGGTTCAGGATCTCGAACCCGGGAGCGAGGTCGAGCGTCGCGATCAGGCCGTCGACGATGTCATCGACGTAGGTGTAGTCGCGCCGGCTGCTGCCGTCGCCGTACATCGGCACGGCTTTCCCATTCCACAGGAGGTCCGTGAACTTGTGGATCGCCATCTCCGGGCGCTGCGCCGGCCCGAACACCGTGAAGAAGCGCAGGCAGGCCGTGCGGAACCCATAGAGGTGGTGGTAGTTGTAGCAGAGCAGCTCGCCAGCCCGCTTGGTGGTGGCGTACGGGCTGATCGGCTGGTTCACCGCGTCGTCCTCGGAGAACGGGACCTTCTCATTGATCCCGTAGACCGAGGAGGAGGAGCCGAACAGGAAGACGTTCGGTCCGTGCTGGCGGGCCGCTTCCAGGAGACGCAGGGTGCCGATGCAGTTGACGTCCTCGTAGAGGATCGGCTGCTGCAGGCTCGGCCGCACACCGGCGCGCGCCGCCAGATGGATCACCGCGTCGAACCTGCCCTCCGCGAAGAGATCGTCGACCCGTTGATCGTTCCGGATGTCTCCTTCGACCAGCAGGCAGTCGGGGCTGTCCAGGAATGGCGCAACGTTTTCGCGCTTCAGGGTCGGGTCATAGAAGTCGTTGAAATCATCCAGCACCGTCACCCGGTCTCCCCGGGCGAGCAGGCGCCGTGTCAGGTGCGAGCCGATGAAGCCCGCGCCGCCGGTCACCAGGATGTGCATGGCCATCGGTTCTCAGATTCCTCTCGAAGATGAAGGCCCCCCCGGCGGCGGAGGAGGCTCGGCCGTCGCGCTGGGCTTGCTGGGCTCAGATGCGCCGGGCTCAGATAGAGGCTCGGTTGGCTCGGATTCATCGGGTGGTGGCTCTGCCGTCACATCGGGACCGTTGTCGAGGGGTGGAGGCGTGCCCCCCTGCTCCTCGATCGACTTCTTGGTGTCCTCGTAGCGTTTCTCGATCCCCTTCTTTTGCCGGTTACGGATCAGCCAGCGCAGGATCCGCGACTCGTTGATCCCGATGATGACGTCGTTGACCGCGTCATAGATCTGGGGATCGTTGATCAGCTTCGCAGCCGTCCCGTCCCCCCGCGACACCTTGAGCGAGATCTCGTTCAGCCGGTTGACGATCTCGTTCACCTTGCCGGTGATCTCGCGTCCATACTCCTCGTCGTTGACCAGGCGAGGGAGCAGAGCGTCGCTCGTCTCCAGGTCTGAGGTGAATCCTTGCAGATCCCGCGCCATCTGATTGAGGGTAGCCAGGGTGTCGTCGAACTTCTGCTTGCTCGTGGGGTCGTTGAGCAGGCCGGGCAGGAGGCCGGGACCGTTCTGGGCCTGGGCCAGGAGGCTCTCGAAGCGGTTCAGGGAAGAGGCCAGGCGGTCGGCCATCTGGCGATCGTTGAGCAGCCGCGGCAGGGGACCCTCGCCGGCCTCGATCTTGGTGGCGATCCGCTGCATCGACTCCGCCGTGCCGACGAGCGACTCTTTGAGCCGCTTGCCCGACTCGGAGTCGGTGGTCAGCTCGCCGAGCAGCCCCTCGCCCCGCTCCATGCGGGCCAGGATGGTGGAGAGCGAGGCGGAGATCTCCACCACGTTGTCCATCACGTCCTCGCCCGAGGCGAGGAGGGCGTCGACGTTGGTCGGCTGGGCTGCAGGGATCTCTCCGCCCGAGGGGATCACCGGGTACTCGGTGGAGCCGGAGGTGAGCTCGATGAACTTGTCTCCCAGCAGGCCCAGCGTCTTGATGCGCGCCTGCGTCGGCGTGTTCAGGCCGCCGCTGACCGGAAGCTGCGGGCCGCCCCGGATGCGCTCCGCGTACTTGCGGTCGACGCTGATCCAGACGTCGATCTGCTCCAGGCGCGGGTTCTCGGGGAGGACGACCCTCTCGACCGTCCCGACGTCCACGCCGTTGAGCTGCACGGGGCTCCCCGACCGCAGACCGCTGACCGAGCCGAAGCGGATGAAGTAGTCGTTCTTGCGGGTAAACAGGTTGTTCTTCTCGCCGATCAGGAAGACCCCGACCGCCAGCACCGCCACGGCGATCAGGATCAGCAGCCCGACTTTGACCTCCCGGCTCCTAGGCGGCATCGATGTCCTCCTCGCGGCCGGCCACGAAGTCGGCGAACTCCTGATTCCGGTGGCCGTCCGCGTCGGCCCAGGTGCCGAAGAACGCGAACTTCCCGCCGGACAGGAAGGCCAGCCGGTCGCCGACCTTGCGGGCCAGGGGGATGTCGTGGGTCACCACGACGGAGGTCACGCCGACCTCCTCCTGGATGGAATTGATCAGCGTTCCGATGGTCGCCGAGGTGACGGGATCGAGCCCGGTCGTGGGCTCGTCGAACAGCATCACCTCGGGGTCGAGAGTCAGGGAGCGGGCCAGGGCCACGCGCTTGCGCATGCCCCCGGAAAGCTCGGACGGCATTTTCGTCTCCACCTCGCGGAGCCGGACCAGCGACAGCTTGTGCTCGACGGTGTCGCGGATCTCCGCGTCGGTCAGGTCGCTGTGCTCGCGCAGCGGGAAGGCCACGTTCTCGAGCACGTTCATCGAATCGAACAGCGCGCCGCTCTGGAACAGCATGGCGATGCGCCGGCGGATGGGGAATAATTCCCGCTCGCGGAGAGCGGTCAGCTCGATCCCGTCGAACGTCACGGTGCCCTCCTCGGGCTTCTCCAGGCCGTTGAGCTGACGCAGGGTCACGCTCTTGCCGGAGCCGGAACGCCCGAGGATGACCAGGCACTCGCCGCGCAGGACGTCGAAATCCAGATGATCGAGCACGGTCCGGCCGTTGTACGACTTGGTCAGGCCACGGACTTCGAAGAGCGCTTCAGGCAAGACGATTCCTCAGACGTGTCACGTCAGGATGTAGAAGATCTTGGTGAGGAAGAAATCGGAGATGAGGACCAGGATCGCGGCGAGAACTACCGTATTTGTCGTGGCCCGGCCCACCCCGTCGGCGCCACCCTGCGTGGTGAGGCCATTGTAACACCCGACGATGGCGATAAAGTACGCGAAGAAAAAGGACTTGCAGACTCCGCTCCCGACGTCGCCGAGGGTCAGGGATTCGAACACGTCATTCAGATAAAGCCCCGGTGGCAGCCCGAGAGTGGTGCTGGCGACCAGCAGGCCGCCCAGGATTCCCAGCGCGTCCCCGAGAATGGTCAACGCCGGCAGCATGATCAGGGAGGCGATGAGCTTCGGGACCACCAGCTTCTTCACCGGGTCCGCGGCCATGGAGCGCAGGGCGTCGATCTGCTCGGTGACCTTCATCGTGCCGATCTCGGCGGTCATGCCGGAGCCGATCCGGCCGCCGACGATCAGCGCGGTGAGCACCGGCCCCAGCTCGCGCACCAGCGACTTGGAGACCACCGACCCGATGTAGTACTTGATGCCCAGGGACGGCAGGGAGAGGGCCGTCTGCAGGGCGAGGACCATGCCGGTGAAGATCGTCGTGATGGCGGCCACGCCCAGGGAGCGGACGCCGATCTGCTCCATCTGGCGGACCCAGAGACCGATCTCGTAGGGCGGGGTGACCAGGGCCTTGAACGCTCTGCCGGTGAGCAGGGCGATCTCCCCGGTGCGCTGGGCGACGCTCGGGCGGCTCACGAGCGGATCGGCCACCAGAAGGCGGCGTGCGCCAGGCCGAAGACCGTGTCGGCCACGGCCAGGGGCCAGAGACCCTCGAGCCCGGGCCCGCGCAGCGCGGCGACCGCCAAAGCCAGGCCGCCCAGCAGCCGGCCGCCGATCGCGACAGCCACGATCCCGCTGTAGCGCCGGGTGTCGCGGGCCGCGATCAGGTAGAGGGCGGCGAGCATGGCGAGCAGGACGGCCATCACCCAGAGGTAGAACGCGCCTTCCGGCAGCGGCGGAAGCGGCAGGTGGAAAAGCCGCGCCGGCACGTCCGGAGCGGCCACCATGAGCACGCCGAAGCCCAGATCGTAGAGCGCTCCCAGGACAAGGCTGCCGCGCAGCAATGCCAGAAGCCGGAACCGTTGGGCGAAGCGGGTCTTCACGCTCACGAGGGGGATTGTAGCAGGGGCGGTGGAGACGCTTCTGGACGGCGGGGCGTCCTGTGGAGAAAATACCCCCAGTGAGCAAACTTTTAGCGACCTTCACCGGGAACCTGTTTCTGGTGCTCGGCAGCCTTCTCATCGGGACCCTGGCCATCCTCGGGAGCTGGGTGCCGCCGCGCGGCGCATGGGTGTTCGCCATGGCGCGGCTCTGGTCCATCCTCCTCCTGCGGGCGGGCCTGGTCCGCGTCGAGGTCCGCCATGAGGGGGGCATCGCCCCGGCCGCGAGCTACATCTTCCTGGCCAACCACCAGAGCCTGTTCGACATCCCGGCCCTCCTCTCGACCGTGCCCGCCCAGGTGCGCATGATGGCCAAGCGGAGCCTCTTCCGCGTCCCGGTCTTCGGCTGGGCCCTGGCCGCCGGCGGCTTCATCCCGATCGACCGCGGGGACCGCAGCACGGCCCGGCAGAGCTTCGCCTCGGCGATCGCCCACATCCGCGGCGGCACCTCGATCCTGCTCTTTCCGGAAGGGACCCGGTCGACGGTCGACACCCTCCTGCCGTTCGAGCGCGGCGGCTTCCTCCTGGCCCTGAAGAGCGGCCTGCCGATCGTCCCCGTAGGTATTCGCGGCTCCCGCGCGATCCAGCGCCGCGGCGTCTGGACGATCCGTCCCGGCACGGTCGTGGTCACCTACGGCGCCCCGATCGATCCCGCGGCCTACGGCGTGCGCCGCAAGCGCGAGCTGATCGCCGAGGTGCGGCGGCAGGTGGCGGAGCTGGCGGGACTGGCTTTGCCGCCGGAGGAGGGACCCGCCTCCAGCCAAACGCTCGACTAGCCGAGCAAGCCGGCTTGCAGCCCGAAGTGAGGCGCTGCGCGCAGAAGATTCTTGTCGTTCGAGTAGATGCGCTCGTGGCCGTGCCATTGTGCGCAGGTCAGGTGCAAGGCGTCGAGCGAGCGCACGAAGGTGTCGATGGGAAGGTGACGAGTCGTTGCCTGAGCGGCGGTGACCAGCTCGTCTGTGACAGGCAGCCAGCTCCAGAGACCTTCCTCACAGTCGATCTGGAATTGGACGATGAGGGTTTCACGGTCACGCGTCGTCAGTGTTCCTTCACGCAGCTTCCGGGAGAACGCCAGCTCGGTTTCAAGTCGCCCGACGACCAGGCTGACAACGCCGTTCGAGTCTTCGGCGAGCGCGCGGACCGCCTCGCTTTCCGGCTCTTCGAGATAGAACTTGGCAATGAAGGCGGCGTCGAAATAGAGCATGCGAGATCTCAGCGACCGTCGCGATCTTCGCTGATGATCTGCGTGCTGTCGGTGCCACCTTTGAGGGCACCGGAGTCGAGCAACTCCTGATAGGCCGGCAGAATGCGCCGGCGCTTAAACGGCTTGTCCACAGGCGGCCGATTGGCGGGCTCGATACGGGCGATCGGTGTGCCGCGATCAGTGACGACGAGGCCACCCAGGCGTACCGCCTCGCGGACCAGAGTCCCGGTGTTCTCGTGCAGCTCGCGAAGCGTCACCCTTTTCATGAGTCACATTGTGACACCACGCGTTCGTCGGGTCAAACTCAGCCCCGTGGTACGATCCGAGCATGGCGACTGATTTTGAATCCGCGGTCTGGGAAGCCCTCAAAAAAGTCAAGTACCCCGGCATGAGCCGGGACATCGTTTCCTTCGGCTTCGTCCAGCGCGTGAACGCTTGCGCCGGCTCGGTGGTGGTGGACCTCCAGATGGCCACCCACAACCCGGGCGCGGCGCAGCAGATCAAGGACGAGGTGGAGCGGGCAGTCCGCACGGTTCCCGAGACGCAGGAGGTCCAGGTCAACCTCCACGTCCAGAAGCCGCCGACCCGCGAGGAGGCGGCGCAGAAGGCGGTCTCGCAGGATTCCAGCCTGATCCCCGAGGTCCGGCATGTGGTCGCGGTGGCCAGCGGCAAGGGCGGGGTCGGCAAGTCCACGGTGGCGGCGAACCTGGCGGTTACGCTCGGGCAGCAGGGTTATCGAGTGGGCCTGCTCGACTCGGACATCTATGGCCCGTCGGTGCCGATCATGTTCGGCATCACCGATAAGCCCGTGGTCCATGGCGAGCGCATCCAGCCGTTCGAGAAGTATGGCGTCTCGCTGATGTCGCTCGGGTTCATCCTGGATACCGACACGCCGGTCATCTGGCGCGGCCCCATGGTGATGCGGGCGCTCGAGCAGATGCTCGGGGACGTGGACTGGGGTCCTCTCGACTACCTGATCCTCGACCTGCCGCCGGGCACGGGCGACGCGCAGCTCACGCTGACGCAGCGCATCCCCCTCGCCGGCGCGGTGATCGTCACGACGCCGCAGGACGTGGCGCTGATCGATGCCCGCAAGGGACTGGCGATGTTCCGCAAGGTGAACGTGCCGGTCATCGGGATCGTCGAGAACATGTCGACCTTCGTCTGTCCGCACTGCGGCCAGACGACGGACATCTTCAAGAAGGAAGGAGGCCGCAAGACGGCCGACCTCCTGGGCACAGCCTTTCTCGGCTCCATTCCGCTCGATCCGAAGATCGTGCTGGGCGGCGACGCCGGGGTGCCGATCGTCGTCTCCGAGCCGCGCGGCGGCCATGCCGAGGCGTTCCGGCAGGTGGCCGGAGCCGTGGTCGCGGAAGTCGACCGGCAGGAGGCCCTCAAGCCCAAGCTCTCGATCGTCTAGTCTCCGCGTGTGAAGACGTCCCGGGTCGCCGTCATTGCCGATTCCCACCTGAGCGGTCCCGGCGGGCCTGCCGGGCCGCTCCTCCAGCAGCTCGCGGCGCTTCCCGGGCAGTGCGACCGGCTGGTCCTGCTCGGCGACATCTTCCAGGCCTGGGTCGGGTCCCCGCGCTTCGAGACGGCGGAGATCATCGAGGTCGTCTCCGTCTTGCGGGAGCTCCGCCGGCAGGGGCTGCGGATCGACTATATCGAGGGGAACCGCGATTTCTATCTGAAGGACAGCCCCTATGCCGACGCCTTCGACCAGGTCGGCACGGAGGTGGCGTTCGAGGCCGGGGGGAAGCGCTATCTGGCGGTGCACGGCGACGGGCTGAACGACCGCGACTGGAAATACCGCTTCTGGCGGGACCTCTCGAAGAGCGCGCCGGTCCGTCTCGCGGTCACCCGCATTCCGCGCCGCCTGGCGCACCACCTGGTGCACTCGACCGAGCGGCGCCTCTCCCAGACCAACTTCAAGCACAAGGTCCGCATCCCCGAGGAAGCGATCGTCCGTTATGCGGAGCGCCGCCTGGCCGAGGGGCATGATGTGCTGCTGCTCGGCCATTTCCATGAGCCGCGGGTCTGGCAGGTGGCGGGCGGCGAGGTGCGGCTGCTGGAAGCCTGGTTCACCAGCCGGCGGGTGGAGTGGTTCGGAGGGGAATGATGTCCTTCCGCGTCACCATGCTCGGCTCGGGCACCTCGACCGGCGTGCCGGTGATCGGCTGCGGGTGCGCGGTGTGCACGTCGGACAATCCCAAAAACAAGCGGACGCGGCCCGGGCTCAAGCTGGAATTCGACGATGGACGCGTCGTCCTGGTGGACACCCCGACCGACCTGCGCGAGCAGGCCCTGCGCTTCGGCCTGCCGCGGCTGGATGCGGTGCTGTACACCCATCCCCACGCGGACCACATCTTCGGGATGGACGACATCCGCATCTTCAACTTCCGGCAGGGACGGGCGATCCCCTGCCATGGCTCGGAGGCGACGCTCGCCGCGCTGCGCCGCACCTTCGCGTACGTGTTCGAGGCGGGGCAGGAGGGGGGCGGCAAGCCGCAGCTCGAGCTGATCCCGGTCCGCGCGTCGTTCGAGCTCTTCGGACGGACGATCGTCCCGGTCCCGGTCTGGCATGGCGCGATGGAGGTCTTCGGCTACCGCATCGGCGGCTTCGCTTACGTCACCGACTGCAACGTCATCCCGGAGACCAGCTTCGAGCTCCTCGCGGGAGTGGAGATCTTGGTCCTGGACGCGCTACGCTATCGCTCGCATTCAACCCACTTCTCGGTGGAGGAGGCCCTGGAGGCCGCGGAGCGGATCGGCGCCCGCCGCACGATCCTCACGCACTTCTCCCATGACGTGGATCACGACGCGCCGGCCGTCGCTCTGCCGGAAGGAGTGGAGCTGGGATATGACGGGCTCGCCTTCGATGCCGGATGAGATCCGGATCCCCGCCGGCCGCCGGGCGCGCGGACGGCTGCGGGTCCCTGCCTCCAAGAGCCTCACCAACCGCTATCTCAACCTGGCCCTCTTGGGACGGGCCCCGCTCGTCCTGGAGCATCCGCTCCGGTCCGAGGACACCCACCTGTTCCTGAAGGCTCTGGAGCGTTGCGGCTTCCGGGTGGAGGAGGAGGGGGAGAGGGTGCGCCTGGAGCCCGGAGCGCCGCCGTCGGCCGAGGTCGAGGTCTTCTGCGGCGCCTCGGGCACCATGCTCCGCTTCCTCGTCGCCACGTTGACGGCGCTCCCCGGCCGCTGGCGCCTCGACGGCGTGCCGCGTCTGCGCGAGCGTCCGGTCCGCCCCCTGGTCGACGCCCTGCGGCGGCTCGGCGCCCGCATCGACTATCTCGCGGCCGATGGATTCGTGCCGCTGCGGATCGGAGGGGGAACGCTCGGCGCCGGGACCACGGTCCTCGACGCGGGCGAGTCGAGCCAGTACCTCTCCGCCCTTCTCATGGCCGCGCTCCGCGCGCCCGGCGAGGTCACAGTGGAAGTCGAGGCCCTGACGTCGCAGCCGTACGTGGACGTCACCCTCGGCGTCGTCGAAGCGTTCGGAGGCCGCATCGAGGCGCTCGGGCCGCGCGCCTGGCGCGTCATTCCATCGTCCCTGGCGGCGGGGTATGTCGAGGTCGAGGGGGACTGGTCGGCCGCCGCCTATCCGGCCGCGGCAGCCGCTCTCACCGGCGGCGAGGTGGCCCTCACCGGGCTTCTCCGCGACTCCCGCCAGGGGGACCGCGGGTTCGCCGATCTGCTGCGCGAAATGGGGGCGGACGTGGCCTGGGACGGCGGCGCCATGACCGTGCGCGGCCGCGATCTCCGCGGCATCGAGGCGGACCTCTCGGCCATGCCCGACCAGGTGCCGACGCTCGCGGCTCTGTCCCCCTTTGCCCGCGGCGCGACCCGCATCTTCAACGTCGCCCACCTGCGCCTCAAGGAGAGCGACCGGCTGGAGGCCATGGCGACCGAGCTGCGCAAGCTGGGAGCGCCCGTGGAGGAAGGGCCGGACTGGCTGCGCTTCCCTGGGGATGGGACATCCCTGCCAGAAGCGGAGGTGAAAATCGACCCGCGCGGGGACCACCGGATCGCCATGAGCTGCGCGCTCGTGGGGCTGCGCCGTCCGGGAGTGGTCATCACCACGCCTGGCGTGGTGGCCAAATCCTACCCGGACTTCTGGCGGGACTTCGCGATGCTGACTTCCGGTTCATAATCGCTGGATTGGCTGTCGATCGTCTCAGGAGCTCAGAGCCCGGTTGTCTCCTGCCGTATCTTTTACGGTAGACTCCCCACGTTTTACCGAATTCCGATCCTGAACGATGAGACCGGCTCCCTCTCCGCAGGGCGCGGTGGCCCGCTTGGTCCACCCGTGCCTCGATCCGCTTCCGCAGAGCGGCGATCCCGTCACCGGCGGGCGGTTGACCCACGTGCAGCGCCTCGGGGTCGTCCTCCAGGCGGCGGGGCTCCTGTCGCTCCTCGATCGAGCCGGTTGGGGGCTCGCGGGATGGGACGCGGCCCGGCTCGGCCGGGACGGGCGGCTGGTCCGCCTCGCGGTCACCGGCCGTCTGGGGCCGGCGCGCTCGCCGCGTCTGTGCCAGGAGCTGCTGCGCGATCTCCTCGCGCGGCTCTTCGGCGGCGGGGAGGCCGACCTGCGTGGCCCCGGGCCGGCCAAGTTCTCCGCCCGCGCCCTTGCCGAACGCTGGCGGCCCTCGCTCGTCCCGCTCGCGCCGGACGAGGCCGTGGCCCAGATCCTGGAGGCGGCACCCTTCCTCTGGGAGCCCGCGTTCGCGGAGGACCGGGCAGCTCTGGCGGGTGAGCTCCACCGCTTCGACGGCAACGAAGAGATCGCGGCGGTCTGGGTGGCCGGCCCGCGCTCGTTCCGGCGTCGGGTGCTGGCCACCGCGCAGAGTCTCGCGGCGGTCCAGGCGCTCCTCTCCGCGATCGACGCGCGGCGGCTCTGGGATTGCGAAGAGGAGGGGGAGCCCCGAGCCCTGGCCGCCGCCGGCCGCTGGCGTGCCGCCGTCGTCGCCTGGGAGCGCCGGCCGCCGGTGCTGGAGCCGGAGCGGGTGGAGCGAGCCCGGGCGCTCACGGCGCTCGGCCGTTTCGAGGCGGCGCTCGCGGCCCTCACCGGGCTCGGCTCGCCGGCGGCTCTCCTGGCGCGGGCCGAAGCGCAGCTCCGCCTCGGCGAGCTCCACGCCGTGCTCTCCGCCCTGCGCGAGCTCAAGGAGGACCGCCTGTCGCCGGACGAGGCCGCCGAGATGGCCGACGTCGCGGCCCGCGCCTTCGCCAACAACAAAACACCGGAGGAGGCCGTTCCATGGTTGCGGCGGGCGCTGACGACAGCAGGCTCCGCCGGGACCCGGGCCGGGTTGCTGGCCCGCATCGCGGCCGCCGCGGCAGCCTGGGACCGGCGGGATCTGCCTGTCATGGACCGGCTCCTGGACGAGAGCCGCGCCGCTCTGGACGATCCGGATCTCGCCTGGCGGTGGCACCAGGTCCGCGCCTACCGGGAGCTGGAGGCGGAGGATGGAGCGGAGCGGGCTCTCTCTCATGTGATGGCAGCTCTCCGCCGGCGCCGGTACCTCCCCCGGCACCAGGCAGCCGGCCTCTGGAATGAGGCTGGGCGGGCACGGGCAGCCGCCGGAGACCTGCCAGGCGCCGAGCGCGCCTTCCTGCACCAGGTCCGGCTCCTGGAGGGGTGTGACGGTCCGCGCAAGGCGACTCTCGCGCTGTTCAATCTCGCCGAGATCCGCCTCCGGCGTGGCCGGCTTGCCGGCGTGCGCGAGATCCTGGAGCGCTCCACGGCCGAGAACCGGCGGGTCGGCAACCTGCGCGGCCTGACGCAGGACACGGAGCTGTCGGCCCGCCTCGAGCTGGTCCTCGGGCGCCCGGAGGCCGCTCTCGAGGTCTGCCGCAACGCCCTGGACGATCAGGAGCGCCACGGCCTGGACTGGCACCGCTCCGAGCTCCAGCTGCTCGCCGCCCGCGCCCTCGGCTGGCTGGGACGGACGGCCGAGGCGGCTGCGGCGCTGGAGACCGTCTCCTCCGGAAACCTCCGGGACCTGGAGCCCGAGGAGCGTCCCGCCCTCTATGCCCTGGCTGGCGACCGCGAAACGGCCGGCCGCGAGATCGGCGCGATCGCTGATCTGGACCTCCGTTCCCTCTGGACCTCCCTGCTCGCCGGAGAGATTCCGGCTGCCGAGGCCTGGTCCGCCGTCCGCCGGCTGGAGCCGTACCGCGCCGCGCGTCTCACCGTCGACGTGGAACGATTTCTTCCGGGGGCGGTCCCGACGGACGTCCGGCGCCAGGCCATCGTGGTTTTGCGAGGTGCAGGGGGCCTTCCCCTGGCTGAAGCGCTGGAGGCGCGCGATGGCGGGCCCTGGCAGGTCGCTGCGGCCCTCCTCGGTCTCCTGGCGCACGGACCGCAACCCGAGGCCGGTGACGAGACCCGGCCGGCCGCGCGCTCAGAGGACCGTCCGGGCGCCCGGCGCCTCGGACGAGCCGGGGAGATGGCGGGGGAGAGCCCGATCTTCCTGGCGGTGCTCGAGCGGCTCGACCGCCTGGCCGGTGCGGACTTCTCCCTTCTGATCCTCGGCGAGAGCGGGACGGGCAAGGAGCTCGCCGCCCGCCGGGCCCACCGCGGCAGCTCCCGCGCCGCCGCACCGTTCGTCGCCGTCAACTGCGCGGCCCTTTCGGAAACCCTTCTTCTCTCTGATCTCTTCGGCCACGTCCGCGGCGCCTTCACCGGCGCCGACCGGGATCGCCTGGGTGTCTTCCAAACCGCGGACGGCGGTACCGTCTTCCTCGATGAGATCGGTGATCTGCCGCTGACCGCTCAAGGGTTATTGCTGCGGGTTCTCGAAGAGAGGGAGGTCGTGCGTCTGGGAGAGAGCATGCCACGAAAAGTGAACGTGCGCGTGCTGGCGGCCACCCACCGCGATCTTGCGACCATGGTCGAGGCGAAGACCTTCCGTCTCGATCTGTATCACCGTCTCGGAGTGGGCCGCGTCGAGCTGCCGCCCTTGCGCAACCGAGGGGATGATGTGTTGCATCTGGCCGATCGCTTTCTCGAACGGGCCGGCGCCCAACTCTCCCGCGAGGCCCGGGCTTGTCTGAGCAGTCATCCCTGGCCGGGGAACATCCGAGAGCTTCAGAACGTGCTTTCCGCGGCCCTCGCCCTGGCCGGCGGAAGGATCATTCGTCCGGAGCACCTCGAGCTGCCGGACTCCGGGCCGCCGCCCGGGCTTTCCTATCAAGAACAGATGGACGCCGCCCGGCGCCGCGCGATCTATGGCGCTCTGGAGGCGTGCGGTGGCAATCAATCCGCGGCGGCCCGGCGTCTCGGTCTCTCGCGCCAGGGATTCCATCACATCCTCCAGGAATTGGGCCCTCCGGGCGGCAAGCCCCCCGGCCGCTGATCGATCAGTGCGACCTGCCGGCCGGCAGCGGCGCGTAGCTCTCGCGGAGTGCCGGGCGGAGGATCTCGGCGATGCGCTCCAGACCCTCCTGATCGGTCTCGTCGAACGCGGCCGGCGCGTGCGAATCGAGATCGAGCACCGCGGTCAGCTCGCCGCCGGGAGCGAAGACCGGAACGACGATCTCCGAGCGGGCCGAGGCATCGCACGCGATGTGACCGGGGAAGGCATCGACGTCGGTCACGAGCTGCGTTGTGCGCTCGCGCGCCGCGGCGCCGCAGACGCCGCGATCAAACGCGATCTCCAGGCACCCCAGAGGTCCTTGATAGGGTCCGACGCGCAACAACCCGGGCGCGACGACTCGATAAAAGCCTACCCAGCTCGCATACGGCAGGCGTTCCTTCAGGATGCAGGCGCAACTCGCCATGGCGGCGATCGGATCTTCCAACCCTGCGAGGACCGCGTTCAGCTCTGCTGAGATATCGCGATAAAGCTCTTGTTTCTCGTGCCTCTCCATCATCTTCATAGCCCGGGATTCTAAGCGAAGTGGTTCCCAGATGCTCCGTGGAATGTCTCCTTGTCTCCGGTTGTTCGCAAAGAAAGAGGGGAAATCACGTTTCCCTGTGACCGTTTTGCACCAAGCTGTTGACTTGTCCAGGAATGTTCTTGATAATCAGCCTGTAAGCTTAGGAGCAGGCGCCGTTTTCTACCTTTCCATCCGTACGCAGGAGGCGAGACCACAATGACCGAACCCGCAACCCAGCAAGGTAAGCTCTATACCCTCTCCGAGATATCCAACAGGACCGGCATTTCGATGCCGACTCTCCAGCGCTACAAGAAGATGTATCAGGATCGGATCCCCGCCGAGGGGAAGGGCCGCAAGCAGCGCTATCCCGAGAGCGCTCTGCCGGTTTTCGACCAGATCCGCAACGAGAACCTGGGCCGTCGCGGCCGTCCGCGCAAAGATCCGAACGCCCCCCGTCCGACGCAATCGACCCGCGGACGCAAGCCGGGAGCCAAGGCCACCAAGGCGGAAGCCGCTCCGCGCGGCCGCGGCCGCAAGGCCGCTGCAAAGCCCGCTCCGGCGCCCGCACCAACGCGTGGCCGTGGCCGCAAGGCTGGCGTCAAGACCTCGGCCGCCGCAAAGCAGACCGGCACCAAGCGCGGCAATCTCATGACGCTCACCCAGATCAGTGAGCAGACCGGGATTTCCTATCCCACTCTGGTCCGGTACGTGCGGATTCACTCTGATCGTCTGCCCCACGAAGGCAAGGGGCGCGGCCGGCGTTTCTATCCGGAAGCGGTTAATGTGTTTCGTGAGCTCCGTCAGGAGAGCGGCCGTGGCGGTCGCAAGCCGGCGGCGGCCAAGCGTGGACGCCCGCCTGGACGCCCGGCAGGCACCGGCGCCGGCCGTGGTCGCGCGGCGGCCTCGGGCCGCGGCGGCCGGAGCGAGGACACCGGGATGCTGCAGCGGCTGCGGGAGATCGAAAAGTCGCACCTGGACCTCGAAAAGCGGTTCCGCGAATTCGCCAAGGGTCTGCAGCGGCTCTTCCGCTGAGCGATCGGCTCAGAGAGATCGGCTAAATAACGTCGAGCGGTCCTGGGCCCCGGCTTTCGAGCCGGGGCTCTTGTTTTCAGGGTGCGCCCGATGATCGCAGGTGATCCCAACCCAGGTCCGGAAGATCGCGCCGCTCGCCGTCCTGCCGGAGGACGATGCGCTTGGATCGGGTGATCCGTCCGATCTTCCGGGCTCCTGGCTCCGCGGGAACGATCCGTTCCGGCAAGGTGAACAGAAGCACGTAATCCTCACCGCCGCCCAGGGCGAGGGACAAGGGATCGGCTCCGATCTCTCGACAGAGATCGCTGAACCGATCAGGGAGGGGGAGCTCGTCCGCGAGGATCTCCGCGCCAACGCCACTCTCCTGGCAAAGACGCCGGAGATCCTTCGCAAGACCATCGGAAACGTCCATGGCCGCGCCCGCCTCCTGCCGGCCGAGCCATTGCCCCAGAGCGAGCTGCGGCGACGGGGAAAGGTGCCGGCGCACCGCGCGCCGGGCCGCCCCTTGCAGCAATGTGCCGGCAACCAAATCGTCTGGAAGCTCGACCCGGCCCTTGCGAAGCCTTGCGCCTCGCGCGATCAATCGCTGCCCGGCGGCCGACTCTCCGATCGTTCCACCCAACCAGAGAACGTGACCGGGCGCGGCGTCCGCGCGGCGCAGGAATCGTCCGGCTTCCGGACGCCGGCCGATCAACGTCAGGGTCGCCACCGTCGCCGGGCTGCGCGCGAGATCGCCGCCCGCGAGCAGAACGTTGAAGTGCCGGCAAGCCTCGATCAGGGCGCGGAAAAAGCGGCGATGGTCGAACCCGGGCGCGGTGGAAAGAGCGAGGAAGGCATAGGCCGGCTCGGCCCCCATGGCCGCGAGATCCGAGAGGTTGACCGCGAGGAGCCGGGGCGCGAGCAGCGCCGGATCGAGATCCGGCACGAAATGCACACCGGCGATCTGGCTGTCCACCGTCACGGCGACCGGGCCGCCGGCGGGCAGGACAGCGGCGTCGTCACCGAGCAGACAGGGATCGATCTTTGTGCGGAGCCAGCGGAGCAGCTCGTCTTCGCTCACGTTCGCTCAGACGTGGGCGGCCTCGGGTTGATCCTTGGGAAGCGGCGGAGCGACTTCGGCCGGCTTGGCCTCGCTGGGAGTGGCTGGACGGTCGAGCAGGGCCAGCGGGAGGACGTCGTCCATGTGCTCGACGAAATGGAAGGTAAGGTCCTTTTTGATCGTCTCCGGGATCTCGGTGAGATCGCGGCGGTTGAGCTTCGGAACGATGATCGTGTGGACGCCCGCGAGCTTGGCGGCGAGCGTCTTTTCCTTGAGGCCCCCGATCGGCAGCACGTCGCCCCGCAAGGTGATCTCGCCGGTCATGGCGACACGGCGGTTGATCGGCCGCTGGGTGAGGACCGAGAGGATCGCCGTACCGATCGTGATCCCCGCCGACGGGCCGTCCTTGGGGATCGATCCCGCCGGAACGTGCACGTGGATGTCGTGCGTGGCGAAGAAGTCATCCGGCATCCCCTGTGCGCGGGCATAGGCGCGAGCGTAGGAGAGGGCCGCCTGCGCCGATTCCTTCATCACGTCGCCGAGATGACCGGTCATCAGGATCTGCCCCTTGCCGGGAACGGCCACCACTTCGATAAAGAGCAGATCGCCGCCGACCGCGGTCCAGGCGAGGCCGGTCGCCACGCCCACGCGGTCGCGATCGAGCAGCTCCTCGCTGAAATGCTTGCGAGCGCCCAGGAACTCTTCCACCTTCTCCGGGTCGACCACGACCCGCTCGGCCTCGCCGCGCGCCACCTTCACGGCGACCTTGCGGCAGACCGCGCCAAGCTCGCGCTCGAGATTGCGCAGTCCGGCCTCTCGCGTATAGCCCGAGATGATCGTCTTCAGGCCTTCGTCGGCGAGATCGATGTGCTCCTCGGTGATCCCGTTCTCCCTCATCTGCTTGGGAATGAGGTGGAGACGCGCGATGTGCATCTTCTCCTCCTCCGTGTAACCGGAGAGGCGGATCACCTCCATGCGGTCGAGAAAGGCCGGCTGGATCGGCTCCAGCATGTTCGCGGTGGCGATGAACATCACGCGCGACAGATCGTAGGGGATTCCCAGGTAGTGGTCGACGAAGCTGAAGTTCTGCTCCGGATCGAGCACCTCGAGCAGGGCCGACGACGGATCCCCGCGAAAATCGGCGCCGATCTTGTCGATCTCGTCGAGCACGAAGACCGGATTGCTCGTACCCGCCTGGCGGATCGCCTGCACGACGCGGCCGGGCAGCGCTCCGACGTAGGTGCGGCGGTGGCCGCGGATCTCGGCTTCGTCCCGCACGCCGCCCAGGGAGATGCGCACGAACTTGCGCCCCATGGCGCGCGCGATCGATCGGCCGAGCGACGTCTTGCCCACGCCGGGCGGACCGACGAAGCAGAGGATCGGGCCGCGCATGTCGGTTTTGAGCTTGCGCACGGCCAGGTACTCGAGGATGCGCTCTTTGATCTTCTCGAGGTCGAAGTGATCCTCGTCGAGGACCTTCTGCGCGTGATCGAGGTCGAGATCGTCCTCCGAGGTCGTGTTCCAGGGGAGGGCGGTGAGCCAATCGAGATAGGTGCGGATGATCTGCGTCTCGGCGCTCTCCGGATGGCTGCGCTCGAGACGCCGCACCTGCCGTTCGAGCTCCTCCAGCCCCTCTGGGGACATCTTCTTTTCTTCGCCCTGGCGCCGGTAGCCCGCGATCTCCTCGGTGAGCTCTTCTCCTTCGCCGAGCTCCTGCTGGATCGCCTTGAGCTGCTGGCGGAGGTAGTACTCCCGCTGGCTGCGATCCATTTCGCCGCGCGCCTGCGACGAGATCTCCTGCTGCATGGTGAGCACCTGGATCTCGCGCGCCACCATGTCGCTCACCCGGCGCAGGCGGTCGATCGGGTCGTTCGTCTCCAGGATGCTCTGCGCCTCGGTGGGCTTCAGGTCGAGGTTGCTCGCGGCGAGATCGGCGAGGCGGCCGGCATCCTCCAGGTTGGCGGCGATGACCATGACCTCGGGGGAGATCCCCTTGCCGAGGCTCACGGCGCGGTCGAGGCTTTCCTTGACGCTGCGCAACAGGGCCTCGACTTCGAGGGTGCCGGGTGGCAGCCTCGGCTCCTCGATCGGCTCGATTTTGGCCTGGAGGTACGGTTCCGTCTGGCTGAGGTGGTGGACGCGCGCTCGCGACAGGCCCTGGACGAGGATGCGGATGCGTCCGTCCGGGAGCTTGAGCATCCGCATGATCACCGCCGCGGTCCCCACCGAATACAGCTCGTCCTCGCCGGGGTTGTCGAGCGCCGGATCGCGCTGGGCCACCAGCATGATCACCCGGCTCTCCGCGAGAGCCCGGTCCACGGCCAGCACGCTTTTGTCGCGTCCGACCGACAGGGGGAGGATGATGTAGGGGAAGACGACCGTATCTTTGAGCGGCAGGACCGGAAGGACGTCCGGGATCTTGATGGCCTCGTCAGCTGTCTCACCGGGCGGTCTGCTCATTCCGTGGTTCCCTCAGGCTCCTCGATATGCAATACACGAGCCTCCTGGCGCTTATCTTGAATTTTTGGGAATTCTATTGTCAACAGGCCAGCCTCGAGGCGGGCGGTTCCATGATGTGTGTTGACGGGTGAAAAAATCTGGATCTCGCGGACAAAGCGGCCGTGGCCGCGCTCCATGCAGTGGAACTTGATGCGCTGGGCGCTCGGCAGGGCCGTGCTCTTCACCCCCGAGATGGTGATGCGGGTGCCGCGCACCTCCACCGCCAGATCGGCGGCGCGGAAACCGGGGACCTCGGCGAGGATCAGGACCGCCGAGGCCGTCTCGACAATGTCGATGCACGGCTGCCACTCGCCAACAGGCAGATGGCGGTCACCGATCTGCACCGCTTCCTGGAAGAGGCGGTCGAGCTCGGCCTGGAAGCGGGAGATGAGGTGCAGAGATGCGAATTTGGCCGCCATGAATTTTATGTCTCCTAGCCGGCCTCTTTGTCCGTCGGAAGCAGGGGAGTGAGCACGTCCATGAACGCGCCGACGTCCTCGAATCGCCGATACACCGAGGCGAAGCGGACGTAGGCCACCGGATCGAGATCGCGGAGCTGCTCCATGACGAAGCCGCCGATCTCACGGGTGGAGATCTCGCGGTCTTCCCGGTCGTGGAGCATCCCCTCGGCCTGGTCGACGATCGCCTCCAGCCGCTTCAGGGCGACGGGGCGCTTCTCGCATGCCTTGATCAGTCCGCCGAGCAGCTTCTTGCGGCTGAACTCCTCGCGCGAGCCGTCGTGCTTGACGACCATGTAGGGGATGTCCTCGATCTGCTCGTACGAGGTGAAGCGGCGCCCGCAGCTCACGCACTCGCGCCGGCGGCGGATGGTGGCGCCGTCGCGGCTCTCGCGCGAATCTACTACGCGGTCGCGGTTCTCGGAGCAGAAAGGGCACCTCATTGCCCGGGTCCCCCAGACCTGCGGGAAGGCCTGCTACTCCTTGGCATGGAGGGCGATGTTGAGGCGCAGCAGAAGCTTCTCCAGATGAGCCGCGTCCTTGATGTCGACCTGGAGGTCATGGACCGCTTCGACCACCTGGTTCTGCTCGTCTTCCACCTGGAAGCTGACCAGGAGGCGCCGCGCGCGCTGGAAGTCAGCGCGCTTCAGGGTCATCTCGATGTCGCGGGACAGCTCGCCCCGGCCGTTGGTAGACGCCGGGGCGGCCGCCGATCCACTGGCGGCGGAAGGGGGCTTCGCCATCGCCTGGCTGCGCAGCTTCTCAAGCTCGCCGAGGACGTCCATCGCGCCCTTCCCCTTCGGACGGGCCGACGCCGGCGGAGGCGGCGGAGGAGCCGCAGCCGGACGGGGCGGAGCGGCTGCCGCGGCGGGAGGCCGTGACGCCTCCTGCGGATGCGCCTGCGACGGCGGCCGGAGCTGCGGAGCCGCCGGCAGCGGCGGCGCGACCGACTCGGGCGCGGCGGCCGGGCGCGTCGGCGCGGCGGCCGGGACCTGTGGAGTCGCCTGGGACTGGGGGCGGAGCTGCGGCGTCGACGGCAGGGGCGGCGCGGCCGGAGCCGGCGCGGGGGCCGCCGCGGGCCGCGGCGCGGACGGGCGGGGAGCCGTCGCCGGGGCATCCGAGCCGCGGGAGAGGCGCTTCTTGAGCGCCAGCAGGGTGACCTTCGAGACCTCCTTGAGCGTCTCGAAGACTCCCATCCCGGTGACGGCGGAGGATTCCACCCACGGCCAGTTGCCGCGGTTGAGCGACTGGTTCATCTCCTCGACCGTGCAGATGTCCGGCAGGTCGCGCTTGTTGAACTGGAGGACCAGGGGCAGGGTCTCGGCGGACAGCCCCATCTCGGCCAGGTTCTCCTCCAGGTTGCGGAACGACTCGAGGTTCGCCTGGACCATCGGCCGCTGCGAGTCGGCCACGAAGACCACCCCGTCGACCCCCTTGAGCACCAGCTTGCGGGTGGTGTTGTAGAACACCTGCCCGGGAACGGTGTAGAGCTGGATGCGGGTGTTGAAGCCGGCGATGGTCCCGACGTCGATCGGCAGGAGGTCGAAGAAGAGCGTCCGGTCCGTCTCCGTCTCCAGCGACACCATCTCGCCGCGGGACTCGCCGGCGGTATGGGCGTAGATGTAGTGCAGGTTGGTGGTCTTGCCACAGAGGCCGGGGCCGTAATAGACGACCTTGGCGGCCATCTGCATCGTGCTGTAATTAAAGAAGACCATGGTCGATGCGGCTAGATGGGACCTCGGAGCATAGCACCCGACCTTGAGAGGGTCAACGGCACCCCTGGGGGGCCGCCCGATCCAGGATCACCCCGACGTCCGTTCCCGGAGGCAGGGTCCCGAAAGCGCGGCCTCCCTCCCCGGCCAGGCGGGTGGCGCAGAAGGCGTCCGCGACCGCCGGAGGGGCATGGCGGACGAGGAGCGACCCCTGGAGCGCCAGCGCCAGCCGCTCCACCAGATGCCGCGCCCGCGTCTCGGCCTCCGCCGGGTCGAGGCGCGCCAGATCCTCCCGGAGAGCCGCCGCGAAGAGATCGAGGCGATGGTCGGCCCCCCGCGTCGCGGCGATCTCCCCGAAGAGCGCGGCGAGCGACTCCGGCGCCTTCTGGAGGGCGCGCAGCACGTCCAGGCACTGGATGTTCCCGGAGCCCTCCCAGATCGAGTTGAGCGGCGCCTCGCGGTAGAGGCGGGCCAGGGGCCACTCTTCCACGTAGCCGTTGCCGCCCAGGCACTCCAGGGCCTCGGCCGCATGCACCGGCGCCCGCTTGCAGATCCAGTACTTGAGGACGGCCGTGGCCAGCCGCTTGAATGGGAGAGCCGCCGCGTCGCCGGAATCCACCTCGTCGAACGCCCGGGCCAGGCGCATCATGGACACGGTCGCCGCCTCGGACTCGATCGCCAAGTCGGCGAGGACGTTCCGCATCAGCGCATGGTCGGAGAGGCGCCGGCCAAAGGTCTGCCGGTGGTGGGCATGCCAGAGCGCCTGCGCGGTCCCCTGGCGCAGCAACGCGGTCGACCCGATGACACAGTCGAGGCGGGTGTGGATGACCATTTCGAGGATCATCGGCACGCCGCGTCCCTCCTCGCCGATCCGGCGGGCCCAGGCGGCGTGGAATTCGACCTCGCTGGAGGCGTTGGACCGGTTGCCGAGCTTGTCCTTGAGCCGCTGGATGTGGAAGCGGTTGCGCGTCCCGTCCGGCATGAACCGGGGGAGGAGGAAACAGGTCAGCCCCGCGGGAGCCTGCGCCAGAACGAGGAACGCGTCGGACATCGGGGCCGAGCAGAACCACTTGTGCCCGGTGATCTCGTACTCCCCCTCTTGGCCGGAGGGCACCGCCCGCGTCGTATTGGCGCGCACGTCCGATCCTCCCTGCTTCTCGGTCATCGCCATCCCGCAGATCGCCCCCGCCTTCTCTCCGGAGGGGATGAGCCGCGGGTCATAGGACAGAGAGGTGACGCGAGGCACCCACTCCGCGGCGACCGCGGGCTCTGCCTGCAAAGCTGGGACGACCGAGTAGGTCATGGACAGCGGACAGCCCACCCCGGCTTCGACCTGGGCGAGAGTGGCGAACAACGCTGCCCGGGCCACATGAGCGCCAGCCCGGGTCTCGCGCCACGGCAGCGCATGAAGCCCATGCTCGACCCCCAGCCGCATCAGGGAGTGCCACGAGGGGTGAAACTCGACCTCGTCGATCCGGTGGCCGCCGCGGTCGTGAGTGCAGAGGACCGGCCGGTTCTCGTTCGCCTGGAATCCCCAAGCGATCGTCTCCGCACGCCCCGCGATCTCCCCGAACGCCCGTGCCCGATCCTCCGCCCATCCAGCCCCTTCACGCCGCAGAGCCTCGACGAGCGCCTGGTCGGAGGCGAAGACGTTGTAGTCCTCCAGAGGCGGAGGCTGATTGAAGACGGTATGAGTCTCGGAAGCGGAAGGCTCAGCCGTCGTGGGAGGCGGATCGGAGATGGCCATGAGAGGGAGGATACACCGGGAGCAGAGCCCGCCCGGCAGCGCCTGGTTGCTCACCGGAAAGCCTTCCCGCTGACCAGGAGAGGTCTCCGGTTGATCGAGAGAGGCTTCCTGTTGAACGGGAGTGGTCTCCGGATGCGCAGGCTTCGGAATCATACCGTGGTCTATCCCTTCACCGCCCCCGCCGTCAGC
>Ga0126309_10000083_pt1 | contig 31652 bp, 26 predicted proteins | sample Plot56_FD_92541 | JGI IMG/M metagenome (GOLD analysis project Ga0126309, IMG submission 92541) | Serpentine soil microbial communities from UC McLaughlin Reserve, CA, USA - Plot56 | ecosystem: Environmental > Terrestrial > Soil > Grasslands | place: USA: UC McLaughlin Reserve, Lake County...
CACCACCGCGTGGTCCGCACGGAGCTGGGACCCGAGCGCCACCTGCGCCGGAGCGGCCTCTGGCCCGTCACCGACGCGGTCGAGGCGGCCGGATCGCGCCGCGCCCTGGGGCGGGGAATGCGCGACGGCCGCCCCTCTGCCGTGATCTTCCTCAGCACGACCGCTGCCCTGGCCGCGCCGCTCGCCGGGCTTCGGGCCAAGGGCATCGCGACGGCGATCCGCGTCGACGTCCCCTCCGGCACCTCCCGCCCGGGACCTCAGAACGCCGTCCAGCGAGTGCTCGAGCGCCGCCGCCTCCGCGAGGCCGACGTCGTCCTCGCCACGGGCCGGCGCTCCGCCGGGCTGCTGGAGCCGCTTTCCCGCCGCGTCGCCGTCGTCCCGGTCCCCGTCACCGGCGCCGGCGAGATCCCGCCTGAGCGCGACGATCCCCGCGACCTACTCACCTACTCCGCCGACCCCGACAACAAGGGCCTCGACCTGGTCTGCGAGGCGTGGTGGTCCCTCCCGGAGGAGACGCGGGGGCGCCGTCTTCACGTCACCGGAGTCTCCGAGGAGCGCGGCCGCCGCCACCTGCTCCGCCGCGGCGTGGCAGAGCCGCCTGAGCTGGTCTGGCACGGAGAGCTTCGCCACGCCGAGCACGTCGCCCTGACGGAGAGCGCCGCCGCCTACATCTCCGCTTCCGAATGGGAGGGGTCCGGCATCGCTCAGCTCGAGGCGCTCGCGGCCGGGGTGCCGCTGGCGACGACGCCCTCGCGCGGCGCCTACGAGGCCTACCCGCTGGCCTGCGAGCTCGCCCTCGAGCTCGCCGCCGCCGAGCGCAGCGCCCCGGCACTGGCCGCCGCCCTGCGGGCCGCCCTCGGCCTCACGCCGCAGGAGCGGCGCGACTACGCCGCCCGGGCCGCCGCCGTCCTCCGCGACTTCACCCGCGACGCCGCGGACCGGGCGCTCAGGCGCGAGGTCCTGCCGCGTCTGGGGGACTCGGCAGGCAGACCGACGAGAAGTCCGGCCGCGAGCAGCCGGTGCGGCAGGTAGGAGCCGGCGCCGAACACCTCGAGAACGGCCCGGTAGAGCCAGATCTGGCCGATGATCAGGTGTCCGCTGGCGCCGTGCAGCGAGTACTCGAAGGACCGCTCGGGATAGGTGATCCACCGGCTCCACTCGTCCGAGAAGAACGTCTGGCCGCGCGACTCCCACAGCGAGAATCCGACAGCGACAGCCGTCACGAGGAGGAGGACACGGGACTGCGCGCGGAACATGCCGGTCGCCGGACGCTATTGCCCGCCTAGGGGTCGCCGCTCGCCTCGGTCCACAGCGACGACGAGATCATGCCGCCGCTCTAGCGCTTCCGTGGGACCTGAGCGTTCATCCCGGCGATCAGCGTCCGGCTCGAGAGCTCGCCGCGGATCGCGACCGCCCGGTAGGAGAACACGTCCGGCTCCCACCGCAGCCGGAACGTGCGCCGCCCGCGACGGTCGAACTCGGTCACGGTGTCGGTGCCGCCCCAATTGAGCAGCCAGGAGCGGTCACGCGCGAACGTCGCCGAGCCGCAGCAGAAGGAAGTCTCGGCGAAGCGGTCGGTGACGGTGTCGACCAGGGTTGCGGTCCCGCCGCCGACCCGGTACCGCACCGCGCGGGGCGGGCGGGGGAGGAAGGTGGCGTTGTCGTGGATGCTGATCGTCCCGTCGACCATCCGGGCGTCGTGCTGGCCTCCGAAGGGATAGGCGCCGAACGGGTCACCAGCGACGTCGAGTGACTGAGGGGTCGGGGTGCCGCCGAGCTTCCACTCGATTTCGCCGGTCGCGCCGTCGACCCTGTAGACGGCGTCGGTGTGCCGCAGGCTGAGCAGGAAGTCGCCGTTGCGGAGGGGCTCGATGGAATTCGGGTGGACGATGTCGTAGGTCTCTTCGAGCACCCCCCACCAGCGCCCGGTCTCCGCCAGGCCGATGTGGTCGGCGGTCGACCAGCTCGAGATCAGCCTGCCCTTCGGCGTCAGCGTCTGGACGACACCGTCGTAAACGGTCGCGTCGCCATCCCCGTTGAACGCGGAGGTGTCGACGCCGGACCGCGGGCGGTAGCTGAGCAGCATGTAGTTGCCCTCCGGGGTGACCTGAAGCTCGTGGTGGTCGGTGATCGAGCCAACCGTGCGGATCACCTTGCTCAGCCGGCCGTTCGGGCGGTGGACCTCATAGCCCATCCCGGGGTCCTTGCCGAAGATGCTCCCGAGATAGTGCGACCAGACGATCGACCCGTCGGGGAGGACCTTCGCGTCGCTGGCGCCGGCGGTGCTGCGGAACCACCAGACCGGCACTCCCCAGCGGTCGAAGACGAAGACGTAGTTGTCGGGGTCGTCGGGGAACAGGGGGCTGACGATGTAGAAGGGTGCGCTCGGGCGTCCGGACCGCTTGAACGTGAACGCGGGAAAGGATTCGGGCAGACACCTGATCCAGTGCCGCCTCACGCGCCCGCGGGTCCGCTCGGACACCCGGATCGCCTGACCCGGCCCCAGCCTCACCCGCCGCGCGGCGTACCCGTGGAACCACGCGCCGTCTCCGACGCGCGCCTCGTCCGGGCCCAGGGCGCGGACCTTCAGGCGAAAGCCCCTCTCGCAGGGGATCACGTAGTGGGGCACGTAGCTGCGGAACGCCGGCTCGAGGCCGGTTGCGTGCATCCGCACGGACGCGTCCGCGGGGGCGGCCATTGCCAGCGCCACCACGGCCGGGAGCAGCCAGCGCCCCGGTCGCTGACCTCGCCCCGCCGGAGTGTGTGCGCCGGCTCTCAACCGGGCCAACATAGCCGCATGCCGCTCAGCGCCGGTACTTGAGGCGAAGCAGCGGGCGCTCGAGAAGCAGGTAGCTGGCGGTGCCGACGACAATCGAGATCGCAAGCGTCGCGGCGAGGACGACCGCGAAGCCGGCGCCCTCCTCCCCGAGCTCCAGCGCGACGGCGTAGTGCCACAGGAAGACCCCGTAGGAGATAAGGCCGAGAGAGGACATGACACGGGTCGCGAGCAGGCGCCTCGGGGCGCCGCCGCGGTCACCGCCGAACACTGCCGGCAGCATGAGGAGGAGGGCGATCAGTCCGAAGCCGAGGTGTACGAGGACCTGGTCCCCGCGCTCGGTCAGGTAGGGCGTGGGCGGCAGGCCGAGGGCCAAGCCGGCGTAGAGCGCGACGGCGACGAGCCAGGGGAGGAGCGGGCGCGACGTGATCGCCTCAAGCGCCCGCGGCAGGCGCCGTCCCTCGAGCCCCACCGACGCGCACGCGAGTCCCATCCCCAGCGCGAACCAGAAGACGAAGGCGCCAACCGACCCGGCGAGCCAAGAGCGCGGTCCCGACTCCACCCAGTAGAAGTGGGCGATGATCGAAAGGGCCGACAGCCCGACGAGCAGGCCGAGCTCGGCGGCCAGCCAGCGCCGCCCCGACAGTCTTCCGGTCAGCCAGGCCGCGGCCAGCGCGTAGAGCGGCAGCACCGCGTAGAAGGTGACCTCAACGACCAGGCTCCAGGTCTGGGCGAGGCCGCAGTCGGGCGCTCCAGTGCAGCCCGCGCCCGCGCGGACCGGCAGCGTCTGGGCGAGCGCATACTGGTCCAGCCACTCGCCGTCGCTGACGCCGACCGTCGCCGGCAGGATCGTGAGCACGGTCAGGGCAAGCCAGTAGGCGGGGAAGATCCTGAGGAAGCGGCGCTTGGCGTAGTCGGCCACGTCGGGGGCCGCCGGCCCGCCTCCGTGATGGGCGATGAACGGCCGGTAGAGCAGGAACCCGGAGATCAGGAAGAAGACCGCCACGCCGACGTTCAAATGGGCGAGGAGGCGGCCGGCCGGGTCGTCGCCCAGGGCGCCGCCGAAGACGGCGCAGTGGACGACGACGACGCAGAGGACGGCGAACGCCCGCATACCGTCCATCAACGGGAAGCGCGGATGGCGAGGCGGCGGCGCAAGGGCGTCGGGAACCCTGCCCTCGGACACGCCACGATTCTAGGTCGCACCCCTCGCCTAGGGTTCCCGGCCGTGTCGAGGCGAATGACGACAGCCCTGTTGCTCGGCGGGATCACGCTCGCCGGCCTTGCCCTGCGTTTGACTCAGTACGGGCAGGGACTCCTCGGCGACGAGCTCTCGACCTACTGGATCCTCGACGGTAACAGCCTCGGCGACGTCCTCACCTCCGTCCACAGCGACGACGAGATCACGCCGCCCCTCTACTTCATCCTCGGCTGGACCTCCCTCGAGGTCTTCGGCGACCCGGAGGCGATTCGCCTGCCCTCGCTGATCGCCGGCACTGCGACCATTCCGCTGATGTACCTGGTGGGGCAGCGGACGGTCGGTCATGCCGCCGGACTCGTCGCGGCGGCGATCTTCGCCCTCAATCCCTTCATGATCTATTACGCGGCCGAGGCCCGGTCCTATGCGGTGATGATCGCGGTGCTGGCCGTCTCGACCCTGGCGTTGCTGCTGGCGCTGGAGACGCGCCGGCGGCGCTGGTGGGCCGTCTACGCGGGCGCCTCGTGCGGGGCGATGCTCTCCCACTACACGGCGGCCTTCCCGCTCGCCGCGCAGGCCGGCTGGGTCGTGTGGGCCCACCGCGCCGCCCTGCGTCCGCTCCTGCTCGCGAACCTTGCTGCTGCCCTCGCCTTCATGCCCTGGATCACTGGATTCGTCGCCGATCAGAACTCGCCCACCACCGAGATCCTCTCGCGGCTCCAGCCGTTCGAATTCGGAGCCGTTCGATATGCAATGGAGGCCTGGGCGGTCGGCTTCCCCTACCTGCGGCTGGAGGCCGTACCCGGCGTCCTCGCCGGTTTACTGATCCTCGCCGGTCTGCTGATCGGCGGCGCGAGCTGGGCCTGGCGACGCTGGCAGCGCGACGATCCGCCCCGCCCGGCCGCAACTCCCCGCCCGCGCCCGGTGGCCGGCGGCCTGGCCCTGGTTGTCCTGCTCTTCGCCGCGGCGCCGCTTGGCGAGGCCGTCTACAGCGCACTGGGCACGAATCTCCTCGGCGCCCGCAACCTCAACTCGGCGACTCCGGGTCTCGTCCTGCTGATGGGGGCGATCGCAGCCAGCGGCGCCGTCCTCGTTGCGGCGATCTCGACGACCCTAGTCCTGGCCGGCTTCGCAGTGGCCTCTCTCCGCACCCTGGACGACGACCGGGCTCGCCCGGCCTACGAGGCGGCGGCCGACGACATTGCCAGCAGGGGAAAACCCGGCGACATCGTCATCGATGCGTCGGCGCTGACGCCGGTGCCACTCACCGGCCTAGACGTCTATCTCCCGGCCAGTTTCCGCCAGTTTCGCCTCGGCCTGCCGCGGAGCGAGGATCCGTTCGAGTTCGGCGACCGCGTGCCGCCGATTGGACCGATGATCGACGCGGCCTTCCGAGCCGCCGACGGCAACAAGGTGTTCCTCGTCGCCTACGTCCGGACGGAGTCTCTCTCCAGTGGTGCCCGCCGAGTCGCAGAGCAGGGACGCGAGGGGCCGACGCTGGGCGAGCGTGTGCTGGGCCGGCTGCCACCCGGCTATGAGGTCACGCGCAGCGAGGTTCACCCTGGCCTGATCCGCATCTCACTGGCCGAGATCGAGCGGCGACCCTAGCCGGCGCGGGCGAGGACGACGTTGTGCGCGCACCGCTTGCGGATCCCGGGTGTGCGCTCGGCGAGCCGCTCCAGCGCAGCGGCCACGCCCAGCAGACTCGATGGCGTGAAGTCGGGGACGAGGCCCAGCTGTTGCACCTCGACCGGCTCGGCGCCGCCCGCCCGCAGGCCGCTCAGCAGTTCCTCGAGGGGAATCAGCCGCTCGTCGCCGACGTCCTGTGGGACCCGCCGCATGATGTAGGGCCAGTACGGGTTGCGCGGGTTGTGGTCCCAGAGCAGCACCTGCCCGCCCGGCCGGACCACCCTTCCCATCTCCCGCAGCGCCGCGTGGACGTCGGCCGGGTCGCCGATGTGATGCATGGTCGCCACTGAGAGCGCCAGGTCGAACTCCCCGTCCTCGAACGGCAGGTCGGTCCCCGACGCCTGCACGGCCTGCACCGTGGGGAACCGCGTCCGCATCTCTCCCAGCATCCCCTTCGAGGGGTCGGCGCCGACCATCTCGTAGCCCAGTTCGGCCAGCCGTCCCGCGAGGACACCGGTGCCGCAGCCGAGGTCGAGGACGCGGGCCGGCGGCGGGCGATGCTCCGCGACGTATGCGGCCCGCTTCTCGAGGTAGTGCTCCACCACGTGGGCGGGGAGCGACTTGTCGTAGTGGGCGGCGACCTCGTCGAAGTGCGGGTTGCCTTCGCTCATCCCTTGTAGCCGGTCGGCAGCCTGGTCTGCCCGTCGAAGGCGCCGGGGCGCGGCAGCCGGCGCGGCGAGCGCCGGCGGAAGCGGAGGATGAGCCAGATCATCTGAAGGCCGAGGACGAATGCCTTGCTCGGGTCGCCGGTCACCGAGGACTTGCCGACCCGCGGGAGGTAATTGACAGGGACCTCGACGAAACGGGCGCCGGAGACGATCGTCAGCAGCAGGATCTCCGGTCCCGCCTGGCTGCCGCCGACCTTCATGTTCGCGAGCAGGTAGTCGGCGAGCGGGCGGTCGACGAGGCGGTAGGTGCAGCCGATGTCGCTGAGGTGGGAGGTGTTGAACAGGACCTCGACCATCTTCGCCACCGCCCAGTTGCCCCAGCGCAGGAAGAAGCCCATGTTGGCGCCATGCCAGATCAGCTCACGGGTGGTCCGCGTGCCGAACACCGCGTCGCACTCGTTCGAGTAGGCCAGCAGCTTGACCAGGTCCTCGGGGAGGAACGTGGCGTCGGGCTCCGCCAGGACGATCAGGTCGCCGGTCGCCTCCGACAGGCCGCGGCGGATCGCGTGGCCGTACCCCTGCCGGGGCTCGAAGACCTGTCGGGCCTCGGTTTTCTCGACCTCCGCCGCGGTGCCCGCTTCGGCGTTGTTGTTGACGACGAGGACTTCGTCGACCATCCCGGTGGCGTAGAAGCCCTCGATGACGCGGCGGATCGAATCGCGCTCCGCGTAGGTCATCAGGACCACGGTGACTGTCTGGTTGCCCCACATGTCGCTGCCCGCCCTGGCGCTCGGGGCCGGGGGGCGGGGATTGTGCCGTAGATTCGCGCCCGTGAGCGCCCTGAGCGAGGGGGACGAAGGCCTCGAGCTCCGCCTCGAGTTCCCGCTGCCGGACTCGATCCCGGCGGGACGCGGCACCGCGCTCTTCCTCTACGGCAGCTGCTTTCACCGCCACTCGGCGGTGACGGGGCTCGACGTCGTGGTGGGCGAGCATCGCCATCCGGTCCGGGACCTCAACATGCCCCGGCCCGACCTCTTCCGCGCCCACCACCCGCTGCTCGGCGACGGCGAGGCCGACGCCGACCACGACCCCGGCTCGGCCGAGGACCCGGAGCTGCGCTCGTTCCGGAGCGGCTTCTGGGCGGTCGTGCCGGTGACGCCGACCGCGGAGGGGACGCTCGGACTGGCGGTGGAGGCGGCTCTCGAGGACCGCAGCCGGGCCGGCGGCCCGCTCGGGGCGGTCGAGGTGACGCCGCCTCCGCCGCCTCCGGGCGAGGGGCCGACGATCGCGATCTGCATGGCGACGCACGAGCCCGACCCCGGCCTCCTGGTCCGTCAGGTCGAGTCGATCCGCGCCCAGACCGACCGGGACTGGATTTGCGTGATCAGCGACGACGCCTCCTCGCCGAGCGGCGTCGCGGCGATCGAGGCCGCGGTCGAGGGCGACTCGCGGTTCACCGTCTGGCGCTCCGACGAGCGGCTCGGCTTCTATCGCAACTTCGAGCGGGCGATCTCCCTGGCGCCCCCGACCGCTGGCCTCGTCGCGCTGGCCGACCAGGACGACGCCTGGCACCCGGACAAGCTGGCGACCCTGCGCGCCGCCCTCGGGGACGCCAACCTCGTCTACAGCGACCAGCGCCTGGTCCGGCCCGACGGCACGGTGATTTCCGGCACCTACTGGACGAGCCGTCGCAACAATCACACGAACCTCGCCTCCCTGCTGATCGCCAACTCGGTCACGGGCGCGGCATCGCTCTTCCGGCGTGAGGTGGCGGACCTCGCCCTGCCCTTCCCCGGGGTGCCCGGCGTCGAGTACCACGACCACTGGATAGCCCTCCTCGCCCTCGCGACCGGCCGGATCGACTACGTCGACCGTCCGCTCTACGACTACGTCCAGCACGGCGAGGCGGCGCTGGGCCACACGGAGGCGAACCTCGGCGTCGCCCGGTCCGGAAAGCGCGGGCCGGTGGCGAAGCTGCGGATCTGGCGGCGCTCGATGGACGACTGGCGATTCGCCTACTTCAGCGGCTACCTGCGGCTGAAGACCGTCGCGATTGCCCTGGCCGCGCGAGGTGGAGCGCGGACCCCGGCCCGGCGCCGCCGCGTCCTGCGCCGGTTCGCCGCGGCGGAGCGCTCAGCGGTAGCCGCTGCCTGGCTCGCGCTGCGCCTCCTGCGGCCCCGGCTCGGCCGCGACGAGACCTTGGGCTTCGAGCGCCTCCTCCTGCGCGGGATCGCATGGCGCAGGCTGGCCGGCTTGCGACGCGGCGGCGCGGCGGGGGCGATCGCCGCCGACGCGGCACTGCCCCCGGCCCGCCAGGACTCGCCGCCGCACGGGGACGCCGCCACCGCGCACCTCGAGGCGAAGATCCGGCCGCTCGAGCTGACCGTTTCTCCCTCGACGCCGGAGCGGGTCAACGTGCTGGTTCCGACGATCGACCTCCGCCACCTGTTCGGCGGCTATATCGCCAAGTTCAACCTGGCCCGCAGGCTGGCCGAGGCCGGGCGCCGGGTGCGGATCGTCACCGTCGACCCCACGGGCCCCCTGCCGCGTTCCTGGCGGCGGCAGGTCGAGTCCTACGCCGGGCTGGGCGGCCTCTTCGACCGGGTCGAGGTCGAGTTCGCCCGGGACTCGGGCCGGCCGCTGAAGGTCAGCCCGCTCGACTCCTTCGTCGCCACGACCTTCTGGACCGCCCGGATCGCCCGCGAGGCGGTGGCCGCCACGGAGCGCGACCGCTTCCTCTACCTGATCCAGGAGTACGAGCCCTACACGTTCGTGATGGGCTCCTGGGCGGCGGTCGCCCGCGAGACCTACGAGTACCCGCACGTCGCGCTCTTCTCGACCGAGCTCCTGCGCGAGTTCTTCGCCGCCCGCGGCTACGGCGTCTACGCGCAGGGCCGCGAGGCAGGAGACCGCGCCTCCGTCTCCTTCCAGAACGCGATCACGGCCGTGGAGGGGCCGGCGGCGGCCGACCTCGCCGCGCGCGACACCCGCCGTCTCCTCTTCTACGCCCGACCCGAGCCCCACGCGGCCCGCAACATGTTCGAGCTCGGCCTGATGTCTCTCTCCCGGGCGGCGGCCGAGGGGGTGTTCGGGCCCGAGTGGGAGCTGAACGGGATCGGCTCGGTCCAGGGTCGCGACTCGATTCCGCTCCCCGGCGCCCAGTCTCTGCGGATCCTGACCCGCCGCGACCAGTCGACCTACGCCGCCCTGCTTCGTGAGCACGACGTCGGCCTGGCCCTGATGTTCACGCCGCACCCCAGCCTCGTGCCGATCGAGATGGCCTCGGCGGGAATGCTGGCCGTGACCAACTCGTTCGAGACCAAGACCGCGGAGGCGATGGCGGCGATCTCCCCCAACCTCATCGCCGCCGATCCGACGCCCGACGGGGTGGTCGAAGGGCTCGAGGAGGCGGTCCGCCGGGTCGGCGAGCACGAGGCACGGGCTGCCGGCGCCACCGTCCGCTGGAGCCGGGACTGGGAGACCTCGCTGGACGACGAGATCACGGGCCGAGTCCTCTCCCTGCTCGACGCGTGTTGATTGACTGAGCGGCATGGGCGAGCCCGTCGTCATCGAGGCGCAGGGGATCCACAAGCGGTTCCGGATCCCCAAGCATCGGATCAACTCGTTCAAGGAGCGGGCCGTGCACCCCCTTGCGCGGATCGAGTACCGCGACCTCCAGGCGCTGCGCGATGTCAGCTTCGACGTCCGCAAGGGCGAGTTCTTCGGCGTGGTCGGCCGCAACGGCTCCGGCAAGAGCACGCTGCTCAAGGTCATGGCGAGCATCTACCGGGCCGACGCCGGCCGGATCCGGATGGCCGGACGGCTGGCGCCGTTCATCGAGCTCGGCGTCGGCTTCAACCCGGACCTGACCGCGCGCGACAACGTCGTCCTGAACGGGGTGATGATGGGGCTGTCGCGGCGCGAGGCGGCGCGGCGCCTGGACGCGGTGCTCGACTTCGCCGAGCTCGAGGAGTTCCTCGAGCTGCCGCTCAAGAACTACTCGTCGGGGATGCTCGTGCGGCTGGCGTTCGCGGTGATGGTCCAGGCCGATGCCGACATCATGCTGATCGACGAGGTGCTGGCGGTGGGGGACGCGTCGTTCGCGCAGAAGTGCGCCAACACGTTCCGCGACATGCGCGACGTCGGCAAGACCATCGTCCTCGTGACCCACGACATGGCGACCGTCGAGGAGTACTGCCACCGGGCGATGCTGATCGACGAGGGCGAGGTCCGGTACATGGGTGACCCGGGCCAGGTCTCGCGCCGCTACCTGCGGCTCAACTTCGAGCGCGCGGCGGGCGACGAGGACGAGCAGGACTACGAGGGGCAGACCGGGACCGAAGACGCGCGGATCGTCCGGGGATGGCTCGAGGATTCGGCCGGCGAGCACGTCACCAACCTCGAGCACGGGGACACGATCCGCTTCCGGGCCGAGGTCGAAGGCGTGCGCGCGGTGTCCGATCCGAGCTTCGGGTTCATGATCCGCGACGCCGATGGCGTCAACGTCGCCGGCTTCGGCACCCACCTGGAGAGCGGTGAGGACGAGCCGGCGAAGAGCCTCGACCCAGGCGAGCGGGTGAGGATCGCGGCCGACATCGAGAATCCGCTCAATCCCGGCCGCTACACGCTCGACTTCTGGGTCTGCCGCAACCGCAACGTCACCGACGTGGTCGTCGCGGTCCGGCGGATGATCACCTTCGTCGTCTTCGGCTCGGTCTGGGCTCCGGGGATCGTCTCGCTCAAGGCGCGGCTCGAGGCGGTGCCGCAGGAGGGGGTCCACCAGGAGGAGGCGCGCGAATGACCGGGTTCGGGACAACCGCCGAGAACCCCGAGCTGCGTGACGTCCGCGGCCCGTCGGCCACTGGCGGCGGATGGCGTCGGTTCGCCGACCTGCTCTACCTGATCGCCGTCACCGACTTCAAGAAGTCCTACTTCGGCACGGTCCTCGGCTACTTCTGGTCTCTCGCCCGGCCGGTGTTGCTGTTCGCGGTCCTGCTTGCGGTCTTCACGCAGGTGTTCCGGATCGGCTCCCAGGTCGAGAACTATCCGGTCCTGCTGCTCCTCAACATCGTCATGTTCGGGTTCTTCCAGGAGGCGACCGTGGCCGCGGTGACCTCGGTCGTGGCCCAGGAGGGCGTGGTCCGCAAGACGCAGTTCCCGCGGCTCGTCATCCCGCTGGCGGTCGTCCTCACCGCCCTGTTCAACCTCGGCATGAACCTGATCGCGGTCTTCGCGTTCATCCTCGCCTACGGCGTCGAGCCGGCCTGGACCTGGCTGCTCTTCCCGCTTCCCGCCGTCGCCCTGTTCGTCTTCACGACCGCGGTGGCGATGATCCTCTCCTCGCTCTACGTGCGCTTCCGCGACGTCGCGATCATCTGGTCGGTCCTCGTCGCCGTCCTCTTCTACGGCACGCCGATCCTGTATCCGCTCGAGGTCGTCCCGGACACGCTGCACGACTTCCTGATGGTCAACCCGCTGACGCCGATCTTCGAACAGATGCGCGCCTGGATCATCGATCCGGGCGCCCCCGGGGCCGTCGACGCCGCCGGGGGCGTGCTCTACCTGCTGCCGGCCCTGGCGATGTACATGGGAATCTGCGCCCTCGCGGTCTGGGTCTTCAACCGCGAGGCGCCGCGGATCGCGGAGGAGCTGTGACCCGGACGAGGTACCTGCTGCCGGTGGCCGTCCTCGCGGCGGGCGCTGTCGCCCTGCTGCTCGTCCTGCAGTCGGCCGCCGACGAGCAGCCCGACCGGGAGCCCCTGATGCTCCTGCTGGCCCCGAGCGGCTTCCTCCTGCCGCAGGGGGAGATGGTCGACGCGAAGCGGGTATCCCGCGCGCACGGGTTCCGGAGCCGCCAGTACATCTATCCCCTCGGGGACCCGCTGGAGGCCTGGCGGGCGGTCCGCCATCGCGCCGAGCTGGCCCGCGAGATCGGCCGCGACGTCTACGTCTACGGCGAGTCGGCCGGAGGCACCCTGGCGGCGCTCCTGGCCAAGCGGGACGTGGCGGAGGCGGCGGTCGCCAACAGCGCCCCGGTCGATCTGCCGAAGTTCAACCCCAACGACCTTTGGGGGTTGTTGGGGACTCCCCCTGGGGTGCTGCGCCGCCTGTCGCCGGTCAACGGGCCGACCGAGAACCCGGTCCTCCTGCTGGCCTCGCCGGACGACGGCGTCGTCTTCTGGGGGCCGGCACGCGCCTGGGCGAAGCGGGATCCCATGGTCCGCTTCCACGGTTTCCTCGGCGAGCACGTCAAGGGCGACCGCTACGAGGCCAACCTCCAGCGGGCGTTCGACTGGCTGCAGCGACGCCAGGCGGGAGCGGAGTCGAGCTAGACAGAGACGGTCGCGGCGGCTCGCCGCCTGACCTTCCGCCGCCGGAGCTGGAGCTCCGAGCTAGACAGCGATGGGCGCGTAGCCCTCAGGCCACGCCGACCCGCCGAAGAACCAGCTCTCGATCGCGTAGCGAGGGTTCGGCATCGCGGGGTCCGACGCCGTCTGGTGCAGGCAGAGGTCGTCGAAGAACAGGACGTCGCCGGGCTCGAAGACCGGCCGGACGATCGGGGTGTCGCCGGCCGACTCCTCGGCGTTCTCCTGGGACACCTGGTAGCTGAGCATCGCGCCGTCGGTCCCCGCGGTCACGAGGTAGTCGAGGCGCTTCGGCACGATGTCGAGACCCGGCGCCTCGTCGCCGCAGCGCGAGAGGGAGACCCAGACGTTGAGCGCCCGCACGTCTCCCATGAAGGCGCCGTCCTGGTGCCAGGCGCCCGGAACGTCGGGCTCGGCCTTGCGCAGCGTCGTCTTCTGACCCGAGATCCCGACCGGCTCCCGCAGATATCCGCGGGCAAGGCGGTTGATGCCGGACTCCTCGAACATCTCGAGCATCTGGAACATGGCGGCCGGGGAGTCAACCGCGAGAACGCCGCCGCCGACCTTGATCCAGGGGCGCGCGAGGGGAGCGCCGAAGCGCTCATCGGAGACGAACTCCTCGTAGTGGCCCGGCTCCCCGGGGCGGTCGGTTTCCAGCGCCAGGCGCGCGTCGTACACGCGGTCGATGGTCTCGGCGAACGCCAGCGCCCGCTCCCGCGGCACCATGTCCCTGACGAGGAAGCTGCCGTCCCGCAGGATCCCGGCGCGAAGCAACTCCGGCGTCGCCTGCTCGGGCGCGATGTCGGGGAGCCCGTCGGCCGCGGGCAGCGCCTCGAAATCGGGCGCCGGGTGGTCCGGGGAGCTGCCGGCATCCTCCAGCATCCGGATCCCGGCGAGATGGCGCAGGTCGAGCAGGCGCCGCTCCCTGGCCGCATCTCGTCCGCGCCGATTCTCGTCGCTCAGGTTCCGGATCTCGGCGGCAAGCTCCTCGCCCGTCCCCGACAGCTCCGACTCGATCGAGCGCCTGCTTTCGGCGGCGGGTTCGGCTTCGGCGACGGCCCCGCCGCCCCGATCCTTGCGGCGGAAGAACATGGCTGGAACCTAGCAAGGGCCGGGTGGAGCGCTCAGGCGGCGGGCCGGGCCGGCGCCCCCACCACGGTCGCCCCCGCCGGCACGTCGTCGACGACCACCGCGTTGGCTCCGATCCGGGCCCCGGCGCCGACCCGAACGGGGCCGATCAGCTTGGCGCCGGTGCCGATGCTGACGTCGCGCTCGACGACCGGGCCCCGCACGTCCCCCGCCCGCAACCCGATCGTCACCCACGGCGAGATCACCGTGCCGGGTCCGATCTCGACAAGGCCGTCGATCACGATCTGCCCGTGGACGACGTAGACGCCCGGGTCGACGAGGACGGGATCCCCGATCGAGACCTGGGCGCTGCGCATCGCCATCTTGTGGAGGAGGCGGGGCAGCAGAGGGACCCCGCGCCGCTGCAGGGCCGCCTTCGCCCGGTAGAGCGCGAGGGCGAGGAACGCGTCGCTGACCCAGGCGAGGCGCAGCATCTGGAGGACGGCGTCGCCCGGCGAGCGGAACTCGTGGCGCTCGCCGCGGTGGAGCGCGGTCATCGCCGCGTCGGCTCTGAGCGCCTCGCGGAGGCCGGGGTGGCGGGACGCGAGCTCCCGCATCAGCTGCCGGGCCTCGGGATCGCTTCCGGCGCGCCCCATGGCGGCCGACCCTATACCTTGACCAGCGCCGTCCCGGCGCCGGGACCGCCCCCTCGCATGGCATCTGCGCAGCACGACTTCGATCCGGGCAAGTGGGGCTATTCGCTCGCCAACGTGGCCGAGATCCTCTTCCCGTGCCTCGAGGCCGTGCCGGCCCGGACCGTCGTCGAGGTCGGCGCCTACAAGGGGGAGCTCACGGCTGTCCTGCTGGAGTGGGCGGGGCGATCCGGAGCCCGGGTGACGGCGATCGAGCCGAAGCCGCCGGCCGAGCTCGAGGAGCTGGCGGCGCGCAATCCCGACCTCGAGGTCGTGCGCCAGACGAGCCACCGGGCACTGGGCGAGATCGATCCCCCCGACGCGGTGATCATCGACGGCGACCACAACTGGTGGACGCTGAGCGAGGAGCTGCGGCTGCTCGACGAGCGCTCCCCCGGCGCCGGTCTGCCCCTGCTGATGTTCCACGACGTCGGCTGGCCCCACGCGCGACGGGACACCTATTACGACCCGAACGGTATTCCCGAGGAGCACCGCCAGCCCCTGGCGCATGAGACGCGTCTCGCCCCCGGAAACCCCGGTGCGGCCGACCACGGCCTCCCGTACGAGTGGGCGGCCGCCTGCGAGGGCGGCCCGCGCAACGGCGTGCTCACTGCGCTCGAGGACTTCACCGCCGAGCGGCCGGACCTGCGCCTGGCCGTCGTCCCCGCCTTCTTCGGCTTCGCCGTCCTGTGGCGACGCGACGCATCCTTCGCCGCCGCGGTGGAGGAGATCGTCGCGCCGTGGGACCGCAACCCGCTGCTCGAGCGGCTCGAGGCGAACCGCGTGCACCATCTCGTCGCCGAGCACGCGGAGTCCCAGCGCGCCCACGAGTTGCGGCTGCGGACGGCCGAGCAGGAGCGGATCCTGCGCAGCCTGCTCGGGTCCGGGGCGTTCGCCCTCGCCGAGCGCGTCTCGCGCGTCCGCCAGGGCGGCCTGCCGGCGTTCTCGAAGGAGGAGATCCGGCGGGCGCTCGAGGGGCCCGGCGGCTGAACGTCAGGCGCGTCCGAGCACCCGCAGGACCTGGCGCTTGACCCAGCGCAGCGGCGCGGTCATCCGCCAGCTCAGGCTGGTCTCCATGTCCTCGATCTTGTTGTCGCGCGCCTGGACGCGGGCATTCCAGATGTGCTCGGCGGCGAATGCGACCATCCGCTCGGCCGCCGCCTCCGCCTCGGCGCGCCGGGCGCGGTGCTTCCAGTCGCCGGCGCCCGTCCCGACGTCGCCGACCTTCCCTTCCCACTTCTCGGCGACCTTGATGTGGGCCTCGACCCAGCCGTCGACCTGGTGGATCATGTCGAGGTCGTGGTGGTGGATCGCGCGGAAGTCCCCGGTCACCACCTTCTTCCCCGCCGCCCGCGCCTGCAGGCAGATGTCCAGGTCGTAGCCGTGCAGCTTGCCGAGCGTCTCGTCGAAGCGCAGGTTCCGCACCGCCCATGGCGACATGCCCATCAGGAAACCGTCGATCGTGTCGACCTCGCCGAGGCTCGCGAACGGCGGCACGTCGCCCGGGTCCCAGGTCAACGCCGGGATGTCGCCCCCGCCCTCCTCGTGGTAGCGGTGCATGAAGCCGGACCAGTTGACCGAGCCCTCCCACCAGGCGATGCTGCGGACGCCGACGGCCCCGGCGCAGCCGACGATCGCGATGTCGGGGTCGGTGAAGGCCTCCCGGAGCTTGGGGCAGAGGTCGGGGTCGACGATCTCGGTGTCCTGGTGGAGGAGGACCAGCACCTCGAGGTCTTCCCGGTCCTTCACCCGATCGAGAATCAGGTTGAAGTTGCGGAAGATCGACCCGGCGCTGCCCATCGCGAGGACCTCGGAGTCGGGCTCGGCGGCGAGGCGGATCCCGGGAAGGGCGTAGCGCTCGAAGTCGGGCGGCTCGGTTATGGGACAGCCGAAGGCGATCATGGTGGTGGGCGGAGGCTTGTCGGGAGCGTAAAACAGTCGCGCCAGTAGGATTCCGGGCGAGAGAGAGGTATGCCCGGTCCCAGGCACTAGAGTTGACCGCCGTTGTCCGCCCGCGGGGGGCGTCGCGGAAGCCGTGAGTTCCTCGTGAGCACAGTCCCAACCCCCCGCCCGACCCCCCCTCCCGACCGCCGCCCCGAGAAGTTCCCGCGGCTGGCCGAGCCGCGCGACATCCGCGCGCCCCGCCCGTTCCTCGTCTCGCGCCTCGCCGGACGCGACGGCAACCGGCGCGTCCTGCGGGTCGGCGCTCTCCTGGCGATCGACCTGCTGGGCATCGCCGCGGCGATCTTCTCGGCCCTCGCTGTCAAGGCGGTGGTCCAGGGGGAGTACGAGACGGGCGCCGTTCTCGACGGCGTCGCCGACTACGTGCCGCTGGCCTTCCTGGTGACCACCCTGCTGTTCGCCCGCGCCGGGCTCTACGGCTCGCGGGAGAGCCGCCCGGCGTCTGCCCGCACCGTCGCGGTCCTCTTCGAGGCGACGGTCATCTCGTTGATCTTCGCGCTCGTCTCCGGCTCGCAGTTCTCCAGCTACTGGCTCTTCTACGGCGGCCTGCTGTTCGCGTCGCTCTACGTCTGCGGGCTGCGCCATGGCTACGAGGCGCTGACCGGCCGGCTGCTCAGCTCGTTCGGCTACCGCCGCCGGGCCGTGCTGGTCGGTAGCGGCCGCCGGATCAACGCGGTGGCGCGGGCGCTCGAGGAGGGGCGCAGCGTCTACGAGACCGTCGGGTACATGGCGCTCGACGACACCCCGGAGGACGGCCTCCGCGACCTGGGCCGGCTCGAGGATCTGCCCGAGCGGCTCGACCAGCACGCGGTCGAAGAGGTGATCATCGCCGACCCCGACTTCCCGCAGAACATGGCCGACGGGCTGATCGAGGTCTGCCAGGCGCGCGGCGTGCGGGTGCGCGCCGCGCCCTCGACGATGGAGATCCTCACCCAGCGGGCGGAGCTCGTACCGGGCGACGGCGTGCCGCTGTTCGAGGTTCGCCCGCCGGTCTTCGAGGGCTTCGACTTCGTCGTCAAGCGCAGCTTCGACTTCGTCATCGCCGGCTTCGGCCTCGTCATCCTCTCACCGCTCCTGGTGACGATCGCGCTCGCGGTAAGGCTGACCAGCCGCGGGCCCGTGCTCCACCGGAGCCTGCGGCCGGGGATGGGCGCCCGGCCCTTCGACTGCCTCAAGTTCCGGACGATGTACGACGACGCCGAGGACCGCCAGTCCGAGCTCGAGCACCTGAACGAGGCGAGCGGTGCGATCTTCAAGATCCGCGAGGACCCCCGGCTCACGGCCGTAGGGCGCTTCCTGCGCCGCAACTCGCTCGACGAGCTGCCCCAGCTCCTCAACGTGATCCGGGGCGACATGAGCCTGGTCGGGCCGCGGCCGCTGCCGCTTCGCGACCACGCTCGGCTCGAGGCCTGGCACCGGCGCCGCTACCTCGTGCTTCCCGGCATCACGGGGCTCTGGCAGGTCTCCGGGCGCTCCGACCTCGACTTCGACGACATGGTCCGGCTGGACTTCCTCTACCTCGAGAGCTGGTCGGTGACCCTCGACCTCGTGATCCTGATGAAGACCGTGCCGGCGGTCATCCGCAGGCGCGGCGCGTACTGAGGCCCCGATGGACGCTTCCGAGTGGGACTGGAGCCGGCCGATCTTCGACCATGTGCACCTGCGGGTGGCCGACCTCGAGTCCTCGAAGCGCTTCTATCGCACGGTGATGGAGCCGCTCGGAATCCCGCTGATGCTCGACATGCCTCACCTCGTCCAGTTCGCGAACCTGGCGCTGAGCGCCGACGGGCCGCCGAGCCAGGGGGTCCACGTGTCGTTCGTCGCCGCCGAGCCTGCCCAGGTGGATGCGTTCCACGAGGCGGGCCTCGCGGCGGGATTCGCTGACAACGGCCCCCCGGGGGAGCGTGAGTACGGCCCGCCGGGGATGGGGTACTACGCGGCGTACCTGCTCGACCCCGACGGCAACAACGTCGAGGCAGTCCACCGCTCGCTCGGGTGAGGATCGCCTACCTGGCCAGCCGCTATCCCTGGCCGTCCCAGGCGTTCCTGACCCGCGAGGTGAGGGGATTGCGGGCGGCGGGGGTCGAGGTCGACACCGTGACGGTCCGGGCGCCCGGACCCGAGGCGCTACCGACCCCGGAAGACCGCCAGGAGGCGGAGCGCACCGAGCACCTGCTGCCGGGCGGGGTGGCGGCCCTGCTGGCGGCTCACCTCGGCGCCCTGCTGCGCTCGCCGCGGTCCTATCTCGGGACGCTCGCCACCGCCTGGCGTCTCGCGGGGCCCGGGTCCCGCGCGCACCTCTGGTCGCTCTTCTACTTCGCCGAGGCGGTGCTCCTGCGCCGGCTCTGCCGAAGGCGGGGAATCGGCCACGTTCACGCCGTCCAGTTCGCGGATGGGGCCGGCGACGTTGCCCTGCTCGCCGCCCACGGTGGCGGCGAAGGCGGCCGCCCCGGCAGCTTCAGCATTTCGGTCCACGGCCCGGGGGAACTGTTCGAGGTGACCCGCTACGGGCTGCCGGAGAAGGTGCGCCGGGCCTCATTCGTCACGGTCCCGGCCGAGTTCACCCGAAGCCAGCTCGCCGCCCTGGTCGAGGATCGCCACGTCGGCAAGATCGAGGTGGTGCGGATGGGTGTCGAGCCCGAACGCTTCCCACCGAGCCCGCCCCCCGGCCGGCGCGGGGACGGCGTCCGGGTCCTCTGCGTCGCCAGGCTGGTCCGCCACAAGGGCCACGCGACGCTGCTGCGGGCGGTCGCCAAGCTCCGCGACGAGGGGCTTGCGCTGCGGGTGGCGCTGGTCGGCGAGGGACCCGAGCGGGCCGGGCTCGAGCGGCTGCGAGCCGAGCTGGGGATCGAGGACGTGGTCGAGTTCCGCGGCCTCGCCGGGCAGGACGAGCTGCCCGCGCTGCTCGCGGACGCCGACGTCTTCTGCCTACCGACGTTGGCCGAGACGGTCGGCGTCGCGAGCATGGAGGCGATGGCGGCGGGCCGGCCGGTGGTCAGCTCGCGGCTGATGGGCGTGCCGGAGCTGGTCGAGGACGGCGTCTCGGGCCTGCTGGTCACTCCGGGGCGGGAAGGGGAGCTGGCGAAGGCGCTGCGGCGCCTGGCCGAGGAGCCGGAGCTGCGCGAGCGCCTCGCGGCGGAGGGCCGGCAACGGGTGCTGGAGAGCTTTGACTCCGCCCGCGAGGCGGCTCGGCTCAGTGAGCTTCTGGGCCGCGCCGCGACCTGAGGGCGGCACCGGCGAACCCGGCCAGGTTGGCCGCCTGCCAGACCCCGAGCAGCCCTAGCCGGGCGGGGTCCCGGTCGCGGATGGCCCGGCGGGCGGCGGTGGCGGCCACTCCCGAGGTCAGCGATGGCTCGAGCCGGCGGCTGCCGCCGCGGCCGGCGCGGGCGCGGCGGTGGTGGAACGCTCCGGCGCCATAGGCCGCCTGCTGGCGCCAGAACGAGCGCAGCCCCAGCGGGTGCGAATGGCGGACCACCGCCTCCGGCTCCTCGAGCATCGGCCAGCCTCGCTCGACCCAGCGCTCGCAGAAGTCCCGATCCTCGCCACCGGCCCTCCTCACGGAAACGTCGAAGCCGTCGAGCTCGGCGAACCTGACCGCGGGGGCCGCGAGGTTGCTCGTCGGAAAGAAGCGCGGCCTCGCCGCGTTGTGGTGGGCGAGGGCGGCATCGCCGATCGCCTGGGCGGCGCGAGAGTACGGGTTCGACGGCAGCGCGTTCACGGTCCGTCCGCCGATCAGCGCGCCAGGATCCTCGCGGTGCCGTCGCTGCAGCGCTCTGCCCCAGCCGGGCAGCGGCGCGCAGTCGTCGTCGATGAACGCGAGCAGCTCGCCGCCGGCCGCGGCGGCCGCGGCGTTCCGCGCCGCGGCGGGACCGCGGCCGCCGGTCCCGACGATCACCAGGTCGCCGCCGCCGAGCGCCGTCATTGCGCTTCCCCGGTCGGCGGTGCCGCCGTCGTCTGCGACCACGACTTCGAAACCCCCCTCGACGCCCTCCATGCTCCCGAGCGCCTCGAGGCAGGCCCGCAGCGCCGCCGGGCGGTCGCGGGTCGGGACGACGACCGAGAGCACGCGGGTAACGTAGTCCGCCTTGAGCGACGGCCGGACCCTGCTCGTGCTCGGCGCCCGAGGCTTCCTCGGCGCGCACCTGTGCACAGCGGCCGAGGAGGCCGGGTTCAGGGTCGTCCGGGCCTCACGCGAAGGGGCCGAGGGCGCCGTCGCCGCCGACCTGCTGGACCCGGCCTCGCTGCGGGACGCGATCGACCGGACGGCGCCTGACGCGGTCGCGAACGCGGCCGGGTTCGCCTCGGTCGCGGCGAGCTGGGAGGACCCCGAGCGCAGCCGCGCGATCAATGCCCGCGGCGCCGAGAACCTGCTCGGGGCGGTCGCCGCGGCGGCGCCGGGCGCGCACGTCCTCTGCCTTTCCTCGGCCCAGGTCTACGGCGAGCCGCTGCCGGAGCGCATGCCGTTCCGCGAAGACCAGGAGCTTGACCCGGTCAGCCCCTACGGCCGGGCCAAGGCCGAGATGGAGGGGGCTTGCGCAGCCTTCGCGGCGCGCCACGGCCTGCGCATTGCAGTGGCCAGGCCCTTCAATCTGGTCGGCCCCGGCCAGTCGCCCGACCACGCGGTTTCGGGTTTCGCGCGACAGGCCGCCCTGGCCGAGGTCGAGGACCGGGCGGCGGTGGAGCTCGACGTCGGCAACATGGACGCCGCCCGCGATTTCGTCGACGTCAGGGACGCCGCTGCGGCGCTCGCCGAGGTCGCGCGCCGGGGCTTGACCGGGATCCACACCCTGTGCTCCGGTCGTGCCGTGGAGCTGCGCGAGGTGATCGCGATGATCGGCGATCTCACGGGCCGGCCCGTGCGCGTGAGGAGCGTCCCGGAGCTGGCGTGGCCAGCAGACCCTCAGGTCTCCTACGGGATGCCCGACCGCCTCCACCGGGCAATCGGATGGTCGCCACTGACGCCGCTCAGGGAGAGCGTCGGCGATCTGATCGACTGGTGGCGGCTCGGAGGTGCCCTCCGCTAGCGGTCGCGCGCAGCGCGTAGATAGGCGAGGGCCTGTTCGAGGATCCTGGCGTAGCCGGCGGGGCCCGTCCCGCGAACGTGCCCGCCGGGATAGATCGCGAGCCGGACTCGCGGATCCCGTGCCGCCCAGCGCCGGTTCATCTCGTAGAACGGGTCCCCGTTGCGAGACTGCTGAACGAGTATCGGATGCCGAGTAGGCCGGAAGACGGGTGAGAGCCTGCGGCGGTCCGAGAGTGGCAGGCCGAAGCCATAGGGAAGCGGGTCCGACCAGACGTCGTCCGTGTAGAAGTTGGTGAGGTTGTTCGGGGCGCCGTTGCTGACCGCCGCCTCGGCTATGCCCCGCTCGGCCAGGAGGGAGGAGAGGACGCCGCCGGCAGACTCCCCGTAGGCGTAGACCTCGCGTCCGGCGCGGACGGCCCGGCGCGCATCGTCGCGGACGAACTCCCAGGCGCGCGTCGGGTTCCCGAGCGGGTAGTCGATCTCTCGGGGCTGGAAGCCGTGGGCGCGGGCTGCTCGCCGCGCCTCCTCCATCAGATCCGGAGTGGCCGGGAAGGCGAATCCGCCGGGGGGCAGGATGTAGAGGAGGGCACGCCGCTTGCGGGCCGGGGGCAGGGGTTTTCGGTCACGAAGCTCGACGACGATCAGACCGTTCGAAACCGAAGCGACGGGAGCCAGGCGGAACCGGTTTGCGATCTTTCGCAGCGCCCACTGCTGGAGCGGGCTGAGTCCGCCGACGACCCTGAACCCCGCCACCGGATCCTCAGACCCTGTCGCTTGCGGCAGGTTCAGGGCCTTCAGTCCGCGGCGGGCGAGCAGCATGCGGGAGCCCGGCTCGATCGCCGCTATCGCATCGGCCAGCGGTCCATAGTGCTCCTCGGCCACGAACCCGTCCTCCCACGGATCGCCGAACGGCAGGGCGCTGGAGCGCCCCGTGCGGAAGAGGACCTCCAGGCCGAGGTCCGGAGGTACCAGGATCAGGGTCTCCTTGTCGTTCGGCAGGTAGCGGTCCAGCGCCGTCTCAGCGGCCGGCGACCTGGCATCGAGCGGCGGTGGATTCCATAGGCGGCTGACCGCGTCGCGGAAGGAGTTGCCGCGCGGCAGGGCATGCGCGAGGGCGCTTTGCGGCATTCGTGCGTCGGCGGAGGGCCAGGCGGCCGCGCACATCAGGGCGGCAACTGACAGTCCGAAAGCGAGCGCTCCGGCCCGCACGCCCTGGGGGACGGAATCCGCGCGCCGGATCAGCAGGGAAAGCCAGATCGACGCGACGAGCAGGGGCGGCAGCGACACATAGGGCAGGATGTGGTCGCCTGAGCGGTCGATGTAGTAGCTGAAAAGGGCGATGCCGTACGCGGTCGTTCCCGCCAGCGCCACGGCCGGCACCCACTCGCGGGCGAGCTCTTCGCGCCGGCGCCGCGCCAGCAGCGCCAGCGCCACGGCGGAGGCGAAGTTGACTCCGCCGACCGCGAATGCCGGCGACCACGGCGTGACGTCGTAGGTCAGGTCTCCGAGGGTCCCGAGGAACCGGTCGAGGTAGGCGAAGTACTGGCCCCAATCGGGAAGCTGGCCGGCGAAGAGCAGGGTGGCCCCCGCAAAGATGAGATGGGCGCCCAGGCATGCTGCGAGCGCCGCGAGCGCGTCGCGGACGAGGCGTCGCAGCCTCCCGCCTGAAGCGGCGGCCGCCTCGAGCAGCGCGATCCCGGCGAAGGTCGCCGCCGTGTAGGCAAACGCCTCGATCGCCCAGACGGAGGAGGCCCCGACGACGACCAGGCATGCGCCTCGAGCGAGTTGCCTTCGAGCTGGAAACCGGGCGCCGAGGACCGCCAGAAGCACCACGAGGATCGGCAGGCCGAAGCGGATGGGACCCTGCTGGGGGATGCCGCCGACCGGGTAGCGGTGGTTGTAGGCCAGCGCCAGGACGGCCACGGCCATCGTCGCGACCGACATGGCTTGGCCCACCCGGGCGAGCCGGAGGATCCCGTAGCCGGTCGCGAAGTAGAGGCCCGTGAGAATGCCGTCGAGCAACGCGAACGTGCCGTAGCCGATCGGCGCGATTTGGAACCAGGCCGACAGGAGATAGATCGGTCCGACCCCGTATTGGGAGGAAGTGTCGACCAGAACCGCATTGCCGGCGAGCACCTGGTTCGCCGGACCCAGGAGAAAATTCTGATGGAACTGGATGATTCCCGTCTCGAAGGCGATCCCGAGGTTCCCAGCCGCCTCCTCGGGCCGGAACACGACGAGGTCTGGCACCGCGAGCAGCACGAGGACGACGGCGGCAAGGTCGAGCGCCCGTCGCAACTTTGCGGCCGGACGCGGGAGGGAGTTCCGCAGGGTTGCGTAGCCGAGGGCCGCAGCGAGCGCCGCGGCGACGATCAGCGCGGGGACGCTGAGGGCGCGCAGGGCCGTCAACGAGGCGACCGCGCCCAGCAGGACAAGGGCCGCCGCGGTCCAGGCGGCATCGGTCCGGCCGGCGAGCCGCAGCAGCGCCTGCCACGGCCGCGGGCGAAGGGTCCGATACAGGAGCCCGGCGGCGAGAAGCCACCAGGCGCCTGCCGCCACGGCCGCGAGCCACTCGCTCTGCACCGAAGAGATCCGGTCGGCGACCCGTGCCACGATCAGCGCCCCCGCGAGAGAGCCGGTCAACAAAGCCGTGAGCAGCCCCAGGCCTTCCGCGTTCGGACCCGCTGCGATTCGGTCGGCCAGCCGAGGTGCGAGCCAGACCGAGAGCGGCAGGAGCACTGCGAACGCGAACGCGTAAAGGAGAGTCTCGGTGTCCTGGTTCTGTTCGCTGCCCAGGGTGGCGGGCAACGGAGTGGGGTCGATCAGCGCCGAGGCGACCGGCAGCATCGCCGCAAAGGAGCCGGCGGCGAGCACGAGGGTCAGCGACAGCGCTGAGGAGAAGCCGGCGCGCCTCACCGGCTCGCCCCCCGGCGCCGCTCACGCAGCCGCTGGCGTGCGAACGCCGCCGCAAACGCCGGGTTGTCGCGCAGATAGCGGGGGCCGAGCCGGTGAGGCTCCCGGCTCAGGCGGTGAAGCCACTCGAGCCCGTGGCGCTGCATCCAGGCGGGCGCCTGGCGGGTCATCCCCGAGTGGATGTCGAACGCTGCGCCGACGCCGATCAGCACCGGCGCCTCGATTCGGTCGCGCATGGTCCGCATCCAGATCTCTTGGCGCGGAGACCCGGTCCCCACCCAGACGATGTCGGCACCGCTGTCGTCGATCCGCTCGGCGACGTCCCGTTCCTCGGCCGCCGTCAGAGTCCGGAATGGCGGCGTCCACCGTCCCGCCAGCTCGATCTCCGGGAAGCGCCGCCGCAGGCTCTCGGCGAGGCGCCGGGCGGCGTCCTCGTCCCGCCCCCCGTAGAGGAAGTGGCGGGCCCGCGCGTGCTCGCAGGCGAGCAGCATCATGTCCGGACCGTAGATCCGATCCTCGATCCGCTCGCCGAGCGCCCGTAGCGCCCACACGAGCGGCATGCCGTCGGGGAGAGTCAGGGTCGCGCCGCGCACCGCAGCGGCGGCCCGCGGCATCCGCCGTGCGTTCATCACCGTGTTGACGGCGGCATGGCAGAAGTAGCCCTTGTCGCCACCGGCGACCATCGCGTCGATCAGCGTGAGCTGGTCCTCATAGGTCGTCACGGCGATCTCGAAACCGAGGACCTCGCGGGTGGGTGGCAGTCTCGCGCCAGTCATCGGCCCGGCGGCGTCCCGTAGGCGTTCGGCGACTCTGCCGGGGGCCGGGCGGCGGCAAAGACCTCGGCTGCGATCTCCTTTCGCCCGCGCGCGAACCGCAGCGGGTCGTCCTCGGCCCAGGTGCGCCACGCCCCGGCCGCCTGGCTGCCGGCGCCGATACCGATCAGAGCGACGACGAGCCTACGGTCGGCGCGCCAGTTGTCGGGCTGGGTGCGCGTCGCCTCCTCGAGCAACGCCACTGCTTCGCGCGGCCGCCTCCGGCTCGTCGCGACGCTGGCCTCGGTGAAGAGCGGCTCGACCGCGAGCGGGTTCAGCCGGTGGGCGAGGTCGGCCTCCTCGGCGGCCTCGGCCAACCTCCCGCTTGCGGCGAGGCTGAGGGCCTGGAGACGCGCGTCCTCGGCGAGCGAGGGCAGGGTCGCGGAGGTGATCAGGGCCGCCGCGGCGAGCGCCGCCGCGCCGACGGCGGCGGCCGTGCGGCCGCGGCCGGCCGGTAGGGGGGCGCGCCCGGCCGGTGCCGGGGCGGCGGCCACCGCGAGCGCGATCAGTGCGGGGATGGTCACGCCGGGCACCTCCCAGTGCCAGTCGAAGAGGGAGTGGGCGAACCAGGCCGCTGCGGCGGTGGCGAGCGCGAGGCGCGCCGAGCGCTCGGCGCCGCGGGCCGCACGCACCCTGGCCGTGGCGGCCAGCCCGAGCAGCCCGATCCCCCCGAGCCCGAGCGCAAGGCCGACCAGGCCCGTCTCCGACGCGAGCATCAGCAGCAGGCTGTGCGAGGAGCGGGCCGGCGCCTCGTAGCGCCGGTAGAGGTAGTGCAGGGTCGGGAACGAGCCTGCGCCCCAGCCCTCCAGCGGCCGGTCGCTCCAGGCGCCCAGTGCCTCCTGCCACCAGACATAGCGGCTCGACCCGTTCGCGGATACAAGCCGCTCCGGCTCGTTCGACAGGGTCGTGCCGGGCTGCCTGAACTCGTCGACCCGGTGCGAGATCTCACCGGTCAGACCGCGATCCGAGGCCGCCAGCGCGGCGATCCCACCGGCGAAGGCCACAACGCAGGCCGCCGCGGTCGCGAGCCAGGCTCGGCGCGATCGCGCCGCGTCCCATCGGATCCTTCCCTCCAGCCGGACGAGCTCGCGGCCGCCCAGCACGACGGCGGCCAGCGACAGGGCGAGGACGCCGGTGAGCATGAGTCCGCCGTCGATACGGTCGGACAGGGGGAGCTCGCTGGCCGAGAGGTCGTGGCGCGTGAACGCGAGCAACATGCAGGGCCCCGCGGCGACGACCGCCCCCATGCCGGCGGCGAGACGTGGGAGCCGGCGGGGGCCCGCCCCGACCATGACGGCGAGGACTACGGCGTAGGCGACGACCGACCCCCGCGAGTACGAGAGGGCGGCGGTCAGCACCAGCACCGTCAGCGCGACCATCGCGGCGACCCGATACCGAGCCGCGGCATCGCGGGCCGCGGCGAGCCAGATCGCGACTGGACTGCCGATCACGCAGATCAGCCCGAGCGCGTTCCAGTAGTCGAGAGGCTCGCGGAGGCGGGCGAAGCGATCGCCGGCGTCCAAGTGAAGCGGGCCGAGATCGACGCCGGGAAAGAGCTTTCCGGCGAGCGACCAGGCCGCGATTACCGTCGTCAGCACGGCCAGCGCCAGCGCGACCAGGACCGGCGCGTTCCTAGTCGAGCCCGCAGCCGCCAGCGCCACGGCGACGACCACCGCGTAGGCGGTGGCCCTGTTGGCGGCGAGCCAGCTCCCGTCCGGCAGGATCGACCAGAGGATCGATGCGGCGCTCCAGACGCCGAGTAGTCCGAGGCAGGCAACGCCCCCCCAGGCGATCGGCGAGGCCAGCGCCGCCAGTCGCCCGAGGCAGATGCCGAGAACCGCGGCCAGCCCGAGCAGCGCGATGGCCCCCTGGACCCTGCTCTCGGCCGGGATCTCGATCGCCCCACCGGCAAACCCGGCGTAGGCGGCGGCGAGCATGGTGAGGCCCAGCAGCCAGGGACCCCAGCCTTCGGCCCGTCCCGACTCCGCTGCGCTCCTGACCGGGCCCGCTCCGGTCAAGGGGAGCGCCCTCATGGTGCGAAATCTAGCCGAGCCCGAACCCGGCCCTAATCTTGGCGGCGTGGGCCCGCGAGCGACTTCGGCAGCCGTGCTGAGCATCGCCGTCCTCGTCCTGCCCGCGGCGGCGCGGGCGGACGTCGACCGCCTCTACGACGAGTACCGATCGTTCGGAGCCGTCAGTGGATGCGCTCACAGCGAGGCCGAGCTCCGTGACGGCTTGGCGCAGATCCCTGCCGACGTGCGTGCCTATGATCCCGGCTTCGCCGACGCCCTCAACTCGGCGCTCGAGCAGCGCGCGGCGTCCTGCGACGAGGGAGCCGTCGCTCCGGGGAGCCTCGAGGGTGGTCACCTCGCTTTCGACGGGTCGCCCGGACCCACGCCGGCCCCCGCCGTGGCCTCCGGTGGGTTCGCCGCGCGCGGAGTCGGCGATCCCGCCGACGGCGTCCGCGAGGCGGGCCTGCTGGGGTTCGCCGCGATCGCCGCGGCAGCGGCGCTACTCGCCGTCGCCGGGCGACGGAGGTGAGCGGCTGAATCCGTCAGACTTCGCGGCGATGGCGACGTCACGCGAGAAGCCCGCCGCGGCCGGGAGCGAGGGAGCCCAGGCCGAGGCGGTCGACGAGCTGCAGGAGAAGGCGGTCCAGGAAGACCTGTACCGGTACATCGCGCCGGTCGTCGGGCCCGACGACGATCGGGTCTTCACCGATTCCGGAATCGAGCTCGGACCGGTTTACGACGAGGACGACGTCGAAGCCGGCCTCGACGAGCGCCTCGGCGAGCCCGGTGGCTTCCCGTTCACCCGCGGGATCCACGAGGGGATGTACCGGGACCGGCTCTGGACGATGCGCCAGTACGCCGGCTTCGCGTCTCCGGAGGACACCAACGAGCGCTACCGCTACCTGACCGAGCACGGGTCGACCGGCCTCTCGATGGCCTTCGACCTGCCGACCCAGCTCGGCAAGGACTCCGACGATCCGCTCTCGCGCGGCGAGGTCGGCCGGACCGGTGTCCCGATCGACACGATCGAGGACATGCGGATCTGCTTCGACCAGATCCCGCTCGACTCGGTCTCGACCTCGATGACGATCAACGCTCCGGCGGCCGTCCTGCTGCTCCTCTACGAGCTGGTCGGCGAGGAGCAGGGCGTCGAGTCGAAGGTCCTGCGGGGCACGGTCCAGAACGACGTGCTCAAGGAGTACGTGGCGCGGGGCAACTACATCTACCCCCCCGAGGCGACGATGCGGCTGACCACCGACATCTTCGAGTACTGCCGGGACCGGGTGCCGAAGTGGAACACGATCTCGATCTCGGGCTACCACATCCGCGAGAAGGGCTGCTCGGCCGTCCAGGAGGTCGCCTTCACGCTCGCCAACGCGATCGCCTACGTCGAGGCCGCGCTGGAGCGGGGCCTGAAGATCGACGAGTTCGCGCCGCGGCTGGCCTTCTTCTTCAACTGCCACAACAACGTCTTCCAGGAGGTCGCCAAGTTCCGCGCCGTGAGGCGGATGTGGGCGCGGATCGTCAAGGAGCGCTTCGGGGCGGAGAACCCGAAGTCGATGATGATCCGGTTCCACACCCAGACCGGCGGCGTCACGCTCCAGGCCCAGCAGCCCGAGGTCAACATCATCCGCGTCGCCCTCCAGGGCTTCGCCGCGGTCGCCGGCGGCACCCAGTCCCTCCACACCAACGGCTTCGACGAGGCACTCGCCCTCCCGACCGAGCGCTCGGCCCGGATCGCGCTCCGCACCCAGCAGGTCCTCGCCCACGAATCGGGTGTCGCCGACACCGTCGATCCGTTCGCCGGCTCCTACTTCGTCGAGTCGTTGACCGACGAGATCGAAACCCGCGCCTGGGAGCTGATGAAGCGGGTCGAGGACCTCGGCGGCTCGGTCAACGCGCTTGAGTTCATGCAGCGCGAGATCGAGGAGTCAGCCCTGTCCTACCACGAGCGCTACCGGACCGGCCAGGACGTCGTCGTCGGCGTCAACAAGTACGTGACCGATCAGGTCGACGACGTCGACATCCTCAAGGTCGACCCGGAGGCGGAGGACCGACAGCTCACCCGTCTCAAGGCGTTCAAGGAGAACCGCGAGAGCGCCGCTGTCGACGCCAGGCTGGAGACGCTCCGCGATGTCGCCCGCGGCGACGGCAACCTGCTCTATCCGATCCGCGACGCGCTCGCCGCGAACGCCTCGATCGGCGAGGTCTGCGGCGCGATGCGGGACGTCTTCGGCAAGTACGAGGGCGGAGCCTTCTTCTAGATGAAGGACTCCGCCCAGGTCGTTCGGGCAGGGCAGGAACGCGGCGGCGCCGGTTGAACAGCGGGGCGATGGGCTGGTTCAGGCGATGGAAGCGCGAGGAGAGTCCGCCGCGGGCGGAGACTCCGGCCGATCCTCCCCCCATGGAGGAACCGCCGCCGCCGGCGGATCCGCCCCCGCCGCCGGAGCCCCCCGAGGAGCAGCCGCCGCCGGTCACCGAGCCGCCGGGCGAGGGCGAGATCCGTGTCTCGCGCACGCTGGTCAAGTCCGAGCCCGAGATCGCGGCGCTCGTGGCCTCCGAGCCGGCCCTGGGGTCCGACGGGGTCGAGGTGTCGCTGAGCGAGAAGGGCTTCGGCATGCGGGTCGCGATCAGCGCGAGGCCGCCGTCCGACCTCAGCGAGGGCGACCTTGAGCGCCTCCTCGACGAGCTCGCGGAGCCGCAGAAGCGGCCGTTCACCAACAACTGACGCGGAATAGACTGCGCCGCCCGTGCGCGAGCGCAATCCGACGACCCACGAGGAGAAGCTCGCCTACCTGCGCGAGCTGCGCGAGGCCGCCGTCCACTCGGCCTCCGAGGAGGCGGTCGAGAAGCAGCACGCCAAGGGGAAGCTGACCGCCCGCGAGCGGATCGAGAAGCTCCTCGACCCCGGCTCGTTCGAGGAGCTCGACACCTTCGTCCGCCACCGCACCTACGAATTCGAGATGCAGAAGCGGCGCCCCTACGGTGACGCGGTCGTCACCGGCTACGGGACGATCGAGGGCCGCACGGTCTTCGTCTTCTCCCAGGACTTCACGGTCTTCGGCGGGTCCCTCGGCGAGGTGATGGCCGAGAAGATGTGCAAGGTCATGGACCTCGCCGCCCAGGTCGGGGCGCCGGTGATCGGGATCAACGACTCGGGCGGCGCCCGGATCCAGGAGGGGGTCGTCTCCCTCGGCGCCTACGGCGACGTCTTCGTCCGCAACGTCCAGTGCTCGGGCGTGATCCCGCAGATCAGCCTGATCATGGGCCCCTGCGCCGGCGGCGCCGTGTACTCGCCGGCGATGACCGACTTCATCTTCATGGTCAAGGAGACCTCGCACATGTTCATCACCGGGCCCGAGGTGATCAAGACGGTCACCGGCGAGGAGGTCGAGTTCGAGGACCTCGGCGGCGCGATGAGCCACAACTCGAAGTCCGGGGTCGCCCACTTCGCCGCCGACGATGAGGAGAGCTGCCTCGAGGACGTGCGCTACCTCATCAGCTTCCTGCCCTCGAACAATCTCGAGACGCCCCCGCGAGTCGAGCCCTACGACGACCCCGAGCGCGAGGACCCCGAGCTCGATTCCCTGGTCCCGGACGACCCGACGAAGCCCTACGACATGCGCGAGGTGATCTCCCGGATCGTCGACGACGGCGAGTTCTTCGAGGTCCATGAGCATTTCGCCCGCAACATCGTCGTCGGGTTCTCGCGGCTCGACGGCTATCCGGTCGGCGTCGTCGGCAACCAGCCGATGCACCTGGCCGGCGTCCTCGACATCGAGTCCTCGGAGAAGGCCGCCCGCTTCGTCCGCACCTGTGACGCCTTCAACATCCCGCTGCTGACCTTCACCGACGTTCCCGGGTTCCTGCCGGGGACCTCGCAGGAGTGGAACGGGATCATCCGCCACGGCGCCAAGCTGCTCTACGCCTTCACCGAGGCGACGGTGCCGAAGCTGACCGTCGTCACCCGCAAGGCCTACGGCGGCGCCTACGACGTCATGAACTCCAAGCACATGCTCGCCGACTTCAACTTCGCCTGGCCGACCGCCGAGGTCGCGGTCATGGGCCCTGAGGGCGCGGTGAACATCATCTACCGCAAGGACATCGCCAGCTCACCGACGCCCGACGAGCGCCGCCAGAAGCTGATCGACGACTACAAGGCCCATTTCGCCAACCCCTACTCGGCGGCCGAGCGCGGCTACATCGACGACGTCATCGAACCCCGCAGCACCCGCCCGAAGCTGATCCGCGCCCTGCGGACCCTCCAGACCAAGCGGGTCGAGCAGCCGAAGCGCAAGCACGGCAACATCCCGCTGTAGGGAGGCTGGTCTAGAGCTCGACGGTCGGCGCCTCGACCCGTCCGTCGCGCCAGGCGTCGATCACCGCCGAGACGATCCCCAGGTCCTGGATCGCCAGGCCGGTCGAGTCGAAGAGCGTCACTTCGCGCTCGTCACGCCGGCCCTCGGCGCGTCCCGTCAAGACGTCGCCGATCTCGGTGACGTCGAGGCGGCGGACACCGCCGGCGGCCACCGAG
>Ga0126309_10000084_pt1 | contig 31365 bp, 21 predicted proteins | sample Plot56_FD_92541 | JGI IMG/M metagenome (GOLD analysis project Ga0126309, IMG submission 92541) | Serpentine soil microbial communities from UC McLaughlin Reserve, CA, USA - Plot56 | ecosystem: Environmental > Terrestrial > Soil > Grasslands | place: USA: UC McLaughlin Reserve, Lake County...
GCCGCGTCGAACGTGAAGCCGCCGCGCCGGAAGGTGCTGCAATAGCCGCCCACCATGTAGTGCTGCTCGACGAGGAGCGTCTTCAAGCCGGCCCGCGCCAGGAGGTTTGCGGTGATCAGGCCGCCGATCCCGGCGCCGACGATCACGGCGTCGTAGCGGGGATCGGGCGCGCGGCGGAGGCCGCGGAACAGGCGTTTCAAGGCCGCGTCTCCGGACGGTTGCGGCCGTACTCTTCGTGAGCCTGGACGAACTCGCCGCTGGCGATGGCGGCTCCCATGGAGAGATCTCCGGCGAGGACGAGGGCGGCGGCGATCTCGGCGAGCTTCGGCGCGTGGCCGGTGCCGGCGCAGCCGAGCATCTCCAGGCACTCGCGGGCGGTGCCGAGGCCCGTGCCGCCGCCGACCGTGGCCACGGTCAAGGAGGGGAGGGTCGCGGTGGCGTAGAGATCCCCTTCCCCGATGACCTCGAAGGTGGTCACACCCACGGCCGAGTTGGCGACGTTGGCCACGTCCTGGCCGCAGGCGATGAACAGCGCGGTCAGGCCGTTGGCGTAGTGTCCGTTGTAGCCCAGGGTGCCTCCCTGCACGTGGCCGAGCATCGTGTGGCGCCAGACGTCCGCCATCTGCTCCGGGGTGGCGTGAAGCCAGGCGCGGCAGACGCGGGCGGGGAGGCGGGCTCCGGCCACGACCTTCTTCCCCTTGCCGCCGGCGAAGAGCGAGCCGGCCGCACGCTTCTCCCCCTCCAGGCCGCTGAAGATGAGGTGGCGCCGCGCCGGCGTGTTCGCGACCAGCCACTGGCACGCGCGATCGGTCGCCTTGACGATCATGTTCATGCCGTGCGCGTCGCCTGTCGAGTAGCAAAAATGGACCATGACCTCGCGGCCCACGGGGCGCGGCTCCAGGCGCAGGAGCTTGCCGTGGCGGGTGGTCGACTCGGCTTCAGCCTTGAGGGTCTCGAAATGCTCCGGTAAACGGCGGACGAACTCGGCGGCCTCGGCGACGCCGTCGAAGACGAAGACCGGGGTCACGCGGTTCTCGTCCATGTAGAGGCGGACCGTAGCTCCCCCGGCGCGGGTGATGGCCGCCGCTCCCCGCTCGTAGGAGCGGACGAGCGCTCCTTCGGTGGTGGCGAGGGGGACGTAGAACGTGCCCTGGGCGTGCTCGCCATGGATTAGCAGAGGCCCGGCCGCGCCGAGCGGCACCTGGGCGGCGCCGATGGGGTTCTCGATGTTTCCGCGCAGGGCTTCGCCCGGGAGGGTGGAGGCGCCGACCTGGTCGAGCGAGGCGCCGGTCGTCTCTTCGATCCAGCGGCGGCGGGCGGCGATGTCATCGCCGGCGTAGCCCTGGTCTTCGAAACGGGGGACGAGGCCCCCACTGGCAGGGGGGCTCACGCCGCCTCCACCACGACCGCGCAGCACTGCCCATCCGTGCTGGCGGCATGCAGCAAAGCCAGACGCGGCCGGCGGTCGAGCCGGCGGGTTTCCGCGGACACTCCACCGAGAGGAAATCCCTCCTCCGTCGCCTCCAACCCCGTCACGCCCGGCACCACGCCCTCCTCGAATACTCCGAGGGCGGTCAGCGCCTGGAAGGCTCCCGAGGCGCCGAGCGCTTCGCCGAGCTGGGCCTTGGGGACGGCGCCGGGGATGTCCGCGGCGCGCGACCCCAGGACTTGCGCCACACCTCGCGCTTCGGCGCGGTCTCCTCGCACGCTGCCGTTGGCGGAGAGGACGAGGAGGTCGAGATCCTTGGGCTCCACCTCGGCGTCCTCCAGGGCGAGACGGACAGCGCGGGCAACCGCCTCTGCCGCGAAATTCTCGTCCTCGCCAATCGAGGGATCAAAGGTGGTGCCATGGCCTCGCAGCGTGGCGAGGATCCGGGCGCCGCGCGCGGCGGCTCCCTCGGCGCTTTCGAGCATCAGGGCCGCGGCCCCTTCGGCGAGCGCGAAGCCATCGCGCCGCGCGTCGAAGGGGACCGGCCGCTCCCCGAGGCGTCCGGCGCGCTCGTGGCCGAGGAACGACTCGAAGCAGAGCTCCTCGGCGCCGCCGGCCACGAGAGCCCCGGCACGGCCATCGCGGATCAGGTCGGCGGCATAGGCGAGAGCCAGGAGGCCCGAGGCCTCGCCGCCGGTGATCGTCGAGTTGATCCCTCGCAGGTCGTGCCAGATGGCGGCCTGGCCGGCCGCGGCGTTGATCACGCTGTTGGCGAAGTCGAGCGGGCTGGCGTAGGAGGGGCCGAGCTGCACGGCGCGGCGGTCGAACTCGGCGATCGTGCGCACGCTGCAGAACATGGTGCCGAGGACGAGCCCCACCTCGCGGGCGGCCCGCATCTCGGCGGTCCAGCCGCTTCCCTCCAGGGCCTGTTGCGCGGCCACCAGCAGCAGGCGGGCCGTGCGGTCCACCGGCCGCAGGTTGCGGTCGCCCAGGTAGTCGCGCGGCTCGAAGGGGCGGATCTCCCCGGCGGGACGGGGAGTCACACCGTCCAATGGAAATAACTCGATAGGTTTGAGCGCGCTCCGCCCTTCGCAGAGCCCGGCGTGCAGGCCGGCCGGCGAGTCGGCGATGGGGGCGAGCGCTCCGGCTCCGGTGACGACGACCTTCGGCATCAGGCTTCGACCCTCCGGAATATCACGGAGGCGTTGTTGCCGCCGAAGGCGTAGGCGTTGTTCATCGCCACGCGCACGTCGTGCTGCCGCGCCTGGTTCGGCACGTAGTCGAGGTCGCCGTCCGGCTCCTCCAGGTTCATGGTCGGCGGGATCCAGCCGGTGGCCACGGCGAGCGAGCAGACCAGGGCCTCGATCGCCGAGGCCGCGCCCATGGTGTGGCCGATCATCGACTTGACCGAGCTCATCGGCGTGCGCGGCGCGGCGTCGCCGAAGACGCGCAGCACGGCCAGGGTCTCCAATCGATCGTTCGTCGGCGTGCCCGTGCCGTGGGCGCTGACGTAGCTGACGTCCTCGGGTTTAAGGCCGGCGTCGCCGAGGGCGCCCGTCATGGCGCGGGCGGCGCCGTCCCCTTCCGGGTGGGCGGCGGTCATGTGGTGGGCGTCGCAGGAGAGTCCGTAGCCCGCCACCTCGGCGTAGATGCGGGCGCCGCGGGCGCGGGCACGCTCCAGGGTCTCGAGCACGAGGATCGCCGCGCCCTCGCCCGGGATCATCCCCTTGCGGTTCTTGTCGAAGGGCTGGCAGCGCTCGGGCGCGATGGCGCCCAGGCGGTGGAAGCCCGAGTAGGTGATGCGCGAAAAGGCGTCGGCGCCTCCAGCCAGCATGACGTCGGCCCGGCCGCGCCGCAACAGGTCGAGGCCGTGGGCGATGGCATAGTTGCCCGCCGCGCAGGCGGTCGGAATCATGGTGCACACGCCGGCCAGCCCGAGCTCGCGGGCGACGTGGGCGGCGATCATGTGACAGGGATAGAGGGTGATGAACTCGGCGCCGATCGCGCCGGTCGCACCGGCCAGGAAACGGTCGTTGAGCTTCTCCACCTCGCGCGGCTCGCCCGAGGTCGTGCCCATGGCCACGCCCGCGCGCTCCGGAGCGACCTCGCCGGGCGCGATCCCGGCGTCCTCCAGGGCCATGCGGGCGGCGGCCACGGCGAGCTGCGAGGCGCGGCCGAGCCGCGCCGGATCGAGCGTCCGCACCCAGGGAGCGGGGTCGAAGCCGCGGACCTCCGCTCCCAGATGCGTGCTGAATTTGCCGGTATCGAACGATTCGACCGGGGCGAAGCCGCTCTGCCCGGCGAGGAGGTGGTCCCAGACCTCCTCTTTGCCGGCGCCGACCGGCGTGACCGCCCCGAGGCCGGTCACCACCACCCGGCGCGACATCACATCGCCCCGGCCTGCACGCCCGACAGCTCGCCGAGGCGCTCGTGCACCAGGGCCACCATCTGCGGCAGAGTGTGAATCTCCTTGTAGCGTTCGTCGGGCAGGTTCAGCTTGAAGGCCAGGTCGACGTCGACCCCGATCTCCAGGAGCGACAGCGAGTCGAGCTTCAGGTCGTCGCGCAGCGAGTCCGCATCCCCGATGCGCTTCGGGTCGAGCCCGGCGATATTGCCGATGATCTGCTTGATCTTGTCCAGGATCTCTACGTTGCTCACGTCTCCACCTCCGTAAGAACTGCCACTGCGATCCAGGGACCGGACGGCTTCCGGTGGCACCCGGGACGTTCAGGCGTGGCAGGGACCTCCCTCGTTACACCGGACCTTCACTGGACGATGCATCCAGAAACAAACATTGTACAGAAACTGCATCCAAACGTCAGAGCTATCCTCCTCAGGGGCAGGTCGCAAAAGCCTGAACGTCCTGGACCGGCGCGAAGGCCCGGCCGCTCGGGTTGAAGTAGCTCCGCACGCGGCCGGTCTCCGTGTCGGTCACGGTGATCACGACCTGCACGTTGGTGAGGCCGCTGGCGAACACCCAGAAGCGGTCGAATCCGGCGCAGGCGTCGAGCACCTTGACCACCAGCTCGGTGTTGTCGGCGTTGAAGAACCAGAAGCGGCCGGAGTCGTCCCCGAGGCTCACCGCATTGCCGGCCCCCGCGCCATCGGCCGTGCGCCAGGTCGCCTCGGCCTTGAACCGCCCGCCGGCCAGGCAGAGCGTAGATGGACCGGGGACGCAGGTGGACACCGCGGCGACCGGCCGCAGAAAGCCGAAGAAGACGAGGTCGGCCAGGGCGCGTCCGCTCTCCAGGCCCGCCTCGTTGTCGAACTGCCAGTGGATGCCGCCGTAGATCCGGCTCTGCCCGGCCTCGTCGGCGGCCTGCGAGAAGCTGGTGAACGAGCGCGTCACGCCCGGCAGGCCGTCCGAGGTGGTGCTGAAGGCGATCGCGTCGGTGCCGAAGAAGTGGGCGAGGAGCCGCGAGCTCGCGCCGCTGAACGTGCTGTGGCCCGAGGAGTAGGACGGGAACGGCGGCGTCGCGATGAGCGGCAGCCACGACGGGTCGGCCTCGGTGTCCGGGTTGCCGTCCTGGTCGGCATGCTGGATGCCGGTGACCGGACGCCAGTTGTTGTAGGCGTACTTGACGTCCCAGGAGACGATGGCCGCGTCGGCCACGGTGATTGACAGGAGGGCGAACAGACGGGCGTTCTCGTGCAGGCTGAGGGCACGGTCCCGGGAGAGGCCGCTGGCGATCGTGATCCAATGCCCCGGCGGCGTCTCGGTGCCCGCGCCGTCGGCCCAGAAGAGGGCGATCTGCGTCTGGTCGGCGGTGCGGTTCGGGCTGTTGACGCGGCCGATCCGCTTGACCTCGCGGAAGGCGGCCAGATATTCGGCCGAGTTCGGCGACGGCGGCGCCGGCGGACGGAGCTCCGCGCTGCTCGTCATCGCCCACGGCGTGACGTACGGCCAGTTGGGCAGCAGGGGCGGAGCGAAGGCCGGGGGCGTCGCGAGCCACCAGCCGCCGCCCAGGGGCGCCTCCCAGGCGTCGGTGGCGCCGGAGTGATCGTCGGCGCGGAGCTCCACGATGGCCTCCGCGACGAGCTCGCCCCACTTGAGGCCGGACACCTTGGCCTGCCCGTTGGGAATGGCGGCGAGCGAGGCCGCCTTCGCGGCGTCGAACGTCGCCTGCTGGGCCGGATACAGGGCGACCAGGGCCTCGTAGGCCGCGGCAACGGCGGCGGCCTCCGGCGACGCGCCGGCCGGAGCGGGATCGGTCACGGCATAAGGGGCATACCCGCCGAGGATGCCGTTGACCGCGTCATAGATCGACACGTTGACGCACGCCATGGCGCGCGCCGCCTTGGGCGGCGGGGTCTTGTCCACGCGGATCGCATCGAGGAGAACCTCGTTCCAATCGAGGATCACGTCCGCGCGGGCCGCACCCGCAAATCCCAGCAACGCGACGATCAAGAATGCTCCGAGACAAAGCCTTCGCATAAGAATCTCCCTGAACGGACAAGAAAACTACGGTTCTCCGCTCTCCTCCCGCTTCTCCCAGAGACGGGCCAGAAGCGGCAGGAACCCGGACCCGGTCTCCGGCTCGACGACCTCGCGCTCGCGCGGCTCGGGGGAGACCAGCAATTGCTCAATGAGGCTCAGCGTATCCCAGCTCACCCATCCCTCGACGATCTTGCCGCCGGTGATCCGCAGGAAGTCGATCCCGGTCGTCACGGTCTCGCGGCCGGTGGGCGGCAACCCCAGGAGGTCGCCGGTGTTGCGCCCATGGGCGGTCCAGCGGGACACCACCAGATCCCCCTCCGCCACCAGCTCGTCCGCCGTGACCCGGATGTCGCTGAAGGCGAGGCGGTAGAACAGGACGAGCTGCGCCACGGCGTCGGGGCCGCTCATGAAGTCGGTGGCGAAGGGGACGCGCGCATGGATCCGGCAGTCGCGGTCGATGATCTCGTCCGCGATGGCGAGGTCGCCGGTGTTCCACAGGTCTTCGCGGAAGCGGCGGGCGATCTCCTTGGCGCTCACTTCGCGACTCCGGACCGCGCGACGATCCCTCTCCCCTCCTCCACCGTGATGAATTGATTGGCCGGCACGTCGGCCAGCCGCTGCTTCAGGCCGCTCGGCCACTCGATGTCCAGGGTGGCCTTCGCGTCCTTCCCCAGCCCGAAGGTCAGCGCCAGGTCGCTCTGCGAGCAGTAGGAGGAGCCGCTGCGCACGGTGCTCCACTGCCGGCCGGCCGTGGGGCTCGCCACCCGCACCACGGCGCCGAGGCCGTCGCGGTTCGACTTCGTGCCCACCGTGCGCACGCACAGCCAATGGTTGCGGTTGCCGCCGTCGTTGCGGAACAGGTAGGCGGGACCGTGGTTGGTGGTGAGCAGGACGTCCAGATCGCCGTCCCGGTCGTAATCGCCGTAGGCGGCGCCCCGAGCCACGACCGGCCGGTTGAGCTCGGCCCCCAGGCGCGCACCCACCGGCTCGAACTTGCCGGCGCCCAGGTTGCGGAAGACGAGCGGCGGCTGCCGGTAGGCGACGCGCGGCTGCACGCGGCCGATCTCCTCCTCGATGTGGCCATTTGCCGCGAACAGGTCGAGGAGGCCGTCCAGATCGTAGTCGAAGAAGAAGACGCCGAAGCTCAAGGTCAAGAGGCTCGCCCGCCCCACGGACGAGGCCGGCGCCTCGTCCACGAAGATGCCGCTCCCCTCGTTGTGATAGAGAGCGAGCATCTCGTTCGAGAAGTTGCCGACCAGGAGGTGGGGACGGCCCGAGCGGTCGTAGTCCGCGGCGTCGGCGCCCATGGCGCCGCGCGCGACGCCGTCCTCGCCGAACGCCACGCCCGCCTCCAGCCCCTCCTCGGCGAAGGTGCCGTTCTTCTGGTTGCGGTAGAGCTTGTTCGGCTGCGTGTCGTTGGCCACGAACAGGTCGGGCCAGCCGTCCACGTCATAGTCGAGGACGGCGACGCCCAAGGCCTTCCCCTCCTGCCCCACGCCGGCCTTGGCGGTGGCGTCCTGGAACTTGCCGCCTCCGAGGTTGCGGAAGAGCTTCGAGGAGGTCCCCTTGTACGACTCGGGCGTGCAGTAGGACTTGGTCGAGCCGTCGAGCGAGCACCACAGGTCCTTGTCCGGGCTCCACTGCACGTAGTTGGCGACGAAGAGGTCGGCCTTGCCGTCGCGGTCGTAGTCGAGCCAGGCGGCGCTGGTGCCGAAGCTCGCGTTCTTGATCCCCGCCGCCGCGGTCACGTCCCGGAATTTGCCCCCGCCCAGATTCTTGAACAGGCGGTCCCCTTCGAGCGCCGTGACGTACACGTCCTCTTTGCCGTCGTTGTCGTAGTCGGCCACCGCCACGCCGAGGCCGTACATCGAGACGTCGAGCCCGCTCCCTTTCGTGATCTCGGTGAACGTGCCGTTCTTGTTGTTGCGGTAGAGGGCGTGGAGCGACTTGCGCCCCCCCTTCTTGGACGGCGCCCAGTCCTTGCTGTTGATCAGCAGGACGTCGAGCCAGCCGTCGCCGTCGGCGTCGAAGAAGGCGCCGCCGGCGCCGAGCGTCTCCGGCAGAAACTTCTTGCCGGCCCGGCCGCTGTTATGGGTGAACTTGATCCCGGCCTGGGCCGTCACGTCGGTGAAGCGGAGGCCCGCCGGAGGCGATGCTGGTTTGGGCGCGGGCTTCGCGGGCGGCGCGGCCGCCGCGATGACGGCCGACAGAACCGCTCCAGAGAGCAGGGCGAGCATTGCGGTCTTCAACGTCTAACCTCCGGCGATGGCGGATTCGGGCGCCGCGGGGCGCGCCGGGATGTTGGAGATCGGGGGGAGGGGCACGGACTCGTGCTCGTGGATCTGCTGCCGCTCGTTGTTGTCCTCGGGGCTGCCGCTGCGGCGCACGGCTGTGATCGCCTGCGACGACTCGTCGGCCTTGAAGCGGCGGAAGAGCTTCTCTTCGCGCTCGGCCTTCCCGGCGTCGCCCAAGGCGCGCCAGCAGAGCATCGCCGTGTAGTGCATCTGCACGTCCTCGGGATCGACGAGACAGACCCGCTCCAGGAATTTGAGCGCCGCGCGGTAGTCGCGCTTCAGGAACAGGAGACGGGCCATCTGGTTGAGCACCACGCGGTCGCGCGGGTACTTGGCCTCCACCGCGCGCAGCGAGGCCAGGGCGGCGTCATAGTCGCCGTCCGACTTCTCGATCGATGCTTTGAAGAAATGGATGCGGCCGAGGCTCGAGTCGATCGCCAGCGCCTTCTGGACGTACGGCTTGGCGCGCTCCATCTCGCCTTCGCGGATGAGCGCCCGGGCCACGTTGAGCCATCCGTCGGCGTACGACGGATCGGCCTCGGTGACGCGCTGGAAGGCATACTCGGCGCCTTTGAGGTCGCCCTGGAGCAGCATGCCGATCCCCCAGTCGTTCCAGCGCTCCCAGTCCTCCTTGACCACCGCCGGCTTCCAGGTGGGCGCGGGGTCTCCCGGGGCGGCGAGCTCGATCCGCGCCTCGTCCGTGGCGAGCACGGTGATCGGCAGGTCGGGGATCTCTCCCTTGATCTTGCCGGAGACGTTCGCCGGGATGTTCTCCTTGTCGAACGAGTACTCGAGGCTGTTGGAGTGGGCCGAGACGAGCTGCGGCCCCTGGCCCGGCTTGGGCTGGCCGGCATAGGAGAACTGCGTGTAGTAGTGGGCGAACTTGCGGTGGTTGAGCTTCGCCGTGAGCGTGATCGGTCCGCGCGCGCCCTCCGGGATGTGCATCCGGTAGTGCACGGTGTCGGCGGCGCCGGGCGGGATCAGGCGCGTGTAGAGGACCGACCGCGCCTGCCAGGCGTTGCGCTTGTTGATCGGGTTTCCCTCGCCGTCCAGAGCCCAGGAGCGGTACATGTGGGCGCCGGCTTCCACCGGGCCCTTGCCGCCGTCCTCCACCATGCCGCTCCAGAAGATCACGCGGCCGTCGGCGTCCTTCGCCTGGAGCTCCAGCCAGACGTCGAAGGCATCCACGGTGCCGCCCGGGAAAAAGTGGCCGATGGCGCGCGTGCGGACCACCACGTCGACCTTGACGGTCGAGCCCGGCTTCAGACGGACCCCGGAGCGGTCGACCGGCGCCGCCACCTCGCCGACCTCGCGCAGGAAGACGGGACCGGCCTGCTCGGCCTCCTCGCCCACGGCGAACGTCGAATTGATCTGAGGTCCGCTGTTTTGCGGGGCGGACCGGCGGATCATCGCCGTCTCCCCGGCCCCCTGCCCGGCCGGCGACACGGCGAAGATGTCGACCGTGATGAAGCCGGACTTGAGGAAGCCTTCGACGACCTTCATCTGCTCCGCGTCTTTGTTCACGTAGGCGAGGGCCGTGTTGGCCGCGGGGAAGCGGTGCGAATGGACGAAGCCGTCCTGGTTGCCGGGATCGTTCGATTCGACCAGCGGCATGTGGCAGCCGGCGCAGGTCTTGGTCTGCTTGGGATAGTAGAACGAGCGCGCGCCCTGGCCCGAGACGCCGCTCGCCTGCCAGTTGTCATAGTCGTTGAAGCCGCGGAACCAGCGGTAGGCGTTCACCGGCACGTCGAGGTGCACCTTGTGGCAGGAGGCGCAGAACTCGGCATTGTCGCGCATGAACGGCTTCATGAACGTTTTCTTGTGCGGCTCCGGATCCATGTAGGTGAGGAACCGGTCCATGCGGCGGATCACCGGGTTCTTGCTGTTCGCCAGCTCATGGAGCGGCGGATATTCGATCGTGAAGTCGCCGTTGCCCATCGAGCTGTGGACGGCCGTGATCGCATGGCACGAGGTGCAGGCGAGGCCGGCGTGCGCCTCGGGCGTGTCGATCTGATCTTTGATCGGGCGCTCGAAACGGCCATTGAAGAAAACCGCGTGATCGTGGCAGCCGGCGCACCATTTGCTGGGCTGCGGGCCGACCACGTCCTGCATGTATTCGATCGACTTCCGGTAGAACTGGTTGTTGAACGATCCGAAGTGGTGCGCGGAGCTGTTCCACTGCGCGTAGATGTCCTTGTGGCACTCCCCGCAAGTGGCGGAATCCATGAAGAAGTTGGAGGGGATGATGCCGCCGACGTTGGTGCGCGCCGACGAGGGGAAGAACGGCGACTTCGGCCCCTCGCCCTCCTCGTGCATGGAGGTCGGCACGACGAGGGGATTGCGGATCTCGCGCACCGGCGGGTTCGCCTGCCGGTAGACGGCCATCACGACCGGCAGCGCCACCAGCAGGAGGACGGCCGCGAGGAAGACCCGGCTGAAGCGCCGCCACTCCCCGCCTACCGTGGCCTTGCGCCAGACCCAGGGGACGAGGGCCGCCACGGCGAGGCCGGCGGAGAGGATGTGCGTCCAGAGCAGCCAGCGGTTCGGCACGACGTTGCCGGCGATCGCGAGGCCGATGCCGGCGACCAGCGCGACCGTGAAGAGGACCGCCGGCACCGCGAGCTCGCGCCCCAGGTCCGGCCGGCGCCGGAACAGCAGGCCCACGGCCCCCGCCAGGACGAGCCCCAGGAGGAAGTGGATCAGCACGTTCCCCATGTAGAAGACCGTGGGATCGGCGAACGCCGCGATGTAGGCGGTGTTGACCAGCAGCGCCAGGAACAGCACCGCGGTTGTCCTGATCCCAGGTCCGGTTTCTAACTTCCATCGGCTCATTCGCGGATCTCCTCTCGTCCCCGCAGCGGGTGCAACAGACGGAGGGCGGGGCGGGTGTTGTAGTGCTCCCGGTACAGCGTGTGAACGCCGTCGGCCGGGAAGCGCTCGCCCTCCGGGTACGGGTATTGGGACATGCCGTGGAACGGCAAGGGCTCGACGGTCTGGGAAAACGCGGTGTTGGCGTCCGCGTCCTTGGCCCAGCCGTCGACCATCAGCAGGAAGTCGCGCCGCCAGCCGTCAGGGAGCATCGGCATTTCGGCGGCCTCGAAATGGAGCCGGACCTCGTCTCCCGACCCGAGGATCACGAGGCGGTCGTCGAGGTCGGCGAGGAGCGGCCGCACGTCGCCGTAGCGGGTGTAGAGCCCCGGCGTGGGGTTCCACATCGAGACCGGCATCCAGCTCTGGTAGTCGAAGCTCTCGGGCTGCTTGCGCTCGGGATGGACCACCGGCTGCGAGAAGCCGCGGTAGGAGAGCGCCGCCCGCTCGGGAGCGACGCCGGTCAAGGTGACCTCGGGCTCCTCCGCCGCAGCCAGGAAGATCTCGTCCCAGTAGACACAGAGGCTGGTCACGATCCGCACCTCGCGCGAGGCCGACAGGAACTTGTCCGTCAGATCGACGACGATCGTCTTCGGCTTGCCCGCCGGGATGCCCATGTCGTCGATGACCGTCGTCCAGTCTCCATTCTCGTCCTTTACCTGGAGAGAAGGGAAGACAAGGCCCGTCTTCGACTCCTGGGCGGCGCCGAGGAACGTGCTGCCGTCCGCCCAGTCGACCCAGCCGGAGAGGACCAGGATGGCGCGTCCGTCGGGGACAGCGTCGCCGAAATCCAGCTCCAGGGAGTGCAGCTCGGCGATCCCCGCGGCGTTGCGGCGGAAGCCGTCGGGATAGGCGCGGTCGCGGGCGAGCAGACGGTCGCGCACGTCGGCGCCCCGATGGTCATTGGATCGATAGGCGCGCGCGCGCACCGGCCGGACCTTCTCGCGGACGCCGAACAGCCGGAAGTCGGGAAAGGGCGGCGCCTTGAACTTGTCATTGGTGAAGATCTCGACGTCCGCGGGATGATCGACCGCGAGGAGCCGGATCTGGTCGAGATAGGAGACCTCGCGCAGCTCCTCGGTGATCCGGACCTCGTAGCGGCCGTCGGCCGGCACCAGCGACTCGCCGGAGATCTGCACGAATTCGTCGTGATCCACCGGGAAGTAGGTGCCGTCGCCCGCGCTGGCGCCCAGGGGAGCGACGCCGAGGACGTCGGTGATGAACTCGAACTCGCGGCCGTTCCAGGTGAAGATCATCGGACAGGAGCCGGAGAGGCGCGGCGCCTCCCTTATGGAGAGAAAACCGGCGAGGGCGCCCGCGCTCTTCTTCGTCTCGTTCTGGATCAGCCCGTTCGGCCAGGTGATGCGCACGGTGTCCACCTCGGCGCGGTTGCCCAGGCCGAAGACGAGAGGCACGCCGCGGTAGAGCTTCTTCTGGTAGAGCGATCCGGCCCGCACCTCGACCTCGGCCCCGGGGGCGAGCTTCAAGTTTTTCACCCCTTCGAGCCCGACGGTGAGCCAGCGGCTCGACGTTTCCGTGACGTTGCGCAGCCGACGCAGGACGCCGTCCTTTCCCACCGTGGCGAGATCGACGCGGCCGTCGCCGTCGAAGTCGGCCGCGGCGATGGCGGCCAGGGGCGCGGCCGAGATCTTTTCAGCCGTGATCAGCTCGGCGGCGCCGCGGTTCTCCAGATCGGCGAGAACCGAGGGGCCGGCGCCCGGCAGCTCCGGACCGGCGGCGAGCCGGCCGCGCGGGCTCCGCTCATTGCGCACCAGGCGCCCCGGCGTCTGTCCTGGAGCCAGGAGGTCGGTCCAGCCGTCCTGGTCGACGTCCTCGGCCATCAGGAACGCCGCGCCCGCGGGGATCGCGTCGAGCGGCTCGGCCTCGTACACCCCGCTCAGGCGGTCGCGGTAGAGCACGCCGCTCCGCCCCGCGTAGGCCACGGCAAGGTCGATTCCCTGCGTGTCGGCGACCACGTCGAGCACGGCGGCGGCGGTGGCCGGCGCCTGGACGAACGGGAAGCGCGCGGTCTCGTCGCTCCACCCGGCCGGACCCTGGTTGCGCAGCAGGGCCGCGCCGTCGCCGAGGAGGACCAGGTCCACGTCGTAGTCATGGTCGAAGTCAAGCCAGACCGCGTGGCGGAAGCTGCCGGCCGGCAGCGACGCCGACGCCTTCTCGAACTTGCCGCCAGCGTTGCGCCAAAGGGAGGGAGCCGGCGACAGGATGGCGAGATCAGGCAGGCCGTCGTTGTCGAAGTCGCCCGGAGCGACCGCCACGATGTCGCGGGTCTCCTCCAGGCCGGTCGCGGCGACGCGCTCGGTGCCGCCGAGCCAGAGCTGCAGGCCGGCGGACGAGGCGGCGAGAAGGTCGGGCTTGCCGTCGCCGTCGGCGTCGAGGACGTGGAGGGCGGCAGTGGCTGGGTCGAGGCCCTTCGCGAGGTCCGCGGTCTCCCACTTCACAGAGGCCGGCTGGAAGCCGGCGCTCCCAGCGGCGGTCCCGGGGATTTCGTCCAGGACCTCGGAGTACCAGCTCCACTCCAGGTCCTCGGGGACGGCGGCGCCCTCCTGCGCGGCCTTGATCTCCTTGAACTTCGCGAGCTCGCGGGCGGAGTCTTCGGCGCGCCCGGCCTGCTTGTAGGCATTGAAGAGCTGAAAATGCGGGCCGGCGAGGTTGGGGCCGAGGCGCGCCGCTTCCTCGAAGTGCTTCAGGGCCAGCTCGGGCTTGCCGGTCAGCTTGTAGAGCGTGCCCAGGTTGTAATGGGAGACGGACTCGTCGGGCACCCGGGCGATCATCCCCTCGAATTGCGCGATCGCCGGGTCGTACTGCGAATCCCGCTTGAAGGCGATCCCCAGATTGAACCAGGTGTGCGGGAGGTCCGGGGCCTGCTTCTGGACCTTCTGGAGCTCGGCCACGCCCTCGGCGGTCTTCCCCGCCTTGAGCAGGGCGAGCGCATAGTTCAGGCGCTCGCGGGGCGACTCGGGCGCCAGCTCCAGCGCCTGCCGGAACTCCTCGACCGCCTCGTACTGTGTGGTCGGATTCTCGTAGAACGCCTTGCCCAGATTGCGATGATGCCAGAGCTGCTCCTCGCGGGCTGCCGGACCGGGGGCCGGGGCCGCGGCGGACAGGAAAAGCGCCAGGATGGCGAGCAACGGCCTCACGTCCCCTTTCCCTCGCGGATCGTGGTGATGCGGTCGAGCGGGGCGCTCGCCTTCTCTTTGCGGCCGCTCGGCCAGCGGATCTCGATCGAGTCGACCTTGCCGGCCGCTCCCAGGCCGAAATGCAGGCGCGTGGCGCTCTGGCTGGCGTAGCCGTTGCCGCCGTTGACCTCGCGGATCCAGGTCTGGTTGCCGGCGCGGACCGTGACGCGGGCTCCGATCGCGTCGCGGTTCGACTTCGTGCCGACCAGATGGAGCTCGATCCAGTGGCCGGTCCCCTCGCTGACGTTGCGATAGAGGAGCGCCTCCTGGTCCGCGTTGGTCTGATAGAAATCGAGGCGGCCGTCGTTGTCGAAGTCCGCCACCGCGACGCCGCGGCCGTCGCGGTCGTTGTCCACTCCCGCCTCGGCGGAGATCTCCTTGAACGTCTGAGCGCCCAGGTTCTTGAACAGCTTCTTCTTCTGATAGCCGCTCCAGCTCATGTCGCCGATCGCCGGCCAGCTGTTGACGTCGGTGAAGTCGACGCCGGGGCGGATGATCATTTCGACCAGGACGGGGATGTAGTTCTCCCGGCTCGCCGAGCGCAGCCCGTTGGCGGCGAAGAGGTCCTCCCAGCCGTCGTTGTCGAAGTCCGCGAACTTGGCGGCCCAGCCCCAGAGGGTGTTGCAGGTGCCGGTCTCCTTCGACAGGTCGGTGAACGTGCCGTCGCCGTTGTTGTGCCACAGCATGTTGCACTCTTTCATGTACTCGTCCGTGATGTTGGTGACATACACGTCGAGCCAGCCGTCGCGGTCGTAATCCGCGACGTCCACGTTCATCCCCTTCTTCGTGTCGAACCCGACGGCGTCTTTCGTGACGTCGCGGAAGGTGCCGTCGCCGTTGTTGAAGAAGAGCCGGTCGGTGCCGTAGTCTCCGGCCAGATAGAGATCCTGATCGCCGTCGTTGTCGAAGTCGGCGTGGCCCACGTCCAACGTCCAGCCGGTGTGGTGCGAGAGGCCCGCCTTCTCCGTCACCTCGGAGAAGCGGATCTTTCCGGTACCCGGCGCGGTGACGTTGCGCCAGAGCGTGACGCCGCCGCCGTTCTTCGCATCGTCCAGGTTGTCGGGCAACACGTGCGGAGTGGGGAGATCGATCAGATTGACCGGCGGGAAATAGTTTCCCAGCAGGACGTCGAGCCGGCCGTCGTTGTCATAGTCGAACGCGATGGCGGCGATCGAGTTGCCGAACTTGTCGAGCCCCGAGGCGGCGGAGACGTCCTCGAACTTTCCGTTCCCCTTATTCCGGAAGAAGAGCGGCGTGCCGAAGCGCGCCAGCAGCAGGTCGCGGTGCCCGTCATTGTCGGCGTCGAGCCAGAGGGCGTCGGCCACGATGGATTTCGGATCATTGCCGCCGGTCACTCCCGAGGCCGCGGCCACGTCGGTGAACGTCAATTTGCCGGAGGGCACCAGGTCGTTGCGCAGCAGGTGGTGCGGCTTGCCGACGTCGGAGTCGACCACGAAGAGATCGAGATCCCCGTCGTTGTCGAAGTCCGCGGCGGCCGCGGAGGCCCCGCCCGCGGTGAACATGCCGAGCACGTCCGCGTGCTTGCCGCTGAACTTGTGGGTATGGTGCAGGATGCGGGCTCCGGCCGCGCCGCCGATCTCCTCGAAGCGCAGAGTCCCCGCACCGGCCGCTGCTCCCGACAGACCCGGCAGCGCGGCGAGCACCGCCCAGAGGGCGAGCCGGCGCGCCATGGTCAATTCCCCTCCACCAGCGGCAGCAGATTCGTATCCACCCGCTTGTTGGGGTCGAGTTGCTCGTTGACGTAGGTCTCCAGCTCCTCGGGTGTGCCGGCGCGGGAGAGACGCGCCTGGAGCTGCGGGTCGCCGGGGAACAGTTGCAGACCCTCCTGCCAGACCGTCTTCGCCTTGTCGAGCTGATCGGTCTTCCAGTAGCCGTCGCCCAGGGCGACGAACGAGCGCGCGTAGACCGGCTTCTTCTTCTCCTCCTTGCGGGCGATCGCCACCGCCTCCTCCAGATCGGCGACGCCCAGCGGGGCGCGGCCGAAGACCTTGGGCCAGTAGAGATAGCTGTTGCCGCGGGTGTAGAGGGCGAGCCAGCTCTTGCGGATCTCGATCGACTTCGAAAACTGGGTGAGCGCGTTGTTGGCCAGGATCACCTGGGTGATCGATCCCGCCGCGGGGATCTTGTCGACATAAGCGAAGCCGAAGTTGAGCCAGGCGTTGGCCGCCTGCGGATGAGCGGCCACCAGCTTCTCGAAGAACTCCAGAGCGCGGTCGTACGCGCCGGCCTGGATCACGGCCATGCGGTAGTCGCTCGCGGCCCGCAGGTTCTCGGGATCGGCGGCGACCGCCGCTTCGAGCCGCGGCAGGGCGGCCACGGCCTTGTCGTCCGCCAGGGCGGGGAGGCACCAGACCAACGCGGTGAGCGCGAGGAGGGCGATGCGTCTCATTTCTTCTTCACGACCTCGAATGGAAATATTTTCTTCGGGTCCCCCTCGACGAGGCGGACGTAGCGGCCGGCCGGGAGGTTTTCGAAAACCTGGCGGAGGCCGGAAGGCCAGAGCACCTCCAGCTTGTCGATCCGCTCCGCCGCGCCCAGGCCGAAGTGAACGCGCCGGCTGCTCCCGGCCGCGAAACCGTTGCCGCCGTCGACGAAGCGGAGCTGCGTCCGCCCGCCCGCGGTCAGACGGAGGCGCGCCCCGACACCCTCACGGTTGGAGCGCTTCCCCTCGAGCAGGAAGCCGGCCCAATGCGGCGCAGGTGCGGGCGTGACGTTGCGGTAGAGGAACGGCAGGTTGTTCGCGTTCGAGACGAACAGGTCGAGGCGGCCGTCGTTGTCGAAGTCGGCCACCGCGACGCCGCGGCCGTCGCGCGTCGAATCGAGACCGTGGCGCGGCGCCTCGTCCTTGAAGATCTGGCCGTTCTGATTGTGGAAGAGCTTCTTCTTCTGGTAGCCGGAGAGGCTCTTCTTCCCCATCGGCGGCCAGCTCCGCGCGTCCGCGAGGTCGACGCCGGGGCGGACGATCATCTCGAAGATGTCGGGCACGTAGCTCTCCGGGCCGGCGGACACCCAGCCGTTGACCACGTAGAGATCGAGCCAGCCGTCGTTGTCGTAGTCGAAGAACTTGGCGCCCCAGCCCCAGCCCGTGTTGTACGTGCCGGTCTCGCGGGCCACGTCGGAGAACGTCACCTTGCCGTCCGGCCCGGGGCCGTTGTTGCGCCAGAGGAAGTTCCCTTCGCGCATGTAGTCGTCCGTGATGTTGGTCACGTAGATGTCGAGCCAGCCGTCGTTGTCGTAGTCCCCCCAGTCGGCGTTCATCCCCTTTTTCGTGTCGAAGCCGATGGCCTCTTTCGTCGCGTCGCGGAAGGTGCCGTCGCCGTTGTTCACGAAAAAGCGATCGGTGCCGAAATCGCAGGCCACGTACAGATCGTCGTCGCCGTCCTGATCGGCGTCGGCATGGCCGAGGTCGAGCGTCCAGCCGGAGAGGGCGAAGCCCGCCGCTTTCGTCACGTCCCGGAACGTCCCGTCCCGCTGATTGCGCCAGACGGTCACGCCGCCGCCGTTGTCGGCCGTCTCGAAGCTCTCGGGGAAGAAGCGGGGGGTGTCCGGCTTGAAGATGTCGACCGGCTGGAAGTAGCTCCCCACGAAGAGATCGACCCAACCGTCGCGGTCGTAATCGAAGGCCACCGCGGTGATCGAGTTGGCGTAGCGCACCAGGCCCGCCTGAGCCGTCACCTCGCGGAATCGGGACCCCTCGTTGTGGTAAAGCTGGTTGTGGCCGAAACGGACCACGAAGAGATCGGGCCGGCCGTCGTTGTCGTAATCCAGCCAGAGGGCGTCGGCCGAGGCGTTGGAGGGATCATTGCCACCCGCCACGCCGGCCGCGGCGCCCACCTCGGTGAACGTGAAGTCGCCGTTGTTGCGATAGAGGAGATTCCTGCCGGTCTCGGCCGAATCGGTGACGAACAGGTCCTCGAAGCCGTCGCCGTCGAAGTCGGCCACCGCGGCCGCGGCGCCCAGGGCCGTGTAACCCGCCATGATCTCGGCGTACGGGTTCTCGAACACGCGGTTGCTGTGCTTGTGCGCCACGCCGGCGCGCTCCGTCACGTCCTCGAACCATCGCTCCGGAGCGCCCGCGGCCAGCGGGGCCGCAGCGGCAAGCACCGCCAGGAGGAACCCCACTTTCGACGTCATCGATCCGGAACCTCGTACCGCTTCTCGACCAGCTCCTCGCCTTCCGTGACCTGCACGATGCGCCCGGCCGCGACGTCGCGGAACTTCTGCACAATCCCGGAGGAGGGCCAGCGCACCGTCATCTCGTCCACCTTGTCCGCCGTCCCGAGCCCGAAGTGGAGCCGCAGAGCGCTCTGCGACGCGTAGCTGTCGCCGAGCACCACCTCCTGGGTCTGGACCTTGCCGCCGGCCTGGATCGTCACCCGCGCGCCCACGGCGTCACGGTTCGACTTGGTGCCCACCAGCTCGACCTGCAGCCAACGGCGCCCCGGCCCTACCTCGTTGCGCAGCAGCGCATGGCGCTCCGCCGAGGCGGCCACGGCGAGGTCCAGGGCTCCCCGGTTCCAGAAGTCGGCCACGGCCACGCCCCGGCTGTTGGCCAGCAGGTCGGTGCCGGCGGCGCGGCCGATCTCGCGGAACGTCCCGTCTCCGTTGTTCAAGAGGTGCCGGTTGCGCTCCCAGCCGTGCCACGACTGGACTCCGAAATGCCGCGGGTCGAAGAAGATGCCGGTCTTGTACTGGTCCTGGCTGCCCACGACGTTGTTCAGGAAATCGAGCTCGATCTCGGTGTCCGGATGATTGTAGACCCAACCGTTGGCGCTGTAGATGTCCTTCCAGCCGTCGTTGTCGAGGTCGGCGAGGACGGAGCCCCAGAACCAGCCCACGGGGTTGGCGTTGGTCTTCCAGGAGACGTCCTCGAAATTGGCTTGACCTGATGCGTTGGGTCCCCGGTTGCGCAGCAGGTGATTGCCCATGGCCATCTCCTGGAAGACCTGGACGAACCCGAAGCCGGACTGGCGGAAGATCTGGAAGTACAGGGGCATATCGGACTTCCAGACACCCTGGCGCCAGGAGTTGGCCATGTAGCGCATCACCGTGGGCTTCTCGGCGAACCAGGCGTGCTCGGAGCGGATGTCGGCCGTGTAGATGTCGAGCCGGCCGTCGTTGTCGTAGTCGCCGAACGAGGCGCTCATGCCGGCGCCGTAGGCCAGGGTGCCCGTCTCGACCGTCACGTCGGTGAACGTCCCGTCGCCCTCATTGCGGAAGAGCGTGCTGCGGCCGAAGTCGTTCACGACGTAGAGGTCGGCGTCGCCGTCGTCGTCGTAGTCGCCGAAGACGCTCCCCAGGCAGAGCCCGGGGTCTCCCACGCCGGCCTCCTCGGTCACGTTGGCGAAATGGCCGTTGCCTTCGTTCCGGTAGAGCTGGTCCGGCTCGCCGTTGCGGGCATAGAAGGTCGTCGGGATGTACTTGCGCGGATCGAGATAGCGGCCCACGAAGAGGTCGAGATCGCCGTCGTTGTCGTAGTCGGCCCAGGAGGCCACGGTGGTGCAGCAGTCCTCGCCGATCCCGGACTCGGCCGTGACGTCGCGGAAGTGCGGAGCCCCGGAGGCGTCCGGCCCGTCATTGTGGAAGAGCCGGTTGGGCCGGAAGGTGCCGCTCACGAAAAAGTCCTTCCAGCCGTCGTTGTCATAGTCCGCGAAGGTCCCCACGGACACGCCGTCGAGGCCGGAAAGCCCCCAGGCGGCGGTGACGTCCTCGAAGGTCCCGTCTCTCCGGTTGCGGAATGCGCGCGACTCCACGCCGTCCGGGATGAACAGGTCCTGGAAGCCGTCCTGGTCCACGTCGGCCACCGTGATCCCGCCGGGCCCGTGGCGGATCATGCCGAAGCGCAGCGGCTGGGTCAGGAAGGCCGGATAGTACCGGTTGACGAAGTCGATCCCCGCGGCATGGGCGACGTTGACGAAGAGGTCCCGCGGGCTGGCCTGGCGCTCGCCGTCGACGAGCGCGCTCTCCACGATGCGCAGGCCCTCGGACGTGCGCTCGAAGCGCATGCGGAAAAAGCCCCGGTCGATCCCCGGCCGCGGAGCGCCGCGCGGAGTGCCGATCACCTCGAAGCGGACGATGCCCGCGAGATCGTCCCCCGACCACTCTTCGAGGCGGTGGAGGTGAAGCCCCACCTCTTCGATCGAGTCGAACCCGGCCAGGTACTTTTGCCATTCAGCCAGAGCCCCGGTCCGATCGAGGGAGGAGCCGGACGCGGCAAAGCGGAGGACCGCGATCCCATCGCGGTCTCCCACCTTCTGGAGAGTGGTGATCCCCAGGGGGGTGCCCTGGTATCGCGGGCTGTAGTGCTTTTCGATCCCGGCCGGATCGCGCGTCTCGACGGCGCGCGCAAGACCGGCGAGCGTCTGGACGACCTCGCGGCCGGAATTGAAGAATCGTTGACCCTCGCGGTCGAAATGAGCGAGGGACATCCAAGTGCCACCGGCCACGACAAACGGCGCGAGAACAAGGCCGAATGTGAGGGTGCGGCGACGCGGCAGTCTCGTCTTACGGAACACAGCGACTCCCTGCTCGTCGGGTCGGGTTCTTTCAATGACTTGGCGGACTGTATCTCAAGCCCTCTCTTGAACGATGCAGGAACGGTGACCCAAAAAAGATCTAGCCCCCGCGATCCCCCGGAGGGGTTTACCATACTCCCGCCGTCTCGAAAGGAGGCCCGGATGAGCGGTGACGAGAGGCTGCGCTACGGCGCGGCGGCATGCCAGGTGGACTTCGGCAACCCGGCGGACCGTGCGGGGATCAAAGCGCACGTGGACCGCATGCTGGGGATGATCGACAGCGCGGTGGTCGGCTATGCGCCGTTCCTGCCGGTCAAGCTCGTGGTCTTCCCCGAGTTCGCGCACGCGGCGCCGGTCTACGAGACCGCCCGCGAGCTGCTGGACAAGCTCGCGCTGCCCATCCCCAATGAGCACACGGAGCGCTACGAGGCCAAGGCGAAGGAGCATGGGATCTGGATTCAGACCGGGACCTTCCTGGAGAGCGACGAGAAGTATCCGGGAGCGGTGTTCAACACGACCTGCCTGATCGGGCCGGAGGGGATCCTCACCAAGTACCGCAAGGTGAACCCCTGGATCCCCTGGGAGGTGCATGCGAGTCCGCACGACCTGCCGGATTATCAGGAGGAGATGTTCCCGGTGGCGGACACGCCGATCGGCAAGCTGGGCGTGGCGATCTGCTACGACTGGATCTTCCCGGAGGCGCTGCGGCAGCTCACGGCGAACGGCGCCGAGGTGCTGATCCGCGTCTCGGCCTACATGGACCCCTGGGGAGCCACGGCGCCGATGGACTGGTGGACCGTGGTGAACCGTTGCCGGGCGCTGGAGAACGTGGCCTACGTGGTGGCTTCGAACCAGGCCGCGAGCCTGGCCCACTACCCGCCGTTCTCGTGGCCTGGAGGCAGCATGGTCGTCGACTTCGACGGCCGCATCCTGGCCCAGGCCGATCCCGGCCCGGGAGAGAAGATCGTGGTGGCCCCGGTCGACATCGGAGCGCTGCGGCACGAGAGGAGCGTGCGCCGCGGCCACCAGAACCTGGCCCACCTGCGCACGGAGTGCTACCCGATGTACCGGCAGCAGATGTACCCGGGAGGACGGGGAGAGGATCGGGAGAAGCTGTCGGTGGCGGGGAACGACGAGGCGATCGCGGAGGCGAAGGGGAAGCTGGGGTATTAGGTCCGTATCAGGCCTGAGGTTTGCCGAACTTTTTACGGATCGCCTCGAGAACGTCATCGGTCTGGCGGTCCGCCCAGCCTTCGAGGATCTTCATGCGGCCGTTGAGGTTTGCGTAATAGGGGACAATGGACGCCTTGACGTCCTCGAAGCGGAGCGCCGTCTCGCCCTGAAATTTCTCCAGCCGTTCAGTAAGGCCCATCACTCCTTCGGCGACCAGGCGGACATCGCTGTGGACCGCTTCAACCGAGATCTGGGTGTGGCGGATGGCAGTCTTGACCTGCTCGAACTCCTCCCTGACTTGTCCGAACTGCTCGGCCATCTGATCTCTCATGCGGCCAAAATTCTCTTCAAAATAAGCCTTCAGATCCTGGTCCATCGCTTCGCGCCCTCCGTCTTGTCAATGCGGGTAGCCTACCCCGCGAGCGGTGTCTGTCTGAAATGCCTCCAGACGTTCGCTGACGCCCGCCACCCCTTCGGCGACCAGGCGGACATCGCCGCGAACCGCCTCGATGAGGATCTCGGTGTGGCGGCGCTGCTCAGAGAACCGCTGATCCATGGTCGCGTTCACATCCTTCACGATGGACGCCTTCAGATCCTCCAGATACTCTCTCAGCTCCTGGTCCACGCGCCGGCTCCTCCGTCTTTCAATGCGGATAGCCTACCCGATGTCCGTCCGCGCAAGGTCCTTTTTTTCTCCGGACGTGTGTTCTACGGCTTCATTCCATATGGCTGAAGAAACCGCGCCGCCTCGTTGAACTGCGCGCTGGCGCGCCCGAGCAGGGCCTTCGCGTCGGCCCCGCGCCCCTCCTGGCACGCCTTGCCCGCCTGGACGAGCGTCTCATAGCCGACCCGCAGCATGCGGTTGACGTTGCCAGCTCCGGCCCGGGAGCAGCCGGCTCCGCAGCCCCTCGCCAGGCGGCGGCGCGCGGCTCGAACTTGTCGACGCTCGTGCGGATCTCGGAGATCTTCCAGCCGCCTTCATTCACGAGGCGGAGAATGATCGTCTCATCCACTCCCGAGGCGTACTCGATGCCGAAGATCGCGGTATCCGCATCGAACGTGGGACCCGGCGTGAACAGCATCCAGGTGGAGCCGTCGACCGGCCCCATCCGCGCGGCGATCTCCTGCCGCGCCTCCGGAGGCTGCAGGCGGCCCAGGGGGAAGCCCTTGGCGAGCCGTGGCAACCACGCAGCCGGTCCCCCCTGGATGTAGGCGACCGCGGCGCGCTCCGCCGCCGACAGCTCGCGAGGCTTGGTGGCCTTGCCCTCCACTCCCGCCGCCTTCAGCGTCAGAAGCAGCAGGAAAGCCCCGCCCGCACGGATGCCCCGCCAGAGTCCACGTCCCGTCATGGGTCACTCTCTCCAACTCGGAATGGATGGGCTGAGTCTATCAGCCTGGAGTGACCCGTGGCGAGGATCTATTTCTTTGCGCTGGAGCTGGCGGATCTTTCGCGCTTGCCTGTTTTCTCGATAGACTCGCCCGGTCATCCTGGAAGCTTTGAGAGACCTCATGTCCCCGGCCACGGAAGCGGTCCTGCTCAACCGCCTGATCGACGCCCACCGGAATCGGCGGCGGATCGTCTTCCTGGTGGGAGCCGGCCTGTCCCTGCCTCCGGCTGCGGGCGTTCCGGGAGTGCCGGGGGCGGGAGAGCTGGTGCGGCGGGTCACCGACCGGCTGAAAGAGAGCGGAGCGGAGCTGCCGGAGGGCGCCGGCAACCCTCATCCCCTCGGCTATCAGGAGGCGCTGGAGCTCTACCGGCACCACCGCGGCCAGCGCGGGCTCAATGAACTGGTCCGGGAGGCGGTTCTAGAGGCCTGCGCCGATGGCGACACGGAGGAGATCGCGGCGGCCCGGGCAGGGGACCTCGAGGCTTGCCTGCGCCTGGAGAGGGCGCCGGCGGCTTGGGCGTTGCCTCCGGGCATCGAGGCGCTGGGGCGGCTGATCGCCTCCTGCCCGGACACTTTCGGAGCGGCGGTCTTCACGACGAACTTCGACCCGCTGGTGGAAGTGGCGATCCGGCGGGCGGGAGGTGAGAGTCACACGACCTTCCTGGCCGAGGATGGCCGCTTCTCCGCCCGCCACGGCGACGGCTGCCACGTCATCCACGTCCACGGCCTTTGGTCGGGAGAAGGGCACACCGCGCACACGGTGGCGCAGCTAACCCGTCCCCGGCCTCAGTTGCGGCGGGATTTGGAGCGATTCCTCGAGCGCTCCGACCTGGTGGTCCTGGGCTATGGCGGCTGGAAGGACGTCTTTTCCGAGGTGATCACCTCGATCGTGATTGACCCGGCCCAGCGGACCGAGGTCCTCTGGTGCTTCTACGAGGCGAATTGGAGAGAGATCGAAGAGCGGTACCCCGCCAACTTAGAGCGGCTCGCGCCGGGGCTCGACACGGTGGTGGTGCCCTACGCTGGCATTGACGCCAACGGGTTCCTGCAGCGGCTTGCGAGCGAGGTGACAGCAGCCTCGGTGGACCTAAGCAGGTTCACCATGATGATTTGTGGACCGCCCGCGCGTTCCCCCTACCTCGCCGGCCCCCCGATCACCACCGATGCCGGCTTTTTCGGCCGCCGGCAGCAGCGGGAGCAGATCGCCGAGGCGTTGCTGCGCTGTCAGCCGGTGCAGTTGCTGGGGGAGAGGCGGATGGGCAAGACCTCTCTCCTCCTCTGGGTGGGGCGGCATGCCGGAGAGTACCTACCAGGGTGGCCTGTGGCCTGGATCGACGCCGGAGCGCTGGCGGACCGCTCGCCGGAAGGGCTGGTTCGGGCGATCGCAGGAAGCCTGGGAGTGAAGCAGGGCTCGGCCACCGCCGGAGAGGCGCTGGAAAGCCTCCTGCCCCTGGTGCTTCTGGTGGACGAAGCGGCGGCGCTCTCAGCCCCGGGGCACCGCTTTGACGTCTCCTTTCTCGGCCTGCTGCGGGCTGCCGGCCAACGGCAGAGGCTGGCCTGGCTTTCCACCTCCCACGCCGATCTGCACGCTCTCTTTCGGGACGATCACCTCACCTCGCCCTTCCTCAACGACTCGCTGAAACTGCACGTCGGGACCCTCGAGGAGGAAGCCGCCACTGTTCTCCTGAGCCAGGGGCTCGCGCCGAAGCAGGAGGCGGTGGCGCTCGCGGAGGCCGGGCGGCTCCCCTATCCCCTTCAGTGGATTGCGGATGCCCTGTTCTGGAAGCAACTGCCGGGGCTGGCGGCAGACGCCCTCCGTGAAGCACTGGAGCCGGCCTTCGACAGCTGGTGGCGCAGCGGCGAGGACGGGGAGAAGCGGCTGCTGGGAGCGTGCGTCGAGGGGGTGGCGCTGACGGGGCTTGCCTCGCCGAATCGGCGGCGGCTACGCCGGCTTGTGGACAGAGGGCTCGTGGAGGAAGAAGAGGGGCGATTCACTCTCCCTGGGGCGGCCTGGCGGGACTTCGTGGCGGAGCGCCGGAATGGCTGATGCGCTGCACGAGGTGGATGGGCCTCCGCCGGTTCCCGGCTTCTGGCGCCTTGGGTGGCTCCTCTTCATGCAGCCGTTGACCTTGCACCGGCTGTTCGCGGACTGGGGGCTAGAGGGGGATCCCTCTCTTCGAAAGCTCAGTGGGCGGCTGAAGGAAGGGGATCCGGTAGTCCGGGCGCTGGTGGCGCGGTTGGGTGGTTGGTTGCTGGTGGTGATGCCCCTGAGCGCGGTGACGATCGTCGGCGTTCTCGACCTAGCGGGTCTGCCTGTTGACTGGAGTGGCGTTGCTTTCGGCGTTGCTTGCGGCATTATTGGAGGCATTCCTGGAGGCGTTGGTGGAGGCGTTGCTTTCGGCGTTCCTGGAGGCATTGCTTTCAGCATTGCTCTCGGCGTTCCTGGAGACGTTGCCGCAGGCGTTGCTATGGGCATTGCTTTCGGCATTATCTTCGGCGTCGTTGGGAAGGTTGCTGCAGGCATTGCTTTCGGTGTTGCTCTCAGTATTGCTTTCGACCTTGCTGGCCGTGCTGCTCTCGGTGTTGCTTTCGGCGTTGCTTCCCTCTTGAGTCTTTTCCGGCTGCCCTTCTACGTGGTGGAACTCACCCACACCGCTGCCCTCCATCTGGCTGCCCGGCTCCGCCCGGCTTCTCTCCCCCGCCTCGCCTCCTATCTCCCGTTCCGCCACCACGAGCTGATTTACCTCCCCCTCCCCTTCCTTGCCGGCTTCCTGATCCGGCTGGGAGAGGAGATCCCGGCTGAAGGCCGCCGGGCGCTGGCTGAGGCCGCTGCTTCGCTGGGGCAGAAAGAGCCAGCCCGGCGGGCGTTGGTGGAGCTCCAGGCGCGCTCCCTGGAGCGGGCTGCCCGAGAGAGGCGGTATGCCAGCGCCGCCGCCCTTTCCTTGCCGTTCCTTCCCGGGCGCGAGAGCCTCCAGCCCAGGAACGAGCTTGAGCTCGCCTCCGCCCAACTTGGCCTGATCACCATGGACTCCATTGCCACCGCCGCCCAGGATCTTGAGGCTGCCCGTTCCACTGGCAGCCACCACCAGCGCCGCCAAGCCCTCACTCGAGCAAGGAAGGAGTTGGAGCGGACCCTCGACCTCCTCACCAGCACCCGGGCCCGAGACCAGCGGCGCTTTCTATCGGTGGTCAAGGTTTGGCTCGACCGGGTGGAAGACGAGGAGGCGGCGCTGGCGGCGCTGGAGCGGGAGAGTCCCCAAGTCCCCCTCGTCTTCGTCGCCGGCCCTGCTCTCACGCCACCAGACGAGAGCCTCTTCGTGGGCCGGACCGATCTGGTTCGCCTTCTGGATCAGGATCTGGCCGCCGAGCGGCCGGTGCCGCTGGTGCTGCTGGGACAGCGACGGATGGGCAAGTCGACGCTGCTCAACTTCCTCCCCCGCCTGCTCGGCACCGGCACCCGGGTGGTGCGCCTCGACTTCCAGGGTCTTTCCGGCAACCCCCTGCGGGGAGAACCGCACCGCTGGGTAGCGGTGGAGGTGGCAGCGGCTCTGGCCGGAGAGGGGATCGAAGCCCCGCCTCTGGAGGCGGCACCCTGGGGGGCCACCCTCGACTGGCTCGCCGCCCTGGAAGAGCCTCTCACGGCCGCTGACCGGCGGCTGCTCATCGCCTTGGACGAGGTGGAGGGGCTGGAGCGGGGCATCCGGGAGGGGTGGAGCGACCCGGCCTTCCTCGACTTTCTCCGCGCATCCGGCGACCGCCTCCACCGCAGCCGCTTCCTGCTGGTCACCGCCCATCCCTTCTCCCGCCTCGGGCCGCACTGGTCGGACCGGCTGATCAGCGCCCAAACCCGCCGCATCGAGCCGCTGGCTGAGGAGGATGGCCGGAAGCTGCTGACACAACCGGTCGCCGGCTTCCCGGACATCTACCCGCCGGGAGGCGTCGAGCAGCTCCTTGCGGCGACCGCCTGCCATCCCTATCTCCTCCAGCTCACCGCCTATCACCTGACCCGGCGCCTCAATGACGCCAGCCGCCTGAAGGCCAACGACGACGATCTCACCGCCGCATTGGACCAGGCGCTGGAGGAGAACAACCTCTTTCAGAATCTGTGGGACGACCTCAACTCCGCCGAGCAGCGGCTGCTCGCGGCACTGGCCCGGGGAGAGGAGCCGCCTGCGTCCGAGATGCTGAGCCAGGCCCGCCGGGAGCTCACCCGAGAGCAGCTCATCCAGCGGAGCGGCGAAGGCTGGCGTGTGGCGGTGCCGCTCTTCGCCCGCTGGATCCGGGAGATCGGGTCGGCCGGGTAGAGGAGGATCTCTAAAGGCACGCGAGCTTGGCCGTTCAACGGACGCTCTCTCCCGTTCAACAGGGAGCCTTTCCCTTTCAACAAGACGCCTCTCCGGTTCAACGGGAAAGCTCTCCCGCTGGCCGAGAGGCCCTTCCCGTTCAACGAGAGTCCGTTCGCTTGAGCGACGACTGCACGACGGTTCAACGGGAAGCCTCTCCCGTTCAACGGGAAGCCTTGCTCGTTCACCAGGAAGCCTCTCCTCCTCAACGAGAACGCTCTCCCGTTGAACAAGAGGCCTCTCCCGTTGAACAAGAGGCCTCTCCCGTTGAACGGGAGCCTGTTCCCGTGAACCAGCTCTGTCCGGCCGCTCAACGGGAAGGCCCTCCCGTTCAACAGGAAGGCTTTCTTGTTGAACAGGAGCCCTCTCTCGTTGCACAGGAAGCCTCTGCTGTTGAACAGGTGGCCTCTCCCGTTTCACGGGGTGCCCCACCGGTTCGACGGGAGGCCTTTCCGGACGAGCTTTATCGCTTTCCGCGCATCGCCTCGCGCAGCTTGCGCGCGCGGTCCTCGATGCGGTCGAGCGCGGCGGCGCGGTCGGGACGGCGGTGGCCGGGGTCGGGGGTGGCGGCGAGGGACTCGCGGAGGGCGTAGACGTTCCAGCGGTCGGAGCCGTGGTAGAGGTCGTCCTGGTCCATGGCCACGGCGAAGCCGTGGGCGCGGAAGAGGGCGGTCACTTCCTTCAGGCGATCGCCCAGGTCGTGCACCTCCAGCACGGCCTGCTGGAGCTTCGGCCAGTCGTCCTCGTCAAGGCCGGCGAGGACGTCCATCTCGCTCTTCTCGACGTCGATCTTGAGCAGATCGATCCGCGTCACCCCCTCCTCCTGGATGACCTCGGAGAGGGTGCGCAGGCGGCAGGTGAGGGTCTCGCGGCGGAAGCGCTCGGCGAGGAGCTCGTCCTCATATTGGAGGAGGTCCTGCACCCCCTCTTTGCCGCGCGCCATCTCGTTGTGGATCAGGGTACGCAGGGCTTCCCGTTCCTCGTGCTCGTTCGGATAGAAGGAGGACATCCCCGAGGTGTGAGGATAGAAGGTCAGCTCCGCCTCGCCCGGACGGCTCGACAGGCCGCAGTTGAACAGGCGGACGCGCTCGCCGTAGGGCGCGGCGTTGGCGGAGAGGATCTGGAAGAGCGGCGGCGCGGGCTCGAAGGTCCAGAGGCGCGCCGCGGGCCAGTGGAGGGCCACGAAGACCGTGAACAGGCCGATGTTGCCGCCGACGTCGAAGACGCAGTCGCCATCGCGCAGGGTGATCCCCTGACGGGTGTAGACGCGCTTTTCGAAGATGTCGTCGTACATCTGCTCCATCTCGGCCTTGCCTTGATAGGCCACCTCCAGACCGTTGGGGAGCGTGGCGCGACGGACAGGCCCAGTCATCCCCTCCTCCGGCCGGCTTCCTTGCGGCGTCGCTGCTCTTCGAGGAACTGGCGCTGGCGGTCGACGGCGGCGGATTGCTGGACGGCGCCGGCGCGGCGCTGCGCGCGGTCCTCGGCGTCGGCGAGCGCCCGGCTCTCGCGTTCCTCGGTCTCCAGGAAGCGGGCGAGCGACTGCACCGACGGGTTGCGGAAGAGCTGGACCATGGTGACCTCGCGGCCCAGCACCTCGCGCAGCCGGGCGTGGATGCGCACCAGGAGGAGCGAGCTGCCGCCCACCTCGAAGAAGTTGTCGTGGATGCCCACTTTCTCGCGCCCGAGCACCTCGCGCCAGACGTCGGCGATGGACTGCTCGGTCGAGGTGCGCGGCGCCACGTAGGCCGCCTCCAGCGCGGGCCGGCCGGCTCCCGGCGCGGGCAGGGCGCGGCGGTCGACCTTGCCGCTGCCGGTGAGCGGCAGGCTCTCCAGCATCACGAAGGTGGAGGGAATCCACGGCTCCGGCAGGCGGTCGACCAGCCAGCGCCGCAGCCCGCTCGCGGAGAGGGGGGCCGGCGCCTCCGCCTCCCCCATGTCCGGCCGCCGGGCATAGACCATGGTCACGTGGACCGCGTCGCGGCCGTTCGGACCCTCGCGCGCCTCGGAGGCCGCGAAGTCGTCCACCGCGATCTCGAAGCCGTGGCGGCGCAGGATGCCGGAGACCTCGGCGAGCAGCACGTCGTCGTGGACCTCCAGGACGACCTGGCGGATCTTCGGCCAGTCCTCGTCGCGGATGCCGGCGAGGATGTACCCCTCACTCTTCTCGGCGTCCACCTTGAGGAGGTCGATGCGCTCGACGCCGTTCTCGCGGATCACGTCCGAGAGGGCGACCAGCTCGATCGGATACGTCTCGGTGCGCAGGTGGTCGCGGATCGCCTCGTCGATCTGCTCGACGGGGATCTGGACGCCCATCCGCTCCATCCATTCGAGGATGAGCGAGCGGTTCTCCGCCAGGTCCTCCGGCGTGCCGGCGAAGCGGCCGGAGAGGCCCGGCGCGTTCGGATAGAAGGTGAACTCGGTCCGCCCCGGCCGGTCGGCGACGCCGCGGTTGATCAGGCGGACGTCCAGCCCGTAGAGGCCCATGTTGGCGCGCAGGGCGCCGAAGGTGGGCGGGAACGGCTCGAAGGCGAAGATGCGCGGGTTTTTCGCGCGCTGGTGGACGAACAGGCTGAAGAAGCCGACGTTCGCACCCACGTCGAAGATCACCGCGTCGTCCGGCAGGGTGATGCCGTGGCGCAGATAGATCTCGTCCTCGAAGATCTCCTGGTAGCCGGCCTGGATCTGGAACTCCGTGACGTAGGCGACCGGCATGCCGTTGGGCAGCGTCATCTGCGGCGCGTCCGGCGGCAGAGTCGTCTTGGGATGGAGCGGCGCCACGGCTCCGGCCGCCGGGACGACGTAGCCGGCCAGCCGCAGGTCTCCCGGGGAGTCCTCGCGGACGGTGACCGCGGCCTCGCGGACGCCCGGGTGCGCACGGAGCGCCGCCTCGACCTCGCCCAGCTCGATGCGGTGCCCGCGGACTTTGACCTGATGGTCGGCGCGGCCGAGGAAGTCGAGCGCGGCATCCTGATCAAAGCGCGGCCGGAACCGCGCGAGGTCGCCGGTGCGGTACATGCGGGCTCCCGGGGTGCCCACGAACGGGTCGGGCAGGAAGCGCTCTGCGGTCAGGTCGGGCCGGCGCCAGTAGCCGGCGGCCACGCCGTCGCCGCCCAGCCAGACCTCGCCGGGCATGCCGGGCGGGACCTGCCGCAGCCGCCGGTCGAGCAGGCGGACGGTGTTGTTCGCCAGCGGCCGGCCCACCGGCACGCGCTCCTCCACCTCCTCGATCTTGTGGACCGTGGACCAGATCGTCGCCTCGGTGGGACCGTAGACGTCGAGGATCTCGCCCTGGAGGGCGCCGCGGAGCCTCTGCGCCAGCGGCGCCGGCAGCGCCTCGCCGCCGAGGAGCAGAGCGCGTAGAGGCGCCAGGGATTGCAGGGTGCCGGGATCGGCGGCGAGCGCCCCGGCGAGCGAGGGCGTGCACTGGAGGTGCGTGACGCCGTGGCGCGCGATCTGGGCCGGGATCGAGAAGTCGTTGTCGTCCATCCCTTCCGTCGCCGCCTCGGCCGCGAGCGCGTCCCGCAGGTCGGCCAGACGGCGGAGGCCCTCCAGGGCGGTGTCGCACGGAACGCCGAAGTCCACGAGGCAACCGATCTCGTCCACCCCCAGCGCGCGGAGCCGGTCGATCGTCCGGCGGCAGGTCGCGGGCGAGCCGAACAGGCCGCTCGTCTCGAAGTAGCGGTCGAAGGCGTGCGC
>Ga0126309_10000085_pt1 | contig 31140 bp, 34 predicted proteins | sample Plot56_FD_92541 | JGI IMG/M metagenome (GOLD analysis project Ga0126309, IMG submission 92541) | Serpentine soil microbial communities from UC McLaughlin Reserve, CA, USA - Plot56 | ecosystem: Environmental > Terrestrial > Soil > Grasslands | place: USA: UC McLaughlin Reserve, Lake County...
CACTACTCCCGCCCGGGGAACGGCATCTGTCACTACCTGCACGTCGAGCGCTTCGCCAAGCCCGGCGCGACGCTAGTCGGGGCGGATTCACATACGACTTCCTCCGGAGCCCTCGGATCAATAGCGATCGGGGCCGGCGGTCTCGACGTGGCCCTCGTGATGGCCGGACAACCCTTCCAGACCCCCGCTCCCAAGGTCGTCGGCGTCGTGCTTACAGGGAAGCTCTCGGACTGGGTGACGCCGAAAGATGTGATCCTCGAGCTCTTGAGAAGGCGCGGCGTCCGAGGAGGCCTCGGACGCATCTTCGAGTTTTACGGCCCCGGAGTTGCGAACATAGACGTCACGGGACGGACCACGATCTGCAACATGATCGCCGAGCTCGGCGCCACCACGGGCGTCTTCCCCTCGGACGAGAGGACGAGGGAATGGCTGAGGATGCAGCAGCGTGAGGAAGACTTCGTGGAGCTCGCCGCCGACGAGGGCGCCGACTACGACGAACGCGAGCACATCGAGCTGAACGAGCTAGAACCCCTGATCGCACAGCCCCACTCGCCCGGCAACGTCGTCCCCATTGGCGAGGTCGCGGGCACCAAGGCCGCGCAGGTCTGCATCGGTAGCTCGGTAAACTCCGGCTTCGAGGACCTGGCCGTCGCCGCCGCGGTCTTGCGGGACGAGACGGTGTATCCCGGGCTCGTCATGACCGTGACGCCGGGGAGCCGTCAGATCCTCGACTCCATCGCCAGGACCGGCGTCTACTCCGATCTGGTGCGGGCAGGGGCACGGATGCTCGAGCCCGTGTGCGGCCCGTGCGTCGGGATGGGACAGGCGCCGCCCTCCGATTCGGTCAGCGTAAGGACCTTCAACCGCAACTTCCCTGGACGCTCGGGGACGATGACCGACCAAGTGTACCTGACGAGCCCTACTACCGCGGTCGCGACCGCTCTGCGCGGCGTTATAACGGACCCCCGCGAGCTCGGGAAGTACCCGGATCTCCCCGAAGCTCCTGCGAACCCTGCGGTAGACGACCGCCAGATCCTGGCCCCGGCGTCGCCGGAGGAGGCGTCGGGCATCGAGATCCAACGCGGCCCGAACATAGTGCCGCCGCCCGAAGCGCCCGAGCTCCCCGATTCCCTGGAGTGCACGGTCACCATCGTGGTCGAAGATGACATCTCGACCGGCGACCTCGCGCCGGATGGGGTCGAGGTCATGTCGTTCCGCTCAAACGTACCAGAGATTGCCAGATTCATCTTTCGGCGCTTCGACCCCGAGTACCACGAGAAGGCCCAGGAGATGGCGCCCGGCTTTATCGTTGGCGGGCACAACTACGGGCAGGGGTCGAGTCGCGAGCACGCGGCGCTGGCGCCTCTGCACCTCGGCATCAGGGCCATCATCGCGAAGAGCTTCGCCCGCATCCACCGCCGGAATTTGATCTCCCAGGGCATCCTTCCGCTTCGTCTCGAAGAAGAATCAGACTACGACTCCTTCGAGCAGGGACAGACGTGGGAGTTGCCGGAGATCAGGGAACGCCTGGAGAACGGTGACCAAGAGGTCCCGCTGAAAAAAGGAGACGACGAGGTAACGCTCCTCGCCGAGTACTCCCCAAGGGAGCGCGACATCCTCCTGGCTGGGGGCATACTGCGCCAGTTGCGCGAGAAGGAGGAGGACCAACAGCCCGAGGCCTCCCATCGGGTCTCCGGCGAAGCCGAACGGTAAGTGGTTCCGCCGCGGTAGATGGGTGGAGTCACGCGCGATCTACAGGGTAGTTGGCTAAAGAGAGGTCAACTTCTTGTTCGCTGCTTGTCACTGAGGGCTGGTCGCTGGCCGGCCTTTTCGGGGCGTAGGGCGGAGAGGAGGAGCAATCCGACGCCGATGACTATTGCGGCGTCTGCGGCGTTGAAGATGTACCAGAAGCTGAAGTGGATGTAGTCCGTGACCTCTCCGCTGCTCAGGCGGTCGAGGAGGTTGCCTGCGGCACCACCCAGGATCAGACCGCACCCGAGCATCGTCGGCTTCGACGGTCTCCCCGACAGCAGCATCCAGAGCACGACCACGACGGCGACAGTGCTCCCGACGAGGAGAACCATCTGGCTCCCGCCGAGTATGCCGAAGGCCCCGCCGTCGTTCTGTATGTAAGTGAGGCTGAGGAAACCTGGTATGAGGGTTATGCTCTCCCCGACTAGCATCGAGCCCTCGACGACGGATTTGATCCCCTGGTCCACGAGGAAGACCGCGAGCGCGAGCGTGAAGGCGAAGAGCAAGCTCATCAGGCGGGTCATCATGAGGTGGGATGCATCTCAGGACCACTCATCGGCGCAATGATCCTAGCATATCGCCTTTGCCGGATTCTCAGGCGGCGAGTCGGACTGTCGCCGAGCCCTGGACGTGTGGCGTGAGGCTCGACAGGAAAACAGGCGGGTGGAAGCTTTCGAACGTCTCGATCTCGAACCCGGCCTCCTCGATGGCCGCGACGGTGTCTCGATTGGGGTGGCAACCGCCGAGGAGCCGCCCCCAGAGAAGCTCGATGCGATCCTGCCAGCGCGCCGTGGACCCTGCGGCGCGTACGTGCTCGATAAACAGCAGCCTGCCGCCAGGACGCAGGACGCGTCTGACCTCGTCCAGCGCGGACTCCTGATCCGGGACCGTGCATAAAACGAGCGTCGAGACGACGGTATCGAAGGTCTCGTCGGGGAAAGGTAGCGCCTCTGCCCCGGCCGCCGAGACCTCGACGGGGACGCGGGCCTCCTCGAGCTTCTGGCCGAGCCTCCTGCGCATGAAGGGGTCGGGCTCGGTGACGATCACCCGGTCTACATCACGGTAGTGCGACAGGTTCGCGCCGGTACCGCCACCGATCTCGAGCACAGCGCCACGGGCCCCGGCGAGCAGCCGCCTCCTACGCTCGCCGATCCACCTCCGCTCCATGGAACCACTCGCCGGGTCATAGAGCGCCGCAAAGATAGGATGTCCGCCTTGCGCCGGACTGGCTTCGTGGTGGTCGCGTGATCTCCCCATAGGCACCCTACCCAGAGTCTGACACGTTCGAAGCTTCTGCGCCATCCGAAAAGCTGGGCCTGAGGACCTACCCACTTTCGGTCGTGGGACCGATGCCGAACCGGTGGTTCGGGAGTACCTTTCTTATGTAGTTCAAAGCGCGACAGAGAGGAGCAACAATGGAGGCGAAGGACCATAACTACGGGGTAGCCGAAGACGAGGTCGCCAGGGAGCACGGGCCGGTGACGATGGGCACGCAAGAGGAGCGTACGTTATCTGTGCTGGCGCACCTCAGCATGTTCCTCAACATCGTTACCGGATTCCTCGGGCCCGTGGCTGCCCTGGTCATCTGGCTGGTTTACAGGGACCGGTCGAGGAACGTGGCGTTCCAGGCCTTGCAGTCGATGTGGTACCAGGTGGCTTGGCTGGTGATCCTGGTCTCGGGATGGGCCGTGACGGGGCTCTTGATGTTCGTCTTGATCGGGTTCCTACTCGTTCCCGTGATGGCCCTGATCACGCTGGTTCCCTTCGTGCACAGCGCCTACGCGGCCTACCGGGTGAGCAAGGACGGCGAGTACCGCTACCCGCTGATCGCCGATATGATCGAAGCCCGCTAGACGACCACCACTGAGAACCGGCGCCCTCGATCCGGATGGGTCGGGGGCGTCGCTCCAGGCGGATCCCCCATTCCGGTGTTGCACCGTTTGCCCTCGTCATACGTATACGTAGATAGAGTGGATACTCGAGGAGGATAGAGATGCTGGACTCCAGGGAAAATTCTCCACCGGCGGCAGTCCCTGTTACCGTGCCGAATACGGAGACCCGCGACGTGACGGAGTTATTGCTCGGCGTACTGCGGAGCATCGAGCCCTACGAGGAGTGCATCCTCGAGGCCGAGCGGGATGGGGACTTCGAGGTCGCCGCCTTCCTGCGCGAATTGCGGCGTCAGGACCTCATCCGGGCCAGGGAAGCGACCCGTCTGCTAAAGAGATCCGTCGAAGCGGCCTACGTAAACGCGGTGCGAGAAGGAGGCTCGTATGTTGAGCTATCCGTTGGATCTTAGCTTCAAGATCGTCACGATCGGGACTCGCATAAGGATCAAGGACGCCACGGGGCGCCAGGTCGCGTACGTCCGCAAGAAGAAGTTCAAGCTCAAGGAGGACGTCGGGGTCTACGAGGATGAAGAACAGAGCCGTCTCCTGCTCCGCATGAAGGCAGAGACAGAATGATCGACTTCAGCGCCAGGTACGCGGTCAGTGGTCCCGACGGACACCCCATCGGGGCCGTCGGGCGGCGGGGCATGAAGTCGCTTTGGAGTAGCGCCTACGTCCTGGTCGACGCGTACGACACGGAGGCTGGTTCGATCCGCGAGGAGAACCCCTGGACCAAGGTCCTCGACTCCGTGATGGAGTCCCTCCCCCTCGGCGACGCCCTGGGCGGCCTCTACTTCAACCCGGTCCTGAGATTCTCGCCCGCGTAGGCACTGTCTGCCCAGAGGAGCTCCAGGCGGGGTATCAGGGGAGCGAGCCCGGCGAGCAGCTCTCTCGCACCCCGGTTATCGGAGGTGTCCACCAGCAGGTGTCGCTTGCGGCCCGGAATGTTCTTTCCCGCGTCGTAGCCCTTGTTGCCACCGGACTCCTCGGAGATGCGGACACTCTGGCTATCCATGATGGCGGCCGACGGCTCTGGTTCCCGGTCTGCCTTCCGCCGGGTAGCCCTACGCAGCGCCACCAGCATGCGCTTTCAAAGACCGTCCAGACGCCATCGCCTAAACCAATAGTAAACGGTACCCCACGGCGGAAAGTCGTGGGGCAATAGGCGCCAGGCGCAGCCTCCCCTGATGACGTAGAAGATGGCGTGGAGGATCTCCCTGACGGGGTGCTCGCGGGGCCGGCCGCGAATATGGCAGGCGGCAACAGCGGAGCGAGGTTCTGCCATTCGGCGTCAGTGAGATCCGTCGAGTACCGTTTGCGACGCACCAGTTATGCCTCCTCGCCAGCCATTGCGGTACGGCTTCGTATCGGTCGCTCGAGCAGCGCGTAGCCCAGGGCAACCGCGCGGCCCACCAACGGGCACCAATCCACAGCAGACCGGACCCGCCACGCTCCAGGACCACACTCCGCCAACGGCTGGGACGACGAAGAAGGACAGACCCCAGGCAGAACCGTGGACTCCCTGGAAGACGCCGCGCGACTCCGGCGGCGCCCGTGTTCACTTTCGCACCAGCGCGGCTGGCTGTAAAGGGTCGGACTGCAGCGCCTTGTTAGGCGGCCGCCCTCCTATAGCCAGCGACGGACCGCGCGCTTGTACGGTAGGTACTCCGAGGGGAACCGAGCCTCGAGGTAGCGCTCTTCTCGCGGAACAACCACCAGCACCATGAGGGCCAGCGCTGGAAGAAGCGTGAGCAGCACGCCGAGACTGTTGACCCATGCAGCGAGTCCGACCTGAAAGAGCGTGAAAGCGAGATAGATGGGATTTCGGCTGAAGCCGTATGGCCCCGCGCGAACAATGGTGGTCGTGGGGCGGTTGCCTGGGATGGGAGTGCCCGCCTTTCGGAACGTGCGCACTGCGGAGATGAAGAGAGCGCCGGCGACGAGCACGACCATCACCCCGATCGGCACGCTGACTGAAGCTGGGAGCAATTGCACCGGCCAGAACAAGTGAACGAGCAGGCCGAGGCCGATCGAGCCCAGGTAGACGAAGGGCGGGCGGATAGGTCCGAAGTTGGCAACGTTGGCCGCGGGCTGTGCGGGGCTCACCTCGTGTTCGGAATCGTGTACCACGGCATGTCTCCGCGGCCGCCTAACTAGTAGTTATACTGCTCGGTGCAGTATAGCGTTCTGGGTGCGCCCTTGTGCGTCCGGAGCCGCGCTATCTATATCGTCTTTGCGAACGCAACGTTTGCGCGCCTTGCCCGGTGTCGCGAGGCGCACTCTGCGAGGATGATCCGATAGAGCAATAGTGGGAGATAATTCTCACACACCCTCTTAGGGAAAAAGTGTAGGCACGCTAGCGAAGTGCAGTTGAAAAACCGGCGGAAATGCCTACGGTATTACTGTTCCAACCTACACGCTCTGGGGTCCTGGACGCTTGGGCGCCTAGCTGTGTGGGAAATCCTGCTTCGACAGAACGTAGGTTTGAGGACAGACGCCCCTCATACGATGGGTTCACCAAGTATACGTTTCTTGCCGGGGTGGGGATGAATATGATTAAGCGTAAGCTGTATCAAAAACAAGCAAGGCGACGATTACGATGATATTACGGTGTGGGTTTCTGATCCTTCCCTTTGTGCATTTGGAGGAGGCGGTTTGCTGCTAGGATTCATACAGGCGGCAGGACAGTCAGCGGTCCCAGGTTGGCTCCAGGTTGCGGACACGGCGGTCGGCATATTTCAAGCGTTCGTTTCCGGCGCTGCCGTCATTGGCGGAGCTATCTGGGCGTACTTCAGATTTGTAAAGGGGCGCACTTTTAGCCGCCGCCTCGAACCTGTAGTCGCCGGAGAGGTCATTCGTAGAGATGGGGTGTTATCCGTAACCGCAACGATCACAGCCAAGAACATCGGCGCAAGCAAGATTGATGTCGAGCCGCGCTATTGCGCACTCCGGGTACTCGCGTATGGAACCCAAGGCGGGACGATTGCTGGCGAAGTATCCTGGACGAGACTCGCCACGCTGCCCGTACTTCAAGCTCAGGTGTTGCTAGAACCCGGTGAAACCATTGGTGAACAGGTATTGTTTGAGACGCCTGACCGTAGCTACGTAGCCTTTAAAGTAGACGCAGCGCAAAAGTTGATAAACGAAAAGAAAGGGTTCTTACCCGTCCTCCATCAAGAGAGGCAAGTATGGGGCGTCTTGACAGACCGCGATATCATCGCGCGCGTGGTTGCAGAGAACAAGTGAACGAGCCACAGGCTGTTGGGGTTTTTTCTACGCCGGTGCGCGAACCATGACCTGCAGGAGATGCTCTATGGCCTCTTCGGGGTCATCAGCGAAGCCCGTATGGACCGGAGAAGGCTGCACCACTGTGCTGCGGGGCGCGACGAGCCACCCGAAGCGCTGGCCCTGAGGCAGAAGTCCCACGGCGCCGGCTTCGGCCCCGCCCTCGCAAACCCGGCACGCGACCTCGAGGTGCGCCTGCACGGTCTCGGGGTCGAGGTTGGGGTCGAGCGCCTGCAGGCGTTCGGGGTCGAGGTGGATGCGCGCGTCGAGGAACTTCTCGTCCTGGCAGTAGAGCACCACCCCCGCGTTTATGAACTCCCCGCGCTCGACGCGCGGCACCACGCGCAGGAGCGCGTACTCGAAATGGCTCATCGCGTGGTCTCCTCCAGTGCACTCACCCACGCTCTCGGCTCCTGCAGCCGGGTACTCAGGTAGGTGACGTAGGCGAAGCGCACCTCCGCGACGCTCCCGAAGCCCGGTTCGTCAGCGAGCCACTCGGCGGGGATCAAGTCTACGACGGAGCGAAGTACCTCTCGGGTGAGGCGCGGGGCGAGCGCCGCGTCCGCCTCGGGTATGGAGTCGGCGAAAGGGAGCAGGACGTGGTCCCTGACTGCGGCGAATGGACGCCGGCTCATGGCCTCCAGGGCCGTCCCGTCCTTCGCTGGCCAGTTGTGGTGGAAGTACAACGACGCGCCGTGGTCTATGAGCCAGAGACGATTGTGCCAGACCAGGAGGTTCGTGTTACGCGGGGTGCGGTCGACGTTGGTCACCAGGGCGTCGAACCAGACGATGCGCGAGGCGAGTTCTGAATCCGGTGACTCCACGAGCGGGTCGAAGCCGAGAGAGCCAGGCAGGTAGTCCAGCGCCAGGTTCAGGCCTGTGCTCCTTCTCAGCAGGTCCTGTATCTCGGGGTCAGGCTCCGAACGGCCCAACTCGGGGGCGAGGGAGGCAAGCACAACCTCGGGCACGAGGAGATCCAGATGGCGTGCGATCTCACCGGCCACGAGCTCGGCCACCAGCGCTTTGCGACCCTGTCCGGCCCCGCGGAACTTGAGGACGTAGGTCCCGAGGTCGTCGGCCTCGACGATCGCGGGCAGCGAGCCGCCTTCGCGCAGGGGCGTCACGTAGCGTGTGGCGGTCATGGTGCGGAGCAAGTCACGGTCCAATAGTCGAAGTGCCGCGCCATTGTCGCACCCGTCCGTCCCTTCCACAACGGACCCCGAAAGCTCCACCCGAAGACCTAGCCAACTTCGACCCGAGGTCCGATGTGCTTCTTTAGCAACCCGCCTATCGTTATTGCGTAGAGTGTAGGCGACGGAGCGAGGAGGAAGTTTCGTGGAGAGAGCTGCGACAGATTTCATGATCGAGGCCACAGGGGTCCAGAAGGTGTACGCCGCCGGTGGCCTGCGGGTGCGGGCGCTCCGGGGTGTGGACCTCGGGGTCAGGCGCGGGGAGATGGTCGCCATCATGGGCCCTTCTGGATCAGGGAAGACCACGCTGTTGAACGTCCTCTCTGGTCTCGACGACCTCTCTGACGGGGAAGTCTACGTGGACGGCGAGTCCATAAGGGGCATGTCCGACAGGAGACGGACGCGCTTCAGGGCCGAGAAGATGGGCTTCATCTTCCAGACCTACAACCTGATCCCGGTCCTCTCCGCGATCGAGAACATCGAGCTTCCGCTCTTGGTTGCCGGCAGCAAGCCGAAGAAGGCCCGCCAGTGGGCGCAGGACGCCCTGGAGATGGTGGGGCTCGCGGATCAGGCCAAAAAACGCCCGGCCGAGATGAGCGGCGGCCAGCAGCAGCGCATTACCGTCGCCCGCTCGCTCGTGAACAACCCGGCCATAGTGTGGGCCGACGAGCCTACCGGAGCCCTCGACTCGGAGACCTCGAAGGTGATCATGGACCTCTTGGTCAGGATGAACGAGCGGGAGCAGCAGACCTTCGTCCTGGTCACCCACGACGCCGCGGTCGCGGCCAGGGCGGACCGCACGATCCGCATGCGCGACGGCCGCATCGCGAGCGACGAGTCGAACGGGAAGGGAGAGTAAGGTGGAAGAGCTCTTCGGCGTTCCGACGCAGCAGCTCGTGTGGATCCTTCTCGCCGTCTTCGGCGCTGCGGCCCTGATCCTCTGTCTCTCCGCCCTGCGCAACCGCGTCTCCTTCAGGATGGCGGCCCGTAACCTGCCGCGTCGCCGCACCCAGACCATCCTCGTCGTACTCGGCCTGATGCTCGCAACCATACTCTTCTCCGCCTCCTTTACCACGGGGGATACCCTCACCAACTCCCTCCGCGTCCAGTCGCTCGAGAACCTGGGCCAGGTCGACGTTCAGGTGCAGGCCGACGGCTCAGGCGCCTCAGGCCAGCAGCAGTTCGGTCAGACAAGCACTGAGCGCGCCGGCTACTTCGACGCGAAAGTAGCAGGCAAGGTGCGCGACCGGCTCTCCAACGAAAAGCGCGTCGCAGGCGTAGCTCCCGCCGCCATCGAGACCGTCCCTGTAACGGCCAAGGGCAGCGACCTGAGCGAACCGAGCACGGACGTACTCGGTATCAAGGAAGACTCCATGGAGGGCTTCGACACGCTCACGACCTCCTCGGGCAAGACGCTGAATCCCTCGGATCTCAGCAAGGACGAGATCTATCTGAGTGCTGACGCCGCGAAAGGTCTCGACGTTGGGAAGGGAGACGTGGTCGAGGCCACCTTCGCCCGGAAGCCCGATGCGACCCCTGCCCCGAACGCGCCTCCTGCCGCCCCTGGTGCCGTGCCCGTTCCGCAACCTTCGGAGCTGACCGTGGCAGGCGTCTACGAGAGGGGGGGTAATCCGGCTTCCTCGACGTCGATGGTCATGCCCTTGCAGAGATTGCAGGAGCGGGTGGGAGAGGAGGGCCGGATCAACGCCGTCCTCATCACCCACAAAGGGCCGGCCATCGAAGGCGCCGCAGGCACCGACGCCACCAAAGAGGCCCTCGAACCGCTCTTAAAGGAGAACGACCTCGAGGCCCAGCCCGTCAAGAAGGAAGCCATAGATCAGGCCGACGAAGGTGGGGAGACCTTCACGAGCATCTTCTTGCTCTTCGGGCAGTTCTCCGTCGCTGCCGGGGTGCTCTTGATCTTCTTGATCTTCGTGATGCTCGCTGCGGAGCGCAAGCACGAGCTCGGTATAGCGCGGGCCGTGGGGATGCGCAGGGGGCACCTGATGCGAATGTTCGCCTTCGAGGGGGCGCTCTACGCCCTGCTCGCGAGCGCCATCGGGAGCGTCGCCGGCGTCGGGGTTGGGTGGCTGATGGTGCGCGTAATCGGCAAAGCGTTCGCCGGCTCCGGGTTTACGGTTCGCTTTGCCACGAGCCCCGAGAACGTCGTCATAGCCTTCTGCCTCGGCATGGTGCTCACGTTCGCGGTAGTCCTGATCTCTTCCTGGCGGGTGAGCCGTCTGAACGTGGTCAGGGCCATCCGCGATATCCCTGAACCCGACAGGAAGGGCCGCAGCGTCAAGGGCGTCCTCCTTGCGCTCGCGACCCCGCTCGCCGGGGTCGGTCTCGTCTGGCAGGGGCTCCAGGCGGAGCAGACGGGCATGTACATGCTGGGGCTCTCGCTCATCATCGTCGGGGCCGCGCTCGTGGCCCGCGTGCTGCGGGTGCCCGAGCGGATCTCCTTCACGGTGGCAGGGATGCTCTTGCTCGGTCTCTGGCTCTTGCCTTTCTCGTTCGCGCCCAGCGGGATGACAGAAGGAATAGACCTGTTCTTCATCTCGGGCGTCATGATCGTGCTGGCCGGAGTGTGGGTAATAATCTACAACTCCGATCTGCTCCTTGGCGCCGTCGTCGCCCTTTTCGGCTGGCTGCGCGGGATGCCGCCCGTCCTCAGGACCGCCGTATCCTATCCGATGCAGAGCCGCTTCCGTACCGGCATGACCCTCGCCATGTTCTCCCTCATCGTCTTTACCATCGTGACCATGAGCTTTATAAACGCCGCCTTCGGTTCCATCTTCGATGACACGGACCGACTCTCCGGCGGCTTCGACGTGCGCGCCGACGCCGGCTACGCGGCCCCGATCCCGGACATGAACGAGGCCCTGAAGGATAAGAAGGACGTGAACGCCGATGACTTCACCGCGGTAGGCACCCTCACCGGGCTCTCCGTGGACGCGAAGCAAGAAGGCACAGACCACAAGCCAAAGACCCTCTTCTTGCAGGGTGTGGACGGAGGCTACACGAAGAACGTCGGCTACGGCTTCAAGTCCACCGTCGCCGAGTACGACACGGCGGACGAAGTGTGGACCGCGCTGCGGACCGAGGAGGACACTGCGGTTATCTCGTCCGATCTCGCGCCAAGCAGGTCCAACTTTGACGTTGGTGATGCAGAGCCCGCGATCAAGCTCTCCGGCTTCTACGGGGAAGATCCGACGCTCCCCGACGACCTCTACATACGGGTCGAAGACCCGCAGTCAGGCAAGACGCGGAACCTGCACGTGATCGGGGTACTCGAAGACACGGCGTTCTTCGCGCCGGGCGTGACGTCCTCGCGTGCTACCCTGGACGACCTCGCGGGATCACCCTTGCCGGCGCAGAGTAACCAGTTCAGGTTGAGAGACGGGGTGGACCCGGGAGCGGCCGCGAAAGACCTGGAGGAAGCGTTCGCCCAGAACGGCCTCCAGGCTGTCGCGATAAAGAAAGAGATCGAAGACGGTTCGGCCTCGCAGGGCCTCTTCAACAACCTGCTCATGGGTTTCATGGGTCTAGGCCTCCTGGTAGGCATCGCGGCCCTCGGCGTCATTGCGGCCCGCTCCGTGGTCGAAAGAAGGCAGCAGATCGGGATGCTCCGCGCCCTGGGCTTCCAGCGGGGTCAGGTGCGGCTCGCTTTCCTCATCGAGTCGTCTTTCGTGGCCCTGCTCGGCATCGGGCTCGGGGTGGCCCTGGGCGCCGCGCTCTCGGTCGGGATCGTCGACTCCTTCGAGGAGCAGATCTCCGGTATCCGCTACACGGTGCCCTGGAATACGCTGGGCGTGATCGTCGGCCTCGCCTACGTCGCTTCGCTGCTCACCACCTTCCTCCCTGCCAGCCAGGCCTCCAGGGTCTATCCTGCTGAAGCGTTGCGTTACGAGTAGAGAGGGCTGATCCTCCGAGAGGGTCCGCGCGGGCCCTCCCTTTCCTCCCGGGGACCGAGCATCGTTGCGTCCGCAGGCCGATGCGCCGTGTCTCGCAGGGTACTAAACTGGCCGGAGTCATGAGAACGGGCACGTCCGATGATGGGTGAGATCTTCGCGCTCCGGCGGTTGCGGTGGAAGCTGACGCTCAGCTACACGCTCGTGGCCGCGGTAACGTTGCTGGCGCTGGAGTTGATCCTGGCCGGAGCCCTAGTTGCCTTCCTGAACTCTGACCTCCTGCCGAGGCTGGTGGTGCAGAACTTCAGGGACGAAGTGGCGCCGCGCCTGGAGAGACCCCTGAACCAGAATCCGCCGGACACCGAAGCTATACGAGAGAGGCTCGTCGGCTTCGCAGACCGTTCCGATGTTCGGGGGGCCGAAAGGCCACCGCCGGACCCCACGAGCCTGAGCAATTACACAGCGGACCAGGGCTCCCTCCTCGTGGTCGACGACAGACGCCGCCTGCTGGTCTCCGTCCCTGAGATGCAAGGTTTCCCCGAAGGCAAGCGGTTCGACGCCGGGAGTATCTCCGGCCTGAGGCCGCTGGTGAACGCCGCGTTCGACGGCGAGGAGAACTCCGGCCGTCTCTCATCGAATGTAGAGGGCCAGGTGGTGACCGTCACGCCCATAGAGGGCAAGAAGGGCCGGGTCGCCGGGGTACTGGTCGGCACACTGCGGCTGCCGAACCTCACGGCGCCCCTCCTCATCACGGTGGGGATCAGCGCGATCTTCCTGACTATACCGGCCGCTTTTCTGGGTGCGCTCTTCGGCTTCTTTACCGCCTGGAGCCTGACCCGTCGCATAGGGCGACTCGTTCGCGCGTCCCGGTCGTGGAGTAGGGGCGACTTCTCCGTGACGACGAAGGACCGCTCCAGAGACGAGCTCGGCCAGCTCTCTCGCGAGCTCAACAGTATGGCGGCCGAGCTCCAAAACCTGCTCCAGGCGCGGGGCGAGCTTGCGACCCTAGAAGCCCGCAACCGCTTCGCCCGCGACCTACACGACTCCGTCAAGCAGCAGGTTTTCGCGACCTCGCTCCAGATCGCCGCGGCCCGCGCCCTGATCGAGAAGGACACGAACTCGGCCGAGGGTCACCTCGCCCAGGCGGACGAGCTGGTACGTCAGGCCCAGAAAGAGCTCAACGTCTTGATCCAGGAGATGCGTCCCGCAGCCCTGGAAGGGAAGGGCCTCGCGACGGCGCTGCGCGAGTACGTCGTCCGCTGGTCGGAAGGGGCCGAGATCCAGGCAGATTTCCGGGTCCAGGGCGAACGCAGGGCGCCCCTGGAAGTAGAACAAGCGCTCTTCCGCGTCGCCCAGGAGGCGCTGGCCAACGTCGCCAGGCACAGCGGGGCAAGGCACGCCGAAGTCGACCTGAGCTACGTTGCAGGCACCATCACCCTGCGCGTCGCCGACGACGGCCGCGGCTTCGACCCCTCGCGGAACCCGGGTGGGGGTTTCGGCCTCCAGAGCATGCGCGAGCGGCTGGTCAGGCTCGGCGGTCACGTCAACGTCGAGAGCGCGCCTGGCAAAGGAACGCTGGTGGAATGTTTCTGTCCGGTACAGGAGAAGAAGGGTGAACGATTATGAGCGAGCCGATCACCGTCCTGCTGGTAGACGATCACGCGCTGGTGCGGCAGGGGGTGCGCGCCTTCCTGGAGACGCAGGGCGATATCAGCGTGGTCGCCGAGGCCGGGGGCGGGGAGGAGGCCGTCAGGCTCGCCGCCGAGCATGCCCCCGACGTCGCCCTGATGGACCTCATCATGCCAGGGATGGACGGCGTCGAGGCGACGCGGCGTCTCGTAGCGAGCTCGCCACGCACGAACGTCGTCATGCTCACCTCCTACCACGACGACGAGCACGTCTTCCCCGCGATAAGGGCAGGCGCCCTCTCCTACGTCCTCAAGGAGATCGGCCCGGACGAGCTCGCCGACGCCGTCCGCAAGGCCGCCGCGGGCGAGGCGGTGTTGCACCCGCGGGTGGCGGCGCGCGTGGTCAGGGAGCTTCACGGCGCCAGGCGCGCCGAACCGAACGTCTTCCACGACCTCTCCAACAGGGAGCTCGAGGTGCTGAAGTTGATCGCCGAAGGCTTGCACAACTCGGAGATCGCAGGCCGCCTCTACGTGAGCGAGAAGACGGTCAAGAGCCACGTCTCGAACATCCTCTCGAAACTACACCTGGCAGACCGTACCCAGGCTGCCGTCTACGCCTGGAGAGAGGGCGTCATCAGGCGCGATTAGCAGGTTTGAGGGGTTGATCCTGACCCGAGGATCACAAGAGCTTCGATTGGAGCGTGCTCTCTGGGGGGATGTTTTCGGAACCATCTCCGGTATCGGATAATCCAGTGAACCTTAGCTCTGAATCGTCAGCGTATTTACTGAGCTTTTCAATGCTGATCCACCGTCGTTCAAGCTTCTCCGCTACGGCCCCCGTGGTGTTAGACCCCGCAAAGGGATCTAACACTAGATCACCTGGGTCGGTTAGAAATTCTATAAAGAACCTCGGAAGTTCTGCTGGGTAACGGGCGGGGTGGATCTTTTTGCCGAGCCTCTTTGACTCCTTAATGTAGGCGCTGTTGCTTTCGTTGTTGCCGACCTGGATTAGGTTCGATGGTATAGAGCCCCCCTGCCTTTGGAGAATCCTGCCCGAATCATGTGTCCTGAAGGCCTCTCAGTCTGTTTGAGACCTCTCTTGATGAGGCGCTCCATGTCCTTGCTGTAGGGCAACAGGACGTTGTTGTTGTTAGCCTTCGGCCGCTCGGAAGGCGAGAGCCAGAAGATGTACTCCACGGAGTCCTTAACCCGGATGCGCTGGACGTTAACCCACTCCGCCGGCGCCGGCATTTTTGCAGGGTTGTACCAGAAGAACTCCTGGGCGAGCTTGTAGTCAAGCTCATCGCAGAGGGCCAGCAGAAGCCGGTAATGGTAGAGAGAGCGCGTCGGGTGCTTCGGGGTCCAAGCCCCGCCGACGTTGAGTACGAAGCTACCGGAAGGCTTGAGAATACGCTGGATCTCCCTCGCGAAAGGCAGGAACCAGTGTTTCTCTGCGTAGTATAGCCAGGATGTTGGGGCATATGGTTCTGACATACAAACCACAGCTATAGCGTCTCTAAAGTCTTGAATTGATGACGCCTCCTACACGACAGGTAGAATGAAAGCGTATGGGAGAGCTTTTCGCCGCACCGAGGGTACTGGAGATCGGCTTCGATTCGCTGAGCGCAGCAGCCGGGCTCTTCGTGGTGGCCATGGCGTTGCGCGTGGCCTCCGCCTTCACCTTCTCCGCCCACCGGCAGGCCATGCGGGTGCTGGCCGCCGCGGCCTTGATCGTCGTGGCCTCCGAGATCATCGGGGTAGCCGCGGCGTTCACAGGATCAAGCACTTTCACTGACGCCGCCGAGGAGTTCGCGGAGCTCGTCGCCATCTCTGCCGCCGCGGCCGTGCTGCACTACCTGGGTCGGGTGGAGCGGGAAGAGATCTCTCCCCTCAGACGCTCCGCAGACGTGGACGAGCTGACCGGACTGAGTAGCCGCTCCTTCTTCGAACGGGCTGCGGGACGCAGGGTCGAGAAAGCCAGGAATGGGGGCACGCCGCTGGCGTGCATCTTGCTCGACGTGGACGACTTCAAGGCCTACAACGACAGCCACGGCCACGGCGCGGGGGACGAAATCCTGCGTTGCGTGGCAAGGATACTGCGAGAGTCGGCCAGGGCGGACGACCTGGTGGGGCGCTACGGGGGCGAGGAGTTCGTCTTGTTGGTGAACGGCGAGGTGGAGGGCGCACGCGAGGTTGCCGAGCGCATCCGGCAAGCCGTGCAGACGACGTGCGTGCCGCAGGACGAAAACTCGCTGGAGCGCCCGACCACGGTGTCGTTGGGGGTGGTTCCCCTCTCAGAAGAGACGAAGAGCCTGGATCGCCTTATCGCGATGGCGGATGCGGAGATGTACCGGTCCAAGAAAACGGGCAAGAACAGGGTGTCGGTCCTCGAAACCTGAAGCCTGTTGCCGAGTTGTGCAGAAGGGATTGGATTTTCCGCACAGCTCTACAGCGTTGCGCTCGTGCCGCCGGTGCAGACGGCGCCTGGCTCCGGGGTCTGGGGGCCCTGCCGGTAGGCCTGGATAAAACTCTCCAGGTCGGGGTCGTCCGATCCGCTGAGGCCTATCTGCTTGCTCCAGGCCGAGGCCACCACGGGGGTGTTGCTGGGCAGGTCGGAGTAGGGGCTGACCAGGATGTAGGACTGGCTCTCTGCGATATCGCGCAGCTCATCCACCTGGTCCTGCGGAAGGTCGGGGGAGTAGGTGATCCAGACCGCACCGTGCTCCAGGGAGTGTACGGCACTCTCGTCGCGGATAGGTTCGTCGTAGAAGCCGCAGTTCTGCCAGACGGGGTTGTGCGCGCCGCCGGCCGGAGGATTTTGCTCGTAGTCCACGTCTCCGGAGGTGTGCTTGCCTGCAGGGCCGACATCGTAGGTCTTTACGTCGTCAGGGGCGCCGCTGGCAGACTGCTGTCTGACGTCCACCACAGCGAGCGCGATGAACCCGGCGACGAACAACACGATAACCGCACCTACTATCAGGTATGTTCTTCTGGAGTCCCCTGACCCGCTACTCTGGCTCCTCCTAATGCTCTTCGCCAAGACCCATCCTCATTTTAGCCTCCGGTGAAATCGTAGCACACGCAACCCGCTTCTCCGAGAGACGTTAGAACGCCCGCGCCACGAGCCATACGGCCAACGCCGCCAGCGCGACCCACACGGCTACCACTACCACGGCCGCGACACTGCTGACCGGCCTGTCCTTCGCCTCGCGCGCCTCTTCGCGGCACTCGTCGAGGACCTGGGCGGTATCATTCTTATGGCGAGCGCGATCCCGAGCGGGATGATGACCAGGTCGTCGAGGTACCCGAGGACCGGGATCGGGTCTGGTATCAGGTCTAGGGGGCTGAAGGCGTACCCGACCACGAGGGCGGCGAAAGCCCGCGCATACCAGGGTGCCCTCGGATCCTTGTAGGCCAGAAAGAGCGCGTAGACTTCGACCTTGAGCCTTCGCGCCCACCGTTCGAGCCGGCTCACTGTCTCTGGCCTGTGGCCACAGAATACGTACTTATCGGCAACATTCGTCTTCGCAGTTCTCGCCGGTGACTACCGGCGCAGTACAGCAGCTCTCTCCGCGCCACGACTCGCGCCCTTCCTTGACGGCGACGCCCGCGATGAGCAGCGCCGTGATGGGATCGGCCCACCACAGGCCGAAGAGCGCGTTCGCGCCGAGCCCGACGAGCAGGGCTGCGGAGAGGTAGGCGCAGAGCATGTTCTGCTGGCCTTCGCTCTTCGTCGCCGAAGAACCGAGCTTCTCGCCTACGCGGGCCTTGGCGATAGCGAGCGGGGGCATGGTCACCAGCGTGAAAGCCGCGAGGCCCATGCCGATCCAACTTGCCTCCGGTCGCGCACCAGAGAGTAGACTCCTCAGAGCCTCGAAGCCTACGTAGGCCGCTATGAGGTAGAAGCTTACGCCGATGAGCTTCTGGGCGCTCTGCTCCGCGGTCTCCGAAGAGGAGCGCGGGGCGGCGAACCGCCAGAGGAGTATGATCCCCGCCAACGATTCGATGAGCGAGTCGGCCCCGAACCCGACGAGCGCGATGGACCCCGCAACGATCCCCGCGCCGACCGCGATCGCCGCCTCCACGCCATGCCAGCCTACCCCGAGCCACGCCAAAAGCTTCGCCCGCCTGACCAACCGTTCTCGCTCGACTATCCCTGTCGGCTTGCGCGACAACTGGAGCGGTCGGTCGGTCATGGGATCACCTTCGCCCTCTCGCCCAATACGGCCCACAGAAGCGACCTTCCCTCATCCGTGAGTGAGTACATGACCAGCTTGCCGTTTCTCCTGGAGGTGACTAGGTTGTGCGAGCGGAGCAACCTCAGATGGTGGGAGACGAGGTTCTGGGCGCGAGAGGAGATCCAGGCCAGGTCGCACACGCATAGCTCCCCACCCTCCCCAAGAGCCGCCGCGAGCAAGAGCCGCGTCGGGTCCGAGAACATCCTCGCCCGTTCGGCGGCTTCCCCTGCGGCCTCCACTCCGAGCATCCTCCCGCGTATCGCCTCGGCCCGCGGGGCGTCGATGCACAGTAGATCGCAGATCTCGTGGTTCATACTGTCATTCTAACGCCTGTTGATACGTTGGTACAGGTGGGACGAACGTCAGTCGAGACGGGAGGGGAAGCGGAGGGTCTGGAGTGAGGCGTGATGGTCGCCGACGTGGTCGACCTGGAGGGTGGTATGGGAGATGCCGTACTCGCGGGTGAGGATCTCTTCGAGTTCGCGCCTGCGGGCGTGGCAGTCTTCTTGGATGCCGACGAGGACGTGGGCGGAGAGGGCCGGGAAGCCCGAGGTGATGGTCCAGATGTGGAGGTCGTGGACCTCGACTATGCCTTCGGCTGCCGCCATCCTCCGGCCGACTTCGCCGGCATCCAGGCCGCGGGGCGTCGCTTCGAGCAGGATGTTGGTCGAGTCTCTGAGGAGCTTCCACGAGCTGCCCAGGATCAGGATCCCGATCGCGACGCTGACCAGGGGGTCGGCGTAGCGCCAGCCGGTGAGGATGATAATGGCGGCGGCGACCATCGCGCCGACCGAACCGAGGGCGTCGGCGAGCACGTGGCGCATGGCACCCTCCACGTTCAGGCTCTCTCCCCCCGTTCTGTAGAGGATGGCGGCGCCGACCGCGTTGACGAAGAGCCCGAGCGCGGCGACGCCCAGCATCGGTCCGCCGAGCACCTCTGAGGGCTCCCTGAGGCGCGCGTAGGCCTCGATGAAGATCCAGACCGAGATCGCCACCAGCGTCATCCCGTTCGCGAGGGCGGCCAGGATCTCGGCCCGACGGTAGCCGAAGCTCTTCTCCGGTGTCGCCGGTCTCCCTGCCAACCAGGCGGCGAAAAGGGCGACCCCGAGCGAGAGGTTATCCGAGAGCATGTGTCCCGCGTCGGCGAGCAGGGCGAGGCTCCCCGTGAGGAGGCCGCCGACGATCTCCACCACCGTGAAGCCCGCGGTCAGGACGAGCACTACGGCCAGCGCGCGGCGGTTCTCGTCACGCGCGTTCGGAGGGCGGTCGTGTTCGTGATGGCCCACGGGGCTATTCTATCGCCGCGCGGCTGCCACGGCCGGTTCGCGGACGGTAGCTATCGCCCGTGGTATTGGCGCTTCGCCAGCCAGATGCCGAAGGCAACCTGCGCCGTGCCGAGGAGGCGCATTAGCCTCGGGTTCTCGGCGAAGAAGTGGGCGACTTTGCGGACCCTTGCGGGGCCAAACTCCCACAGGAGCGAGTGCTCCGTGGGGAAGATCACCTCGACGATCCCGTCCCCGACGGTGAGGATCGCGAAGGTCTCCTTCAGCCTGCGGGCCGACACGCTGTGCATGGTGGCTCCCCTCCTTACTGCGACGTCTCGCCGAGCGTCACCTCGAGCTTCCTCTTCTCTGCGTTGCGGAAGACCGTCAGTGTGACCGTGTCGCCCGGCTTATGGTCGCGCAGGGCGCCGAGAAGGTCCCCGTAGCCGGCTACTCGGGCGGCGCCGAGGGCCATGATTATGTCCCCCTTGTGCACCCCGGCTTTCTTGGCTGCGCTACCTGATACGACTTTCTCCACCAGTGCGCCCGAGGCTACGGGCAGGTCGAACCGTTCGGCGTCTTCGGGGCTAAGGTCCGTCGTCAGTACGCCGAGGTAGGGAGTCGTGACTTTGCCCTTCTCGATGAGCTGGTCGGCCACCGAGACCGCCGTGTCGGAGGGGATGGCGAAGCCGAGGTTTACCGCCCCGGTCTGGGCGGGAGGGAGGTAGGCGACGTTGATGCCGATGATCTCGCCGTCGCGGTCGGCCAGGGCACCGCCCGAGTTGCCCGGTGAGATCGCCGCGTCGGTCTGGATGAGATCCGTCAGGGCGCTTCTCGCCGCCGTACCGTCGCCGGTCAGCTCGGGAGGGAACTCGCGGCCCACGCCGCTCACCACGCCGGAGGTCACCGTCGACTCGAAGCCGGAAGGGCTGCCGATGGCTACGGCGAGCTGGCCGACGATCGGGGTGTTTCTGGTGGCGAACGTGGCGGCCGGAAGGTCGTCGCGGTCGACCCTTATCACGGCGATCTCGGTGTTCGGGTCTGCGCCGACTACGCTTGCGTCTTCGATGGTGCCGTCGGCGAAGGCCACGTCTACATCGGTGGCCCCTTCTACGACGTGGTTGTTGGTGATGATGTAGCCGTCCGGGCGATAGATCACACCGCTCCCTATCCCCTCGCCCCTCTGGGTCCCGAGCGGTGTCTGCTGCACCGCCTTGACGTTGACCTGCACGACGCTCGGCCCCACCATCGAGGCGACCCTGGCCACCGGCTCGTCTGCCGGTATTTGCGATGAAGCCTGCGGCGAGGCCTGGGCCGGGTTGTTCTCCTGGGATACCGGGTGTTTATCCGAACACCCCGCAACCAAGGTCGTACCGAGCACAAGGGCGAGCAAAATGGAGCGTGCTCTAGATCTCAAACTCAACGTGTCAGAACCTCCTGTAGGCGCCTGGAGCGCGTAGTTCGCTACAGAGTCTATACGTGCGAGCTCCGAAACGGTTGTACGTTGTAAGCTCTGAGCATGGATGCCTCGATCAACAGGAGAGAGGTGCCCGTGGACCTGGCTCGCGCGGGAGAGGCCCGCCACTTTGTAGCCTGGAGGGGCGCCGTCGCCGGACTCGGCGGCGGAAGGCTGAACGAGCTGGCCGTCGCCGCCGAAGCCGTCATTACGGACGTTCTGCTCTCCTCACGAGAAGGTGTTCTCGAAATAGAGTCCGAACACGACGAGGAAGTCTTCAGGATCTGCATCGCGCATCCCGAGATAGAGCAGCGCCGGCTGAAGGATCTAGAACGTGTGCTGGAGCGGTTCCTGGACGATCACGAGATCGCCGCTACCCGCGCGATGCTCGTAAAGCGGCTGCGTTAGCAGTTTCGGAGATCAGCCTTCTGCAGTGCCTCTGGAGGCGGGCTCGCTTAGAGCCTGCTTGACCTTCTCTTCTTCCCCTCTGAGGTAGAGGAAGACGTCCTGGGCGAAGCGTACGGCGTGCTCCTCGGGAAGGTTGACCCACCGGTTTGCGAGGACTGACTCCAGCTCCCTGATGGCCGCGTCCGCCATCCCGACCATCGTCTCAGCCTCTCTTAGGGTCTCCTCACGCTCCGCCTCCGGAAGCTCGTGGCTTCTCTTCAGCCGCTCCTGGTGCTCCTCGAGGTACTGTATGAAGTCCCTGATGCCCACGGGGCGGGATTATATCGGTTCAGGAGCGCGACTCCAGGAAGATCTCTCGCGTGACCTCGCCCGAACCCTGTCTGCGGGCACGTTCTTCGGCGAGCCGACGGGCCCGCCCGCGTAGGAACAATGGCACCGCTGCCGCTTCCTGCAACGCCTCGTCGGTCCACTGTATACCGGCCTCTACCGCAGGCTCCGTGCTCTTCTCTCGCAGGACGACGTCGAGCTCGTCGGCAAGGACGCTGGACCCGGCGTAGCCCATGAGAGGTCGCCCGACGAAGGGCCTGTCGGTGACGGGAGAACAGAGTGGAAGGTAGGGTACCCCGAGAGAGTTGGCCACGTCTACTTCCAGGTGTGTACCGATTACGAGGTCGGGCTTCGCGGCTTCAATGCGGACCGCGACTTCCTCAGTATCCTCTTCGACGAAAGCTTCTTCGGTGAAAGTGTTGGCGTGGAAGAGGAAGTCTCTTTCGAGGTGCGTGAGATACGTCCCGCAGGCGGTGACCTCCAGCCCGACCTCGCGGGCCAGGGCGTAACCCAGGCCCAGGGGGTAGGTGAAGTCCCCGAATATGGCGACCTTGCGGTTTTGGAACGTCTCGGGCGGTTCCAGCCGCGCGTACCAGGGGAGCTTCGCCGTGCGGGCCAGCTCCGCCCAGATCGTACGCTGCACGGACTTCGGGTCGAGCTGGCACAGCTCGCCGACAGACCGCAGGAGCGCGCCCGTCCCCGCGGCGCCGATCATCGGGGTCGTCACCCTAGGCATCCCGAACTCGTCCTGCAGGTAGAGCGTCGCAGACTCTCCGACCTCCCTGTACAGGAGCACGTTGGCCCACGCGCGCGGGAGGCGGCCCAGGTCTGTCGTGTTTGCCCCCAGCGGCACCCTGGCGTTCACTTCGACCCCGACCATTTCGAGGAGCCGCTCGGCCTCGGCGTACTCGGCCGCCGCGCCGGGCCCGAAGATCGGTGGCCCAAAGATGTTGACCGTGGGGTACGGGCTCCTCTCGAGCCCGTCTTGCATCCGGGCTCGGATCAGGTCCTCCAACGCGAGTTCCGCTGCCTCGGTCTCCCTCATGCCCGGTCTCTCCCAGGGAAACGTGACCAACCCCGGGGTCCTTCCCGTCCCTTCTACCTCGGGGAGGGTGGTGGGAATGCTCTCCCCCGAGAGCAGGGAGGCCTCCGAGCGGGCCAGGATGACGACCTCCGTCTTCGGATGACGCCGGAGGACACCGGAGAGGTCGCGGGCGAGGTTTCCCGGTGCCATCGAGTCATCGGGTCCCCCACGCAGCGGGCTGAGCGTGACCGGCGCCATCTCCCCGGTTCGCTCCCTGGCCGCGTAGAGCGTACGGAAGTACGATTCGCCGGGCAGTGCCCTGAGCAAGGCGTGTATGCCCCTGATGCTCGCGGCCACCCGTAGGATCCCGTAGCTCTGCGGTCCCTCGTAGACGCCGCGCAGGAGCTTCACAGGTTCAGCGAATCGAGGGTCTCTGCGCGTTCCAAGGTACGCACCAGGAGTTCGAGGATGTTACGTGCGCCTCCGTACCCGTATAGTCCGGCCTCCAGGAAGTCACGGGGCGAGCGGCACAGGTGTCCCCGGGCGACCAGGGGCAGGTGGAGGCCGGGGCTGGAGATCACCACGTCAGGCCTCGACTCGTCGATGCGGTTCGTCTGTCCCCTGTAGTCCGGCGAGACGACGACGTCGACGTCAGGACCAAGGGCCTGCAACTCGGCGGCCAGGAACCTGCGGTCCAGCCGCGGCGCCCCGACCTCGAGCACCACGGCCCCCGCGTCGGCGAGGAAGCGGGCTAGTGGGATCTCGAACCCCGTGTCGCCGGTGAAGAAGATCCTCTTCCCCCTGATGCGATTCCTCAAGACGTCCAGGTCCTCCCACGCCGACCTGGCCCGTACGACCTCGCTGGTTCGCGTCCCTGCTTCCTCCGCCACGTCCTGGACGAAGCGGGCCGTGCCGTCGACCCCAACGGGCATGAGGGTTTTGACCACGGTGGCCCCTCGTCTCTCGGCGACGCCTGCCGCTGAGGTCAGGTTCGGGTCCATCACGGCCACCACCGTGCCCTCCCCGAGGGGCGGAAGCTCCCCTATCCCAGAGCTTGGCACGCTCCCCGCTACCTCCACCCCGGCCCGGGAGAGCTCTGTGGCGAGCACCTGCGCGGTCCCTGAGGAGAAGGTGCCACCGAGCAGCACCACGGGGCGACCATCATCCGAGTCAGGCGCTTCGGCGCCCCGTCCCAGCAGGCCGCCGAAGAGTCCGCCACGCTTCGCCGGAGAGGCGGCCTCCACGAGGTCTGAGGTCTTTCTCTTCGGGCAGAGGTTCACCAGGACGGCGAGAACAGAGTCTTCGAGGTCGGTGGAGAGGATGCCTGAGACTTCGTGGGGGGCATCGGGATTCACCACCTCGACCGGCAGGCCGAGTTTGCGGGCTACGAGCCTGGCCTCGAACGCGGCATCAACCCCGAGCGGTTCCGCCGTTCGTCCAGCCACGAGCAGCACGAGGTGCGTACCACGGAGGCCGGCGGCGCTCTCCACGATGCGGGAAGCCAGAAGGCCCTGCCGCGGAGGGTCGTCGGGGTCGAGGACCGCGAAGATCACCCGCGGATTGCGCCGGGAGGGGGGGAGGTTCGGGGAGGGTGCGGCCGGAAGGCACTCGACGAGGTGTGCTTCGGCCTGCGTACCGGCGACGACAACGAGGACGTCGGGAAGCCTCCGTGCCAGGTTATTTACGGCGTGCAAAGGGGGGAGAACGTCCGGTATCCCCGATTCATTGAGGATCGTCACTCCACTTCCCTATCTAGCAGAGGCCGGTGCCCCGCCTGCTCCACCTCGTCTCTAGGAGGTACTAGTTTAAGGCGTTGAGGGTGTCCAGCGCCAGTGCCATCATGTTATCCACGGCGTCGCGCAGTTCCTCGTCGCTGATCCTGACTATCTCCGCGCCGATGGTGTCGGAGACGGTCAGCAGGCATCCCGCCCTCACGCCGTGCATCGCGGCTACGGCGAAGATCGCCGCGGCCTCCATCTCGACCCCGAGAACCCCGAGGTCGCTCCACAGCTCCGCCGGGTCTTCGGTAGGGTCGTAGAAGAGGTCGGAGCTTACTACCTGGCCGACGAAGGTCCTTCGCCCCGCGCTCTCCGCCGCGTGGTGGGCGGCGTGGACAACGTCGAAGTGGGCCGCCGGGGCGTAGGGGATGTCGCGGGTGAGCGAGGAGACCGTTCCGTCCTGTGGGGCCGCCGAGGTCGCGACGATGAGATCCCCCAGACGCAATTCCCTGTTGTACCCCCCGCAGGTGCCGACCCGGAGCAGATTCTTCGCCCCGAGCTGTATCAGCTCCTCCGTCACGATGGTCGCGCTCGGGCACCCCATGCCCGTGGCCTGGACCGAGACCGGTTTGCCCCCGTAAGTACCCGTGTACCCGAGCATCCCACGCTCTTCGCTCACGAGCTTTGCGTCCTCGAAGAAGCTCTCAGCGATGTACTTCGCCCGCAGCGGGTCGCCAGGCAAGAGGACGCTCTCTGCGAAATCTCCCGGCTCCGCGCGCACGTGAACAGGGCACATGGTCGACTCCCTTCGGTCGTCTTAGCATTTCAGCACGCGCCCTGTCGGGCGCTTGCCAGCATTTCAGCTTGTCAGCATTTCAGCTTGTCCTCTTCCTGACTCGCTGACAAGCCGCCAGGCGAAGCCAGCGGCGTGCTGACTAGCTGACCAGCTATTTCACAGGCTACCCAGGATAGCAGGGGGAAGCTCTACGGGCTCGTCGGAGATCTCGAGCGCCTCTAGTACGAGGTGCCCGGCCGGCTCCGCTTCGCGTTCGCCGTAGAGGCGGGCTACGGGTTGGTCCTTTTCGAGGGGGTCTCCTGGCTTTACGAGGATTTCGACGCCAGCGCCGGGGTCGATCCTGTCGTCTTTTTTCGCGCGACCAGCACCGAGGGCGAGGGCTGCACGGCCGATGTCCGACGCTCCGAAACGGGCTACGTAGCCGCCACGTGGGGACTTTACTTCGTTTACCTCGGCTGAGATGGGGAGGTCTTCCAGGGCGTCTGCGTCACCGCCCTGGGCCGTGACGAACTCGCGGAATTTCTCGTAGGCAGAGCCCGAGGAGAGCGCGTTGTCGACGGCGGTGGACCCTTCCGGGATGCCCTTGAGCTCCAGGAGACGGGTGGCGACGTGGTCGACCTCGCTTGTGAGGTCGTCGGGGACGGGTTCGTTCTTGAGTAGGAGGACGCTCTCGCGGACTTCCAGGGCGTTGCCGATGGCGCTCCCCAAGGGGTTGTCCATGTCCGTGACCAGGGCCGTTGCATCGATGCCAAGGTCCTCGCTCAGGCGTACGAGGAGCTCGGCCAGCTCGCGGGCTTCTTCTGTCGTCTTCATGAACGCCCCCGAGCCGCGCTTCACGTCGTAGAGCAGATGCCCCGCGCCGGTAGCGGCCTTCTTGGAGACGATCGAGGAGCCGATAAGCGGCAGAGAGTCTACCGTGCCGGTCGTATCGCGGAGGGCGTAGATCTCCTTGTCCGCCGGCGCGAGGTCCCCCGCCTCGACTATGGCGAGCCCGACCTCCTCGACCTGGCGCGAAAAGCGCTCCTCGGAGAGGTTGCACGAGAAGCCAGGGATAGACTCCAGCTTGTCTATCGTGCCGCCGGTCGCGCCGAGGCCACGTCCGGAGAGCTTGGCTACGGGAGCCCCGCAGGCGGCCACTATGGGGAGCGCCGTGAGGCTCACCTTGTCCCCGACGCCGCCCGTGGAATGCTTGTCCACGCACCCCGGAAAAGAGTAAGTGTCGCCTGATTCGGCCATCGCCCGCGTCAGCGCGAGCGTCTCCTCGTAACTCATCCCCCGGATGAAGATCGCCATGAGCAGCGAGGCCATCTGGTAGTCCGGCACGTCTCCCATGGTGTAGCCTTCCACCACACCCCCTATGAGCTCGTCGGATAGCTCCCCGCCGAACTTCTTGGTCTCTATGGCTTCGAGTATCACGTTTCCGGAGCCCATACGCTCCCTGCTTCGAACGAGCGGTGCTGCTTTGCCATCTCTGTGGTCCTCCCGGCCTCTATACGAAGCTCCTGCCCGGAAGCCCGTCTTTTTCGACCCCGAGCCACGCGGCGACCGAGGCTCCGATATCGGAGAAGCCCTCGCGAACACCGAGATCTCGCGCTCCTCCGTTGTCGATAACTAGTAGCGGCACCCGCTCGCGGGTGTGGTCCGTTCCCTTGAAGGTCGGGTCATTGCCATGATCGGCGGTGATGATCAGGAAATCTTCCTCAGCGAGCGCGTCGAGCAGATCGGGCAATCTTTCGTCGAAGCACTGGATGTTTTCGGCCATGCCCTCGGGGTCGCGGCGGTGGCCGTACTTGGCGTCGAAGTCCACGAGGTTTGCGAAGATAAGGCCGGACTCGACGCTGCCGAGAGCCTGCAGGATGGCGTCTACTTTGGCTGCGTCGTCTGGCGGGGCTGGCAGATGCTCTGTTATGCCCCGGCCGTCGAAGATGTCCTTGATTTTGCCCACAGCAACGGTCTCGTGGCCTGCGTCCTTTATGCCATCCAGGTAGGTCTCCGAGGGCGGAGTTATGCCGTAGTCGTGGCGATTCTCGTTCTCCCGTTCGTATGAGCCGGGCTCGCCGTGGAAGGGACGGGCGATGACGCGTTCGACCATGATCTCACCCTCGCCGATGAGCATCTTGTGGGCCTTTTCGGAAGCCTCATACAGCTCGTCGAGTGGGATTACGCCGGTGTGCGCGGCGATCTGGAAGACGGAGTCGGCCGAGGTGTAGAGGATCCAGGCCCCTGTCTCCTCCTGCTCGGGGCCAAGCTCCTCAATTATCTGGGTCCCCGAGGCTGGCCTGTTCCCAAGGACCCCGCGCCCCGTCGCGTTCTCGAAGCGACGCAGTACTTCTTCAGGGAAACCTTCCGGATAGGTGGGGAGCGGGTCTTCGAGCACGAGGCCCATCATCTCCCAATGTCCTGCGAGGGTGGCCTTGGCCGCAGATAGCTCGACCATCAGGCCGTGGGAAGCCGCAGGAGACTCGGCAGGCGGCAGGCCTTCGATCTCCTCGACGTTGCCCAGCCCGAGGGCCTGGAGATTCGGCGCCTCGAGGCCGCCTGTGGCTCTCGCTGTGTTCGCCAGCGTGTTGGCGCCCTCGTCGCCGAAGTCCGCCGCGTCGGGGGCTTTGCCCGCACCTAGTCCGTCGAGCACGATTACGACCGCCCTGCCTCCCATCCGTCTCCTTTCCGCTTCTGGATCATCTTAGCGCCTTCATCCGTTCGTCGCCGCGCTCCGTAGGGTATGTAACACTCAAGTGTACGAGACGAGGAGTAGCATGGGCTCCAAGAATAAGGTACGTGAGGCAAGCGTCGAGGACGCAGCGGAGATCCACGGTCTGGCCCGCGAGCTGGCCGAGACGGTCGGCGACACGCCGCCCACGGAAGAGGCCATCAGGGCGCGGCTCGAGGAACTCCTGGACGAACCCAGTGCGCGGGTCCTCGTCGCCGAGAACGAGGTAGGGGTCGTGGGAGGGGCTAGCTTCTGGATCAAACCCGATCTCGCCCACGGCGACATCGTAGTCGAAGTGCCGATGCTCGTCGTTACAGAGGACCACAGGAGATCAGGGGTGGGCAGGCTCCTGATGGAGGAGGTGCGCAACATTGCCTCCGACCACGGCGCGTCCCAGATCGAACTGGTCGCCACCCGCGCGAACGTGACGGCCCGCGAGTTCTACCGCTCCCTCGGCTTCGTCGAGGCCGACATAGTCTCGCTGGAATACGTAGGATCTCAAGAAGACCCGCCCGAACCTGAAGAATGATCCTCGTCCTGGATCAGGCAATACTCGAGAAGTAGTAGGCTGCCCCGAATACGACACCGACGGCCGCGCAGACGAGCACGGCCCTCAACCTTCCGACTTCCTGCACCTCCGCGAGACCGAGCGGCATGAGCACGAGCCCGGCGTAAGCCTCCCCTACAGGCCCGAGCACCGGGACGGCGGCGAGGGGCAGGTAGAAGCCGAGCGGATACGCGAGGACCCTCCAGGTCACGACGTACCCGTACCGGCCGCCGAGGACGCCGAGATGGTAGAGACCGGCGAGGAGAAACGAGAGCGGCAAGGGCAGTACGAGGACCACGAGCGCGGGGTAGAGTCCCCAGAAGGGTAGCCACACGATCGCGGCAGGGAGGCCGGAGAAGATGAGGAAGAGGCCCGGGGCCCTTATGTCCGGAATCCTGGGCAGCACCTCGAAGAACCGGACCGGGTGCACGAGTAGCGTCGCCAGAGTACGCAGGTAGCTGGAGAAAGGCCGCGAGACGTCCCACTCACTGGCGCCGCCCCTGATCGTGTCCCGCGTGTAGCCGCGCTTTGCCACGGGCGGAGTATACAGAAGGCCGTCGGGGAGAGCGGCACACCGACGTAGTATTCTGCCCCTGCGATGAATCCTTCTTCGAGTGACAGGATCAAACCTCTCAGGCGGCGAGGCGGGGCTTTGCTCGGAGGGGCGGTGACGATCTTCGTTGGCATCCTCTACATCGGGACCCTGGCGCCGACGGTCCTGCCTTACGGTGCTCCTGACACGCTCGACTCCCCGATGCTGCAGGCCGAGGTCTCGGTGCTCGGGGTCGGTCATCCGACCGGCTACCCGGCTTACATGATGCTGACGCACCTGTTTACCTACCTGCCGTTCGGGGACCCTGCATACCGCGTGAACCTTGCCTCCGCCGTCTACGGCGTCGTGGCTGTGTTCGTCGTGTACCTCGCGGGGTTGCGGCTTGGTGGGAGAGCCGTGGCAGCGGCGGCCGGGGCGCTGGCCTTCGGGCTCTCGGAGACATTCTGGAGCCAGGCCACGATCGCCGAGGTCTACACCCTCGAGGCACTCCTCGTTGCGCTCGTCGTCTTCGTACTGCTCGTGTGGAGAGACCGCCGCGACGGCCGCTACCTGCTGCTCTCGGCCTTCCTGGTCGGCCTGGCCTTGACCCACCATCTCACGAGCGCCCTGCTCGTCCCCGCCGCTTTGGCCTTCGTGTTCCTTACCGACAAGCGCGTGTTCTCGAGGACGGGGCTGATGCTGAAGAGCCTCGGCCTCTTCCTGCTCGGCCTCCTCCCGCTCCTTTACCTCCCGATACGGGCTCTCATGCACGTGCCTCTGAATGAGGCTGACCCTTCGACCCCCTGGCGCTTCCTGCTTCTCGTAACGGGCGGCAGCTTTCTGGCCGAGTCCTCCGAGGAAGGGAGGCATTGCAGCCCTTCGAGCCTCGCGCTCGCCGACCCTTACACCAAGTTGGGGCTACTCGGGGACCATCTCCTCGGGCAGTATCCTCTCGTCCTGATGCTGGCCGGAGTCCTGACTGTCGTCTATCTGCTCTTTACGGATCGCGCGACGGCCATCCTTCTGGGGACGCTCTTCTTCGGGTGTCTCGTTCAAGCAGCCGTCTACCTCCAGTTGGGGATCGAAGACTTCTACGTGTTCCTCATCCCCGCCTTTCTGGCCTTCGGACTTTGCCTCTCGGCAGGCCTCGGGGCCTTGCTGCGGTGGGTGGAGAGCCTGGTGATCGGCTCTGCTGCCATAGGCACCCTTCTCGTTATCCTCTCGGCCCTGATGCTCGCCTTACCGCTCCTGGGCGTGCGCGGCGCCTACGCCGCGCGCGATCGCAGCGGAGATTATGGAGGACGCAGGGCGATCGAGGCCGTGGCCAGGAATGTGGAGTCGGGTGCAACGGTTCTGCATCACAGGAGCCCGCTCTGGTACATGGTGCTTGTCGAGGGGAGAAGGCGAGACCTTACGCTGATCGACCCCTTCTGCACCTCCTGGGACCGCCACACCGATGTCGTCTGGCCGGACCAGATCAGCGCGGCCGAGGCCGCTGATCGCTACGGTACCAACGACACCACAGGTGTAGAGGCCGCGCGCAGGGCCGGCGGGACTGGAACCGTCTACTTGTTGGCTAACGGCCGCGCCCGATTGGGTACCTACCGCGAGGCTGGTTTCGATGTGGTACCGGTCGAAAAGAACGGTTTCCTCTACGAGCTCGTGCCCAGGAGCCGCGAGTAGACTACGCTGGGGTTTCCCTTTCCCGTAGAGCACCCCGGATCATCTATAATCGGGGTAGGCCACGCATACGAGTTTCAGAGAAGAGGTTGCGAACATGGCGAACGATCCCTTCGGTGCGCGCACGACGCTAGAGACCGGTTCTGGAGACGTAGAATTCTATAGCCTGAAGACCTTGGATGAGGGTGTGGACGGAGACGTGTTTTCGCTACCTTTCTCGATTCGGGTAATGTTGGAATCCCTCTTGCGCAATGCAGGCGAGAAGTTCGTCTCGAAGGAGGACGTCGAGGCGCTGGCCGACTGGCCCGAATCTGTCGGCGGCGAGCTTGCGTATCTTCCGGCTCGGGTCGTCATGCAGGACTTTACCGGGGTGCCTGCTGTCGTCGACCTCGCGGCGATGCGGAGCGCGATGGAGAGTGTGGGCGGAGATCCGGGGAAGATCAACCCGCTCGTTCCGACCGACCTGGTTATCGACCACTCGGTCCAGGTCGACGCTTTCGGAACGCCCGCAGCCCTCCAGTTCAACGCCGAGCGCGAGTTCGAGCGCAACCGGGAGCGCTACGAATTTTTGAAGTGGGGCCAGCAGGCCTTCGACAACTTCTCCGTCGTGCCGCCGGCCACAGGCATCATCCACCAGGTCAACCTGGAGTACCTGGCGAAGGGTGTCATCGTGAAGGATGGCGTGACGATGCCGGACACGCTCGTCGGGACCGACAGCCACACTACCATGATCAACGGCCTCGGCGTGCTCGGCTGGGGTGTCGGGGGCATCGAGGCCGAGGCCGTC
>Ga0126309_10000086_pt1 | contig 30840 bp, 23 predicted proteins | sample Plot56_FD_92541 | JGI IMG/M metagenome (GOLD analysis project Ga0126309, IMG submission 92541) | Serpentine soil microbial communities from UC McLaughlin Reserve, CA, USA - Plot56 | ecosystem: Environmental > Terrestrial > Soil > Grasslands | place: USA: UC McLaughlin Reserve, Lake County...
GCCGGACGACCAGGCGCTGGCCGGCATCCTCCAGGGAGCGGCCGAGGCGCTGCAGGAGGCGGGGGCGGTGCTCCTCGGCGGACACTCGGTGCGCGATCCCGAGCTCAAGTTCGGCCTCGCCGTCATCGGCGAAGCGGACAAGGACCGCCTCCTCACCAACGCCGGAGCGCGGCCAGGAGACCGGCTGATCCTCACCAAGCCGCTAGGCACGGGAGTGCTGATCAACGCCTTCAAGGTGGACAAGCTCGACGAGGCCGGTCTGGAGCCGGCCCTGCGCGAAATGGAACGGCTGAACCGGGAGGCGAGCCGGCTGGCCCTGGAGCACGGCGTCCACGGCGCTACGGACATCACCGGCTTCGGCCTGACCGGGCACGCGCTGGGCATGGCCCGCGCCTCGGACGTGGGGATTCGCTTCGTCTTCGAGAAGCTGCCGGTGCACGCGGGCTTCTACCGGCTCGTCGAGCGGGGGATCTCGACCGGCTGCACGGATGCCAACGAGCTGAACGTGCAACTGGTCTTCACCGAGCGCGCCGGCCTCGACCGCATCCGGCGGGAGATCCTGTTCGACCCGCAGACCTCGGGAGGCCTGCTCCTCGCGACACCGCCGGGCGAGGCCGACCGCCTCCTCGAAGCCCTGCTTGCCACCGGTCATCAGGCGGCCGAGGTCGGCGAGGTGCTGCCGGGGCCGGCGCGGATCGAGGTGGTCTGAGGGCCTACTGCCTCGCCGGCGCCGGCACCGTCACCTTCTCCGGCGGGTTCTTCGCCAGCTCCTTCAGGAGATAGTCGATCGCCGCTTCCAGGCTCGGGTCCTGCCCCTTGGCCAGGGCGTCCGGACGGTCGATCACCTCCATGTCGGGCGCGACGCCCTCGTTTTCCACCGCCCACTTCCCCTCGGTCGTGAAGAAGCGGAACGACGGCGTGGTGATCTGGCTGCCGTCGATCAGCGTCGGCGAGTTGTTGAGACCGGCGAGGCCTCCCCAGGTCCTGGTGCCGATCAGCGGACCCAGGTTGAGCTTGCGGAAGTAGAACGGGAGCGCGTCGCCCCCCGAGCCGGCCTGCGCGTTGATCAGCATCGCCTTCGGCCCGGTGTGCACGAAGGCCGGTGTGCTGTAGAAGTCTCCTCCCCGCACCGACCAGTAGTTGAGCAGCGGCCGGCTCAGCAGCTCGATCATGCGGTCCGGGACGAGGCCGCCATTGTTGTAGCGGTCGTCGATGATCAGGGCCTCCTTGTGCGCCTGCGGATAGAAGGTCTTGAACAGCTCGCGGTTGCCTTCGACCGCCGTGTCGGGCGTATGGATGTATCCGATCCGCCCGCCCGAGGCCTTCTCGACCTTCTCGCGATTGGCCAGCACCCAGTCCAGATAGCGCAGGTTCTGCTCCTTGGCGATCGGCCGCACGCGCGTCTCCCGCGCTCCCTCCTCGGCCGGACGGCTGTTGACCCGCAGGGTGACCACCCGGTTCGCCTTGTTCTGCAACAGCCGGTAGAAGTTGTCGACGCCCTTGGTCGTCTGCCCGTCCACCGCCAGGATGAAGTCGCCGGTCTCGACGTCCACCCCCGGCTCGGTGAGCGGGGAGCGGAAGCTCTCATCCCAGTTCTCGCCCGGGAAGATGCGCGCGATCTTGAAATAGCCCGAGGAGTGGGCCTCGACCTCGGCCCCCAGCAGGCCGTTCTCCATTCGCTCCACCGCCCCGGGCGCGTTCCCCGTCTGCACGTAGACGTGGCCGGCCGACACCTCACCCGCCAGCTCACCGAAGATGAACTCCAGCTCCTGCCGGCTCGCGACGTGCGGCAGCAGCTCGCCGTAGCGCTCCCGCAGCCCCTTCCAGTCGGTTCCGTGCAGGGCCGGGTCGTAGAACCAGTCGCGCAGGGTGCGCCAGGCGTCCACGAACATTTCTCCCCACTCGGCGCGCGGATCGATCCGGATCTCGAGCTTCTCCATGGCCAGCTTGCCGGCCCCCGGGTTCTGCCCCGGCCGCGCATCGATGATCCCGTAGGTGTTCCCCTGCTTGTAGAGGATCTTCTGGCCGTCGGCCGACAGCTCATAGCCTTGGAGACCGGAGAGGATCACCTCCTCCTTCTCCGCCTTCAGGTCGAACCGCCGGAGCTGCGGCGTGCCGTCCCCGTCGACCACGTAGTAGACGGTGCCCGGGCCGGCCGACAGGTTGCGGTAGTTGCCGGGATTGCCCGGGATCGCCCGCACCCGCTGCTCGAACCCGTCCGGATCGATGCGCACGGGCTCGGGCTTCCCCTTGCCCGCCTCGGCCGCGCTCTTTTTGGTGGAGCCCTCCTCGTTGCGGTCTTCCTCATCGCTCTGGGGCAGGAGGAGCGCCGGGCCGTCCTTGGTCAGGAGCGCCACGTAGACCCGGGTCGGGTCGGTGTAGACGTAGTTGAGCTCGTAGCCGCTGAACGTCAGGTTGTAGTCGCGGTTCGACAGGAAGAAGAGGTACTTGCCCGAGGGATCGAAGACCGGCTCGGCCTCGCCCGTCATGTCGGAGGTGAGCTGCCAGCCCTTCTTCTGCTCCAGCGACCAGACCCAGATCGACGGGAGCTGCGATTCCCCGGTCTTGGTGTAGGTCAGCCAGCGCGAGTCCGGGGACCAGCGGTAGTCGGTGATGTCGAAGCGATGCGCCCGGTCGACGTCCACGATCCGCCCGCTGTCGATCTCGGCATAGTGCAGGCGGTGCTCTGTGTCGCCGAAGGCGACTTTCTTGGAGTCGGGCGACCAGACCGGAGGGTAGCGCCAGGTGTCGCCGCCGCGGGTGACCTGCCGCTCCTCGCCCGAGCCGTCGCTCGGCCGCACCCAGATCTCGTACTCGCCGGTGCGGTCGGAGAGGTAGGCGATCCAGCGTCCATCGGGGGACCAGTCGGGAGTCATCTCGCGGACGGCCGGCGTGCCGCCGGTCAGATTGCGGACCTCCCCTTTCTCGGCCGGCACCGTCAGGATCTCGCCGTGGGCCTCGAACGCGGCCCGCTTGCCGGCGGGGGAGAGGGAGAACGCCTGGATGTCCTGGGTGACGTTGGCGAAGTAGGGCAGCGCCTGCGGCAGGTCGCCATTGACCCGGATGGTCAGCCGCTGCGGCTGGCGGGTGGCGGGATCGAAGAGCCAAAGCCAGCCGCCGCTCTGGTAGACGATCCGCCGCCCGTCGCCCTGCGGAAAGAGGACGTCCCAGGTCTTGCTGGTGGTGACGCGCCGTGGCTGCGCGGGCTGCTTCAGATCAATCGCGTAGAGATCGAGGACTCCCCCTTCGCGGTCGGAGGTGAAGTACAGGGTGTCGCCGATCCACACCGGCAGGTTGTCCGTCGCAGGCGAGTCGGTCATCCGCTCGGCGGTGTCGTGGGCCAGGTCGTACACCCAGACGTCCTGGGCGCGGCCACCGCGATAGCGCTTCCAGGTGCGGAACTCGCGCATGATCGGCGTGTAGGCCACCCGGGTGCCATCGGGCGAGAACACACCGCCGCTCCCTTCCGGCATCGGCAGCGGCTTTTCCATGCCGCCGGCGGCCGGGACCACGTACAGGCGGCCGATCCGGTCGCTCCAGGGGACCCGGTGGGACTGGAAGAGGATCTGCTTGCCATCCGGAGACCAGTCGAGGACCTGATTGTCATAGCCGGCGCGCAGCGGGATCTCTCCGATGTCGTTGCGGAAGGTGAGCTGGCGCGCGTTCCCGCCGCCCACGGAGATCACGTGGACCTGGCGGTTGCCGCTGTACTCGGCGGTGAAGGCGATCTGGCGTCCGTCCGGCGAGAACCGGCCGAACAGCTCCTCGCCGGGATGCGAGGTCAGCCGCCGGGCGATGGTTCCTGCCGGGCTGGACGCTTCCGTGACGTTGGCGAGCCAGAGATCGCCCGCATAGGTGAAGACGACCGTATCCCCGGAGACGTCGGGGAAGCGCAGCAGACGGGTTCCACCGGTGTCTCCGGGATCTGACTGCGCCCCGGCGGCCACTGCCGCCAGGACGAGGACGGTCACGATGGACAAGACGTTGCGCACGAGCGCTCCTTTCCGAGCCTGCCGGCTCTCCCGGACGCGTACGGATTTCAGCGCGCGGGGTTGCTTTCTGTGTGTGCCAGGGGACGAGCCGGAGGCGCCGCGAGGACCACCGGCCGGGCGGCCGCCGCGAGCTCGATCCCCTCCTCCTGGAGCCGGCGCATCAGCGTCAGGAGGATCTGCTGCTGCCGTTCCATGTGCAGCTTGTAGTCGGTCGAGAGGACGAACCAGACCGCCTCGAACTCCAGCGCCGACGCGCCGAGGCGGGCGAAGTGGGACCGGTCGAAGCGGAGCTGGTCCAGCGGCTCGATGAGGCCGCGCACCATCTCCGGGATCGCCGCCACCTTCTCGACCGGCGTGTCGTACGTCACTCCGAAGCTCAACACGACGCGGCGGTCTCCCATTCTCGCGTGGTTGCGGATGCGGCTCTGCAGGAGGTCGCCGTTCGGGAAGATGATCTGCTCGCCGGAGAGGCTGCGCACGTGGGTGGTCTTCAAGCCGATGCTCTCCACCGTGCCCACGAAGTCGCCCACCTGGATCGTCTCGCCGATGACGAACGGCTTGTCGAGGACGATCGAGACCGAGGCGAAGAGGTCGCCCAGGATGTTCTGGAGCGCCAGGCCGACCGCGATGCCGCCGACCCCGAGGCCGGTCACCAGGGTGGTGACGTTGATCCCGAAGTTGTCCAGGGCCACCAGGAGGAGGAAGGACCAGACGACCACCTTGGCCATGAAGCCGGCGGCGCCGATCAGGGTGACCGAGGCGGCGTCCGACGCCAGCCGCTTGCGGCGGGTGTGCTCCACCCAGAAGTTGATGGAGGTCAGCGCCCACAGGGTCACCTGGAGGAGGAGGGCCAGGACGGCGGCCGTGCGGAGGATCCCTTCGACCGGTTCGGAATGAGACAGGGTGACGCTCCCCAGCCAGAGCACGACGACGAGAAGGAGGAACCGGCGGGTGCGCCGCACGAGCTCGACGAAGAAGTCGTCGGCCACGGTCTCGGTCCGCGCCGCGACCGCGCCGAGGCGCCGGACGACGAGGCGCTGGATCAGCAGCAGGATCAGGAACGCCCCGGCGGCGATGGCCGCCGCGGCGGCCCAGTCGCGCGCCGGATTGCCGAGGATTTCGTAGCCGAGCCAGCCTACTTGCACGGCTCGAAGTGCCCCACGAACTCCCGGATCCTCTCCGGGTCTCCGACCGTCCCGGTGAGGTCCACCTCCGCATTGGGCGTGGCCGGGACCGGGTCGGGCGAGAACCAGACGCCCAGGCGGGCGCGGTTGTCGCCGGGGCAGTCGAAGGAGAAGAAGGTCATCAGGCTCTCGTCCCGGGCATGGGATCGCGGCTCCGGCATCTGGGTCCTGGCGTCGCCGCGCGCCACGACATAGACGATGTCCTGGCCGTTGACCTCCACCGCACCGCGCTTCAACACCTGGTCGGGGTCGATCTTCGCGTCCGAGCGCCGGATCCACTTCGGCGCCTCCTTCGTCTCCCCGCGCAGCCAGCGCAGCAGCTCATCCTCTTTGCCGATCCAGGAGTTGAAGCTCATGAAGACGAGGCCGCGCTCGTGGAACGCCCGGCCGTGCCCCGCCTCCCCCGGCTGCGGCTCCTCGTCGCTCAGGATCGCCATCTCCATGAGCATGGGGATGGAGACCGCGCCGGCCGGGTAGTACCCCTCGGGGAGCTCGCGCCATTGGAGGATCTCCCGGGTCGCCTGGGTACGGGTCGCCGGATCTTTGAAAGTCCGCTCGATCTCCTTCCCCTTGCGGTAGCCGAACCAGGTCATGCCCACGATGCCGGCCAGCGCCAGCGCGACCAGCAGGCCGCAGCCGCAGCCCAGCCAGCCCAGGGTCGACGTGGAGGATTTCGCGTTGGGACGGTTCGGGTCCATGGACCTCCCTCCTCACATCCGATCGGGGACCGGCACTCCCAGGAGCTCGGCGACGCTCTCCAGGCCGCGCCGGAAGATCAGGATGGCGGCCAGGCGCGCGGCCCGGACCGGCGCGTCCGGCTCCTGCAGGATCGGATGCTTGTGGTAGAGCGCATTGAGTCGCTGCGCCAGGCCGAGGGCGTGGCGTGCGATGAGCGACAGCTCCAGGCTCTCCGCCGCCTTCTCCACCGTCTCGCCGGTCTGCGCCACCTCCAGGATCAGGTCCCAGAGATCGTCGGAGAAATGCCCGGCCGGCAGAGCGCCGATCTCCGCGGCGCCGACCTCGTCGGCGAGCCCGGCCTCGCGCAGCTTGCGGCGGATGTTCTTCACCCGCACCAGCGAATACTGGAGATAGGGACCCGACTCCCCCTCGAAGTTGAGGGCCTCGTCGAAGTCGAAGGCGATCACCCGGTTCGTCGTGGCCTTGGCCATAAAAAAGCGCAGGGCGGCCACGGCGATCTGCCGCGACAGCCGGTCGAGCTCCTCGCCGGTCAGGTCGCGGTTGCGCTGCGAGATCTCCTCCCGGCTCTTCGCTTCGAGCTGGTCCAGCAGGTCGTCGGCCTTGACGCCGATCCCCTTGCGGCCGGACATCTCCAGGGCTTTTCCTGACGATTGGCCGCCCTCGCTCTCGTCGTCGATGTAGCCGAGCGTCCGGGCGGTGGCCTGGGAGAGCGTGACCATCTCATAGGCGAAGTGGATCGAGCGCTCGGCTTCCTCCGGATGCCCTAGGGATTGGAGGCCGGCGCGCACGATCTTCTGGAGATAGCTCTGGCGGGCGTCGATGACGTTGATCACCCGCCGGCCGCGGCCGAACGGCGGGTGCTCGGGGACGCCCTGCCCCTCGGGCACGGTCTCCCACACCTGCTCCTCAGCCCAGAGGCCGTAGGCGAAGTCCTCGCCGAGCAGGTTGAGCTTCCAGAGCTGGTAGGCGATGTCCTTGCCCACGTAGGTGACCGTCCCGTCCGAGCGGATGATCACCTTGTCCGGGTCCTCCAGGCCGGCGAACTCCTCGGCCTGCGAGAGGGGCATCACCCAGCAGCCGGCGTTCTTCCCTTCCTTCTCCAGGCGGACCGCCTCGGCGTGCTTGAGCTGGCCGAACGCCTTCTCGAAGAAGCGGCGGTGGAGGATCTCGCTCTCGCGGGTCAGCAGGTCATACCCGACGCCGATCCGCCGCATGGTGGCCAGATGGCGCGAGAGCACCCGGCGGGCCACCAGGACGCCCATTTCGGCGCGTTCCCCTTGGCCGATCTCCATCTCATGGAGCGTCGTGCGGCGCAGCGCCTGCCGCTCCTTGTCCTCCTCGTACCAGCGGCCGACCTCGCTGTAGAGGTCCCAGCAGTAGTAGTCGAAGGGCTCGGGGATGGCCTCCACCTCGGCGCGCGACAGGCCGCGGAGGTCGAGAAAGCCCACCACGACGTCGGCGAGCTGCACGCCCGTGTCGTCGATGTAGTTCTGGATCTCGACCGTGTGGCCGAGGGCGCGCATCGCGCGGGCCAGCACGTCGCCGAGCACGGCGTTGCGCAGGTGGCCGATGTGGGCCGCCTTGTTCGGGTTGATGTTCGTGTGCTCGATGAGGATCTTGTCCGCGCGGCCCCGGTCGCCCAGGAGATCGGCGTCGAGCAGGGCGGCGGCCACGGCGGGGCGGTCGAGCCAGAAATTCAGATACCCGGCGCCTTGGATCTGGACGTCGCGCACGAGCTCCGGACGCTCGAGGTGGGCGGCGATCTCTTCGGCAATGACGCGGGGGTTCTTTTTGAGGGTCCGGGCGAGTTGCATCGCGGCGGGAGATGCCAGGTCGCCGAGCTCCCGCCGGGGCGGAACCTCCAGGACCGGGGCGTGGTCCACACCGAATCTTTCCCGGATGACGCGGGCGATCTCGCCCGCCAGTCGGGTCTTCAGCTCCGTCCACATGGCCGCGGCAGTCTACACTATTGGATGTAGAGGGCCGGCTGTCCAACGACCGGCCCAAGGGGGACGAGTGCCCAAAAAGGAAGCCACGACGACTCCCCTGGTTGCGACCGGGGGAGGATCGTCGAAGGAAGAGTCGACCGGATTGCCCGAGACCGGACTGCCCGAGACGGGACCACCGGGCAATCGGCTGGTGATGCTTCTGGACAAGACCACGCTCGAGCTCGTCCAGGGGGACATCACGGACCTGGACGTCGAAGCCATCGTCAATGCCGCCAATCAGCACCTTCAGCTCGGGGCGGGGGTGGCCGGGGCGATCCGGACGAAGGGAGGGCCCTCGATCCAGGAGGAGTGCGACCGCATCGGCGGGACCCCGGTGGGCACCGCGGTGATGACCGGAGCCGGCCACCTCAAGGCCAAGCAGGTGATCCACGCCGTCGGACCCCGCATGGGCGAAGGGGACGAGGACAAGAAGCTCGCCTCCGCCGTGCGCGCCGCCCTCGCCCTCGCCGACCGGCGCGGCCTGAAGTCCATCGCCCTGCCGGCGATCTCGACCGGCATCTTCGGCTTCCCCATCGAGCGAGCCGCCCGCATCATGCTCACCGAGATCCAGCGCTTCCTCCAGGGAGGCACCAAGCTGGACCGGGTCGTCCTCTGTCTCTACGACGAAGAGGCCTTCGCGGTGTTCAAGAAGGAGCTGCGGCGGGGGTTTAGGTAGACCCCCCGCCTCAAGCCACGAAATACGCGCTCGCCCGGATTTGCAGCCGCGCCCGGGGCTCGAAGCCGCTGCCGAAGAGGGCGAAGGCGCTCGAGCTGCCGAGCACCGGGAGGACGATCCAGCCGTCGAAGCTTTCGCTGCCGGCGTACGGCGGGACGACCGGCTCGATTTCCGCGATCTTCGTCCAGTGCTCCTCGTCCGGATCGAAACAGGCCCGCAGCTCCACGTAGGCGCGGTCGAGGTCGATGGTCCGCTGGCCCGACGGATGCCAGAGGGAGACCACGAAGCGCACCTCGTCGAAGCTGCTGGTGGGGAGGAACCCCTTGGCCTGGACCAGGAGGGGGAAGGAGAACGAGCCCGAGGTGTCCGTGGCGTAGATCTCGGGCGTCGGATCGAAAACCACCTGGCGCGGCGGCGTGTTGTTCGGCGGCGTCATCGGCTCTCCTCCCGGCCACGGCGGGCCAGCTCCAACCCGCGGGCGATCCGCCGGCGGGTCTCCTCTTCATCCGCACCCAGGAGCGGCGCGCCGATCCCGAACGCCGAGGCACCGGCCGCGGCGTAGGCCGGGATCTCCTCGACGCCGAAACCGCCGGCGGCGAGCATGGGAATGTCCCCGAGCGGACCCCGGACGACCGACAGATAGGCCGGTCCGCCGACGGGCGGGAGCGGGAACACCTTGACGACGTCGGCGCCCAGCTCGTGGGCCGCCACGATCTCGGTGGCTGTCAAGGCCCCCAGGACGAGGAACAGATCGGCCTCGCGAGCGACGCGCGCGACCGCGGCGCTGACGTTCGGGGTGACCAGGAACTGCGCCCCGGCCTCCACCGCCTCGCGGGCCCGGGCCTCGGTGGTCACCGTGCCCATGCCGATCCAGGGGGGACCGTCCCCATCGCGGCCCGCGAGAAGCTCGCGGACGAGCCCCGAGGCGCCGGGAACGGAAAACGTGATTTCGATCAGCTCGATTCCGGAGGCGGCGAAAATCCGGGCCTGGCGCGCCGCTTCGTCCCGCGAAGGCGTGCGAACCACACTGATAATCGGGCTCATCCGGAGGCTGCGAGCGACCAGCGGTCGGGTTTGAACGGTTGTAGTCATGCGGGCGGGAGTTTATCATCCTCCTGCTTGACGGCTCGATCAGGAACATCGGCCTTCCGGGTGGGCAAGGCATGCGTACCGCGCTATGATTGGCATCCGAGGTGGACCGACCTGCTCAAGCCAGAAAGCGAACTTACGAATGGCTGTGTCTGACCAATCGACCGTCAAGGAGTCTCTCGATGAGCTCCTGCGGCGTCTCCGCCCCAGGCTGAAGCAGGTTCTTAGCCGATACCGGGTGCCGGCACACGACGCCGAGGACCTGATCCAGGAGGCGTTGATCTCCACGATCCAGAAGTGGGAGACGATCCAGGATCCCGAAGCCTGGCTCCTGGTCACCCTGAGGAACCGCTGCGTCGTCTACTGGCGCAAGCGCCGCAACAGTCTCTACAACTCGGTCGACACGGCGATCCTGGAGCTGCTCTCCGAGCCGGTGGCCGCTCCGCAGGAACGGCAGGAGCTGCTCTGGGACCTGAACCAGCTCCTCGCCGAGCTGCCGGAGCGCTGCCGCAAGCTCCTCCAGCTCCGCTACGGCCTGGGCTATGACTCGGCCGAGGTGGCCGAGCAGATGGGCTACCACCCGTCGAGCGTGCGCAAGGTCGCCCGCCGCTGCATGGCCGCCCTGACCTACCAGATGGTCGCCCGCGGATTCACCCCCGGAGACCCCAACGACTCCGAGCCGGGATAGAGCCCTCGCTTCGCTAACGCTGCGAAGGGCGCGATCCCCTCACCCCTCTTGAACGTCCAGGCCTATCTCGACCGGATCGGCTACCGCGGACCGCTCGACCTCACGGCCGAAACGCTCCGCGCCCTGCAGGTCGCCCACCTGGAGGCGGTTCCCTTCGAGAACCTGAGCATCCACGCCGGCCAGCCGATCGTTCTGGAGGAGGACGCCCTGTTCGAGAAAGTCGTGGCCCGGCGGCGCGGCGGCTTCTGCTACGAGCTCAACGGGCTGTTCGCCGCGTTGCTGCGCGCACTCGGATTCGAGGTTGCGATGCTCTCGGCCGGCGTGGCGCGGGCGGACGGCAGCTTCGGCCCCGACTTCGACCACATGGGGCTCGACGTCCAACTCGCGGAGCGCTGGCTGGCCGACGTCGGCTTCGGCGACTCGTTCCGCGAGCCGCTGCGGCTCGACTTGAGAGCGGAGCAGGTCCAGGGGGAGCGGGCCTACCGGATCGACGAGGACGGGACCCATCTCATCCTCCTGCAACGCCAGGGCGCGGACGGCCCCTGGGAGCCTCAGTACCGCTTCACCCTGCAGCCGCACGACTTCCCGGACTACGCCGGAATGTGCCACTACCACCAGACGTCGCCGCAATCCCACTTCACGCAGAAAAAGGTCTGCTCGCTCGCCAGGCCGGACGGCCGGGTGACGTTGAGCGACCTGCGGCTGATCACGACCCGCGGCGGCATGCGCCAGGAGCGGGTGCTGGAGAGCGAGGACGAGCGCGCGGCCACACTTCGAGAGCTGTTCGGCGTCGTGGTCTGACCAACACCGGAGGTCATATGAGATTCTCGAGAGTGAGACTTGGCCTGTGTCTTCTCGTCGCCAACCTATCCCTGATGCCAGCTCAGGCGCAGAAGCTGGCCCCCTTGCCCTGCTCGGGGCCTGCTCAGGAAGGGCAAACAGACGAGATGCTCGTTTATGGGGACGGGTTCGCCTTCGCCGTGAAAGAACCACCTGGCTGGAAGGGAGACTGCGAGATAGCCAGGAAGTACGGAGTCAACATCGTTTTCCTTCCTGAAGCGGCAGAGTCGAAATCCGCGGATGTGACCATCCGGGTGCGGGTCAATGACAAGACCGATGAGGACACGGCGGCTGATCTCCAGGCAGATCGAGACACGTACAAGCGAGAGTATCCCCAAGTCCAATTTGATGAGCTCGCCGTCAGTCACCCGCAGTATGCGACCTTTTCGGAGGTGTTCTTCCTGCCAGGGTCCTTCTATGAGTACGTTGCATACGTGAACCCCGGACCGAAGCACCACTTGCTCTTGTCGGTTGCGATGTCCAAGGCGAGGTCTGCGGCAACACCAGCCGAGCTCGAAGCGTTCAGGAAGGTGCTTGGCTCACTCCAGGTGCTCAGCGACTCGTTGAAGGTGGTCAAGCCAGGCGTGAAGTGAAGCCCTCTCCGCCTCGATCGGCTATGCTCCTCGCGCCATGGCCGCATGGAGCCCGATGGACCTGCTGCCCGGCCTCTGGGCCGGGTTCCTCGCGCTCGTCCTGCGCGCGGCGCTCCGGCGCTGGTACGACCCGGTGCCGGACCGGGTGCTCCTGGCGTTCGGTGCCGCGCTGGTCCTCCTCTTCGGCCCGGTGCTCTTCGGCGGACAGCTCCTGCTCCCCCTGGACAACCTGCGCGGGCACGCGCCGTTCCAGGAGCTGCCGCCCACCGACCCGCACGGCAACATCGTCCAGGGCGACCTGATCCAGCTCACCGGGCCGTCTCAGGTCGCGGTCCGCGCGGCGCTCGACCTGCGCCGTTGGCCGCTCTGGAACCCGTCGGTCGGAGCGGGGATGCCGCTCCTGGCCGATCCCCAGGCGCAGGCGTTCCAGCCGTTGCAGCTCCTGGCCTTCGCGTTGCCCTGGGTGCGCGCGGCCGGCGCCGTGGCCGCCCTGCGGGTCCTGACAGCTCTCGTCTTCACCTTCCTCTGGATGCGTCGCCAGGGGATCGGCGCCGGGCCGGCCACGGCGGGAGCGTTCGCCTACGGTCTCGGCGGCTTCGTCATCCTCTGGGTGGGCTGGCCGATCGCCAACGCGGCGGCGCTGCTGCCGCTCGGTCTCTACGCCGCTGCGCTCTGCCACCAGCGCGGCGAGCGGCGGGACCTGCTGCTCCTGGCCCTCGGGGGGTTCAGCCTGTTTCTCGGGGGACATCCGGAGACGGTCCTCTATGCGTTCGGACTGCTTCTGGTCGTCCTCGTCGCCCAGGCGTTGGATGGTTCCGGCGGAGAGATGGCAAGCCTGCGCTTCCGGCGGCTCCGGGCGTCACTGCTGGCTCTGGGGATCGCCGGCCTGGTCGCTGCTCCGGTCCTGCTGCCGACCTTTGAGTATCTGCCGAAGACGCTTCGAGCCTCGAGACTAACCCACACCCCTCGCCCGCTTGCGGGAGAGGGGCCGGGGGTGAGGGCCTCTTTGCTCCCCATCGCCGCTCCCAACGCCTACGGCAACAGCCGCTTCATCTATTACTGGGGCCCGAACAACACGAACGAGGACGCCGCCGGCTTCGTCGGCACGGCCACGCTGCTCGCCGTGCTGCTGGGGATCGGCGCCCGCCGGCGGTTTCCGCGGGAGCTTCTCTTCCTGGGCGTGGCGATTCTCGTCCTCGCTGTGCTCGCGGTGCCAGGGGTGAGCCGCCGGCCTCTGCTGCTGCTCGCCCTGGCCCTGGCCTATCTGGGAGCCTGCACCCTGGAGCGGTTCCGGCGTGGCGAGGTGAGATGGTGGCCGGTCCTTCTCGCCGGGGCGGCGCTCGCCGCGGTGATCGTCTGGGGATATCTGGCTCACCCCGATCCGCAGGACCCGGAGCGGCTGGCGATCCTGCGGTTCGGATGGCTGCGCTGGCAGATGCGATTCCTGGTGGCCTCCTCGATCCTTCTCGTGCTGGCGCGGGGGCGGCGCTGGATGCCTCCGGCGGTGGCCGGGCTGATCGCCGCCGAGCTGCTGCTCGCCCACCGGCCGGCGAATCCGCCGATGCCGCAGCGGCTCGCCTTTCCCACGGTGCCGGCCGTGGCCTTTCTCCAGAAGAACCTGGAAGAGGGGGAGCGCATGGCCGCCCTGGGCCGCGCCTTCCCGCCGAACCTCCCATCCCTCTGGGGACTGGCCGACGCGCGGGTCTACAACCCGATGGCGCCGCGCGCCTACGTCGACTTCACCGCGCCGGTGACCGCGGCCTGGTGGGGGGAGCTCCCGGAGTGGGGGAGGCCGCGGAATCCGCTGTATGGCCGGCTCGGCGTCCGCTACATCCTCACCGGCCCCGAGGAGACGCTCCGGCCGCCGCTGCGCCTGGCGTTTTCCGATGCGACCGCGCGCATCTGGGAGGTGCCGGAGCCGCGGCCGGTCCGGTCGCTCGCCGGGCGGCGGCTGGAGACGTCCATCTTCCAGGACGGCCACTGGTCCGTCTTCGCCGACGGGGTTCGAATGCCGCCGGAGCCGGCGGACGGGCCGTTCGTCGCCGCCCGCCTGCCGGCCGGGGCGCGCAAGGTCGACCTGGTCTACCGGCCGGGCTCGTTCGTGCTGGGGTGCGTGCTCGCGGCGCTGGGGCTGGCGGTGGGGGCTACAGCCCTAATTGCGGTGCCGCCGCCTGCAAGGCGGTGATCACGTTCTGGATGTGCTCGTCCAGCGGCAGGCCGATCTCCTCGGCGCCGTTGTAGACGTCCTCGCGGTGGACGCCGCGCGCGAAGGCCTTCTCCTTGAGGCGCTTCTTGACCCCGGCCACGTCGACGTCCGCCACCGCCTTGCTCGGCTTGATCAGGGCCACGGCCACCACGAAGCCCGAGAGCTCGTCGCAGGCGTAGAGGGCCTTGGCCAGGCGCGTCTCCCGCGGCACGCCGGTGTACGGTGCATGGCCGAGGATGGCGGTGCGCATCACCTCGGGGTAGCCCTGGGCCGCCAGGATCTCGACACCTCGGTACGGGTGGTTCTCCGGGTCCGGGTAGCGCTCGTAGTCGAAGTCGTGGAGGAGGCCGGTGAGCCCCCACAGCTCCTCGTCCTCGCCGAGCCGGCGGGCGTAGTGCCGCATGGAGGCCTCGACGGCCAGAGCGTGCTTGCGCAGCGCCTCCTTCTCCGTGTACTGGCAGAGGAGCTGCCAGGCGCCGTCGCGGCTCGGGAGGGTCTCGGAAGTCGGCATGGCGCGTACGGTAGCAGAACTCGGTACAATGGGGGAGTGAGCGAAACCCGGAAGCTGACCGTCCGCTGCCCCGACTGCGAATCCGAGCTGGTCATCGATGCGGCGACGGGGCAGGTCCTGTCCCACCGCCGTCCCAAGCAGGCGCCGGCCGGAGGCAAGGATTTCGATGCCCTGTTGAAGGGGCTCGACGACGACAAGGCCCGGGCCGCCGAAGTGTTCGATCGCGAATTTGCCGCCATGAAGGATCGGGACCGGCTCATGGAAGAGAAATTCCGAGAAGCCCTGCGGCGGGCGGAAGAGGACCCGGATCAGGGACCGCCCCCCCGGCCTTTCGATCTGGACTGATCTGGCCGATTCAAACCCTTGGATTTGCGCCGTGGTAGAATTCCGCGGCTCTCCGGTCCGCCCCCGCCGGAAGAAGGACACCAAGCAACGATGAACGTTTCGAGATCCGCACGAGCCCGGTTTCGGGTTCGGGAAGGGAGTCAACCTTGAGTCCATGGTGGCAGCGCCCCACGGCTGAGGGCATGCAAGAGCAGGAAGACGAAAAATCGCAGCGCGCTTCCCAGGCGCCCGCGACCGCCCCCGACGCTTCACCCGCCGCCGTGAGCGCCTTTGAAGCCCCGGAGGAGGCGACGTCGGTCGCGGACGAGCCGCTGCCCGTCTCGCAGGGAACGGAGCCCGCGCCCGAGCCGGCCTGGCACTATCCCGGGGCGGACGAAGCCGCTCCGGAGCCGGAGCGGGAGATCGCCGCGCGGGAAGAGGCCGAGCCTCTCTCCGGCGAGGCCCAGGAGGAAGAGGCGGAGGAGAAGGACGGCGAGGTCCAGGCCGGCGACACCGACGAGGAGGGGCGCCGCCGCAAGCGCTCGCGCCGGGGCCGCCGCCGCAAGAACGGCCGGACCACCGACGCCGCCGCCGCCGAGACCGAGTCCGGCGACGAGGAGGACGAGGACGACGAGATCTTCGCGGACGATCCGGCCGAGGAGGCCTCCGTGCCTGCCCCGCGGCGCGTCGTCGAGGAGCCCGCCCCGGCGCCCCGCCGGGCCGAACGAGCCCCGCGCCCGGAGCGGCGCGAGCGTCCGGAGCGGGCCGAGCGGGAGCGTCCGGAGCGCGCTGAGCGACCGGAGCGCTCTGACCGGTTCGAGCGCCCCGAGCGCGGCGAGCTGGCCGCTCTGGCCCCGACGCCGCGCACGCTGCGCTCCCCCGAGCCGGCGTTCCCTCCGCCTACCTTCACCCCGGCCGGCGACTTCGAGCGCCTGGCCCGCGAGATCATCATCACGGTCCCCGAGTCGTCGCGGCGCGGCAGCGAGGAGCGCAAGATCGCCATGTTCTGCGACTTCGAGAACATCGCCCTCGGCGTGCGCGACTCCGAGATCGGCAAGTTCGACATCAACCTCATCCTCGAGCGCCTGATCGAGAAGGGCAAGATCATCGTCAAGAAGGCCTACGCCGACTGGGAGCGCTACAGCGACTACAAGCGCCCCTTCCACGAGGCGGCCATCGAGCTGATCGACATCCCGCAGAAGTACTACTCGGGGAAGAACAGCGCCGACATCAAGATGGTCGTCGACGCCATGGACCTCTCCTACTCCAAGGAGCACCTCGACACCTTCGTGATCCTGTCGGGCGACAGCGACTTCTCGCCGCTGGTCTCGAAGCTCAAGGAGAACAACAAGTACGTCATCGGCGTCGGGGTGAAGAACTCCTCCTCGAACCTGCTGATCGACAACTGCGACGAGTTCATCTACTACGAGGACGTCTGGCGCGACACCCAGAAGGGGCCGAAGCTGGACGGTCTGAACAAGAAGACCGCCGAGGTCTTCAGCCTGCTCATCGAGTCGATCCAGGCCCTCCTCCGCGACAACAAGGAGGTCCTCTGGGGCTCGATGATCAAGCAGACGATGCAGCGCAAGAAGCCCTCCTTCAACGAGGGCTACTACGGCTACAGCACCTTCTCGGAGCTGCTGGAAGACGCCGAGCGCAAGAGCATCATCAAGCTGAAGAAGGACCAGCGCTCGGGCACCTACATCGTCACCGGCTTCGCGAAGAGCAGCGGAGCCGAGGTGGGGACGCGGCGCTAAACCCCTAACCCACACCCCTCTCCCGCTCCGCGGGGGAGGGGCCAGGGGCGGGGGCCTTACACCGCCATCGCCCGCAGCGCCCGGTTCGCCACCACCAGCATCGCCAGCGTCGGCGTCTCGGCCGTCCGTAGCTCACCCATCAGCTGCTCGGCCCTGGCCACTGCCGGCCGCCGCCCCTCGACCCAGACCGCGATCGCCGCTCCCGGGTCCACCTCCGTTTCGACCGACTCCACGATGCGCCGGGTGATCTGCGCCTGGAGGGTGGCGAGGTCGTCGGTGATCGCGGTGATCGCCAGCTTGTCGAGCGCCTTGTCCTGGGAGAGCTTGGCCGCGGCCTCGCGGATGCGGTCGAAGCCGAAGCGGTCGCCGACCGCGAAGTAGAAGCGGCCGACCCGCAGCGGCGAGAGGCCCACGTCACGCGCGATGCGCACGGTGTCGAGCGCCGGCGCCAGCCAGGCGACCAGGCTCGCCGCCCGCCGGGCCAGCCCTTCCGGCACCCCCTGGGCGATGAATGCCGCGATGCGGGCTCCGAGCTGGACCCGGTCCGAGGGCGACAGCAGGTCGTCCAGGTTCTCCGCCACCTCCTGGACGCCCGGCGCATAGGCGGCGATCTGCGAGCCGATGTCCAGCGGCCGGCCGGCCTCGCGCAGGAACCAGGTGGTGGCGCGGTCGACGAGGCGGCCCCCCTCGGTCAGCATGAGGGCCTGCGAGGGGGCCGGGACCACGTTGTCGAGCGCCTCGACGTCCGCCCAGAAGGGGCGCATCTTGAACACCTCGCGGGTGATGACGTAGGCCCGCGCGATGTCCGCGCCGCGCTCGCCGGTCTTCTCCTTCACCTCGTGGACGAAGGCGACGCCGGTCCGGTTGACGATGCTGTTCGTCACCGAGGTCGCGATGATCTCGCGGCTCAGCCGGTGGCGCCCGATCTCGCCCGGGTACAGCTCGCGCAGGCGCGTCGGGAAGTAGAGCTTCAAGTCCTCCTGCATGAACGGATCGTCCGGCAGGTCGGAGGCCAGCAGCTCGTCGTAGAGGACGATCTTGGCGTAGGCGAGGAGCACGGCCAGCTCCGGCCGGGTGAAGCCCTTGCGCAGGCGCGCCCGATCCGCCAGCTCGTCCTCGTCGGGCAGCACCTCGAGCCGGCGGTCGATCCGCCCCTCCCGCTCCAGCTCCCGCATGAAGCGGGCCTGCCGGTCGAGCATGTGATACCCCAGCGCATGGGTCACCGAGATCGCCTGCGTCTGCAGATAGTTGTCGCGCAGCACGAGGCGCCCGACCTCGTCGGTCATGGTCACCAGCAGCCGGTCGCGGTCGTCGCGGGCGAGGCGCCCCCCGCGCTCGATCTCGTTGAGCAGGATCTTGATGTTGACCTCGTGGTCCGAGCAGTCGACGCCCGCCGAGTTGTCGATGAAGTCGGTGTTGAGCCGTCCGCCGGTGCCGTCGGGGCCGCCCATCTGGGCGTACTCGATGCGGGCGCGCTGGGTCATGGCGAGGTTCGCCCCTTCGCCGAGGACGCGGGCGCGCAGCTCGCGGGCGTCGATGCGCAGCGCGTCATTGGACCGGTCCTTGGCATCCGCGTGGCTCTCGGCCGTAGCCTTGACGAACGTGCCGATGCCGCCGAAGAAGAACAGGTCCACCGGCATCCGCAGGATCGCCTGCATCAGCTCGCTGGGCGTGACCTGGTCGACGGAGAGGCCGAACAGATGCGCCATCTCCGGCGTCACCGGGATCGAGCGGAGGCTCCGCTCGAACACGCCGCCGCCCGGCGAGATCAGGGACGCATCGTAGTCCGCCCAGGACGAGCGTGGCAGCTCGAACAGGCGCAGCCGCTCCTCGAAGCTGCGGCCCGGGTCCGGCGTGGGGTCCACGAAGATGTGCCGGTGGTCGAACGCGGCCAGGAGCCGCGTACAGCGGGAGCGCAGCAGCCCGTTGCCGAAGACGTCGCCCGACATGTCGCCGATGCCGGCAGAGGTGAACTCCTCGTGCTCGATGTCGCGCGGCGGATCGAGCTCACGGAAGTGGCGCAGTATCCCCTCCCAGGCGCCGCGCGAGGTGATCGCCATCTCCTTGTGGTCGTACCCGCTGGAGCCGCCGGAGGCGAACGCGTCGTCCAGCCAGTAGCGGTACTCGGCCGAGATGCCGTTGGCGATGTCCGAGAACGTCGCCGTCCCCTTGTCCGCCGCGACCACGAGATACGGATCGTCCCCCTCGCGCCGCACCACGTCCTTCGGCGGCACCACCTCCGAGCCGACGAGGTTGTCGGTCAGGTCGAGGAGGCCGCGCATCAGGGTCTTGTAGCACTCGATCCCTTCCTGCTGGAGCGCCTCGCGGCCGCCCGTCGCCGGCGGCCGTTTGACCACGAAGCCGCCTTTGGAGCCGACCGGCACGATGACGGAGTTCTTGACCATCTGCGTCTTCATCAGGTCGAGGACCTCGGTGCGGAAGTCCTCGCGCCGGTCGGACCAGCGGATGCCGCCGCGCGCCACCTTGCCGCCGCGCAGGTGGATCGCCTCGACCCGCGGGCTGTAGACGAAGACCTCGCGGAACGGCAGCGGCTTCGGCAGGTCCTCCACGGCGTGCGAGTCGAGCTTGATCGACAGGTAGCTCTTCGGCTGGCCGTCGGGTCCGGTCTGGAAGTAGTTGGTGCGGACGGTTGCTTCGATCACGTTGAGGAAGCGGCGCAGGATGCGGTCCTCGTCCAGGTTGGCCACCTCGGCAAGGAGGCGGCCGATCTCCTCGCGCCCTTCATGGACACCGGCGCTCCCGGCGCCGGCGCGCCGCGGATCGAACGTCTCCAGGAAGAGGTCGACCAGGGCGCGGGCGATCTTCGGGTTGTGCGCCAGGGTCTCTTCCATGTAGGCCTGGCTGAACGTGATCTGGGCTTGGCGTAGATACTTGCAGATGGCGCGCAGGATCATCACCTCGCGCGCCACCAGGCCAGCCCGCAGGACGAGCTTGTTGAAGCCGTCGTTCTCGATCTGCCCCCGCCAGACCGCTTCGAAGGTCCGATGGAACGCCTCGCGCACGGCGGGCAGGTCGACGGCCAGGTCACCGACGCTCGCCATGCGGAAGTCGCGGATCCAGAGCGGCCGGTCGGCGCCCGCGGGGCGCACCTGGTAGGGGATCTCCTCCATTACCCGGACGCCCATGTTCTCCAGCATCGGCAGCACGTCGGAGAGCGGCACGGCGTCGCCGGTGCCATAGATTTTGAGGCCGAGCTGGTGCGGCTCGGCCCCCTCCGGCCGATAGAGGTTCATCGCCAGGCCGTCGGTGGCCAGCGCCTCTTCGAGGAGGTAGATGTCGAGCACCGCGCCCTCGGCCGGAGCGTCGGCCTGATAGCGGGCGGGGAACGCCTCGACGTACCGCCGGCCCAGGCGGAGACCCTCGTCGTCGCTGCGCTCTGCCGCCAGCGCCTCGATGAGGCGGTCGGCCCACGAGCGGGATGCCTCGGCCAGGCGCTTCTCGACCTGGTGCGGATCGGCGTCGCCGACCGGGCCGCCCTCGCCGGCGACCTGGATGTACAGGCGCACCAGCACGGACTCGCTCATCCGGGTCTCGACCGTGGCCGCCTGTCCCCCGTAGGCGTCGGCGAGGATCTGCTCGAGGCGCAGCCGCAGGTCCGTGTTGTAGCGGTCGCGCGGCACGTACACCAGGCAGGAGACGAAGCGGTGGAACGGGTCTCGACGTACGAAGAGGGCAACGCGCTGCCGCTCCTGCAGGTGCAGGATGCCCATGGCGGTGCGGAAGAGCTCCTCGCCGGAGATCTGGAACAGCTCGTCCCGCGGATAGGTCTCCAGGATGTAGCGCAGGTTCTTGCCGTTGTAGCTGTTCGGCGCGAAGCCGCCGCGCTCCAGCACGGCCTTGATCTTCTCCTTGAGCAGCGGGATCTCCAGCGGGCTGCTGGCGTAGAACGCGGCGGTGAACAGGCCGATGAACAGCCGCTCGCCGGTGACCCGCCCCTGCTCGTCGAACGTCTTGACTGCGACGGCGTCCATGGGCACCGCCTTGTGCACCGTCGAGAGCCGGTTGGCCTTGGTGATGCGCAGCAGGTCGGGGAGGCGCAGGAAGTCGCGCACGTCCTCGGGCAGGCGCCCCAGGTTGCGCAGGCCGTCGAACACGGCGTAGGCCTCGTCGCGCAGCAGGCCGCAGCCGGTGTCGGGCACCACGCGGGCCACCGCGGCCTCCCCCTCCCCTTCGAAGCTGTACTTGCGGTAGCCGAGATAGGTGAAGTTCTTGTTGGCCATCCAGCGGAGGAACTGCATGCCCTCCTGGATCTCCTCCTGCGGCAGCGGCGGCGGGTTGCGCTCCAGCTCGTCGATGATCCAGAGGGAGCGGTCGCGCATGGCCTCGAAATCCTGGACGATCAGCCGCACGTCCCGCAGGACCGCTTCGATCCCGCGCAGGATCTCGTCGCGCTCAGCGAGCCGGGGGTCGACGCGGAGTTGCATGAGCGACTCGCGGGCCGCTCCGTCGCGGCTCTCGGGGAGGGCCACGAGGCGTCCCGCCGCGTCCCGCTCCACCGGGACGATGGGATGGATCGCCAGGACGACCTCGGCGCGCCGGCGGTGCAGCTCCCCGGCCACCGAGTCGAGCAGGAACGGCATGTCGTCGTTCACGATCTCGAGGATGGTGAACGGCGACTCCCAGCCCTCTTCCGCGGGCTGATACAGCCGGACCTTCGGCTCGCCGGGCGTCCGTTCCTGGGTGAACTGCCACAGGGCAAGCGCGGCCTTGGCGAGATTCTCAGGCGTGTCGCCGAGGATCTCATCCGGCGGCACGTTGGCATACATCTGGGCAACGAAGCGCTCGACCTCGGCCCGCCGCTTCTCCCCGGCCCGCTCTCCCGCCAACGCGGCGATCCGTCCGATCTGCTCCGTGGTCTGTCGCTCCTCCAGAATCATGTGGGCTCCCTCGAAAACAAAACGGCCTCAGTGGGCCGGCGGAAGTCTATCGCGGCGGCGCGGAAAAACTGCCACCCGTCAGGATGGGCGGTCTCTCCTGCCCGCCGGTCTCGGTCACCCGCTCGCGCGCACGCTCTCGATCCGTAGCGCCCTGAAAGCGCGGCAGCCTGTTCCTGCTGGTTCTGGTTTCTGTCGGTGAGGAAAGAGATCACCACGTCGGCATCGACGAGGATCTCCTTCATCGGCCCTCGCGCCCCATCAGCTCCCGTACCTTGCGGACGTCGTCGACCGGGTCTCCGGGACCGACCTTGAAGCTTCCCTGGAGCGTGAGGAATGCAGGAATGGCCGCAGAGACCCGTACAGAGCTCCCGACCACTTCCCACTGCAGGACGTCGCCCGGTTTGGCGCCCAACTTCTCGCGGACTTCCCTGGGCACGGTTGTCTGATACTTGGCAGTGAGAGTTGATCTGGACATAGAGGCCTCCTTACCAAATTTTAGGTCAGGTAAAGAAGAGCGCAATCCGGCCGCTACGAGTCAGGTTCCCGCTCGCGCGCGGTATTCGCTCGGGGTGATCCCGACCGTGGCCTTGAATTGCCGGGTGAAGGCGCTCTGGTCCGTGTAGCCGCAGGCATGGGCGATGTCCGCCACGCTCTGCCCGCTTTCGAGGAGGAGCGTCGAGGCGGCGTCGAGGCGCGCCTTGGTCAGCAGCTGGCGCGGCGTCAGGTGGAAGATGCGGCGCACCAGGCGCTCGAAGCTGTCGGCCGAGAGGCCGGCGGCGCGGGCCAGGAGCTCGATGCGGACCGGCTCGGCGTAGCGGCTCTGGAGCTGCTCGACCGCCCAGGCCACCCGGCGGTAGTCCTCCTGCGCTTCGTCGGGCCGCTGCAGGTCTTTCGAGATCCCGGCGAGGCCGACGATCGACCCGTCCCGGCCGAACAGCGGGATCTTGTGCGTCAGGCACCAGCCGCGTCGCCGTCCCGGATAGATGTGCAGCTCCAGCCGCCGGCGGATCGGCGTCCCGGTCGCGAGGACCGCCCGGTCCTGCTCGGCGTAGCTCTCGCCGAGCGGCGGCGGGAACACCTGGGCGGCCGTGCGGCCGAGCATCTGGCTTTTGCGCCGCAAGCCGCAGCGCTCGACGAGCGTCTCGTTGACCACGAGGTAGCGGGCCTGCCGGTCTTTGACGAAGAAGACGATGTCGGGCGTCTGGTCGAACAGGGCCGCCGCGAACCAGGGGTCCGCGATCTCCAAAGGCTCTTCGAGGGGAGGCATTGTGCAGAATTCCGCAACCGGACGGCGGAGATTCTACAAGACCAGAAGAGCCCCGGTCGTCTATCGTCATCCCATGCAGAGAGTGCGCGTGCTCGATTCTCATACCGCGGGCGAGCCGACCCGGGTGATCCTGGAGGGGGGACCCGATCTCGGCCGCGGCGGCCTCGCCGCCCGGCGGGAGCGCTTCCGCAGCGACTTCGACGCCTTCCGCTCGGCCGTGGTCAACGAGCCCCGCGGCTCGGACGCTCTGGTGGGCGCCCTGCTCTGCGAGCCCGTCGATCCCGCGAACGCCGCCGGGGTGATCTACTTCGACAACGTCGGCTATCTCGGCATGTGCGGCCACGGCACGATCGGCGTGGTCACCACCCTCGCCGCCCTCGGCCGTCTGGCGCCGGGCCGCCACCGGCTGGAGACGCCGGTGGGAGTCATCCCGGTCGAGCTTTACGCCGACGGGCGGGTGAGCGTGCACAACGTCCGCTCCTGGCGCCATCGCCACGGGGTGACCCTGGACGTGCCGGGCTACGGACCGGTCACCGGCGACGTGGCCTGGGGCGGCAACTGGTTCTTTCTGGTCAAGGAAGATTCAGTTCCCATCGATCTCCAGCATCTGGAGGCGCTGACCGCGTTTGCCTGGGCGATCCGCCTGGCCTTGGAGGGGGTCACCGGCCCCTGCGGCGAGCCCATCGACCACATCGCGCTGTTCGCCGCCGCGCCGGGAGCCGACAGCCGCGACTTCGTGCTCTGCCCCGGCAAGGCCTACGACCGTTCCCCCTGCGGCACCGGCACCAGCGCCAAGCTCGCCTGCCTCGCCGCCGACGGCCAACTCGCGCCAGGCGAGATCTGGGTGCAGGAGAGCGTCCTCGGCAGCCGCTTCGAAGCCTCGTACCAGCCTTCGCCGGAAGGCGGCATCCTCCCCGTCATCACCGGCCGCGCTCACCTGATGGCGGAATCGACCCTGCTCCTCGACGAGACCGATCCGTTCTGCTGGGGGATTCCGACGGCCCTCACGGGGGACAGGAGGTGAGCCGCCATGTCCTCGTCCTCGGCGCCGGGGTTGTCGGCCTCTGCACCGCCTGGGATCTCGTCCAGCGTGGCTTCCGCGTCACCGTCCTCGACCGCGAAGGCCCGGAGCGCCAGAGCGCCTCGCACGGCAATTCGGGGATGATCGTGCCGAGCCACTTCGTGCCGCTGGCCGCGCCGGGCATGGTGGCCCTGGGGCTCAAATGGATGTGGAACCCGGAGAGCCCGTTCTGGGTGCGCCCCCGCCTCGACCCGGACCTCTGGCGCTGGGCCGCCCTCTTCTGGCAGGCCGCGCGGACGGACCGGGTTGCGCAGGCGGCTCCTCTCCTCTGCGCCCTCCACCTCGCGAGCAAGGCTTGTTTCGAGGATCTCGCCGTGCGTCTGGACGACGTCTTCGCCCTCCAGAAACGCGGGCTCCTGATGCTTTGCGCCACGGAGCACGGGCTCGCCGAGGAGAGGCGGACGGCCGAGATGGCGCACCGGCTGGGTCTGCCCGCCGAGATCCTGTCGCAGGCCGAGACCGCGGCGCTCGATCCCGGCCTGCCGCCGCGGATCGCGGGCGCCGTGTACTTTCCCGAGGATGCGTTCCTGGTCCCCGGCCGGTTCCTCGCCGCCCTGGAACGCGCGGTGGAGGAGGGCGGAGCGCGGCTCCTCTGGAACACCGAGATCCGCGGCTTCGCGGTGCGCGGCCGGCGGATCGCCGCGGTCCAAACCTCGGCCGGGGATCTGGAAGCCGACGAGGTGGTGCTCTGCTCCGGCGTCTGGTCCGGCGCCCTGGCGCACCGCCTCGGTCTCGCTCTTCCGTTACAGGCGGGGAAGGGCTACAGCCTGACCGTCGAAGGGCTGCCGCGGCGGCCCGGGATCGCCGCGATCCTGACTGAAGCGCGCGTCGCCGTGACCCCGATGGGAGACGCCGTGCGGTTCGGCGGTACGATGGAGCTGGGCGGCCGGCCGGGCGAGATCCATCCGGCGCGGGTGCGCGGCATCCTCAAAGGCGTGCTCCGCTACTACCCCGATCTCGAACCCGACCTCCCGGCCCGCGTCGCCGCGGGAGTGCCGGTCTGGTCTGGCCAGCGCCCGTGCTCGCCGGACGGCCTGCCGTACGTCGGGCGCACCGCCCGCTTCGACAACCTCGTGGTCGCCGCCGGCCACGCCATGCTGGGCATGAGCCTCGGCCCGATCACCGGACGCCTCGTCGCCCAGGTGCTCGCCGGCGAGCCGCCCGCCTTCCCCTTGGGCCTGCTGAGCCCGGACCGCTATGCGGCCCTTTGAGACACGTGGAGATCCCACCATGCCAGTGACCTGGAACGGAGTCATTCCGGCGCAGACCACCCCTTTCAATGCCGATACCGATCTCACGATCGATCACGGCCTCCTCGCCGCGCACGCCCGCTGGATGGTCGACGCCGGCTGCGCGGGCCTCGTTCCCGGCGGCTCGCTCGGCGAAGGCGCGACGCTCACAACGCCCGAGAAGCTCCAGGTTCTCGAGACTCTGGTCCGCGCCGTGGGCGACCGGACGTCCATCCTCCCGGCCGTCGCTTCCACCAGCACGGCGGAGGCGGTGCGCTTCGTCCGCGACGCCGGAGCCGCGGGAGCCTCCGGCTTCATGGTCCTCCCGCCGTACGTCTACAGCACCGACTGGCGGGAGATGAAGGCGCACATCGCCGCCGTCCTCGCGGCCACGGACCTCCCCTGCATGCTCTACAACAACCCGGTCGCCTACCGCACCGACTTCCTCCCGTTGCAGATCGCCGAGCTGGCCCGCGAGTTTCCCCACCTCGAAGCGGTCAAGGAGTCGAGCACCGACGTGCGCCGCGTGACGGCGATCCGCGCCCTGCTCGGCGGCCGCCTGGAGATCCTGGTCGGGGTCGACGACGCCATCGTCGAAGGGATCGCCGCCGGCGCCACAGGCTGGATCGCCGGGTTGGTCAACGCCCTCCCGCACGAATCCGTCTCCCTCTTCGATGCCGCCCGCGAGGGCCGGACGGAGGAGGCTTTCGCGCTCTACCGCTGGTTTCTGCCGCTGCTCCGCCTCGACACCGTGCCGAAGTTCGTGCAGCTCATCAAGCTGGTCCAGGAGAGGATGGGCTGGGGGAGCGCCCGTGTGCGCCCGCCGCGCCTGGAGCTGGCCGGCGCCGAGCTCGCGGAGGCGCTCGCCGTCCTGGAGCACGCCCTGGCGCATCGCATTCCTTTCGAGATGGAGGTGACCCGATGAGCGTTGCGTCGACGATTTTCCAGGCGCTCGACCCGGCCACCGGCGAGGCGCTCCCGCCGGAGTACGCCTCCGCCAGCCCGGAGGAGATCGACCTGGCCTGCGCGCGTGCGGCGGAAGCTTTCGAGGTCCTCCGCGCCACGCCCGCCGCCGCGCGGGCCGCCTTGCTGCGCGGGATCGCGCAGGGGCTGGAGGCCCAAGCGCCGGGCGTCATCGAGAGGGCGCACCGCGAGTCGGCCCTCCCTCTCGCCCGCCTCCAGGGCGAGATGGGCCGCACCTGCGGGCAGCTCCGCCTCTTCGCAGCGGTCCTCGACGAAGGCTCCTGGGTCGATGCGCGGATCGACCGCGCCGATCCCGGCCGGCAGCCGCTCCCCAAGCCCGACGTGCGCTCCATGCGCCGTCCCCTGGGTCCGGTCGTGGTCTTCGGCGCCAGCAATTTTCCGCTGGCCTTCTCCGTTGCCGGAGGAGATACCGCTGCGGCCCTGGCCGCCGGCAACCCGGTGATCGCGAAGGCCCATCCGGCCCATCCCGGCACCTGCGAACGGGTCGGCCAGGTCCTGGTGGACGCCGTCCGCCAGGCCGGTCTCCCCGCCGGGACCTTCGCACTCCTCTTCGACGCCGGGTATGAGGTGGGAAGAGCCCTGGTGCAGCATCCGCGGGTGGCCGCCGTCGCCTTCACCGGCTCGCGCACGGGAGGCGAAGCCCTAATGCGCCTGGCCGCGGGCCGGCCGCACCCCATCCCCGTCTACGCCGAGATGGGAAGCGTCAACCCGGTCCTGATCCTCCCCGGAGCCCTGCGCGCGCGGGGCGCCGCCATCGCGCAAGGGCTCCACGCGTCGTTCACCCTGGGAGTCGGCCAGTTCTGCACGAATCCCGGCGTGGTCCTCGTCGAGGAAGGACCCGACGGAGACGCCTTCCTCGCCGCCCTCGCCCAGCTCACCGCCGCGACCGCCGCCGGACCCATGCTCACCCCCGGCATCTGCCAGTCCTACGAGAAAGGCCAGGAACGGCTCGCCGCCCTGGGAGCCGAGAGGCTCGCCCAAGGGCTGGAAGGAGCCGCGGGCCGCGCCGCCGTCTGGCAGGTCCCGGCCGCGCAAGCCCTCGCCCACCCTCAGCTCCTGGAGGAAGTCTTCGGACCCTCGACCGTGGCCGTGCGCTACCGCCGCGCAGAGCTCGAAGCCCTCCTCCGTCATCTCGACGGGCACCTCACCGCCACCGTCCACGCCGAGCCGGACGAGCTGCCTGAGATCGCCCCACTCCTCAGCCTCCTCGAAACCAAAGCCGGCCGTCTGCTGATCAACCAGTTCCCCACCGGCGTCGAGGTCTGTCCCGCCATGGTCCACGGAGGCCCCTTCCCCGCCACCTCCGACGGCTGCAGCACCTCGGTCGGAACCCGATCCCTGGAACGCTTCACCCGCCTGGTCGCTTACCAGGGCTTCCCGCAGGAAGCCCTGCCGCCCGAGCTGCGGGACGAGAATGCTCTCGGGATCTGGCGGTTGGTGGATGGGGCGTGGACGGACGGCTCAGCGTAATCTCTTGACGCAACGCGCGGCGCGGTTGACCGCGCTACGCCGGTCCGGTAATCTCATAAGTGGAGTCACGGAGGCACCGATGGCAGAACCGGCATATCCCCTAACCCTTCCCGAAGACGACGGGCACGTATGGCCCGCCCAGGGAAGCTGGACCTATGCGGATTATCTGCGCCTTCCGGACGATGGACTGCGCTACGAGGTGATCCGGGGAACCCTGTACGTGAGCCCTTCTCCTTCCTACGACCACCAACATTGCGTCACGAAGCTGGGCGCTTTCCTGACGCTCTTTGTGGACCAGAACCGCCTTGGCATCGTCTTGGTCGCTCCCTTCGACATTCGGCTGCCCGAAGCGATCGGCGACCCGGTTCAGCCCGACGTCGTCTTCATCCGGCGCGACCGGCAGCCGAGATCCGGCGACGTGCGTTTCGACGGCGTTCCGGACCTGGCGGTCGAGGTTTTGTCCCGTGGAAACTGGCGGTTCGACCGGAACGTCAAACTTCCCGCCTACCGCGATGCCGGCATCCCCGAGGCCTGGCTGATCGATCCAGTCGGTCGGACGGTCGAGGTCTACGTGCTGGACGCAGCCCAGAAAGACTATGTTCTGCTGGAACGCCGGGGTGTGGGAGAAACCGTGAGCTCATCTCTCCTCGCCGGATTGCGCCTCGACGTCGCCAGCCTCTTCCCCACTGCAGAAGTGTAGGGTTCGGTACGCCTCAAAAAAACGGCCGCCACCCCCGAGAGGATGGCGGCCGTTCTGTGTAGTGGTGGTGGGCCGAGCCGCTACTCGCCCACGCCCGGTTGCGGGTTCAAGGCATTCACGATGGCCTCGGCATCCGCGAGCAGGCTGTCGGCCTGATCGGCGGTCAGGACGCCCGTGCTCACGAAGTCCTCGACCTGCTGGATGAACGCGTTGACCTGATTCGTCGCGGTCTGATATCGCCCGAGCTGGAGCTGCTTCTCGGCGGCCCGGAGCTTGGCGAGCAGGGCGTTGCCCTGGCCGCCGTTGAGCGCTCCCGCCGTGACCAGCGCGTCCACGCTCTGGCGGAGCAGGAGGAGTTGCTCGTCCGCCGGCCGGGCTTTCACGAAGACCGCCGCGGTGCGGCCGGGCACGTGGAAGGTGCAGGTGGATTCCTCGAAGCTCGCCGTGCGGACGACCGGGTCGGCCGACTGCTTCTGCAGCGGATGCAGCTGCAGGCCGCGGCAGGGGAAGACGGTCAGCGGATAGTCGACCGTGTCCGGACGGGAGTTGAGCAGCACCGCCACCATCGCGTGCTGGTGGTCGGCCGCTCCCTGGACGTCCGAGATGGTGTCGACGATGAGGCCCGGAATCTGATCGGGCCCGGTGTTGTGGAAGAAGAGGTGGCTCTCGATCTCCTGCGCGGAACGCAGCCGCAGGAGGCGCGTGCTCTTGCGGATCGCCAGCACTTCCTGGAAGTGCGCCAGCGCCTGCCCGATGTCGACCGGCGTGGGATTCAGGGCCGGGTTGGCCAGCAGCGGACGCATGATCGACCAGTTGGCCTGGTTGTCCGGCGCCGGCGGCAGGCCCACGCCCCAGTTGTTGTCGACGTGGGTCCAATCGATCTTGTTGAACCAGTCGCCGGAGTTGTAGCTGTTGCGGTCCATCGACTTCGAGCGCAGCAGCTCGACGCCGGCATGGTAGAAGGGCACGCCCTGGGCGAAGCCGACGATGCTTATCCCGAGGTTCTGCATGCGGACCCGCTGGTCCATCGGGGTGTCCACCGGGGCCTTGGCCGCGATGGAGTCGAACAGCGTCTCGTTGTCGTGCGCCTCGATGTAGTTGATGACCTCCTGGGGATCGGCGGTGTAGCCGGCCGGCTGGCCGTTGTAGTCGATCTCGGAGGCGGGGACCTCGTTGCCGAACCGGTCCTCCAGCACGTAATCCTTCAGGGCGCCGGCGATGCCGGTGCGGATCCAGTCGGATTCGAGGAGCAGCCGGGCGAGCTGGTCGGCCGGCGAGCCCTGGTTGGTGTCGTTCGGATCGGTGTAGAGGCCGTTCATGAAGCCCTGCTCCTGGATGCCGCTGAACGGTCCGCCGCCGCGGACGCCGTCGCGGATCCGGTCGTTGAAGGTGCCGATGCCGGTGCCGGCCATGTTGGCCTGCGTGGCCTGGACGCCGCGGGCGTTGTTGGCCACCTCGCCGAAGTTCCACCCCTCACCATAGAGGTAGATCTTCTTGCCGTCCACGCCGTCCTTCGCGAGGGTCAGCGCATCGAGCGTCTGGCGCAGCTTCACCAGGTTCCGCTTCATGTGGTGGCCCATCAGGTCGAAGCGGAAGCCGTCGACCTTGTACTGCTTGGCCCAGGTCACCACCGAATCGATCATGAGTCTTTCCATCATGTTGAATTCGGACGCCGTGTTCTGGCAGCAGCTGCTGGTCTCGATGTTGCCGTCGGCGTTCAGGCGGTGGTAGTAGCCGGGCACGATGCGGTCGAGCACCGACTTGTCGTTCTGGCCCGCCGCGTTGGTGTGGTTGTAGACCACGTCCATGACGACCCGCAGGCCGACGCGGTCGAGCCCCTGCACCATCTCGCGGAACTCCTTGATGCGCACCGGGCCGTCCGGATCGGTGGAGTAGCTCCCCTCGGGCACCGTGTAATGCCAGGGGTCGTAGCCCCAGTTGAACGGATCTTCATCCGCCACGGCCATGACGCGGGCCTGCTGCTCCTCGGAATCAGGCGGGAAAATCGAGAGGTCGCCCTCGGGCTGCTTCCACTGCGACTTGTCCTCGTTGATCGTGGCGATGTCGAAGGCCGGCAGCAGATGGACGTGGGTGAGGCCCGACTGGGCCAGCCCGGCCAGGTGCCGCATGCCGTGCGAGTTGCTCAGGTTGAACGCCTTGAAGGTTCCGACGAGATCCGCGGGGACGCTGGGGTCGTTGGCGCTGAAGTCGCGGACGTGGAGCTCGTAGAGCACGATGTCCTCGAACGCCCGCAACGCCGGCTTGCGCATCGCGGTCCAGCCGGCCGGAATCAGCGACGTGTCGCCCGCCAGGTCGATGATCTGGCTGCGCTGGCTGTTGCGCGACAGGCTGACCGAGTACGGATCGGTCACCCGGTTGGTCTCCACGCGGCCGGTCGAACGGGCGAAGACCTCCACCTCATAGAGGAAGTACTTGCCGTACCAGCTCGGCGCGCCGTTGACGCTCCAGACGCCGTTCGCGTCGCGGCTCATCGCCACGGTCTCCGAGGGATCGGCCGCGGTGGAGGAGTCGAACACGAGGAGGCTCACCTCGCGGGCGGTCGGCGCCCAGAGGCGGAACGTGGGAGTGCGGTCCGCCCCGAACGTCAGGCCGAGCGGGCCGTTGTAGGTGTACAGATCGTCGAGCACGCCCTGGATCTGGAGC
>Ga0126309_10000087_pt1 | contig 30674 bp, 23 predicted proteins | sample Plot56_FD_92541 | JGI IMG/M metagenome (GOLD analysis project Ga0126309, IMG submission 92541) | Serpentine soil microbial communities from UC McLaughlin Reserve, CA, USA - Plot56 | ecosystem: Environmental > Terrestrial > Soil > Grasslands | place: USA: UC McLaughlin Reserve, Lake County...
ATTCCGGGCACGAAGCGCGTCAAGTACCTGGAGGAGAACGTCGCCGCCGCTTCGATCTCGCTGGACGCGGCACAGATGAGAGCGCTCGACGACGCGCTCGCGCCGGAGAAGATTTCCGGGCCTCGCTACAACCCGACCGTGATGTCCATGATCGACCGCTAATCGCGGCGACGTCACCGACCGGTCGCTCCGGGTATTAACCTATGGCATGAAGCACGGCCGCATCGTGCCGCCCCTCGCGCTCGTCCTGCTGTGGGAGGCCCTCGCCGCGGGGGCTCCCCCGGCTCCAATCACTCCGGTCGCTCCAGTCACCCCGGTGGGCGTGAGCCCGGAGGCGCCCCGGTATCTGTCGATCGGCGGCAAGCCGCGCGTGCTCGTGGGAGCCTCGGCGGACGCGGCGTGCCACTTCCTTCCCACCGCGGACGTGCCGCTCCTGGACATGTGCAACGCCGGAGGGAAGGGCCCCAACGACTACCGGGTGCTCCTGCCCGCGCTCCACGCGGAGGGTCTCGACAAGATCCGGCTCTGGGTCGCCCTGGGCACGGCCAAGGACGCGGTCAATCTCCCGTTCGCCGGGGATGAGAAGAACCAGGCCCAAAAGAATCAGGACTACTTCGACCGCCTGCGCGCGGTGGTCGCCACGGCCCAGGATCTGGGGATGATCGTGGAGGTGACGTTCTTCGCTCTCTTCGCGGGCGGCGAGCTGACAGACGAGCGGATGCGGATCGCTCAGAAGAAGATCATCGAGCACACGATCGAGGAGCTCTGGAGCTTCGACAACGTCTACTGGGAGATCGCCAACGAGCCGGAGAGCCAGACGGTCGACCCGGCCGTGGTGGCCGCCTGGCACGAGGACATGTTGGCCACGGTCGCCGCGTTCGACAGCCCGGCCCGTCATCCACGCCTCCAGCGGCCGCACCTGGTCGCCGTGCAGCCGTTCACCACGGCGGGGGGCGACCGCTTCGTGCGCCATCCCCAGGTCGCGATTTTGAACGGGCACTACACGCAGGTCACGGACCCCCCGCTCGATCTCGGGGCTCTCCAGATGGCGCGCCGGTATCCGAACGCGCCCAAGGTGCTGGGATTCAACGAGGGCAAGATCACGCCTCTCCGCGGCACGGCCGCTCCCCGGCGCCATCGCAACGGAGCCGTGGACCCCGAGCCCAGCCTCGACGCCGCCCGCGCGGAAGCCTGGGAGTTTCTGTTCAGCAAGGGAGGCATCCTGGACCATTGGGGCTACGTGTCCAACCGGGGCCAGCCCAGCCCGCTGGTCGGCGAGATCCGCCGGCAGCTCTCGGTGCTCCAGGGCTATATGAACGGCCTCCCCCTCGCCCGGATCGAGACGGCCGCGAGCGAGGAGGGGCAGCCGCCCGCCTGGATCACGGCGGGGCTCGATTCCTATCCCTCCGGGACGCTCTTCTGGGACCCGGCGACGAGCTCCCAGCAGTATTGGGCCGCCTTGCAGACCGACGCGCAGGCCGCGTCCGGCCGCCGGTTCCTGCTTTACAGCCATCACAGCACCCGCCGCTGCCTCCAGGATGCGGACTTCACGGCGACTGGATGCCCGGGCGGCTTCCTGCCCATGGGAGGCTACGACGCGCGGGTCTGGGAGCCGGGGTCGGGGAAGCGCTACACGGCGAGCTTCGCGGTGGACCTGGGTCCTCATCCCGGGCTCTTCGACGTGGTCTGGCGGCGGCCGGCGGATCTCCAGCCTCTGCGGCAGCAGACGCTCGCCTGGCGGCAGGGCAGCTGCGAGCTCCCGGGATGCCTCGTTTGTTCCGATCCCCAGAAGACCGCGTGCACGGTCGGCCTTCCCGGCGGCTACGACTTCGACGTCCTGCTCGACATCCGCCAGCGCTGACCGCGGCGCGCCTGCCGCGGCGTGACATACTTCGTCCATCCAGAGGAGGTGGGCGATGAGGAGCCGTTGCGCGCACCTGGAGCAGATCCGCGACGTCACGCCGAGCGCGGCGGGGTGCGAGGAGTGTCTGAAGAAGGGGGACACCTGGATGCAGTTGCGCATCTGCCGGACGTGCGGCCACGTCGGCTGCTGCGACTCGTCGAAGAACCGGCACGCCCGCGAGCATTTCCACGCCACCCTGCATCCGATCATCCAGTGCTTCGAGCCCGGCGAGGAGTGGAGCTACTGCTACGTCGACGAGGTCTACCTCTGAATCCTTCCCCGAAGAAGGCGAAGCCGACCCGCGAGGAGCTCCTCGCGGCCCGCGGCAAGACGGTGCCCGACGTCATCGCGCCGGACCTCTGCGTGCTGTTCTGCGGGATCAACCCGGGGCTGTACACGGCCGCGATCGGACATCACTTCGGCCGGCCGGGGAACCGCTTCTGGCCGGCTCTCCACCGGGCCGGCTTCACCGACCGCCAGCTCGATCCGTCCGACGAGCGCGAGCTGCTGCGGCACGGGTTGGGGATCACCAACGTGGTCGCGCGCGCCACGGCCACGGCGGACGAGGTGGGCGCGGAGGAGCTGGCCGAAGGCGGGCGCCAATTGGTGGAGAAGGTGCGGACGTTCCGGCCGCGCTGGCTCGCGATCCTCGGCGTCGGCGCGTACCGCACCGCCTTCGGCCGCCCCCGCGCGGCCCTCGGCCGGCAGGGCGAGACCCTGGCGGAGACGTCGGTCTGGGTGCTCCCCAATCCGAGCGGATTGAACGCTCATTACCGGCTGGAAGACCTGGCGGAAAAGCTCCGCGAGCTCTTCGTGGCCGTACAGGAAGGTTAATCGATGCAAATCGCTCAAATTTCCATGAACGCCCGCGACCTGCCGCGGGCCATCGCGTTCTATCGCGATGCGCTCGGCCTGCGGTTCCTCTTCGAGGCGCCTCCCCAAATGGCATTTTTCGACTGCGGCGGCATCCGCCTGCTGCTGGGAGTCCCGGAGGAGAAGGAATTCGATCATCCGGGATCGGTCCTCTACTTCAAGGTCGACGACATCCGGGCCACCCATGCCGCGTTCCAGGAGCGCGGCGTCACCTTCCGGACCGAGCCGCATCTGGTGGCGCGGATGCCGGATCACGTGCTCTGGATGGCGTTCTTCCAGGATTCCGAGGGGAACACCCTGGCACTGATGAGCGAGGTACGGCAAGGAGACAACCCATGAGCGAGCAGGTGCAGGGAATCGACGTGAGCCATTTGCAGCAGACCATCGACTGGACGCAGGTCCAGAAGGCCGGCAAGGCTTTTGCCTTCATGAAGGCGACGGATGGGATCACCTGGACCGATCCGAGCTTCATGACCAATTGGAGCGGCGCGACCGCCGCGGGGCTCCTGCGCGGCGCCTACCATTTCTACGAAACCAATGACGATCCGAGCGCCCAGGCGGAGAATTTCCTGAACGCCGTCCAGCTCGCTCGGGGTGATCTGCCACCGGTCGTGGACATCGAAGCGATCAAAGGAGGGACGAGCGCCAGCCAGGTGGTGCAGGACCTCCAGACGTGGCTCGACGTGGTCGAGCAGGCGACCGGCCGCATTCCAATGATCTATACCGACTCCGGATTCTGGAGCTCCCTCGGCACCTCTGCCTTCGGGCACTATCCGCTCTGGATCGCGGAGTATGGGGTGCAGAGCCCGAAGCTGCCGGCCGGGTGGGCGAGCTGGGATTTTTGGCAGTTTTCGGAGAGCGGAACGGTTGCCGGGATTTCGACCACCGTGGACCTGGATGTCTTCTACGGGACTCTGGCGGAGCTGGAGTCTCTGACGCAGGGGTAGGCTGCCCCGCCAGCCCGGCCAGCCCCGCCAGGGGTTGAAACCCCTGGCGGGGGCGAGGGCTTCTCAGCTCGCCTTCGCCGCCGGCTTCTTCCCGGCGCTCTTTCCAATGTAGCGGTCGAGCCAGGCAAACGTTTCTTTCCACCAGAGCAGCGCCGCCTGGGGCTTCAGGACCCAGTGGTTCTCCTCGGGGAAGATCACGATCCGCGTGGGCACGCCTTTGCCTTGCAGCACGCTGTAGAGGTTGATCCCCTGCGTCACCGGGACGCGGTAGTCCTTCTCGCCGTGCAGGATCAGGGTCGGCGTCGCGAAGTTCTTCGCGTAGCGGCTCGGGGAGTAGAGGTCCACCCGGGCGGGATCGGTCCAGGGCGCGCCGCCGTAGTTGTTCGGGCGGCCCCAGGTGGCGTCGGAGGCGAACTGTGCCATCAGGTCGTAGACGCCCGCGTGGGAGATGAGGGCCGCGAAGCGGTTCGTGTGGCCGAGGATCCAGTCGACCATGTAGCCGCCGTACGAGCCGCCCGCCGCCGCCATCCTCTTCTCGTCGACGTACCCCTGCGCGATCAGGTAGTCCGTGGCCTTCATGATGTCTTCGAACGGCTTGTCGCCGTGATTGCCCAGGATCGACTCGGCGAAGGCCTGGCCGTAGCCGGTCGAGCCGTGGAAGTTCACCAGCGCGGCCACGTAGCCTGGCGAGGCGAACAGGGCGGCGTTCCAGCGGTAGTGGAACTCGTCCTGGAACGCGCCGTGCGGACCGCCGTGGATCAGTTGGACCAGCGGCCACTTGCGCCGCTTGTCGAAGCCCGGCGGGAAGGCGAGGAACATGTGGACCTGGTCCCCGCCGGCTCCCTCGAACGTGGCCTCGCCCGTGGTGCCGAGATCGAGCTCTGCGAGCCTCTCGGCGTTGAACGAGGTGAGCGCCCGCGGCTCGCCGCCGGTGAGCGGCACGGCGTAGAGCTCCGCCGGCTGGAGCATCGAGGTGCGGGTGAAGACCACCACGGGGCCGCTCGGGCCCGCCGCCGCTTCCGCGCCTGCGATGGTGCCGCCGGCAGCGACCAGCCGCGGCTCGCCGGTGCCTCCTGAGATGGGTAGTGCGTAGACGTTCACCCGGCCGCGCGCCTCGGCCTGGAAGACCACAGTCTGGCTGTCCGGCGTGAAGGTCCAGCTGCTCGGCGCGTTGTCCCACTCCTCAAACAGGCCCACGGTCTCGCCGCTCTTCCGGTCATAGCGCGCCAGGCGCGTGAAATCCGGATCGATCTCGGGCCGTGTGCCGCGGCCGTAGATGATGTAGCGGCCGTCCGGCGAGTAGAGCGGAGAGCTGTCGTCCGCCTTGTTGGCGGGGGTGATGTTGCGCACCGCCGCCGGCTTGCCGACCGGCTGGACGTAGAGATCGGCGTTGAGCGTCTGGTACGGCGGATCGGTCGAGTTGGCGCTGTAGACGATCTCCTTGCCGTCCGGCGACAGGTCCCAGTTGCTGTCGGCGGACAGGAAATCCATCTGGCGGTCCATGCCGGGCGTCAAGTCCGTGACCTTCTGGCTGTCCAGATCCACCGCGAAGATGTGATTCCGGCGCGCGTCGGTGCGGTACTCGTCCCAGAAGCGCAGCACGCGGCTGTCGCTGATCTTCGCCTGCACCTTGTCGTTCTTCTGCTCGTCGACCCGCTTCTTGACCGCGTCCCAGTCGTCGTTCAGATCGGACCAGGTCGAGGCCATGAAGGCGATGCGCTTGCCGTCCGGGAACCACTTGGGGGCCTGGACGCCCACCGGGAGCTTGGTGACCGGTTGCGCCTCGCCGCCGCCGACCGGCAGGAGATAGAGCTGCGACGGGCCGTCGCCGCGCTTCGAGACGAAGGCGAGGCTCTGGCTGTCGGGGCTCCAGACCGGGGAGCCGTCGGCTCCCTCGTTCCAGGTGAGGCGCCGGGGCGCGGCGCTGCCGTCGGTGGGCACGAGCCAGAGATCGCCATTGCCCTTGTTCTCTTCGACCGAGTAGCGGGTGACCGAGAAGACGGCCCAACGGCCGTCTGGCGAGACCGCCGGGCTGGCGACGCGCTCCATGGCCCACAGGTCGTTCGGGGTCATGGGGCGCCGCTCGGCCGCCTGCGCGGGCAGCGCGGCGAGGCCGGCGAGGAGCAACAGAGAGGCGGCGAAGCGCCGGGGCAGAGTGGACATACGGGACGAAACCTCCTTGCGGTTCATGATCGCGTGGGATGGTACCAGATGAAGGAGAACGATAGGTAAACATATTCAAAATCAGCCACTTATCACTGGCACGCCGCATGCATTCTGTTCTGCCCGAAAGCACGCAGCACGAGTTGGCAGCCAGGAGCACACGAACAAGGCGCGAACTTCAAGACCGAGCTCCGACAAAGGCACACCCGCCGCGAGGCGGGGCCGCAAAGCACGGGATCTCCCTGCTGTAGGAGATCGCCCGGCTCCCGAAGGCCCGGACGAGGCTTTATGACTCGATCTGGGGCAGTCCTTCCGCTTCCGTTGTCCCGCAGACCCGCGGGAAATCCTTGCGCGGCGACTCCCCTCCGTTCAGCAGCACAACTTCATGCAGTTCAACAGAAGGAGGTAAATTATGTCCTCGTGCCTGTGTAAAAAATGGCTTCCGGTTCTCTCTCTGGCGCTCGCTCTGATCGCCGGTGGGGCGAGCGCCACTCCCTTGAGCGTGGCTCTGGACCTCCAGGGGCAGGGGCTCGCGGTCGCTGATGGCGGGGTGGGGATGCAGGGGATCGGCACCGGGACGCGGTCGCTGACCGTGGACATCGGCGGACCGGTCCAGGCGGCTCTCCTGTATTGGGTGGGCCGCGACCGGCCGTGCCCGATGAGCGGCGGAAGCTGCGTCATTCCGTCGCAGCCCTACAAAGATCAGGTGATCCGCTTCGAAGGAAACCTGATCACCGGGACGATCATCGGCACCGAGATGCAGCCGGTTTCGGGGGGCGGGCCGATCAACAACATCGGTTATCTGGCGGACGTGACCAGTCTCGTCCAGGCGAAGGGGACCGGTCTCCAGACGTTCTCTCTCAAGGATGGGGACACGTCGAGCAACCTGTTCCGCCTGAACGGCGCCGGCCTGTTGGTGATCTACACGGACGCGGCGGACACCGCCATGTACCGGCTGATCGTCTATGACGGCCTGGACTTCGCGTACGGGGCCGATCCCACGCCGGGAGCGGCGCGAGTGACCGTTCCGGTGACCTTCAATCACGGCGCGGATACCGCGCCCCGCGTCGGCAGGCTGCGGGTCTTCGCGGGCGATGCGGAGGCGGGCCGCCCCGACCGCATCGACGTCAGCAACAACGGGAGCGTGTTCAATGGGCTCGACGCCTCGGACGGAATCTCGTTCGATTCCGACGCCCTCGTGGTGAACATCCCGGCCGGCGTCGCCTCGACGACCGCGCAACTCTTCTCGGAACCGGTGAACCAGAACCCCGACTCGCTGCTCTGGGTATTGGGAGTGCTGCGTCTGCCGTTGCCGGGACCCGGTCCCAATGAGACTGGCGACGAGGGGTGCACGCCCGGCTACTGGAAGAACCACGAGGATTCGTGGGCGGGCACCGGGTACGCGCCGGGCCAGACGGTGGGGAGCGTGTTCTCCGGCTCGGCGGCGTTCCCGTCGCTGGCTTCGAAGACGCTGCTCCAGACGCTCGCGGGCGGCGGCGGACCGGGCCTCGAAGGCGCGGCGAAGATCCTCCTCCGCGCCGCGGTGGCCGCGTTGCTCAACGCGGGGCACTCCGGCGTCGACTATCCGCGGACCACGGCCGAGATCCTGGCCGACACCAACGCGGCGCTCACCAGCGGCAACCGCGACACGATGCTGAATCTGGCGACCGGGCTGGACAACGACAACAACCGGGGGTGCCCGCTGAATTGAGCTGGCTCCCCCATCCCCTTCCCCCGTACGGGGGAAGGGGCACCACCACCTCGATCCTTCAGGTACGATTCTCTCCAGTGAACGCAGCCATGGCCAACAGGTCCTCCGGGATCATGGGCGCCGCTCGGCGAAGGAGGCGGACCTCTGCTGGCCTCTGTCGTGCGATATGAGAAGATAACAGTATGGGGTGGTGCAATCTGTTGAGCTTTTGCGAAAGGCGAGGCAATCATGCCCGAGTGCTTTGATGTCGCCGCGCTCCGTCATTTTCGGGACGGCGGCCTTCTCCGCGAGCGGCAATCCCTGGACAATGCGGACCAGCTCTTCGGCTTCGCGGCCGAGTGTGCTATCAAGAGTGCCCTGGTCACGCTACCGGGTTGCCTTCAGGGCGGTGACCTCGCTCAGAAATATAGGGAACATGTGGATCGGCTGTGGGATCTCGCCGTGTTGCAAGGCCTCCAGAAGCGCTACCCAGGTCTTTTGGTGGTACTTCGAGGGCTCCAACAGCCGTTCGCCGACTGGTCGGCGAGCCAGCGATACGGACCCGATGGTGCCATCGCCACCGAGGTGCTCGACCGTCACCGGGAAGCAGCAAAACGCGTCCTCGGCAGCGTTGGGCTGAACGGACAAAGAGAAAGGTGATGGCGGGTGCGATTTGACGAAGTGATCAGCTCTGCTCTTGACCTGATTCGGGGGCAATTCGGGAACCGCCGGAGTTCCATTACCCTCGTGCGAGACGTGGCCGGACAGCTCACTGCCGTACTGGAGAATGACGTTCTCGAGGATGCTGAGCTCGAGAGGCTCGCGGCGGAGCTGGATACACGGCTCGGTCGATTCAGCCCAGGATCTCGACGGGTCCTGTTGCGCCGCTCGGAACTCATAGACGAGCGCGACATTTTTGAGTCGCCGGACCGCGTACGCCTGCCCGACGCAGACGACGCTTGGCTGATCGACCGACTTCTGACCAATCAGGAGTGGCTGCGTAGGCCGCATCTTGCCCGGCCGCGACTTCCAGTGGCCGCCGCCTTCAGCCTCAAGGGCGGGGTCGGCCGAAGCACCGCCGTAGCGGTGTGGGCGTGGCATCTCGCACGAGAGGGGCGAAGGGTCGTGGTCGTCGACCTCGACCTTGAGGCGCCAGGGCTCGGCAGTCTGCTCATCGGTGACCCGCCGGCCTACGGAATGGTGGACTGGCTGGCCGAAGCTCTCCTCGGCCAGCCCGACCAGGAGTTGCTCGAGGACTGCCTTGCTTTCAGCCCGGTGTCCGGCGATGCCGAGGGTGCCGTCCAGGTGCTTCCGGCGTTCGGCTCCAAGACACGGGATTACGTCGCAAAAGTCGGCCGGGTGTATCTTCCCGGCCTCGCAACCGGCGGTGGGGAGATCGGCCTGCCGGAAAGGATCGATGCTTTGATTACGGCATTGGCCGATCGCCAGGATCCTCCCGACGCGATCCTGCTTGACAGCCGGGCCGGCCTCCACGACATTGGCGCGGCGGTGGTCACCCAGCTCGGCGCCGAAGTATTCCTCTTCGCCCGCGATGAGCCGCAGGGCTGGCAGGCGTATCGATTGCTCTTCGAGCATCTCCTGCGATCAAGAGGCTTGCAGTTCGGAATGCCGGACGACGATCTCCGTTGGCATCTCAAGATGGTTGCCGCGCAGGTCGAAAAGAGAGAAGGAGCGGTCGCGAGCTGGCTCGAGGCGTCCTATGATGTGTGGTCGGCCTTGTACGACGACGAAGGAAAGGCCACCGAGGGGGCTCCGGCGCAAACCTTCGTTCGCGACGACCCCAACGCGCCTCATCATCCGCTCACTATCTACCATGACGCAGGATTGCGCAGCGTGGGACTTGTCGAGACTTCCCAGCGGCCCCCATGGCCCGTCGTCGAGGCGGCTTTCGGAGAGTTTCTCGTTGGGGCAACGGAGAGACTTCTGGGGAGCCACGAGTCGTGATGGCGATTGCTTTCGATGCGCGCACAGCCCGCGCCGCCCTCGCTCGGCTTCCCGAGCTTGCGGCCCAGGAAACCCTTAATCCCCCGGACCTCCCAGGGGTCTATGTGCCGGTCTACCACGCGAAGGCTCTCCATCTCGACGCGAGCGTCGTCGTGGGCATGCGAGGCGCAGGGAAGAGCTGGTGGACTGCCGTACTCGCAAGCCCTGAGCACCGCGAATTCGTGTCCGGACAGCTCCAGAGCTCGGTCCTATCGCGTGTCTCGGCCAAAGTCGGCTTTGGCCTCGCAGACACAGAGGCCGACTTCCCGCGTGCGGAGACGGTGGTCGCTCTGCTCGACGAGGGCATCGACCCCATCGCGATCTGGCTGACGGTCGTGCTCCGCCATGTCCTCCTAGAAGCGAAGCAGGAGGTTCCCGCGGCCGGCGGTACTTGGCGCGACCGAGTCCGCTGGGTCGTCACGCATCGGGATGAGGTGAACGCCCGGCTAACCGCCGGCGATGCCGAGCTCACACGGCGTGGACAGGTGCTGCTCGTTCTGTTCGACGCCTTTGACAGGCTATCCAATGACTGGGACCGGGTACGCAGGCTGAGTTCGGCGGCCCTGCAACTCGGCCTGCAACTGCGCAGCCGGCGCGCGATTCGGCTCAAGTTCTTCATCCGCCCTGAGCTTGATGAGGATGCCGAGACCTGGAGCTTTGCGGATTCCTCCAAGTTGCGGCACGCCAAGGTCGATCTCGCCTGGAGCAGCGCGGATCTTTACGGTCTTGTCTTCATGCGTCTCGGAAACGCCAATGACACTGGTGGCTTCGCCGCCGAATTTCGCCGCGAGACAACACGAGAGATGGCTCTTCAATGGGGGAAAAGGCAGGGCGTCCATCTTCTTCCCCCGGCACTGATGCGTGACCCTTTGCTTCAGCAGCGCGTCATCGAGGGCCTCGCCGATCCATACATGGGGGGTGGCCCGAAGCGTGGCACAACATACACCTGGGTTCCACTTCACCTCGCCGATGCGGCCGGCAAGATCAGTCCTCGCAGCTACCTTCTCGCCTTCAAGCGTGCCGCCGAGCACACTGCCAGGGATCGCCCAGACCATCAGCGCGCGTTGCACTACAGCGCAATTCAGGAAGGTGTCGTCAAGGCCTCCGAGATCCGGGTCCAAGAGATTGCCGAGGACTACCCTTGGGTGACGCCGTTGCTGGAAGCCGCGCGTGGGGCGGTGGTTCCCATCACCGCTGAGGAGCTTTCCAACCGGTGGACTCCCGAGCACATACGAAGGATGCGAAGGGCTTCGGCGAACAAGCTCCCTCCGCGCCGGTTCACCAGCGACCCTATCCGCAAAGGAAGCATGGGTGCTCTCATCGACGATCTGGTCGAGCTCGCGGTCTTGTACCGGACCAAGGACCGACGGCTCAATATCCCTGACATCTTTCGGGTCGGTTTTGGCATCAAGCGAAAGGGTGGCGTCAAGCCCCCGAGGTAGCCTTTCGCGGACGCAGACGGGCTCTGTTCCGTAGGCTCGCCGGAGAGATGTCATGACTGAACAGATCCGTGATCCCGATCTCGACCGCCTCGTCCGTGAGCTGAACCGCCAGGGGGACGCGCCTGGGGAGACCGAGCCCGAGGAGGGTGCCTCGGCCGGGCCGCGGACCTCCGTCCTCGAACCCTTCGAGCCGCTCGACAAACCTTCCCAGTCCCGGGTGGAGGAGGGCGGGGCGCTCGACCGGCTCCTCCTCGAGATGATCCACCAGATCGCCAGCGACCTCCTGTTGATCTCCGGCCTCTCGCCGGTCTTCCGGGTGGATGGCCGGCTCGTCCGCGCCGAGGGCGCGCTGCTCGACGGCGAGGAGCTGGCCGCCATGTTCCGGCCGTACCTGGGACCCCGGGCGCGGCGCGATCTCGACGAGCGCGGCTCGGCCGATTTACCGCTCCGGCTCTCGCCCGGCCGCGAGCTCGACGAGGGCGGCACTCCCTACCGTTTCCGGGTCAACCTCCACCGCCAGCGGGGCCAGCTCGCGGCGTCCATCCGCTCCCTGCCGCTCGAGATCCCGACCCTCGCGGGCCTCAATCTGCCGCCGTCGCTGGCCGAGCTGGTCCGTCCCTCGCGCGGCCTCGTGCTGTTCTGCGGCCCCACCGGCTCCGGCAAGTCGACCACGTTGGCCGCCCTGGTCGAGGAGATCAACCGGACCCGCACGAGCCACGTGATCACGATCGAAGATCCGGTCGAGTACGAGCACCGGTCGAACCGGTCGGTCGTCGAGCACGTGGAGATCGGCCGCGACGCCCGGTCGTTCCCCGAGGCGTTGCGGGCCTCCCTGCGGCAGGACCCGGACGTCATCCTGGTCGGCGAGATGCGCGACCTGGAGACGGTGGCCACGGCGCTCACCGCGGCCGAGACCGGGCACCTCGTGCTCTCGACGCTGCACACGAACGACGCGGCGCAGGCGGTGCATCGAGTCGTCGACGTCTTCCCGCCCGCGCAGCAGGCGCAGATCCGCCACCAGCTCGCGCTCGCCCTGAATGCCATCGTCGTGCAGCAGCTCGTGCCACGGTCGGACGGGCGCGGCCGGATGCCGGCCGTGGAGGTCCTGCACGCCACCTATCCGGTCCGCCATCACATCCGCAGCGACCAGCTCCAGAAGCTGTACAACGAGCTGACATTGGGCAAGCGGCACGGCATGATCTCGATGGAGGACTCGCTGGCGCAGCTCGTCCGCGAGGGGAAGGTCGACGTCGAGGAAGCCAAGGTGCGGGCGAGCCACCCCGACGAGCTGAACGCCCTGTTGAGAGCATGAGCGGCGATCCCTGACCCTCTCGCCGGAGGGCGCCACGATCGAGCCCGAATTCGACGAGGAGGTCGAGTCCGGTCTCGTGTCGCTCGCCGATCTGCGCGAAGCCGTCACCCGCTGGATCGAGCTCCTCGACGGCGGCGTGCGGCACTGACCCTGCAACGTGTTCTACGACTCGCTCCCGGTCGTCTCGCTCTTGGCCGCGGAGAGGGCGCGGCCGGCGGCTTCGATGAGGAGCTCCGGAGTGGGGCAGTCGGGGAAGACGGAGATGCCGAAGCTGAAGGAGGCGGAGAGCTCGGTCCCGGCGAAGCCGTGCCGCAGGCGTGAGAAGCTCTCGCGCAGGTTGTCCAGGACGGCGCGGGCCGTGGCCCCGTCCGTGTTCGGGAGGATGACCCCGATCTCGTCTCCGCCAAAGCGGCCCAGGATGTCCGAGCGGCGCAGGCGCTGCTTGAGGAAGAGCGCCAGGGTGCGCAGCAGGCGGTCGCCGGCCGCGTGGCCATAGGTCTCGTTGAACGTCTTGAAGCCGTCCAGGTCGAGCATGGCGTAGGCGACGGGCACGTGCTCGCGGGCCGCGCGCGCCAGCTCGGCTTCGAGCTGCTGCTTCAGGCTGGCGTGGCTGAGCAGCGAGGTCAGGCTGTCATAGGCCATCAGAGAGGCGAGGCGGCGGCCGCGGCGGGCCCGGCCGGTGACCGCGGCGATCAGATGGAGCGGATCGACGGGCCGGGGGAGAAGCTCGTCGCCGCCGAGCTCCAGGGCGCTGAGCCGGTCCTCGTCGCTCCCGGGCGGCGCCAGGAAGAGCACCGGAGTGGCCACGTAGGCCTCGAGCTGGTGCAGCACCGCGGCCAGCTCCGCGCCGCCGCAGCCCGGCAGCTCCAGACCGATCAGGACGACGTCCGGCCGGCTGGCGGCGAGCGCCTCCAGGAACCGTTCCGGCTCGGTCTCGACGGCGACCTGGAGGCCCGCGGCGCGCAGGGCGCCGGCGCACTCCCCGGCGATCTCCTCGTCGGCCTCGACGACCAGGGCGCGAAAGGGATCGGTGGGAGGGCCGGTCAGGAGGTCCAGCTGATCCACCAGGGCGCCCACGTCCACCGGCTTGGTGAAGTAGGCTTCGCCTCCGGCGCGCACGGCCGCGAGCCGGGCCTCCAGATCGCCGCGGTCCGACAGGAACACGAGCCGCACCGGGCTGCGCAGGTCCCGGCGCAGATCGGAGAGCTCGAGGCCTCCCGGCAGGCGCGCTTCCGGAAAGTCCTGGTCCACCAGAAGGGCGCTCGGGGGATCGCGCTCGATCTCCGCGCCGAGCCGGTCGGGCTGCTCCAGGAGACGGACTTCATAGCCGAAGCGCTCGAGCTGCTGGGCGAGCGAGGGGCCGGTCTCGGGGTCGTTCTCGACGAGGAGGATCGTCTTCTTGCCCGGCTCGTCGGCGCGCGGGGCGGACGCGGTTGAGCTGGAGGGGGCAGCCGGCATCTGGCTGGCCCGGCGAAGGCCGGCCAGGAGCTCGGCCACGGCGGCATCGTCCGGCGGCGGGGCGGTGCCCTGGGCGACCGGCTTGAGACGCTGCTCGAGGAGGCGGGCGGCGTCGGTCACCGCGGGAAATCCGAAGGTGGCGCCGGCTCCGGTCAGGGAGTGGGCCAGGCGATGGAACGTGCGCGCCTCGGCCTCGGGCCAGTCTGACTGGCGGGCCCGTTCCCAGGCCTCCTCGACCTCGCGGAGGCGGTCCGGGAGGCGTGCCGCGAAGTAGTCGCGGAGGGAGGCGGAGCCGAGCTCGGTGTCGTCCTTGAGTGCGGTATCCATCATCCGTCCGACCGCTACGCCGCATCCGTGCGGGCTTTCATCGTCCTCCACACGGAGAGGACCTGCTCCGACAACGCCATGGGATCGAACGGCTTGGCGATCACGTCCTCGGCCCCCATGTCGCGGTACGCCGCCACCTCCTGGGCCTGGACGCGGGCGGTCATGAAGACGACCGGGAGATCGCGGCCGGCCGAGGTCTCGCGCACGGCGCCGAGCGTCGCCGGCCCGTCCATGCCGGGCATCATCACGTCCAGCAGGATCAGGTCGGGCGCGAAGTCGCTCAGGCGGGTGAGGGCTTCCACGCCCGAGCCGCAGGCGAGGACGCTGAAGCCCCCGATCGCCTCCAGCGCCATCTTGCCGACCATACGGATATCGGGATCATCCTCGACAAAGAGGATGCGGCGCAAGGACGGGTCTTTCATTATGAGCCCTCTCGAATTACAGTATTCCTACCCCGAGTCAGGTTAAGATCAAGATTACGAGCGATCCTCTGGTGAGCCGAGAGAACCCCCCTACATCCGACATCCGCCGAATCCTGGCTGTCGAGGACGACCCCGACATCCTGCGGGTCATCCGCGCCGAGCTCGAGCGCGCCGGGTACGAGGTGTGGCCGGCGGCCTCCGCCGAGGACGGCCTCGCCCTGGTGGAGAAGCGGGGCCTGCCCCACCTGGCCCTGGTGGACATCCTCCTGCCCGGCATGGACGGCCTGACGCTGGCGCGCAACCTCCACGAATGGAGCGACCTGCCGGTCGTCATGCTGACCTCGGTCGGCGAAGCGGACACGGTGGTGCAGGCCATTGAGTCATTTGCCGAGGACTATATCCGTAAGCCTTTCAATCCACGCGAGCTGGTGGCGCGGATCGACCGGGTCTGCCGGCGGATCGGAGATTTCGGGTACACGCTCCAGCCCGTGATCCAGGTGGACGACTGGCTGTCGGTGGATTTCGCGCACCAGCGCGCGATCGCGGGGGGCAAGGCGGTGCTGCTCACCCCGATCGAGAGCAAGCTGCTCTACGTGCTGATGCGGCAGGCGGGGCGGGTGGTGCCGACCGATTTCCTGCTGCGCCGTCTGTGGCCGTCGGACGAGGTGTTCGAGGACACCTTGCGGGTGCACGTTCATCGCCTGCGGGCCAAGGTCGAGCCCGCGCCGAGCCGGCCGCGCTACGTGATCACGGAGCGCGGCGTCGGCTATCTCTTCCCCCGGTTCTCTTGAGACTCCACCGGTTCCGGGTCGGCCTCCTGGGCCGCGTCGCCCTCGCCCTGGCCGCCGTGGGCCTGCTGCCGCTGGCTTTGACCTCCGTGCGCCTGCTGCGGATGAACCAGGCCGCCCTGTTCGACCAGGTGCAGCGGACGCACATCGTGGCGGCGAAGACGGCGGCCGAGCGGGCGGCGGCGTTCCTGGCGACGCGGGAGTCGCTCGCCCGCGGCGCGGCCGAGAGCCCCGAGCTGGCCGATCCCCGCTCGCCGGCCGCGCAGCAGCTCCTGATCGGGAACCTCCAGGCCTGGGCCGATCTCGGGGTCCTGGGGATCGCCGTGGTCGATCCGAGCGGGCAGGAGGTGATGCGCGCCCAGCTCCGCGGGCCTGCCGCGCGGTCGGCGGTGGCCGCGGCGTTGCAGGCGCCGGGGCCGCTCTCCGGCGTCTCCGTGACCGGCCGGAGCCCCCTGGTCCTGCGCTTCGCCGTGCCGCTCGCCGCGGGCGGCGGCTTCCTCGTCCTGATCGGCGAAGGCGCGCCGCTCCAGGGCATGGTGCAACCGGATGAGCTGGGGGATCAGGCGGATCTGGTCATCGCGCAAAAGGCGGGAGTGGTCGTCGCGGGCTCGGTCACGACTCTCGCCGGAATGCCGAGGGAGCTGCTGGATCTCGGCCTGGCGGGGAAGCTCGTGGGGTCCGGGCGCTTCCGCAGCGGGAGCGGGATGATCCTGGGCGCCTATGCGCCGGTCCCCGGGAGCAGTTGGGTGGTGCTGTCGCGCCAGCCGGCGCGGGTGGCGGAATCCGTGGCCGCGGGCATGCGCCGCCAGGCCGGGCTCGCCCTCGGTCTCGCCGGCGTGTTGATCGCCGGGCTTTCGTCGGGAGCCTGGTGGACGGTGGTCCGGCCGATCCGCCGGCTCGTGGCCGCGCAGCGGAGCCTGATCGGGGAGTCCGGTCGAGGCACGAGCGGGAACGAGATCGACGACCTCCGGCGAACGTTCGAGGCGCTGCAACGGAGCCTGGCGGAGCGCAAGGCGCTGGACGACGTCTTCCTCGGCCGCTACCAGGTGGTGGAGGCCCTGGGCTCGGGAGCCATGGGCTCGGTCTTCCGCGGCTGGGATCCCCGCCTGCAGCGGCCGGTGGCCTTGAAGACGATCCATCTGGGGAGCGAGCTGGATGCGGAGAGGCGCAAGGCTCTGCTCGACACGCTCCTGCGCGAAGCCGTGGCCCTCGCCCGCCTGAGCCATCCCAACGTGGTGGCGGTCTACGACCTGGAGGACGCGCCCGAGGGAGCGTTCATCGCCATGGAGCTGGTGGACGGGATCAACCTCGAGAAGCTCCTCTGGCGGCGCGGCCGCCTCTCCCCGGAGGATGCGGTGCTGGTCGGAGCGGCGATCGCGCGCGGGCTCGCCGCGGCGCACGGGCGGGAGATCGTGCACCGCGACGTCAAGCCGGCGAACGTGCTGCTGGGCCGCGACGGCTCGATCAAGGTGACGGACTTCGGGATCGCGGGCTTCCTGGCCGGGGCGGCGGACGAAGGGGACATGGTCTTCGGTACGCCGGGCTATCTGCCGCCCGAGAGCCTGCTCGGGCAGGGACACGGCAAGACCGGAGACCTGTTCGGCCTGGGGGTGCTGCTGTACCGCTGCATCTCCGGCGTGATGCCGTTCGCCGGCAGCGGGGCGGAGGAGGTTCTGCAATCGACGCTGTTCGCAAAGGTGAAGCCGCTCCGCGAGATGGTGTCGAAGCTGCCGTCCGAGCTCGATTCCCTGGTGCAGCACCTCCTGGACCGCGATCAGACCCGCCGCCCCTCCAGCGCCTCCGCGGTCGCCGGCGAGCTGGAGCGGATCGCTGAATCCCGCAGCCTGGAATGGCGGCTCCCCGAAGAAGACCTGGCGGAGCTGCCCGGCAGCCTCGTCGATGCGGGGACCTTCGACCCTGGAGCGCGGTGGATGCCGACGCGTCGGGTGGGGTAGGTCAGCGGCTGACCCCCCACGCCACCTTCCGCGAGTTCCCCACCAGATCGACCACCTCGATCTCCAGCGTCTGCCCGCGGAGCTGGAAGCTCAGCTCGTGGACCCCGGCCCCCGTGTCGTTGACGCGCACGCGGAGCATCTGGTCCCCACCCGGGCTCACGTGCTCGTCGCCGACGTCGAACCGGGCTCCGTGGAGGAGGAGCTGCGGCGCGTCGCTGCCGATGTGCACCGGCTCGGCTCCCGTTTCGAGAGGCATCCAGCGGGCGCCCCCCGACCAGGAGAGTCCCTTGGGCGTCCGGGCGCCGCGCCGCCGGTTGGGGAACTGGTCGAGATCCACCACCTCCCAGGTGATCTCCGGCGCCTGCGCGTCCACGGTAAACGCGAACGGTGCGAACGACGAAGCGTTGCCGCAGCTATCGGATGCCCCCCCGGGGAGCCCGCCCTGGGCCGCGCGCGCCGCGAAGGCGCCGAGCTCCTCCGGCGTGCGGGTCACCTCCCGCGCCACCGGGTTGCCGGTCTCCGGATCGATCGACCGCACGACCACCCGTGCCGCGGGGCCGGCCCAGAGCGATGAGCCCACGAGGAGCTGCGGCCCCTCGATCTCCGGCATTTCCCGGGGACCTTCGAGATCCGCCTGGTCCGAGGTGATGGCCAGGCGGACCGGCTCGCTGGGGTAGCCGTCGAGGCCCGAGCGGCTGCGGGCCGTGACGCGCCAATAGTGATCCCCCCGGGGCAGTGCCGCGGGACGCCACTCCGGCCGCTCGATCCCGACGGCGCGCTCGACCAGGGAGCCGCAGGACGCGTCGCGGCAGACCTCGACCGTGTACGAGGCCGCGTCCGGCACGGCGGTCCAGGAGAACCGGGGATTGGCACATTCGACCTGGCCGCCCGCGGCGGGCGCGACCGGCTGCGGTGCGGCGAGGAGCTTCTCCGGCGGCGAGGGCGGACCCTCTGCCGCCACCGACGAGCCCATCCCCTCGGGGACCGTGACTTTGGCGCCGCCGGCCTCGATTTCGGCTTCGCCGCCATACATCATGAGCTTGGCGCCCCCTTCGTCCGGACGGCGGGCGCGGGTGCGGGTGCCGCCCGCGGGCGCCGGCCGCGCGGTGGCGCGCGCCGGGCCGAGGACGATCTCCACCTCCGGCCGGACCGACCGGTCGCTCGCGGGCCGCGCCTCCACGTCCGCCTGCCCTTCGACGATCTCCACCGACTTGCGGCTCACGCCGCGGAGCTGGCCGCCGGTCCGCTGGAGGAAGACGAGCGAGCTTTCGGTCACCAGCAGGCGGGTGCCGTCCATGAACGTCATCTCGGCGGACGACTTGGGGGAGGTGCGCAGGCCGTCGCGATCGAGCAGGAGGTCGTCCTGCCGGGCGTCCTCCCACGGGATCGGCGTGGGCTGGGCTTCCACCTTGCGCGAGAGGCGGGCGACCCGGGCCGCCGCGGTATCGGACGTTCCGGGAACGGAGACGCGGATCCGCTGGCCGGGCTCCAGCTGGTTGGGATTCAGGATCTCCGGATTGAGCCGCGCGAGCTCGGGCCAGCGGTCGGTCGAGCCGAGGTAGCGAGCGGCGATGCGGTGCAGGTTCTCGCCGGGGCGGACGATATGCCAGGCGCCGCTCCCGGTTTCCGCGGCCGTGGCGAGGCTCGCGGCGGCGAGGCAGGCGAGAGTGAACAGAACAGTCCGTCGCGTGGGTGTCATCCGGAAACTCCTCCTTCCACCTCTGTCAGATCCTCTGGTTCCCCTAGAGTATGCGAAAAACGGCGCGGCGGCTCCACAAGGCCCCCGATCTGCCCGATTGACGCCCCAGGGGATTTGCGGTCAGACTCCGGGGCCGCGCCGTGCGGCGGTTCGAGGAGCTGTTTGCCGATGAAGAAGATTCTGGTGGTGGACGATGAGCCGGCGGTGCTCTTCGCCCTTTCCGAGGCCTTGGCCGACAAGCGGCGGGGCCTCCAGGTGGTCACCGCCTCCGACGGCCGGGAAGCGATGCGGGTGTTGCAGGCCGAGAAAGTCCATCTCGTCGTCTCCGATCTGCGGATGCCGGACGTCGACGGGTTCGAGCTGTTGACCCATCTGCGGCGTAATCATCCGAGCCTGCCCGTCATCCTGATGACCGCTCTGGGGACGGCCGAGACCTCGGCCCGCCTCGGCGGAGAGGGCGCGCTCGAGTGTCTGAGCAAGCCGTTCGACGTCGAGGTGCTGCGGCAGAAGATCGCCGACATGCTGGCGCAGCGCGTCCAGGGGAGGGTGGAAAACATCAGCCTCGCCTCGTTCCTCCAGCTCCTGGAGATCGAGCGCAAGACGTGCACCCTGGGCATCACCTCCGGCGAGCTTCGCGGCCAGCTCTTCTTCCGGAGCGGCAAGCTCGTGGGAGCCGAGACGGGGGACTTGAGCGGCGCGCCCGCCGCCCTGCAGATCGTCACCTGGGAGCACGCCGACATCGAGATCTCCGACGGCTGTCCGGTCGCCGGGCCTCCGCTGCCGGGAGGCCTGGCCTTCCTGCTGATGGAAGCCATGCGGATCATGGACGAATCGGAGGAGGAGGAGCGCCAGGCCGAGGACGAGCTGGATGCCCTGCTCGCCGCCCCCGTGGCCGCGGCGCCGCCACCCCAGCCCGGCCCGACCGAGAACATCCAGGAGGCTTTGGAGCGGGGCGGACAGCTGGAGGGCGTGATCGCCACCCTTCTGGTGGAGACCGCCACCGGCACCGTCGTCGCCGCCATCGGCTCCCGGCTGCTCGACCTGGTGGACGCCGCCGGCGCCATGGCCGAGCTCGCGCGCCAGAAAGCGCGGGTGGAGGAGCGGCTCGGCGGCCACGAGCCGCTCGAAGAGCTCCTCGTCACCTCGGCCCGGAGCCGCTACCTGCTGCGCCCGGTGGGCCTGGGCGAGAATCGCTTCCTCCTGATGATCCTCGACCGCCGCAAAGGCGACCTGGGCAAGGCGCGGGCGGCGCTGGCGGCGATCACCGCGGAGCTGTAGGCCCCCCGTGGGTGGGGGCTACGGCAGCGCCTTCCGAGGCATCCGCTCCGGCCGCATCGCCGCGTGATAGAGGAACGTGGCGACCACCACCGAGGCCTGCTTCAGGTCGTCCGCTTCCAGGTGGTCGTAGACGTCCAGGCTGGTGTGGTGGGAGCGGCCCGAGTAATCCAGCTCGTCCTGGATGAACTGGAACGCGGGGATGCCCGCCGCGTCGAACGGGATGTGATCCGTGGCGTCCGTGGTCTGCATGGTCAGCGTCGTGGCCCCGAGGTCGCGGAGCGGGGCGAGCCAGGCCTCGAAGAGCGGCACGGCCGCGGCATTCTCCTGCGCGTAGATCCCCCGGATCTTGCCGCCGCCGTTGTCCATGTTGAAATAGGCCGAGAGCTTGGCGTGCTCCGGCTTCGCCTTGAACGAGCCCACCGAGGGGGGCCACTCGAACTCCGACATGTCCTGCAGAGCGGGATCCTTCGGCTTCGGACGCGAGCCCAGATGCTCGCTCACGTAGGCCTGGGAACCGTACAGCCCCTCCTCCTCGCCGCTCCAGAGGGCGATGCGGATCGTCCGCCGCGGCTTCACCCCGAGAGCCTTCAGGATGCGCACGGCCTCCATCACCACCGCGCACCCCGCGGCGTTGTCCGAGGCGCCGGTGCCTCCATGCCACGAGTCGAGATGCGCGCCGACCAGGACGATCTCTCCCTTGGGTCCCGTGCCCGGGATCTCGGCGATCGTGTTGTAGGCGTTCAAGTCGTCGGTGAGGAAGCGCGCCTTGACGTCCACCTCCACCTCCGCCTCGCGGCCGGCCTTGACCAGCCGGTAGAGCCGGTTGTACTCCTCGGCGGAGATCACCACGCTCGGGAGGCCGCGCGGAGCTTCGTCCTTCTCCGAGCCGCCGCGGCTGGCGCGCACGATGCCCCAGTCGTTGCTGCTGGTGTCGATCGTGGCGAGCGCCTTCTCCTCGGAGGCGAACCGGTCGAAGGCGGCGCGCAGCTTGATGCGCTTCTTGTATCCGGTCACCGGCGCCCCTTCATCCTCCAGCTCCGGCGCCTTGTAGAGGGAGAGCTCGTCGAGCGTCTCGGGCGTGTAGCGGCGCTCCGCGATCTCGCGGGGGTCCTTGACCAGATCGCGCAGCTCGCCGATCAGCAGGATCTTGCCGGCGAGCTTGCCGCGGTACTGCTCGAAGTCCTCCTCCGTGGTGTACGTCGCGATGATCAGAGGACCGCGGACCGGCCCTCCGTCCGTCCCGGGCGTCCAGGCTTTGGGAAGCGCCGCGAGCGTCACCTCGTACGGCCGGATCACCTGGACCAGCGAGCGCGTGGAGGTCCATCCGCGGCCGAAGGGATAGGCTTCGAGATGCGCGTTCCCGAGCCCCCAGTCGGTGAGCTGCTGGCGCGTCCAGTCGTTGGCCGCCTTCATCCCGGGCGAGCCGGTCACCCGGGTGCCGATCTCGTCCGTTAAATGGCGGGCGATCTCCATCGCCTGCGAGCGGCGAAAACCCTCGTCACGGATGCGCGAAACCATCTCCAGATCGACCGGCTCCTCCGCCAGCGCGAGCACCGGACACAACAGGAGAAGAGCGGCGAGACAAAGCGGGGCGGTGCGGGCCATCGGCAGATTCCTCCCTTGAGATGACGGCGGGCTGGCGGATTCTAGCGCTACACTGCCTGTCCATGCTGATCCTGGGACGCGAAGAGGTCGAGAGACTGCTGCCGATGGGGGAGTGCATCGACGTGATGGCCGAGGCCCTCTCCGCCCTGGCGCGAGGCGAAGCCCTGCAACCGCTCCGGCAGGCCCATTGGCTGCCCGACCGCCGCGGCCTCCTGGGCGTGATGCCCGGAGCGTTGTGGGATGACGGCGGCGAGGTCCTCGGGCTCAAGGTGATCACCGTCTTCCCGGGCAATCACCAGAGGGGGGAAGAGTCGCACCTGGGCTCCGTCCTCCTCTTCGAGGCCGACATGGGCAAGCCCGTGGCCATCCTGGACGCCGCCGCCATCACTGCCATCCGCACCGCCGCGGTGAGCGCTCTGGCCACCCGCCTCCTGGCGCGCGAGGACGCGGGCGACCTGGCCTTGCTCGGAGCGAGCGTGCAGGCGAAGACGCACCTGGCCGCGCTCCGCGAGGTCCGCCCCCTGCGCCGCGTCCGCGTCTGGAGCCGCCGCCCCGAAACTGCCCGCCGCTTCGCCGATGAAGAATCTGTCGAAGCCGTCGCCACCGCGCGGGAAGCCGTGGAGGGAGCCGACCTCATCTGCACCGTCACCTCCTCCCGCGAGCCCGTCCTCGAAGGCGCCTGGCTCTCCCCTGGAGCGCACGTCAACGCCGTCGGAGCCTGCACGCCCGCGGCACGGGAGCTCGACACCGAAACCATCCGCCGCGCCCGCCTCTTCGTCGACCGCCGCGAATCCGCCCTCGCCGAAGCCGGAGACCTGCTGATCCCGCTGCGGGAAGGGGCGGTGGGGGAGGACCGGATCGCCGGAGAGCTGGGAGACCTGTTGTTGGGCCGCCTCCCGGGGAGGCGGTCGCCCGAAGAGATCACGGTGTTCGAATCCCTGGGCCTGGCGGTGGAGGACCTGGCGGCTGCGCGGTACGTGTGGCGGAAGGCGGCGGGGCAGATGACCTGATAAAGTTGTCCCGCTCTAGGAAAGAGGGTTTGCGATGCCGCGACTGCTGGGTCTGAGGGTTCAGAACTATAAATCCCTGGTGGATGTGAGTCTTGGCCAGGTAGGGTACGGCCAAGGCATGCCGTTACCCTCGTTGAGCTGTTTCATTGGCCCGAACGGGAGCGGTAAGTCGACCCTCCTCGACGCATTCGGCTTTATGGCCGATTGCCTGCGCGAGGGGGTGGAGGGTGCCTGCGACAAGCCACAGCGGGGTGGGTTTTTCAAGCTCAGAAGTCAGGGTCGGAGCGAGCCGATCCGCTTTCATCTCTACTATCGAGAGAGCCCCCAGAGTCGGCCGATCACTTACAGCTTCGCGGTCGATGAGCTGGCCGGCGTGCCCGTGGTGGTCGAAGAGTCACTGCGGCAGCGGCGCAAAGGTCAGAAACATGGACAGCCCTATCCGTTTCTTCGCCTCGAACAGGGCGAAGGCCGTGTCTGGGGAGGTGAGGCGACAGAGGACGAGGAGGGCGCCACCTCTCTGGAGGTCCGCCTGGACGATCTGGGGCGGCTCGGAATCACGACCCTGGGCAACCTGAAAGAGCATCCGCGGATCGTCGGCCTCCGGTCGTACATTGAGAGCTGGTATCTCTCCTATTTCCTTCCTGATGCGGCCCGCAGCCTGCCACAGGCCGGCGCGCAGAAACACCTCAATCGGACCGGCGAAAACCTCGGGAACGTCGTGCAGTACCTTGAGAGGACGCATCCAGACCGCTTTCAGCGAGTGCTCGACGGCATCGCCCGGAAGATTCCTGGAATCCGGACCATCTCCCATGAGAAGAGCTCGGATGGCCGGCTCCTGCTTCGCTTCAACGAGCAGGGATACGAAGATCCTTTCTATCAGCAGAGCATGTCGGATGGCACTCTCAAGATGTTCATGTACCTCCTTCTCCTCGAGGACCCCGAGCCCTTTCCCTTGATTGGTATCGAGGAGCCGGAGAATGGTCTCTATCACAAGCTTCTCGAAGAGCTCGCCCGCGAGCTCGTACGGCAGGCAGAGCCAGATCAGGATCGAACGCAACTCTTCATCACGACCCATTCCCCGTATTTCGTTGATGCATTGCGCCCAGAGCAGGTGTGGCTCATGGAAAAGGACAAGGAGGGGCGGACGCAGATCCGCCGGACCGCCGACATCGCAATCGTCAAGGCGATGATCGACGAAGGGATTCCTCTCGGCAGCCTCTGGTACAGCAACCACTTCGAGGAAAGATTCTCCGGATGAAGCTGCACGTCCTCGTCGAAGGCGATTCCGAAGAGGCTTTGCTGAACGTCTGGCTTCCGCGTTTCCTTCCTCCAGGGCATTCCTTTCAGGTGATCCGTCATCGTGGGAAAGGGAAGCTTTCTCGAGGCTCGTTGAAAGTTCCTGATATTCGCAGGGAAGGCCTGCTGGATCAGCTTCCTGCCAAGCTGCGCGCCTACGGCAAGAGCCTCAATCCATCCACCGATCGGGTTCTGGTCCTCGTCGATGCGGATGACGATCCCTGCTCCGAGCTCAAAGAGAGACTGCTGGAAACGCTGGAGCACTGCGAGCCGTGCCCTGTCGTGCTTTTCCGCCTGGCTATCGAGGAGACCGAGGCTTTTTACTTGGGAGATCCTGCGGCGATCCGCAGGGCCTTTCCTCAGGCCAGGCTGCAGAAGATGAAAGCGTACGTGCAGGACAGTGTTTGTGGAACCTGGGAGCTTTTCCAGCGCGTCATCCGTGATCCCGTCGAGGACAAAGTGGAGTGGGCCGAGCGCATGGCTCCTCACCTGGGAACGGAATGGCAGGGGAGGACGGCAAATCGCTCTCCGAGCTTCCGTCAGCTTTGCCGAGGGCTTTTGACCCTCGCAGGAGAGCCTGTCGACTGAGGTTGGAGATCGTGCCGAAGTTCCTCCACGCCGCCGACATCCACCTCGACAGCCCTCTGCGCGGCCTCGAACGCTACGAGGGCGCTCCGGCTGAGGAGATCCGTGGGGCCACGCGCCGGGCATTCGAGCGGCTGGTCGATCTGGCGGTCGAGGAGGAGGTCGCTTTCGTTCTCCTCGCGGGCGACCTTTATGACGGTGACTGGAAGGATTACAACACCGGCCTCTTCTTCATCGCCCAGATGAACCGGCTGCGCGAGGCGGGCATCCCTGCCTTCGTCATCGCCGGCAATCACGACGCCGCGAGCCAGATCACCCGGGTGCTGCGGCCTCCGGACAACGTCAAGGTTTTCTCGACGAAGCGGCCAGAGACGGTGATCCTGGAGGATCTCGGCGTGGCCCTCCATGGCCAGGGGTTCGCGAGCGCCGCGGTCAGCGAGGATCTCGCGGCCGGCTATCCCTCGGCCGTGCCGCACCTCTTCAATGTTGGCCTGCTCCACACCAGCCTCGATGGCCGCGAGGGGCATGCTTCCTACGCTCCCTGCTCGGTGGACGGCCTGCGCGCTCGCGGCTATCAGTATTGGGCTCTCGGCCATGTCCATGTGCGCGAGGTGGTCTCGCGCGATCCCTGGATCGTCTTTCCCGGCAACCTCCAGGGGCGCCATGCTCGCGAGACCGGCGGCAAAGGGGCGACCCTGGTGACGATCGACGGCCGCGAGGTGGTGCGTGCCGAGCATCGCGACCTGGACGTCTTCCGCTGGACGGTTTGCGCGGTGAGCCTGGCCGGCGTGGCGGGGAGCGGCGAAGCGCTCGATCGCGTCCAGCAGGCCCTGGAGACCGCGCTCGATGCGGCCGAGGGGCGGCCCCTGGCCGCGCGGGTCCGCCTGGAGGGGGCCTGCCCGATCCACGACGACCTCGTGGGCGATCTGGAGCGTTGGACGGCCGAGATTCGCGCTCTGGCCACCGGCTTCGGAGACGCGCTGTGGATCGAGAAGGTCCAGGTGCGCACCGGCCGTGCCGGCGATCTCGGGGTCTTGGAGCGGGACGACGCTCTGGGAGGGCTCCTGCACACCCTGCGCGAGCTCGAAGCGGACGAGACCGGGCTCGCGGCGCTCGCCGAGAGCTTCGCCGACCTGGAGCGCAAGCTCCCGCCCGAGCTGTTCGATCTGTCGGAGGGGGCCGAGGCGGCGCGGCCGACCGACCCGGAGGGTTTGCGCGCGCGGCTCGACGAGGCCAAAGACCTGCTGCTCGCCCGGCTGCTCTCAACTCCGGAGGCCCTGGAGGCGTGAGGCTCCTCGAGCTTTACCTCAAGGCCTTCGGCCCGTTCACCGAGCGCCGGCTCGATCTCTCAGGCGGTGAGCCGGGGCTCCATCTCGTTTTCGGCCCGAACGAAGCGGGGAAGAGCTCGGCCCTGCGCGCCCTCCGCGCCCTGCTCTACGGCTTTCCCAAGCAGACCGGCGACGACTTCCTCCACGCCTATGACCAGCTCCGCGTCGGCGGCCGGCTCCTCCTCGCCGATGGCAGCGAGCTCGCCTTCCTGCGCCGCAAAGGGCAGAAGAGCACGCTTCTGGCCACGGAAGACGAGAGCCCGCTGGACGATGGGCTGCTCGACCGCTGCCTGCACGGCATCGACGAGAGGCTCTTCGCCACTCTCTTCGGCATCGACCACGACGCCCTCCTCCAGGGAGGCCAGGAGCTGCTGGAGCAGAAGGGGGACGTAGGACAAGCCCTGTTCGCCGCCGGGCTAGGCACGCGCAACCTGCGCAAGGTCCTGCAATCGCTCGACGAGGAGGCCGACGCCCTGTTCCGGCCGCGCGGCCAGGTCAAAAAGATCAATCAGGCCATTGCCGAGCACCAGAAGACGAAGCGCGAGCTGGCAGACCTTTCCCTCTCCGGCCGCGAGTGGGACGGGCGGCGGAAGGAGCTGGAGAAGAAGCGCGAGGAGTCGGCCGGGCTGGAGAGTCGCCTCGCGGGGCTCAAGACCGAGCGCAACCGGCTCGCCCGTCTGCGCCGTGCCCTGCCGCGCCTGACCAGCCGGCGCGGATGGCTGGCCCGCCGCGAAGCGCTGGGCGAGATCGTCGTCCTTCCCTCCGGCTTCCCGGAGCGGCGGCGCGAGGCGCAGGACGCTCTCCGTGCGGCCCGCGAGAGACGGGACCGTGCCGCCACCGAGCTCGCCGGGCTGCGCGACGAGGTGGCGGGCCTGGACGTCCCGCGCGACGTGCTCGACCGGGCGGAGACGATCGAGGCGCTCCACCAGGGAGTCCGCAAGCACGAGGAGGATCAGAAGAGCCGCAATCGTCTGCTGGCCGAGCGGGACGAGCTGCGTGCCCGCGCCGGAGAGCTGCTCGAAGACGTCCGCCCCGGCCTGACGCTGGAGGAAGCCGAGGCGCTGCGCCCCGCTCTGGAGCGGTGGAGGCGCATCCAGGAGCTGAGCCAGCGCCGCCAGGAGCTGGATACCGGCCGCAAGCAGGTGCGCCGCGATCTGCAACAGGCCGAGCGCCGGCTCGCCGCCACCCAGGAGGCCCTCGCCGCCCGGCCCGAGCCGCGCGATCCCGCGGCCCTGCGCCGGCGCGCCGAAGCCGCCCGCAAAGCGGGAGACCTGGACCAGGCGCTGGCCGAAGCGCGCGAGACCCTGCGCCGCGAGGAGGACCAGCTGCGCATCGAGCTCGCCCGTCTCGGACTGTGGAGCGGCTCCTTCGACGAGCTGGAGGCCCTGCCCGTCCCTCCGGCCGAGACCTTGGAGCGCTTCCGGGAGAGCTTCGCCGCCCTCGCGGAGCGCCGGCGCGGCCTGGAGGACCAGCAGAAGGTCACGCGGGCTGAGCAGACCGACGTCGAACGGGACCTGGACGAGATCCGCCGCGCCGGCGTCGTGCCCACCGAGGACGAGCTGCGCGCCGCGCGCGAGAGGCGGGACCGGGAGTGGTCCTTGCTGCGCCGCGCCTGGCTCGCCGGAGAAGAGGTGCCGGCCGGGCAGGCCGGCGTCTACGAGCAGACCGTCGAGGAAGCCGACGATCTGGCGGACCGCCTGCGCCGCGAGGCCGACCGCGTCCAGAGGCAAGCGCACCTGCTCGCCCGCAGCGACCAGCTCGTGCGAGCGCTGGCCGCTCTGGACGCCGAGGAGGCCGCCATCGCAGAGGAGGACGAGCGCCTCCGGGACGACTGGACCGTCCTCTGGAGCCCCTGCGGCCTCGTGCCCCGGCCACCCAAAGAGATGCAGGCCTGGGCCGGCCGGCATGAGAAGCTCCGCCTCCGCGCCGAGGCCCTGCGCACTCAGCGGCGCCAGGCCGATGCGTTGGAGGAGACCCGCCGCGAGCACCGGGCCGCGCTGGCCGGAGAGTTGGAGGATCTGGGAGAGTCAGCCCCTTCCGCGGAGACTCTGGACCCTATCCTCACGCGGGCTGAAGAGACCGTCCGCGCCTTGGAAGGGGACGCGCGCGAGCGGCTCCGTCTGACCGAATCCCTGCGCGACGCCGAGGCCGAGCTGGCCGCGGCCCGCGATGCCGAATCCGCGGCGGCTGCGGATCTGGAGGAGTGGCAGGAAGCCTGGGCGGATGCCGTCCGTGCCTTCGACTTTGACCGCGAGGCCCTGCCCGGCGAGGTCTCCCATTTCGTTGGGACCCTCCGCGATGTCTTCATCAACCTCAACCAGGCCGCGGGTCTGGACCTCCGCATCGCCGCGCTCGATCGGGACCTCGCGACCTTCCGCACCTCCGTGGGCGCCTTGGCCGAGCAGCTCGCCCCCGAGCTGGCCGGCCAACCCGCCGACCAGATCGCCGTCCAGCTCCACGCGCGACTCGCCGAAGCCCGCCAGCGCGCCACCCGCCGGCGGGACCTCGATCGGCGCATCGAGAAGCTCGATCAGGAGATCCGCCAGGCTGAGACCACCCGCCGCGCCATGGAAGAGAGGCTCGCCCTCCTCCTCCGCGAGGCTGCCTGCGACGGCGAGGCCGGCCTGGAGGAGGCGGAAGCGAAATCCGCCGAGTCCCAGAAGATCGCAATGGCTCTGGAAGAGACCGAGCGGGAGCTTCTCCTCGATGGCGAAGGCCTGACCCTGGACGACCTGGAGCGCGAAGCCGCCGCCGTGGACGGCGACCTCCTGCCCGCCGAGATCGACCGGCTCGACCGCGAGATCCATGAGTTGGAGAAGCGCTCGCTCGACTTGCGGGAAGAGCTGGGGAAGGAGCAGCGAGAGCTCGACCACCTCACCGGAGGCGATGCCGCCGCCCGCGCCGCCGAGCGCGAGCAGGAGATCCTGGCCACCTTGAGGGACGACGTGGAGCGTTACACCCGCCTGCGTCTGGCCGCCGCCGTCCTGCGCCGGGAAATCGAGCGCTACCGCGCCGAAAACCAGGCGCCGCTCCTGCGCCGGGCCGGAGAGCTTTTCGGGACTCTGACCCTGGGCAACTATCGGAGCCTGCAGACCGACTTCGACCGCGAAGACGAGCCCGTGCTGGTCGGCGTCCGCGAAGGGGGCCGCAAAGTCCGGGTCGAAGGGATGAGCGACGGCACGAGAGACCAGCTCTACCTCGCCCTCCGCCTCGCCACCCTGGAGCGCTACCTCGCCCAGGCCGAGCCGCTCCCCTTCATTGTCGACGACATCCTCATCAACTTCGACGACGACCGCAGCGCCGCCACCCTCAAAGTCCTCGCCGAGCTGGCGAAGAAGACCCAGGTCATCCTTTTCACTCACCACGGACGGCTGAAGGAGCTGGTGAAAGAGCTGCGCAACGGGGCGGGGGTGTTCGTGCGGGAATTGCCATAAAAAGGGAGAGTCCCCTCTACCAAACCGAGGGGACTCTCCTGAAGAGGAGGGACGCTACGGTGAGGCGTGCTGCACGGCGTGGCCACGGACGACCGCCGCGTTGAGCTGCGCGAAGTTCAATGACTGGAAGTCGACGAAGTTGAACATCAGAGAGCAGGGAGAGAGATCGTTCGCCGCGCCCTGGAGGTTCCCCTCGACGCAGTTGGCGTAGTGGTGGTGAGCTCCCATCAGATGGCCCAATTCATGGGCGGCGATCTCCGGATGGGCGTCCACTTCCATGAGGAAGGGGCCGATGGCCGATTCCTCGATGCCGACCGCCTCGCCTACGGCGAACGCATGGTGGGCGAACCGCACACCGCCGATGCAGTCGGCCAGGCCGGCGAGGCTGGTGTCGCCGTCGGTCGTGAGGTCTTTGTTCGACAGCACATAAACCAGATCCGAGCCGGCCGGCCGTACGCCGCCGAAGCGGTTCTTGGCCTGCTGGATGAGAGCGGCCCCCTCGGTTCCCGTGAACGTGACGCTCTGGTACGAGACGACGTTCAAATCGATGCCGACGGGCGCGTAGGCCTCCGCGGCCTTGGTCATGATCTGGTTGCCAACCCCGAGGCTCACGCCGTCCAGGAGGACCGTGACGTCCAGTGACACCGTCTGGCCGTTGTCGGTGATCCCGGAGATCCCGATGGCGGCGGGAGTCGCTTCGAGGCAGGCATTCGGATCCTCCGCCTCGATCGCGGCATCGCGAGTGCCGCGCGCGAGACCTTGATAGGTCGAGCCGGGCGTGACGGTGAACGGGAGCACCCGCACCTGATAGGGACCGCTGCCATGCAGCAAGGTGTGCTGGATCACCACGGCCTCGTTCCCCCCCTCGGTGGCGGAGCTCGCCGCCGCGGTGCCGTCCGGGTAATAGACGTACAGGTCGTAGTCGTCGCCCTCGATCTCGGACGCGATCGCCACCGCGAACCGGGAGCCCGGCTTCAGATCGACAGTCAAAGCGAACGCGTCGCAGGCGGGGTTGGATACCGAGACACAGCCGGCGGGGCTCGGAGCGCTTGCCGTGTGGGGCCCGCCCAGCCAGTTGGAGGTCCGATTGCCCTTGGACACCGTGCCGGAGCTGGGCTCCGCTGCATGAGCGGCCGTGGCGCTGGACAAAGCGGC